>Ga0180437_10001772_pt1 | contig 36201 bp, 43 predicted proteins | sample SS_ome_4_FD_132410 | JGI IMG/M metagenome (GOLD analysis project Ga0180437, IMG submission 132410) | Hypersaline lake sediment archaeal communities from the Salton Sea, California, USA - SS_3_D_1 metaG | ecosystem: Environmental > Aquatic > Non-marine Saline and Alkaline > Hypersaline >... | reverse complement strand
GGGGAGGGCATAGAATGAAGAGATTAACCAGGAAGGGGCAGGAAGAGATAATGGGATTTGTGGCCATAGTTGTTGTAATTGCTGTGATATTTCTTGTGTTTTTAGGCATCTTTCTTAGGAGGCCGGCTGAGCAGAGGGAGCAGGAAAGCAGCGATGTGCTTAGGTTTTTAGAAAGTATGATGGAATATACAAGTGATTGTGCTATAAGCTATGTTCCTGACTATTCTGATATGGGTGAGTTGATTAGCGAATGCTATGAAGATCCTGGAGAAGAGTGTTTAAACGGAGAAAATGTGTGTGACGTACTAAATGAGGAGTTGGGAGAAATAATAGACAATAGCTGGAAGTATGGGCCAGACAGGCCAATAAAGGGGTATATATTCAACTCAAGCTACAAATCTGAGCAAAAAACGGAGAATATAGTGATAATTGAGAAGGGGAACTGCTCTTTGAGCTTTGTTGGAGCATCATATCTTAGTCCTGCTTTTCCAGGGACCATAGAAAGCTCACTTAGGTTGTGTTTTTAAGCTCTAAACCTTAACATTAATCCATATAGAATCAACAGCAAGTATTGGTTTATGGCGTATTCTGTTGCCTGTTTTCTCCGCCACCATGTCCAGGAAGCCAAATCTCTGCATAAGTTTTACATCTTCTGTTACAGATTTGAAATCTCTCTTCAAAATCCTGGCTAATTCATATAAAGAACCAGGGTTTTGTGTTTTGATGACGTTCAAAAGTCTTGCTTTTTCATTACTTAGAAGCCTTCTTAGAGCAGAAATGCCTTCAAAATCAAAATCTTTTTTCTCTTTAGGATGTCTTTTGAAAAAACTAGCGAAAGTGCCCCCTTTCTCGACGATAGTTATCTCCCTTGTTCTTGTTTTGTTTGCCATTTTTTCCTTAACTTTGGTGTCTGAAGGAACTAAAACTATATATATGTTTTGTTTGAACATACATTTCTACATATATGTTTTGAAAAGCCATATATAGTAATTTTAGGGTGTTTTTTGGTCGTTTTTGGTCTTTCTGAAAGGGTGTTTTACAATAAAGTAGTACCAAAAGATTTATAAGTAAACATAAAGCCCTCTTCGATACTACCGTGTTAGGAGTAAAAAAATAGGGAAAGCTTTTTAAAGGAATTTTGGTTTTTCAAGTCACTCTAGTAAGCTTAGAGCAATTGATGGGTTATTGATTAAAAAATAGCCTCCTTTATGAGGGGCTCTGAGGAGCTATCAAGTGTAAAAAAAGCTGAAAGGAGGTTATAAAAATAATGAAAAATATTTTCAGAAAAATTACATCTGCTTTGGCTGGTACACTTATGATTGGTTCAACAATTGCGCTTGCTGCTGCAGCTAACTACCCAGCTCCTTTCGTACAGAATGGCGTTGCTGACGTTGCTGTTGTCTATGGTGCAAATGCTGCTGCAACTGATCTTGTTGCTGTAACCGACATAACAACCAGTTTACAAGCTGCACTTTCTGCACAAGCCGCTGCTGGTGAAGTATCAACTGGTACAACCGTTGCCGGCGGGGATTTTGTGTTACTTGCTAAATCAAGTGATAACTTAAACCTTGGAAATACAATGAGTGGTGTATTTGGAACTACAGTCAATGACGACGATCTTGCAACATTGCTTGCGGATGGTACATATGTCAACGATGAGAACTCTGAATATGACTACGAGCAAAAGATTACTTTAGCTGCGTTGCAATTGACACACTTTGCTGATAATGATTACAAAGACAAGGAACCTACGGTAGGTTTCCATATCTCTTCAAACACAATTGTAATGAACTACTCTATTGATTTCACAACAGACCCTGAGTCTGATGTTAGTGGCGGAGACTTAGTAGATTTTGAAACAACAGATCTTATCTTACTTGGTAAGACATACTATGTTTCTGACTTTGATAACTCTACATTGAAAATAACCCTTCTTGATTCCGCAAACAGCGGAATTGTTGAAGAGGGAGATACTGTTTCAATGACTGTTGGGGGTACAACATATGATGTTAGAATCAACTACATTGACAGTGATGAAGTTAAGTTCAATGTTAACGGTGTTATCACAAACAAGCTTCAAAAAGGAGAATCTTACAACGTAGGCGGTGATGTTTATGTTGGAGTAAAGGATATTTCCAAGCTTGAAGTTTCTGGTGAAACAGGTAGTGCTGAGTTCAGCATTGGTAGTGGAAAGCTTGAGATAGAAAATGGCCAGGATGTAGAACTTAATGACAATTCTGTTAGCGGAGTTAGAGCTACTGTTGTAAGAGGTACTCCATCTGGAGACAGACAAAAGCTTGACAAAATTGTTCTTCAATGGACAACAGAAGATGAGGAGTTCATAACTCCTGATTCAGACCTTGTATTGCCTGGTTTTGAGGCAGTTAAGTTCTCTATGGGAAGCTTCTTTGTACCTAAAGAAGAAGTAACTGATATTGACTATGATGGAGACGACAGCATTGAATTGACAATACCTATAAAAGATGGTACAGCAAGTTTCAACATCCTTTATGCAAACGCATCAGGAGAATTCACTGGAATAGGAAAAGATTCTGATGAATTGTTAGCTACATCTTCAACAAGCGAACTTATCTTCAACCAATCGGAAGATGAATGGTTTGTTGCATCCTATAATACATCTGATGACTCTGAATCTTACTTGTTGTCTGCTACTGTTACGACAAGTGACAATCAAAACAGAACAACAATTAAGAATGAAGTTACAGACAGTGATGTATGTAAGGATAAAACAGCAGGTGACACTTGTGATATAGGTGATGTCTCTCTTACTATCAATGAAGTTTACAAACTAGGTAGTGAAAAGAGAATTAACATTACTGCTGGTACCGGTGTATCCTTCGATAAGATTTATTCCAAAGAAGGATTGAGAGTAGCATTACCTGTAGATGTTTCTGCATCAGGAACTCAAACAGCTGATGGAGCTATAAACACATCTGCTAGCACAGCAGGACATGGTTATGACACTTTCTATGTGTTCTTGACTGAAGAAGACAAGGACGATGACATAGCTGAAGGAACTAAGTTTAACGTTACTATCAACGATGATAGTGATGGTAAGTTGACAGTTTCCGATGTTGATACGGGTAGGCCAGACTTGGAAATTCTAGGTACTGATGATAATACCGAGAGCAGGGTTCAATCCGATATTGCTACAAAGGTTGAGAGAATCGTTGTAAGCGACAGAGGTAAGGCTGTTATTACCTATTCAGGTGGTGAATCTTATGCAGAAGCCTACATAACTGACACAAGTGCTATGGTTTCTGGAGGTGCTGGTGGTGTTACAGAACTAGGTTCTGTCTCAGTTGAAGATACAGCTGTTTCCTCCGTAGCAGGCAAGAACTTGATTGTTGTTGGAGGTAGTTGTATTAACAGCGTTGCTGCTGATCTTCTTGGCGCACCTATGTGTGGTGCTGACTTCGAAGCATCTACAGGAGTTGGAGCTGGTTCCTTCTTGATCCAAACATTTAGTAGGACAGGAGGAAAAGTTGCAACACTTGTTGCAGGATATAACGCAGGTGATACAACAAACGCTGCTAAGGCCTTGACTACACAATCTATCGACACAACAGTTGGTAAGAAGTATACAGGCACTAGCGCTACAAGCGTAAGCTTGGTAACTACAGCTGCTTAATCCAAACCAAAACAAGAGAAATTTTTATTTTTCTTTTTTTCTCTTTTTTATTTTTTCTGTGGAAAATTAGAAATTCTCTAATAGAACTTAGAAAGAACGAAATTTTACCATTAAAAACTCTGTAACTTTCGTAAATTATGAATTATTCAAAGATCCATATAACTTTTTAAACCGACTTTTCTTCATTAATGTATGAGGAAAATAGGGACACAGCATGAAATTGAAGAGAAACGAAGAAGAAACACTATAGTGATTAGTTCTGCTCTACTCGTTATTTTGTTTGGAAGCATTGTAGGGTATGGTTTTCTTTCGAACCCAGGTTCTGAGGATTCTGGAAGCGAAGGAGATATACAGAATGTGGGAGATTATTGGATAGTGAATGTAGGAGAACAAAGATTTTACTTTCTCAGTTCTCCTGAAGAAGCAAGAATAGTACCTTATTATGCCCAAGCAAACATAAATGACTATGTTGGGAGTCCGTTATATATTGCCTCTGAGAACGAAGGGATAGCACACGAGATAGCAAGTAGTTTAGGAAGATTTGCTGAGAGAGTCCAGCCTGCTTGTTATGGAAAATGTGAAGGAAATTTGCCTGAGAAAGATTGCAGTGAGAATCTTATAGTATGGAAAGAGGCTGAAATCAGTACAATCTATCAAGAAGGAAATTGTGTGTTTATAGAGGGGGATATGGTCGCTGTTGATGCTTTTCTTTATAGAATATTGGGCATAATCAAATAGAGAAAGCTTTAAAACCTTCTAAAAAGTAGAAATATCATGACAAAAAAGAAGACAAAAAAGACTAAAAAAGCTGTGAAGAAAAGAATAAGCAAAGAAGATAAACAGTTATATTGGGTATTTGGTATTATGATTGGTTTGATTGTGATATTTCTTATAGCACATTCTGTGTTTGCGTCATTAAATCATTTTGAATATGAAGGGCTTAGTTTCACAAAAGAAAAATTCGACAAGCTAATTGTATATCATTATTATTACTACTTTGATGATCCTGCAGGAAATATGTATAAATATAATTTATTTTTGAGAAATGATCCAAGAGAGAATGACGTTCCTGTTTTTGGAGGAAAAATAAGCTATCCAAAAGAAAAATTTGTTTATATTGGTATAAACAGTACTGGAATTACTGAATGCGAAAGAAATTCTGTTGCTATTGCGAGCTTGTCTAACTTTTTGGCAGATAACTTGTTTGAAATAAAAGGAGGGCTTGTTGATGAAAATGAAGCGGAAAATAATAGCCTGGACCATGTTAGCTGTGAAAAACACCCCGATAGAGCAACCATCGTAGTTCAGTCAGGAGAGGAAACTAGGATAGACATAGAGGGATTATGTTATACCCTAACAGTTTCTGATTGTGAAATCTTAGAAGCTGTTGAGAAGTTTGAAGTTCAATCTATATTAGATGCAAAAGATTAATAATTATTCTTTCTTAATTCCTTTGCCCATCTTTTGGATAATAAGTAGATTAAAATTATGAATAAGGCTATGGTGATTAAGATTGTTGTTATGATATTTAAGTTCTGCTTTATCAAAGGCAAGTTATCTCCAAATATGTATCCTAAATAGATGAGGATAGCACACCATATTCCTGCGCCAAGAGAAGTGAAAAGCGTGAATTTGAATAGGTTCATCTTAGAGAACCCGGCAGGCAATGAAATGAGTTGTCTTATTACAGGGATTAGTCTTCCTGTAAAGGTTGTTATCTCACCGTGTTTTTTAAAGTAATTTTCAGATTTTGTTATGCTTTTTTCGTTGATAAATAGGAATTTTCCGTACAAGAAGATGAGTTTGTTTACTATTCTTCTTCCTAAATGCAGCGCTATGAAGTAATTTATCAACGCTCCTGCTATGCTTCCTGCCAAGCCGGAAAGAAAGACGAGGGTTGCGGCCATTTCCCCCTTTGAGACTAAAACTCCTGCAGGGATAAGAACAATCTCGCTTGGAAAAGGAATGAATGAGCTTTCTATGGTCATTAAAATGAATATTCCTAAATAATCCAGTGTGCCAACAAGATTGACGAAGAATTCCACTATTTGACTGAAGAATATTTCTAACATTTTATGGTTTCCTCATTATTCTTTTTATGTCCGTATAAACGGGGATATTCTTTATTCTATAAATCTTTATGTTTGCGAGCCATATCAATAAAACAAACAATGTGCTCCCCAAATACCACGTCATTTTATGAGTGAGATCGAAGTAAGCATATCCTGATGAAAGAAGAAGAGCAAAAACAAGTATCCTAATGATGTTAAGGCCGAGAAATGTTGTGAAAAGAAATATTATACTCTTTAGACGCTTTCTAATGCTCATGGGAGTGGTTAAATTTAGTATTAGTAATAAGTAATAAGCAGAACCAGCAACACATGAGGAAATTATGTTTGCTGAAAAGCCATTGAATTGCACTATGTTTCCAGTTATGGAGACCTCGTAGAATATGCCTAAAAGCCAAGAAAATGGATAAATAGTTAGGGGAGCAAGGATTATGTAAAATATGGCAAGATTAAAAGCTGCCAGGACAAGCAGGATTAAGTATCTTAGTCCTATGAATACTATTCCTTTTTTATTTTCCATTAAAATAGAACAAAACCTGGATTTAATAATATAATGTTTCTAAAATTAAAAAGAAAAAGGCTTATCTCCTTGAGATTGAAGCCGCAACAATAATGATTAGTATAATCAGTATAACGTTTATGATTCCGATTATCCATATCATTGACTTGCCCTTGAAGATTGAAGATGCTTCCTCAACATTAACAGCAACTTCTCTTGAATCTAGCTCATTTCCTGACACCACTTCAACAACGAAGGTTTGTTCTCCTGATACGTCTTCGTTTATTTTGAATGTGAAGTTTATGGATTCGCTTTCTCCTGCGCCAAGAGAGATAACTCTGTCAGAGATTTCTACCAACTCTGCCCAATCTTCAAAGCTTGCTGCATCGATTACGTATGTCTTTGTTGTATCATCTGTGTTTGTAACCGTGATTTCCACAACCATTTCTTCTCCTGACTTTGCTTCCGAGTCTTCAGGTAATTCTGCCTCGATATCAACAGCTCCTCCTTGTGTCATTTCACCGCAGCCAAATACCTCTAGATCGACTGTCCATGCGTCTTCAGATGACTCGTCATATACATCATCCTCTGAGTCATATTCAAAGTCTGTTGTGAAAATTAAAGTGTAGCCACCATTTTCTGTACCTTCAGGAACTATGAATGTTAATTCCAATTTCTCTCCATCCCCTTGGTCTAATCCGTTTCTCAGTTCTTCTTCCAACTCAATTCCAAGAGCTGAACTATGCACGTTGATTCTAACTTGGTCTTGGTCTTCTCCTGTGTTATACACTTCAAAAATTGCTGTTATTTGGTCTCCACATGTTGCAACTTCAGATGATAATTCTATGTTATCGACAAAAACAGGATTATCTTCATCAACTTCTACATCTATTTCTTGATAGAAGTCATCGCCTAGATCTGAGGATGTATCATCACATTCTAGAGCTTCACCAAGGTCATCGCTATATGCTTTCACGGCCAGTTTATATGTTCCATCTTCAAAATCTGCTGGGACTTCGAATACAAATGTTGCTGTTTCTTTTGAATCATCCCTTATTCTTCCAAGATCTACTTTTTCTTCGTCTGAACTCTTGAAATTAAGATCTCCTATAACATCTTCTCCGCTTGAGTCAAACAGAGCAAGTTCAACATAAACATCATAAATGCTTTCATCCCCCTCATTCTTTACTTCTACTTCAATAGTAATCTCGTCAAGAGGGTTCCATATTTCATCATCACTGCCGTCGCTGTTAATCTTGATATCTCTTATTGTTAGATTGTTGTCTGTTGCTCCAAAAGAACATAGTGATTTCTGGACTGTGAAAGAAGTTGATTCTGATGTAGTTCCTGAAGCAGCTGTAACTGTTACTGTGTTGTCTCCGAAGTGTAAGTTATCTAATGTTACTGGAGATACTGAAACTGATTGTGTTCCTCCTGGAATTAAATAGAAAGGCACATAAGGCAAGAACATAACCTCAAAAGCGCCTGATGCTGAGAGGTTTACGTTGTTTAATACCGTGTTACCTGTGTTTGTAACTGTAATGGAGCCGTTTTGAGAATCTGTTATTTCTTGATTCTTTGATATAGACAGTGCAGGTTCGTTAAGAATATTCATCGTGACAGGTAAATCCGCTGAAGAGCTTGAACTAGATTCAGCGTGTATATTTGCGTTTATTACTCCAGTTGAATATTGAGGTACGTTTAATACGGCAGATAATGAAATAGTTTGGTTTTCGTTTATTGTTGTGGTTACAGGAGGCAATAATCCCCAAGAACCAATATTTGTTACACTATCTGAAAAATTCAATGTGACTGATCCCGCAGTTCCTTCGTACGTAACGTTAAAGTAAACTGTTGCGTCGGAGTTATGCGAAACATCAGTAGGTGCGTTGACTATATCCATACATAATGTGTCAGTACCACAAACAGCTCCAGCACTAACCAATCCCGCTAGTAAAAACAATGAGAAAAATGCAAACAACGCGAATGTGATTGTTTTTGCTTTCATTTTTATGTTGTAACTTTAAAATTACATCTATTTAAATGTTTCTATTCTGAAGAATATACGTTTTTTTTCCTTGCTTAATAGACGGTGAAGAGAAGATTTATATACATCTTTGCTGACATAAAATTAGAAAAAGATGGTAATTAGATCGAGAGAAAATCTAATTGGAGCGTGGGCTTTTCTTTTGGGGATAGTGTTAGCCATAGGTGTGGGAGCGATTGCCCGGCAGAATATTAACCCTATAGTTTTGGCCATTCTTGCGATACTTGGAATAATAGTAGGGTATTTTGTTGCTGAACAAGATTCTCAGACTTTTCTGCTTGCTTCTGTATCTTTAGTGATTGTTAGTTTTGCCGGAATTCAGGGCTTGGTCTTGAGTGCTGCTGTTCTGGGCATAGATATTGGAAGATTGATATCTTCTGTTCTTGGAACGCTTCTTGTGTTGTTTGTTCCTGCTACCATAATAGTAGCCCTAAAAACTGTGTTTTCTATAGCAAAGAGATAATGGAGTATTTACTAATATTAATAGGACTGTTTGTGATTTCAATATGTCTAGAATGGAAATATCGCATCAAGCTTTATAGTTCGAGAAAAGAAAGATTTTTGATACCTTTGGTATTTCTGATCATAGGCACTATTTGGGACAGTTTTGCTATTTGGAGAGGGCATTGGACATTTGAGGGTCCTGGTTTGGTGGGCCTTACCATTGGATTAATGCCAGTAGAAGAATATTTGTTTGCTTTAATTGTGCCTTATTTTATACTTACTATATATAGGGTGTTGAAAAAAGAGATTTAAATGATTTCTCCTTGAAAGATAAGATATCTGCGGCTAATATTTGCTAGTCTGTCTTAGAAGTTTGTCCAATAAATCTTTAGTTCTTTGAGACTCTTCTTTATCATATACAAAAATTACCGCTAAATCATGTTCTTGAGCATCAACCCTTTCAAAGATTATTTTTAATTCTTCATCAGATATTCCATAATTTGGAAGTTCATCGCTTGTAAAGAAGCCATTATTCTTCATTTCTTCTTTAACTTTATCACAAATTTTCCTTCCAAATTCTTTTGTTTCTTCAATATCTTTCCTAAATAATCCTTCCAATCCTTCATAAACACAACAATAAATTGTGTTATTATTTCGTTGAATAATATGAGATTTAGTTTGTGGTAATTTTATTTCTATCAATCCAGATGATGTTATACAATGTTTTAGTATTTCTTGGACTCCCATAAAAGTAAAAATTCTTTTTAAATATATAAATTTTTGGCAGACTTGCAAACTCAAAAGTAAAAAATCATTACGGAAAAAATTGTTAGTAGAAAGATTTTTAAATACCCTTTTTGAACATAAATAATGGTAACAAGACTTTCGGAATGTGAACATGGATGGTGGGATCCAGAAGAAGGGATACCAGTAAACCCAGAAAGAATGACAGAAGTAGCTGTCTTTGACAGGAGAGAAATGACAGACGAAGAGGTAGAAGCTAGAGTCAGAGAAGCTGGCGCAGATGTTTATATTGAACCAATGCTTGTTTTTCCACCAAGAGTTTTGGCGTATGCTTTTTAAAAATAATCTTTCTAAGATAGTTTGTCTTTGAGATACAAATAAATTAAGATCAATGCAAGAAATCTGTTTTGTCTTTCTTTTGGGGAGGGGGAGTTCTATGAATTTCTGCAAATTCAGGAGTTGCTATGATGGTATGCTCCCCAAACCCTGCTATAGATCCTTTTAGTGCGTCTGTTGTCTTTTTTATTTTTGATACTGCCCTTCTCAATTCGATTATGTCTTTTGTCTTTAATGGCTTTATATCAACAACTGCTATGGTATACCCTTCTCTCAACGCATCAAGAACGCCGTTTACGTCTGCAAAGTCTCTTAAAATAAATGGTTTAACCTTGACTTTGTTCTCATCCTTATTGCCTTGATCTAAATCAATTTCTAGATATTCGTCTCCGGTATCCTCTTTATTAAACCAATTTTTGAAACCAAACACCATAACAAATATTTGGGTAAATAGTATATAAATATTGCTGTGATTTACAGCCACAATCAAGTCTATTTCTTGCTCTTAGTAATAAATTCGTTAATTTCTTCTCTTAGTTTCTTAACTCTTTCTTCAATAAGTTTTTCTTGTTTTTCTATAGAACTTACCCTTAACTCAAGTGTTTTCTTCTTTTCATTTAAGTCCTTTGTTAGTTCTTCTTTCTTTGCTTTAATCATTATTCCGCTTAAGATTTTGTATATTTCGGAATCAGAAGCTTTATTTAACTCTTTAAGGCCTGTGTTTGTTTCATTTAGTTCTACTTGCATGACTTGTTTCTGGGCTAAGAATCCTTGTAAATTTTGTTCAAGAATTTGAAGTTCTTGTATCTTTTTTGCTAGTTCTTGATCAATATCCATTATACTGCTTTTGCTTTTACTATTTGAGTCCTCGGTTTGAAAAATATCTTTGAGCCACACCCGGGACATACAAATCTCTTCTCTAGAATTTTACTGCTGATTGATTTCCCGCATTTGAAGCATTTGTATTGTGCCATGGTATTTCTTCGTTGAGTTTATTTTTAAACTTATGTTATTGTTCTTTAACTGTGTATGCTGGTCCAGCAAATATCTTTCCTGTTTTAAGGCATTTCCAGATTCCTGCCGCGATTCTTTTAACTCGTGCCTTAGCATAAAAAGGAGAGGTCTGCCTTTTTCTCTGAGATTCTTCTATTACGTTATAGTTCTTTCTAACACGTGTTCCGTAACCTGGACCAAACTTTCCTGCTGACTTTATTTTCTTCTTTTTTGCTCCCATTGTCTTATTAAAATTAGTTGCAAATGAGCATTTTTAAATCTTTAGAATGGGGTCGCTGGGATTTGAACCCAGGTCTCGAGGTCCCAAACCTCGGATACTAACCAAGCTATACTACGACCCCTCGGATGAAATAAAAGAGAAATTAGGGTATTTAAAAATTGCTTAATAGGGTTAAGATTGAGTCTAAGCTTTTTTCTCTTCTGCCGGGGCTGCTTCAGCTTTAGCTTCTGCTTTTGCCTCTGGCTTTGCTGCTTCTTCTCCGGGTGCAGCCTCCTCTCCTGCGGCAGCGGCCTCTGCTTTTGCTGCTTCTTCAGCTGCCTTAGCTTCTTCAATAGCTTTCTGCTTCCTCTCTTGTTCTGCTTTCAATTCAGCAAAGAAGGTTTCTAGTTCTTTCTTCTTTTCTTCAGAAGGCTCTGTTTTCTCCTCTTTAATTTCTTTATCATAAACTCCTGCATCAATGTCTTGCTCAACTTGTTTTGCCTCCTTGCTGTCGATTAAGACTCCGAGAGAAACACAGCTTCCTACAACAATTTTGGTTGCTGCTTTAAGATCTTTCGCTAGTAAATCAGGCATTTTTGTTTTTGCTATATCAACTAATCTTTCAAACGCTATGTTTCCTACTTTAATCTCTTCGGCTTTTCCTGACCCTTTTTCTATTCCCAAATCTTTTTTGATTAATTCTGAGACTGGAGGAGAGAAGACCTGAACTGTGAAAGATTTTGTTTTTGGGTCAACGTCAATTTCTACAGGGACTTTCATACCCTTAAATCCTTTTGTTGCCTCGTTAACATCTGAAATAACCTTGCCAAGATTAATTCCCATTGGGCCAAGCTGTTGAGAAACCGCTGGACCTGGCTTCATCGCGCCGCCATCAACAATCAATTTTACTTTCACTTTGCTTCTTCTCCTTCTGATTCTTCTCCCTCTTCTTTTTCACGCCTTATAACTTTTACGTTATCTATTTTTACTGTAACTGGGATAGGAACTGAGGCTCCAAGAAGAGAAACGACAACTTCTCCCTTTTGTTTGTCCAGTCTTGTGACCTTGGCTTTTTCTCCCTTGAATGTTTGACCAATTATTTCAACAATATCTCCTATCTCTATATTGACATCTTCTGCCTTTGGCTCCAACATTGATTGAATTTCTTCGTAAGGAACTGTTTTTCCGATTATTCCTTTGACATAAGGAAGATTATATGCTGCTTCTTCAGCCGATTCCCTGTCTGCCGCTTCAAGAATTATGTACCCCTTAAGGCCGTGGGGTTTTACTATGGAATACACACCAAGATTTTTTTTCTCGACGCGGGTGCTAATCATTTCAAGTGCTCTTTCTTCTTTGTTTGTTGTAACCTTAATGATAAAAATCATTTTCCTGTGTTCACACTACCTCTTAATATCTAAGAAGTAGATGATGTTATTAAAAATAACGGGTTTTTAAAACTTTTTATTGCTCCTCCAACTTACCCAGGTATTCTTTGATTCTATCTATTGTTTGAGGAATGAGGAATTTTTCTATTTTTGATTCAAACAATTCGGCAAGAGATGCAAACTCTGAAATTCTATACGTGTTTCCTTTTTTATCTACGAGCATTGCGTCCCTTAATCTTTTTAACTGTCTTCTAATATTACTTTCAGCAAGGCCTTTTGATTCAAGAGAATTGCTTTTTCTGGTTGCTTCAACTTTATCCCGGATATCAAAAGATGTCAGCATTGCTCTTTTTTTTCTTGCTTCCTCAAGAACATGTAGAATATCGACTATTATATCTCTTGAGTCCCCCGGCTGCAACAATCCAAGAGAGAGGCAAATTTTTCTTATCAGTTCTCTCTTAGACGATTCGTATGGCTTCTCGTATTTTCTAAGAGTGATTTCTCCCAATGGTACCTCTTTCACCATGCTTTTTTAAGAATAATAATCATTATAAATCTAATTCTTCTTTAGAATATATGGAATTCGTGGCTTTTGTCGGTGAAGATAAAGAGAACTGGGGGCAGGTAACTGCGCTCATGAACAGAATGGACTGTGAGAAAATTGTTATCGTGAAAAATAATAAAGTTTCTGGATTCCCTGCAAGCAGCAAGTGTGAGATGATAGATGTTGATACAACAAAGCCATTAGTGGAATTGAAAAAGGAACTGATGACAAAACTTAAAGAGAGAATAGGGATGGATTTTGAGGTCGCTTTATCTATCGCGTCGGGGAATGGAAAGGAGCATATGGCAATTATTTCTGCGCTACTTAGTATTCCTGTGGGAATACGATTGGTAATATTCTCAAAGAACGGTATTGAGTTTGTCAACTAAAATCAAAAAGTATTAAAACAAGTTTAATTGCCAAAGTTTATGAGAAAATTATCTGTTGATCCCAACAGAATATGGTCGTGGTATCCTTCAAAAAGATTTGACAAAAATATGCCTTGGGAAAACATTCCCCCCGTTCCGGTCTTTGAAATTCCTCCTAAACATAAAGCCAGTGATCATGATTTTATTTTAATTGATGGAAGCCATAGAAGATTAAGAGCAATCTCTATGAAATCTGAGTTGTTTGTTGCATGCTATGAATTTGGCGAAGAAATAGATGCGGAAAGAGATGGGCTTGCTCCGTTTAGACACAGCAAAGATCCAAGATTATACGAAAAATTATTGGGAGCATATTTAATTGGAGATGAACTGCAGGAATTAGTTGAATCAAATAAACGCAAAAAGCCATTTAAACATCAATAAGGCTACTAGAATCAGTATTATCCATGTTGATATCTTAAAGGCCTGCTCTCCTATCTTTCTGTTTCCTGTTATGCCCCAAATTGTTAAAAGGAAGAATCTTCCGCCGTCGAAGATTCCTACAGGAATCATGTTTACGAGCGCTACGCTTAAACTAATTAAGACCATCCACCATAACAAATCATAAATGAAAGTTCCCCATTTTCCTATGGAGGATTCGTAATATATTGTAGGGTCTTTTATCGTTGATACAAAGTTTAGTATTGAACCCATTATTCCTGTGCTTTGGACGGGAGCAACCCCTATTCCAAGAAATGCTTTGTCCTCCCTTTCAGCGAGAGTTATGGTATAGTCTGTTGTTTCTCCATCAATTATTGTTTTAATGTTCACCGTGTCTCCCGGCTGATGTGACTGCAATGAAGATGTTAGGTCATCCATTGAAATTATTTTTACACTATCTATTTCGGATATTGCCCCTTCAAGTTTCGCGTTGAAAGCAGGAGAGTCATCATAAGCCATAACATATTCAAGTTTGTTATCCAATGCTTGCTGAATCGCAAGAGGAGTAGTGAAATAGTTTTTATTGTTTGCTTCTAGTTCAAGGAATCCTGAATCTTCTACAGTTATGTTGCTTATCTGAGATATTTCTGAAACGTTGACCACAGAAGTTGAGTAAGTACTGAAGTTAACTCCTGCGGCTGTGAATGATGAAATAAAGAAGAGCCACAAAATGAGGGCAAAGAATATGGCAACCAAAATATTTGCAAATGTTCCTGCCGCAAGAACCGAAAGCTGGGATAACTTAGATTTCTTCTCCATTTCCTTTTCATCTGGTTCTACGAAAGCTGCTAGAAAAGGCCCAAGGAAGCCAAAGCCTGTTGCATGAATTTTTACCTTGCTAAGGCGGGCAAAAATACCGTGGGCAAACTCATGAGGGATCGCTATTATCGCTATGATAATTATCCAATAGGTGAAATAGAATGGTGGAAGAAAATCAATCTTGAATAAAGTTGGGAGGTAAGGGATCAAAGGAACCAAAACAGGGACTTTCAATGCTCTTGCTGCGATTGGCGAACTAAGATAGAAGTATGAAAACTTAACTAAAAACCAAATCATAAAGCCCATCAGGGTATAACCGGAAGCTACTACTATGTACTGCAGAGGTTTAAGGATTGGGGAAAACGCTTTTGAAAACCAATTGATTAACTTAATTCCTACTTTTGTTCTATATAAATAAAGAAGGCCCTGTCTCTGCAGATTTTTTCTTCTGGAATAAAGAAATAACACAACAAGTAGGGTAAACAATACTAAAAACGCCAGGTCAAAAATTAAAAAGCTCATCCTCTATTTTTTCTTTATTGTTCTAAATGAACGCCCTCCACATCTTGGGCACTTTACTTTCTTATTAATAACTCTTGTTGCTTGTGTCCTAATTTTTTTATGACAATCCTTACAAACAAAAATATTGCTAAACATTCTTTTTTGAGCTACAGGTATTTTCGTGGCCATCTACAACCTCCACTGGGTTCTAGGAGTCCAGGAACCTGAGGGATTTATATGTTTTTCCATTATAGTATCCTCATTATTGATTTTTTGCCTTCCACATCCCAGTATTCCACCTGCTTTTCGGGCGCCAGCTGGTCTTTCAGTCCTTCCTGGTATGGAACATCTATGGTTTCATAGGTTTCGAGATCCATTATAGAAGCCGTTTCGTCTCCGACGCTCAGAACTTGTGCTTTTCTCTTGTCTATCAAAGGAACTTCAAATCTTTCTCCACCCGGTACTGCAACTATTTTCTTTTTAGCTGAGAATATTCCCACTGCCTCGATTCTGCATTTAGCCGCGCCGTGCTTTCCGGTCTTGCTTTTATCATTGGATTTTGCTGTATATGCCTCGCCTTCAATCATGATAACAGTGCCCGGACGCACTTGTGTTGCATCAATTAATTTTAAGACCATAAAGAGATTTCACAAGAAATCTTTATAAAACTTACTAAATAAACTTCTTGATGGAAAAAGAAGATAAAAAAGTAAAAAAGAAGGATTTCATCGAGATAAAATTCACTGGTTTTGCCAATGGTGAGATGTTTGATTCCAACATAGAAGAGGATTTGAAAAAAGTAAATCCCAAAGCAAAAGCAAAAGAGACCATTGTTATGGTTGGTGAAGGGATGCTGGTCAAAGGTCTTGATGAGTTTTTGGAGGGAAAAGAGGTTGGAAAAGAGTATGAAGTAACAATAAAACCAAGAGATGGGTTCGGTGAAAGAAAAGGAGAGCTTGTGAGAACGATTCCTCTTAAAGTGTTTACTGAAAAGAAAGTTAGCCCAAGGCCTGGAATGGTCCTAAATATGGATAATAATATTGTTAAAGTAATAACAATCTCAGGAGCAAGGGTCATTACTGATTTCAACAATCCTCTTGCTGGGAAAGAGCTTGAGTATAAAGTTAAGATAGTAAGGAAAGTGACTGATGAAAAAGAAAAAGTAAAATCTGTTCTTGAGTTGTTGTTTAAGTTTGTTCCTGATTTTGATATTAAAGGCAACAAAGTAATTTTGAAAGGTCCAAAAGGCCTTGAGCAATTTGTTAAAATTATGAGCAGCAAATTCAAGGATTTATTAGGTAAAGACCTAGAGTTTGAGGAAGCTAAGAAAGAAGAAAAAGTTAAAGAAGAAAAGAGCAGTGAAGAGAAAAAGTGACTATCGAAGAAGTAAGCGAAGGCGAAGATGATGCAAATATCAGACATTTAGAGAACTGTGATGGATGCGACAGATGCGATTATCTTTTAGAGTTCTATGCTGGTTGTGATGGGTGCGGTCATTTTGGCCATATATCGGCAATGTATGGTGATGGAAGAGGAAGAACATATTGCAAAGGTTGTTGGGAGGAAAGAGAAAGTAGGGGAAAAACACAATAATCCTTATAAATAAGCTAAGCCTGCCCTAATCATGGATGATATACTCATTGAAAAAGATGTGCCACCAAGCAATACAATAGACCATGAGCTTGAGGGCTTGCTGAAAAAGCAAGCAGCCAGAGTCAAGGTAATTGGCTGTGGAGGAGGAGGAGGAAATTCTGTTTCAAGAATGAAAGAAATCGGAATTAAGGGCTGTGAAATAATAGCAATCAATACAGACGCGCAGGACTTGCTTTATACAAACGTTGATTCTAAGATATTGATAGGGAGAGAGCTAACTCACGGACTTGGTGCGGGAAGCAACCCAAAAATAGGCGAACAGGCAGCAAGAGAATCTGAACAGGAGATAAGAAAAAACATGGGCGATTGTGATATGGTCTTCATTACGTGCGGTCTTGGAGGGGGAACAGGAACAGGTTCTGCTCCTATCATTTCTGAGATTGCCAAAAAACAGGGAGCGTTGACAATTGGAATTGTAACATTACCGTTTACTGTTGAAGGCCAGAAAAGAATAGAGAATTCCCAATATGGCCTGGAAAGAATGGCCTCTATTGTTGATACTTTGATTGTTATACCAAACGACAAGCTTCTTGAGCTTGCTCCAGAGCTTCCTATTCATACAGCGTTCAAGGTTGCTGATGAAATTTTGACCAACGCTGTGAAAGGAATTACTGAGTTAATCACTAAATCTGGGCTTGTTAACTTGGATTTTGCTGATGTTAAAGCAGTCATGGCAAACGGAGGGGTTTCCTTGATTGGAATAGGAGAGTCTGATTCGGGTGACAGAGCAAAGGAAGCAGTGGAGAAAGCTTTGACTAACCCCCTTCTTGATGTGAACATAACAAATGCTACCGGCGCGTTGGTAAATATAGTTGGAGGGAACGATATGTCCCTTGATGAATACAAAAAAATAATGGAAATAATAGGAGAAAAAGTGTCTCCCAACGCAAAGTTAATTTCAGGAGCGCAAATTTCTGCGGATATGGAGAAGTCGATAAAGGTATTGTTGATCGTTACTGGTGTCAAGAGTGCTCAGATATTGGGCAGTTCTACTCAGCTGACAGACAAGCAACAATCCGAGTTAGAAGAAGAACTCGGGATAGATTTCTTGAACGGGGAAGGCGAATAATTTAAAAACTTAGTTAGAATAATTTGAATATGGGAAAAGTAACATCTTTTGTGTTGCAGTCAAAGAGAGTATGGCAAATATTGAAGAAGCCCAGCTCTGAGGAATTTAAGTCAATAGCAAAGATTTCTGCTATTGGGATACTTGTTATTGGAGCGATTGGGTTCATAATTGCAGACATTATCCAGATTTTTAGTTAGAAAACTTACAACTAATCGTGGTTGGAGTAAATTTTTTTAACAACTTCTTTTCTTAGATTAAAACTATTCGCCCATTTGGCATAAGCATTCCATCCCTGAAAAATTTCAAGCATTTTTTCTTTTGTAATTTCTCTTTTCTTGTATTTTCCAATCTTGGCAAGAATTTTCTTAATGTTTCTTTTCCTTAATAACTTGTAACGCCACAGATTTCTGAATCCTACAAAATCAACTCCTTCAGATAATGAGATTATTCGAGACTTTTGTGGATGAAGTTTTATTTTCAAATTATCTCTGAGAAAATCGTCAATCGCCCCCCCCCATTCAGTTAATTTCTCTTTTGATGAGTTTAGGAGAACAAAGTCATCAACATACCTAATATAATATTTTACTTTTAATTTATGTTTGACAAAGTAATCTAATTCATTTAGATAAACATTAGCAAAGAACTGTGAGGTTAAGTTTCCAAGAGGCATTCCTCTTCCTTCATTATTATCTAACACATTATTATTTAAAATCTGTTTTATAAGCCATAATACTTTTTCATCGTGAATTTTTCTTGAAATAACTTTTATTAAGATTCTATGATTAACTTCTTGGAAATAGTGTTTGATGTCTGCCTTTAAGCAGAATGCTCCTAACTTTAAATTATGTGTAACCTTCGTTTTGAAAAGATTAAATCTTTTTAGAGCAAATAATGTTCCTTTATTGATTTGATTAGCACAGGAATCATAGATAAATGATTTCTCAAAAATCGGCCCGATTACCCTTATTAGGGCATGGTGGACAATCCTATCCCTAAAATCTGATTTGCTTATTTTCCTTGTTTTTGGGTCTCTTAAAATAAAAGTTTTAAGTGGTTTTGGAAAATATGTTTGATTCTGAAGTTCTTCTTTAAGTTTAAACAAATTTTCTAACAGATTTCTCTCGAATTCAATAACATAATTTTTCTTTGTCTTTCCCTTTCTTGCCTTTCTCCAAGCAGAAATTAAATTAGAGAAGTTAAAAATCTCTTTATACAATTCATTAGTTTCCATCATTAAAATAAAACCTAACCCTCTGAGCTATTCTACCATTGCCATTGGAATTCGCCAAGTTCCTGTTGTTGGAGTTCCAATTCCTGTTCCTGTTGAGGTTCGCACAGGAGGCAAATTGTAGCCAATTCACCAATTCGGCTTTTCAGCTTCACTGAAATTTCTCGCAAGAAATTTCTGTATTTTATGGCTTAAAATAAAGTTTAACAATACACTAGTAAATTGACGTGTAGCCCAGCTTTTTATGGCTAGGAATATTATTAAGAAGTATTTGTTTAAAAATTATTCTACTCTCAAACTTGCTTCTCCTTCTGCATATTGTTTTTGAATTTCAGCAAGTTTAGCATCTCTTTCTCTTCTAAATTTAGAAAGATGCCTATCTAAAATTTTTTGTGCAGTGGCTTCGCCACTAACAACAACTACCCTACCAACGCCACCGGAACCCGCCAAGCCCCTGCCGCAGGAGTCCCAACCCCTGCCCCTGTCGAGGCCCGCACAGGATAAGCCATCATCTCTTTTGTAATTCCATTTAAATTGTCCTAAATCCAAAACATTATCTTTATCTGCTCCATCATTCAACTCAAAAACAGCACCGTAAACAGAGTTTTCATCCTCTCTTAATCTCAAAACTCCGAAAGGAATTAGTTTCCCTTTTCCTAATTCAATTCCTCTCTTTTCTAAATCTCCTGCAAGAACTTTAGCAGGCAAATCATTTTCAGAACATAGATCTCCTGCTGTTCTTAAAGCCAGACCAGAAATAACATAGTTTCCTCTTACAAACTTATCATCTTTTATAGTTGCTATTTCTAAATCAGCTCTTTCTGCTAATCTTGCATCCTCTGGAAGCAATCCGGAACTTGCCAAATGGACAAGCATAAACGGAGAAGAACCAGTAAGTTCTACACCTTGACTACCAAATTTACCAAGAACTTGTTTTGTTCTTTCACTATATCTTTGAATAGAATCATTGTATGCTTCTAAGACAGAATCGTCTAGCACACTTGCCACTTGCACTGGATTTCTTTGTAAAACAACTTGTTTTGCCATGATTTGGGTATTAGGATATGATTTATAAATCTTTGGGTAAATTCGAGTTAAAGAAAACTTTAAAAAGCGCATTTATCTTGAAGGATTAGTCAATAAACTACATCCCAAAGCCATATCTTCTATGGGCTCGCGGGCATAATGTAGGAGACTGTTCAGAAAACTACAGATATAGTCCAAAAGACAGAAAAAACAATGAAACTGAAAGAAGCACTTAAGAAATTAAGGACTGAAGCTAAAGAAAGGAAGTTTGATCAAAGCGTAGATCTAATCATAAACCTAAGAGGATTAGATGTGAGAAAAGAAAATATTTCTGTTGTTGTTAATGTTCCGCATAAGATTAAAGACAAAAATGTTTGCGGTTTCCTGACAAAAAAGAGCTCTCTTGTCAGTACAATTACAGAGCCTGATTTTGCCAAGTATAAAGATAAAAAAGCTCTGAAGAATCTTGTTAAAAAATATGACTTCTTTATTGCTATAGCCCCATTAATGCCTAAGGTTGCTACAACATTTGGTAAGGTTCTTGGGCCTGCCGGAAAAATGCCAAGCCCTCAGCTTGGTCTCTTGACACAAGAAAGTGACGAAGCTGTGAAAGAAATTCTTGATAAGATTTCTAAAGCTGTTAAGATTAGAGCAAAGGAAGCAAGCATCAAGCTTGCTGTCGGTAAATCAAGCATGGAAGATGAAGAAATTGCGGCGAACGCTGACGCGATTTACAATGCTATTGTCAATGTCCTGCCTAACAAGAAAGAAAACGTAAGAAGTGTTATGGTTAAATTCACTATGGACAAACCTGAGAAGGTGGAGATGTAGAATGGCGCCAAATAAACTTTATGAAAGTTTAACAAAGCAAGGATTTTATCAAAGATAAAATGGCAACAAAAAAGAAAAAATCAAAGAGAGTCGGAGTACCAGAATACAAGAAAAAGCTAGTCGCTGACTTAGCTGAGAAAATCAAGAAAAGCAAGACTGTTTTGGTTGCATCTACGAAAGGCCTCCCAAGCTCACAGTTCCAGGAAATTAAAAAGAAGCTAAGGGGAAAGGCGGAAGTTAAGATGATGAGAAAAAGCGCCATTACAAGAGCTATCGATAGCCTTGAAAAAGGTGCGCTTCAGAATTTGAAAGCTCAGATTGGAGCGGATACTGCTTTATTCTTCTCTGACATGGATGCTTTTGATTTATCTGGTTTGCTGTCAGAAAGCCAGAGTCCAACTAAGGCAAAGGCTGGTGATGTGGTGCCTGAAGATGTTAAAGTTGAACCGGGACCAACAGATTTGCCCCCTGGACCAGCGATTTCCGAGCTTTCTGGAGTTGGATTGAAGGTTGCCGTTGAAGAAGGCAAGTTAGCGATAAAAAAAGGGGCTGTTATAGTAAAAGCAGGAGAAGAAGTTAAGGAAAACGTTGCGAGCGTTATGGCTAAGCTAAACATAATGCCTATGAAAGTAGGGTTTATTCCTTTGGCTGCGTATGATTCTGAATCAGATAAAGTATATGTTGGGATAAATATAGATAAAGAAGAAACCTTGGAAGAATTAAGAAGTTTGATTGGAAAAGCAATGTCTATTGCCATTAACGTTGGGTTCACAAACAAAGAAACTATAGTTTATTTGTTAGGAAAAGCAGGGATGGAAGAAAAAGCGCTTGCGGCTCTTGTTAAAGAGGCCCCTGCAGAGAAGCCGGCTGAGGAGAAGAAAGAGGAGCCAAAGGCAGAGGAAGCAAAGCCGGAAGAAAAAGCCGAGGAAAAACCGGCTGAAGAAAAAGCTGAAGAGAAAGTAGAAGAAAAGAAAGAAGAAAGTAATGATAAAGATACAAAGGAGGAAGCAAAGTAATGGAGTACATATACGGAGCTCTTTTGCTGCACAAGCTTGGGCAGCCTGTAAACGAAGAGAACTTGAAAAAAGTGATCTCTGCTGCGGGCGCTGAGGTAGACGATGCGAAAGTAAAGACACTTATTGCGAGTTTGCAAGGTGTTGACATCGCTGCCGAGCTTGAAAAAGGAGTAGCAGTTGCTGCGGCACCAGCTGCAGGAGCGGAAGCTGCACCATCAGGAGCGGAAGAGAAGAAAGAAGAAAAGAAGGAAGAAAAACCTTCTGAATCAGCTGCCGGACTCAGCTCACTCTTCGGATAAATTTAGTTTTTGTTTTAATCTGAAGAGTAAACCTAGTTAAGCTAGGATGTCCAATTAATTAGAATTCTAAAGCTTTATAAGTCAATTTTTATACGTATTTTATATGTGCCGAGGTGGCAGAGTGGTCTAATGCGCCGGTCTTGAAAACCGGTTCCTTTGCGGGAGCACAGGTTCGAATCCTGTCCTCGGCGTATATCTACAATTCACACGCCGTCTTTTGTGTTTTAGTGTTCCCCTGCTGTCCCCTAAAATTGGAGAGTATGGGTTTTGTAATGGGTGAATTTGAGGGGCTGTGCTTCCTACTTAACAAGTCTTTGTAGCTAAAAATTTTTCTCTTAATTTAATAAACTGATTATCGCTCACTTCCTTATCTTCCACGTTATCAATATCTTCAATAATAAATCTTGGCCTAACTTTTATTACCTTATGGTACGGCGATACTAACTTAGAATTTGGAAGATAGTATTTTTTGAAAAAGGGTTTTGATTCTAACTCTTTTTTTAAATAAGTTTCCCCTTTTGTAGGAATAAAATAATCTCCTCCAAATGCGGGAAATAACTTTTGAATAATCTCCTGCAAAATTTTAATTGTTCCAAGTGATTCATCTCCCAAATTATTTATTGTACCTTCATTGAAATGAAGAGATTTATGTCTTTTTTTGGATAGTTCTTTAAATAGATTTTTTATATTTGAATTAAAAATTCCCCATCTAGTTAATGTGTTTATCATCAAATTCCAACTACTGCAGCTTTTACAAGTAAAAATACCAGAATGTTCATTAGGTTCTTCTGATCCATCATCATAATCCTCCCTTAAATCCAATACCAAATGATTTAAAATTCTTTCACCCAACGCACAGGCACTTGTTAATGCGGGGTAAAAATTTCCCTGCACATAGGCGCTCCTAATTTGATTATGGAGGAAGTTATGGTGTGCTATGATTGAAAGAGATTTAGCCCCAATCTCCTTGAATCTTTTAATTTTTGCTATTTTATCAATTGTTCCAAATTCGTTAATAATTTCTTGTTCAATTTGCTGAATTTGCTTCTTGAGATTAGCTTTCGCTTCTTCAGACCATCCTTCTGTTGGTTGATTTAGTAAATTGGCCCTTGCATCAAAATCAAAAGCACAAATTCTATACCTCTTCATTGAAAATCCTTTTATATTTTTTATAAAACTTAATGGATAAAATAAGTATAAAAATGAAGCAAACAATAGTTAATAAATTAAAAATATTTGTAGAATTTGAGGTTATAAAATAAATTAGTGAAAAAAGACTCAAATCAAAAGACCATAGGCCCAACAAATTCTTAGGTTGGAAACTTGATTTTTTCATAAATTTAATCCTCCTATATAAAAAAATCAACCCTATAATTAATAGGAAAAAACTCAAAGTGATATGGATTATCGCTCCAATTTCTCTGGTTAATACCAAAGTTATTCTATCTTTTTCAAAATATGCAATTCCATTAATCTTAGAATTTTCCCCAATAATAGAAATTTTTATGCTTCCTTCCCTTATCCTACTAGGGCTAATATTAAAAATTTCCGATTCAAAAGAGTCAAGAGGATATAAAAATCTCTTCTTTGAAATTAAACTTAATTTTTTATCAAAAACAAAAACACTATTTTCTTTCCTTATATCATAAAATTGTTTCCCAAAAAGATTTCTATATTCTGTATGAAGGATCTCAAATCCAGAATCAATTTCAGAACTTAAAATAATTTGAGGTTTAATCTCAGGTTTACTAAAAAATAATGGATCTAAATCCCCTATCAGTTCTATTTCAACTTTCTTTGGCAACGTAGAATAAAATTTATTGTATACCGACTCAATAAGGGCCTCTGATTTATTATTTGGAATATCTAAGGAATTGATAACATTTAAATGAAGCATCATAGCTCTTGCATTTTCATAATCTCCTAAAATTAAATAGTCATCAATCAGAAAAGTTATTCCTGATATTAAAAAACCACTCTCTTCATTTTTAATTAAATCTTTATTAGTAAGATTGGACCAAGAGATATTAACTGTTTTTAAACAGTTATCTACAGATTTGTTCAACAAAAATAAATCCTTTTTTGAGCCCATATAATATGAATTATTTTCACCCTCAACAATAATTTTTGAATTTACCCAAAGCATATAATAATCATAACACAAAACAAAATAACATTGAGCTGAGTGATATTTGTCTTCAAAGACATCAGGGCAATTATCTTCCAATAATTCTATACCCTTAGCATATTCTCCCGCGTTACTTTTGTTTAATCCCAAATAGAAGTTGTCTAAATCGGCGCTCGCCTTCGGAATAAGCAAAAATAGCACCATTACTCCAAGAAATATTAAGAATTTTCTCATAAATTTGAAAGATATTGCTTGTTTAATAAAGTTTTCATAGGGCGTTTGAATTGTAGGCAGTAGTCTGTCCTCGGCGTATATCTACAATTTAGAAAAGCGTTTTATCTCTCTTTTAGTAAGATGAAGATCTTTTACTTCGTTTTCCCAGAGTTCTTTGCCAACCCTCTTTTTAACAAATTTATTCAGCTCTATTAGCCCTTGGGAAAATCCTCTTTTGACTGTATCTACGTTCGCTTCCCGTTCTATTTTTATTCTGACTCTTTGAGATAATAGATAAGCTATGAACACAGTTACTCTTTTTATAAAGTTCATATTAGAAAATTGCAATTTATGATATATTTCATGAACAAAAGCAGCATCTCTTGCTCTAGGAGGGCAGCTTTTCATAATTTTTTCATTAAAGTAAACTTTGTTATTTAATGGAAAAGCTTTCATGAATACCTTCTGTTTTGCTTTTTCTAAAACTATTTCTTTATTTTTAAATTCTGGAAAATACTTTCTCTTTAATTCTTGAAATCTTTTATTATAGTTCATATCTCGCTAATGGGAATATTGCTTATTAAGTTTTTCTAGAATCCTTGGGCTTCTCTTATGATTCCTGTCCAGGTCGGAACTCTGTTTACTGGCAGGTCTTCAGGAATTTGAATGTCTTCGTTCCATGGCCGTGTTAGGAGCAAAGCAGGTACTCCTGCTTCTGCACAATCAACTGCTTCGTGCGCTGAGTCTTCGACAATCAATTTGGCTTCGAGGTCCTTGCAGATGCCTGGTTTTCCGGATGTCATATGGTCTTCTTTGTATATGCAATCTGTGAAGAAAATCTCTGAGAATATGTGCGGGAAATGCTTTTCAATCCATCTGGCTGTTTCATCGGTCAAACTTGGCGGTCTTGCTGTTATCACGGCAAGTTCATTACCTCTACTTAAATTATGTGCACCTAATTGTGCGCCGACAACAGGAATTACTCCCTTGAATTCAGGTGATTGGTAGAATTCCCCTATTTTTCTTTTTATATCCTCTATTGTTCCGCCCCATAGTTTTGTGAGATCATAATCTCTTATGTCCTCAACTGTATGAGAAGTTCCATAAGCACGATTGTGCCATGCAGTTATTGGATTATGGAGTTCAGCTAATACTCCGTCTAAATCAAAAGCAATTACTCTTTTTGACATAATTAATGTCTTGAGAGGAGGGTTTTTAAGAATTTATTTACTGAGGCATATCAATGAAAAGAGATAATTTTTGTTTTTTTGAAGAAGTTTATTGCTTCACGCAGTTTATTTTTTGTTTCTGAGTAAAGAGTGAGGAGGGTTTCTCCTTTTTTTATTTTTTCACCTTTGTGATGATGAATGTAGATCCCTGCTGCTTTGTCAAGTGGACATCCAAGTATTCTGCCGAGGTAATTAGTGAGTCTATTGTTTATTGATTTTATTTTCCCTCCTGTTTTTGCTTTTAAATCGTGCTTGAATTTTGCTGTTTTTAACCCTCCTTTTTTCCTCCCTTGTGCATCCAATATTTCATTGAATTTATTTAGTGCTTCCCCTGAATCAAGAAGTTTTTTGGCGAGAGATTTACCCTGTCCTTTTTTTGATTTTCCTGTCATTTCTAAGATTTCTGCTGCGACCATTATACTTTTCTTTTCCAGTATTTTGGGCGGGTCGTTTCTTTCCAACACTCTCAATACATCCTTGATTTCTAGTATGGGACCTATGCCATTTCCTATTGGCTGGCTGCCATCAGTTAATATGGCACGCATCCTTAGGTTAAAATGTTTCCCAACATCAAGAAAGCTTTTCCTTAGTCTGTTTGCTCTTTTCTTTGAGACTTTTGCCTGTGGACCATATGGAATGTCAATCAAAACATATTTACTTCCCACAGCTAATTTTTTTGACATTATGGAAGCAATCAACTGGGATTCAGGGTCTAGGCTTAATAGCCTTTCAACTCTGATGAGTTTGTCGTCTGCGGGGGCCATTCCAAGAGAGCCACCCCATACAAGACATGCGCCTGTTCTTCTAACAACTTTTTTTAGTTCTGGAATAGAAAGATCTACTTTGGCGAGGGTCTCGACAACATCAGCTGTTCCTGAAGCAGAGGTTATTGCCCTCGAAGATGTTTTTGGCATGACGATTCCTGCGGCAGCACAAATCGAAACTATTATGGGTGTTGTTCTGTTCCCAGCTATCCCTCCTATAGAATGTTTATCAACTATTTTCATGCCTTTCTGCCAGGTTATTGATTTGCCTGTTTTGTACATTGACTCAGTTAGATAAATTATTTCCTTTAGGGACATGCCATGTTCATATGTTGCAGACACGAAATAAGCTACCTCTCCTTCTGTTAATGCGTTGGAAACTATGTCTTTGATTATTGTTGTGATTTCTTTTTTTGTTAAAGGGATTCCACTGAGTTTTTTTGCGATGTATCTTGCGCTAATAGGCGCTAAAGCAAGGGTTACTTCGATGGTATCTCCGGGCTCTATTTTGAGAAAGGAAGTTATTTCTTCTGAAAGATAGGCTTCATTTGGTTTTATTCTTTCTCGAACGAGGTCCACTAGGGCTATGATTTTTTTGCGGCCATGAGAAATCTCGACACGGTCCCCCAAATGCAGATTCAACTTTCGCGCAGCGCCTTCATGAATAAACGCTATGGGCCTTCCAGCCCCAAGCTTCAACCTCTTTAGTTTAAGTTTCATTTCCTGTTATGTTGATTAGGGAAAGTATTTTTTTATGGTCCTTTTCCTTTTCAACTAGTTTGAAGCCTTTTTCTTTCTTTGAGGCCTGAAGAAACATAATGAAGTATGCCAATATAAGGGGCCCTATGATAAGTCCTGCTACTCCAAATATGAATAATCCTCCTATCATTCCTACCAAGGCTATCGCAGGGGATAACCTGGATTTTCTTGATACTATATAAGACCTTACTATGTTATCAAGTATCCCTGACACTATGATAAGGTTGTATGCAAGATAACCGGATGCTATGGGTGCGCTTCCTATTGCAAAAAGATATATTGTCACTGGAATCCAGACCAGGGTTGGGCCTATGACAGGAATGATTGCTACTATGGTCGCTATGATTGTCAAAATTAAAGCGTTTGGAACTCCGAACAGATAAAGACCTATTCCTGCAAACAGACCTTGAAGAAGACCTACGATGACCTGCCCATAGATAAGGGAGTTTGTGATGTCCTTAAATTGTTTTATGACCTCTTTTTCACGCTTTTTTTCAAACGGAGAGAAATCTTTTCCTAGTTTGATTATTTTTTCTGAATCTCTTAAAGCATAAAAGAATACAAAACCCGCGATGAATATGTTAAGCAAGAAAGTCATGCTATTGAGAAAAAAATTGGTGAGGGAGTTCAGAACTGCGGAACTAAGCTTGCTTATGATTGTATCTATTGCCACTGTTAACTGCACCAAGAATGATTCAGAAGCTGTGGGAAAGAGATTTTGGGCTATGCCTGCTATATTTAATGTTTGTGAGGCCTTGAAGATGTTGAAAACTTGCTGAATTATTAAAGGAACCACTATCCAAAGTGGAACTATTATTATCAACAAAGCGATTAATGTAACGATTAATGCGGAAAAGTTTTTACTTTTTATTTTTAAATTAAGCCTTCTATATATGGGGAAGAATACAAAAGCAAGAATTAGTCCTAAAAAGATTGAGATAAGAATAGGTCTTAGTAGGAATAAAGAAAGCGCACCAAATATAATTAAAGCGATGATAGATACCCATTTAGTTGTGTCTTTTTTGTTCATGTTTAATAAGAGTATTTTGCATATATAAACTTTAACAAAAGTCTTCTAAAAAAATTTATAAACTAGGATTAATGAAAGGTAGTATGGGTAGCGTGATAAAAAAGATTTTCTCTGGAAAGACAGATGAAGAGGTGCATTCTGAGTTTGTGAAGTTTGGTAAGGGAACTTTTGAAGATAAATACTTATTAGAGGGAAAAAAGCAAAAAGATAAATGGGCTATAAAAAGCAGTGCTGAGTTTGGCAATTTCTTGGTTAGGAAATGTTTGGAAAAAGCTTCGGGGAATGTTGCTGTGAAGGGAGTTATTGTTGCTACTTTTGATGTTTCGAGCGATGCTGATTTTGAGGTAGAAAAAGTGAAGAAATTTATGGGAATACAACAGGCAGTTATCAATACTACAACAGACCCTGATAAGGTATTGACATTAATGGACAAACATCCCAAGGCGTTTTTTGCTCTATCGTTTTCAACAAATGGCTGCGAGCTTAAGATAAAGCCGAAAGCACCGAGAAGCAAACCTTCTTCTAAGGGAGAAAAGAAGCCAAAAGCGGATTTTTGCAAGTTGAAGACGAGTGATGAAGGAATTGTTAAGGACTTATTCTTTGATTTTCCTGATTTTAAAACTATTATGGTAAGGCACGTCATTACGGTTGAAAAAATAGCTCTGCCCGAGGGAGAGAAAGATCCTGTTAAGGTAAGAGAAAAGGCTGTTAGAGAAGGAAAAATAAAAAGAATTGTTGATTATAATTCTGGTGAAGAAGAATTTATTGAAGAAAAGAAGTTTGTGGCCTGATTTTTGGCATGGTTTTTGTTTCTGTGTTTGATAAGGTTTATATAGTATTATTGAGTAATATTAAGTATTACTCATCAAAATGAAAAAAAGAATTTCTGCGACAATAGATGAAAAAACAAAGAAGATTCTGGACCTATTGATGAGAGAAGAAGATTACAGAAATAAATCACATATTATCGAAAAAGGAATTAAATTAGTATGGAGGAAAAAGCATGATAAAAATAACAAATGAATCTGATTTAAAAAATTGGTTTAAAAAAAATTATAAAAAATTGGGATTCTCTAAAATCGTACGGCAAGACATAGGAAAATTCCCTGATTTTGTAATGTTAGAAAATGATAAAAAGATTAGAGTAGAGTTAGAGATAAAATCATCAAATTTTTTACTCCATAAGCATCCTGTAAATAAAGTAGATAAAGTTATTTGTATTGAAAATGACATAAATTTAGGTATTCCCGTAGTTGAATTAAAAAACTTTAAAATTGTGGATTTTAACCAAAAGAGACCTTATTCATTAAAAAGTCAGATCTGGAAGATTTTTAATAAAAATAGAATTGTTACCAGCTCTGAGATTGCTAAATTTCTTAAAGTGTCATGGAATACAGCAGATAGTTATCTGAAGGAACTGGTTATCGAGGGTAAACTTATAAGAATAAAAAAAGAGGGGGTTAATTTGTGGCTGAAAAAATGAGGAATAAGAGAGGACAAGTTGCGTTATTTGTTATCATTGCGATTGTCATAGTTGGATCGTTGATTGCTCTTTATGCGGTCCGGACAGCGCCGACTGCTGAGATATCAGTTGAAGAAAATCCAAGACCTTTCATGGAGAGATGTGTAAAAGAAATTATTGAAGAGAATATTGAAATAATGTTACATCAGGGAGGATATATTGATCCTGAAAATTATCACGCTTATGAAGGGGATAAAGTTGCATATCTGTGTTATAACGAAGAACTTCATAAGACTTGTGTAAATCAAGAGCCCCTTTTTATTGACCATCTTGGAAATGAGATAGAGGATTATTCCAAGGGTGGTGTTGTTGGATGCTTTTTGTTATTGGAGGAAGAATACAGAAAAAGAAATTATGGTGTTCAGGGAGAGGACGCCCGTTTTGGTGTAGAGTTAACAGATAATAAGGTTAGGGTTTTGATGAGCAAGCCATTGACTGTTAGTAAAGGAGAGGGCGTGCAGAGCTATGAAGATTTTAGTTTTGATATAATCTCGAATTTGTATAATTTGGGCAGGGTTGCTATGGACATAACCAAACAGGAGTCCAAGAGTTGTGAGTTTAACTACGTTAGTTATATGGCGTTGCATCCCGACATTAAAATAACTAAACACAATATCGGTTCTGAACTTAGTATTTATGAAATTGAAGATAGAGATAGTGGTGAAAAATTAAACATTGGTGTGAGAAGCTGCGCATACGAACTTCCTAATTTTGGATAAAATGAATAAAAAAAGAATAACTGGGTTTGAAATTTCGGTATTAGTAATTGCTATATTTTCGTTTTCTTATTTTGTGTTTAGTTCGCAGGGAGTTTCAGCGCAGACCGTAACTGGATGCTGTGAGGAAACAGATTCCGGAGCAAGATGCCAGGTTGTTGAGGAAGATGAATGTATGGACGGGTTTAGCCAATTTACCAGCTGTTCGGATACACAAGAGTGCAGACTTGGATGCTGCATAAGCGGGCTGGGAACATGTTCCCCTAATTCTCCAAAAAGTTTATGTGAAGATGGAGGAGGAAATTGGCAGGATGATGCTACCTGCAGTGTGCCTTCCTGCGAAAAAGCGTGTTGTGTTTTAGGGAGCCAGGCACAGTTTGTGACAGAAACAGAATGTGATGCGTTGTCGAGCTCCTTCAATTTAGAAAAAGATTTTAGACAAGAAATAACAACTGAATTGGAGTGTTTTTTGTTTGTTAATACCCAGTTGGAGGGTGCTTGTGTTTTTGAGCAATCAGGGGAGGAGTTATGTGTTCATAGAACAAGACAGGAGTGTGAACAGATTTCTGGGTCTAAATTTAACGCCGGGGGGCTTTGTTCTTTCATTTTGAAGGGAAAATGCCTACAATTTGATCATAAAGGGTGTGTTGACGGAAGAGATGAAGTTTATTGGTTTGACAGCTGTGGAAACAAGGAAGAAGTTGTTGTTGGAATGGAGTGCAGCAGATTGGTTGGGACAACTTGTGATTATGATGAGAACGGAGAAGCGTACTGTAAGGATTTAAACTGTCATGATATCGATGAAAGTATTAATGGAGGAGATCCTGAGAGAAATCACGGGGAGAGCTGGTGTGTTTATGAAGGTTATGTTGGTGATGGAAAAGATGTTCCCGGAACGAGCCATTATAGATATATCTGTCTGGAAGGAGAAATTATTCCTGAAATGTGCAAGCCGGGAAGACAAGAGATATGCGTAGAGACAACGAATATTAACGGTGTTTCAACAGGAGATTGTATACCTAACTATGCCTTGTATTGTTTGTATCTTAACAGCTTAGACGCTGTAATTAGAAATTCAAGGTGTGAGGACAATCCTCATTGCAGTCTTGTTACTCTTTCTGCTGGTGGCTTGGATTTGAATCCCGATGCTACGTTTTGCCAGCCAAACTATCCTTTTGCCACCACTGAAGGCAATGCTTGCGACCTTGCGACTTACCAATGCCTGAGGTCTGATGAAGAAAAATGGGGAGACTGGGAGTGTGAAAGAGGATGTCATTGCAATAGCCCGGTTTTGATAAAGAGATTGGGTGATTTTTGTGCTAGTTTAGGAGATTGCGGAGCGTTCACAAGCCCTGCTGGAGAGGTTACGGATAGAGGATTCTATATGACATTCACACAGCACGAAGAGGATCCAGGTTTCTTTGGAATAGGAGGAGATGAAGCAACTGGCTATTTTGGGCCTTATTATTACGGAGGCGCGAGCGATTATGCGCAATACGCGGATGTTTTTTCCGGACAAAAAATTTCTCCCGGCTCTTTTGATTATCTTATGGATGATCCTCTAAGAACACTGGAATTGGTTCTGCCAAGCCCAGTAGCCTATGAACTTAGCCAGACAGATTTCTACAATAGTATTCGTACTGCTGAAACTATAGGAGGATTAATTTTCTTTAAGAGCCCATGGTTCTGGACAATTAGTATTGTTTTAGAAGTTGTTAGATTATTTGGGGGAGGGGAAAGAACATTCTTATTCACATATAGTTGCGGTGCGTGGGAGCCTCCTGTTGGGGGGATAAATTGTGAGAATTGTAATTTAGACCCTGATAGATGCACGCGATACAAATGTTCAAGCCTTGGACAAGCTTGCGTATTCCAGGACGATAACGGAGATGGGTTTGGTGAATGTTACAGGTCAGATCCTGGCGATATTTCTGCGCCTTTGATAAACCCAATTGATTCTCCTGATCTTGAGTTTTCTGACGTATCTGAGGCAGGATTTGTGCTGAAAGAAGAAGACAGCAGTTGTGTTGACCAGTTTGAGATATTGAATCTTGGATTGCAGACAAACGAAAGAGCAAGATGCAGGTACGACTTTGAAGACAAGGAGTTTAGCCAGCTTAGATACTTATTTGAAAGAGAGGCAATAAGCGGCGTAAATCATACGACAGAAATGAATTTTGCTTATGAAGAGAAAGATGAAGTTAGATTATACGTCAGATGTATGGATGTTAATGGAAATTATAATGAAATTTCTTATTTGATTGATATATGCATAGAAAAGGAAGATTTGATGCCTCCTCAGAGATTATCCTCCGATCCTCTGCCTGTTAGTTACTTAGAGTTCGGAAAAGAAGAAACAAATCTTAGTATATTTCTTAATGAGCCTTCCCGCTGCAGGTGGAGCAGAGAAGATAAAGATTATGAAGTGATGGAAAATGAGTTTGTTTGTGGGGACATACCTTTGTCGCTGCCTTCTGTTGCTTACACAGCGTGGTCTTGCGTGACAAAGATTGGTGAACTTGATGAAGATGAGAATGAAATTTATGTTAGATGTGAGGACAGCTCAGAAAACTTAAACAGAAATTCTGAAGGGACAAGATTCTTGTTCAAGAAGTCTGATGAAGAACTTCGCGTTGATATCTTATCCCCTGTTGGAGAAATAGTTTCAAACGAAGAAGTCAATATTGAGCTGAGAGCCAAGACAGACGGTGGAGCAAACGGGGAGGCAAGATGTGAATATAGTTTTGCGGGATTCAATGGTTCAACTTTATTCTTCAGTGATATCTATGGTATGATTGAAATGCACGTACATCCTTTGGATGAAGTTCCTGAAGGAGATTATGTTATAGATGTAGAATGTGTGGACAGCGCTGGAAATATTGCAAAAAACCAGACAAACTTTAGTGTTGTGGTTGACAGAGAAGTCCCAAAAGTTACGAGAGCTTACAATAGAGAGGGAAGTCTTGTCGTTATCACAAACGAATTCTCCGAATGCTCTTATGACTTAAGGTCATGCCAGTTTGAGTTTGAGGACGGAATTATGATGAACGGGAACGAATATGCACACACAATTTTATTTGATGAGGATAGGTATTATGTTAAATGCAGGGATGGGTTTGATAATGTCCCGGGAGATTGCAACATAGTGATAAATAGAGGGGTGTAAATCGAATGGAAAAAGATTATAAACAGAATTTGATTGTAAATAACATGGGAAAAAGAGGGCAAGTGGCAATATTTGTTATCATTGCTGTTGTTGTAGTTGCTGCCATTGTTCTTATATTTTATTTTAGAGGAGAGGGTATAGTGTTCTTTGCGCCGACCGAGTTGAAGCCAATAAGTTTTCTGAAAGATTGTGTTGAACCAGAGATAATGGATACTATGGATATTTTATCAAAAAATGGAGGGTATATTGATCCTCAGGGCACTGTTGAATATCAAGGAGAGGAAATAAAGTATCTGTGTTATAGCTCTGAGTATTATCAGCCATGTGTTGTGCAGCAGCCTTTGATAAAAGAAAACTATGAAAACCAGCTTGCTAGTGTTGTTCTGCGCAAAGCAGAGCAATGTGCAAGAAACCTCGTTAGAGAATATGAAAGTAGAGGTTATGATGTTGATGTTGGAGATATTGATACAAATATCACAATAGTTCTTGATAATGTGAGAGTGGACTTTATTGCTCCAATGACTGTCACAAAAGAGGAAACGACCAGGACGTTTGATGGGTTTGAAGTTGAGATTCCAAGCAAGATGTATGAAATATTGATGATTTCAACAAGCATAATCGATTTCGAGACAACATATGGCGACTCAGAAACATCTTTATATCTGGACTCTTACCCAGACATCAAGATTGAAAAAACTACATTGGGGGATGGAACTACGATTTATGTTGTGTCCAACGTTATCACAGAAGAAAGTTTTAGGTTTGCTTCAAGGAGCCTTGCTTGGCCTCCAGGATATGGAATAGATTAAAATGAAAGGAAAAACAATGGCTTTATTTGTATCGCTGGTTTTAGTTGTTAGCATGGTCTCTGCGCAGACGACTGTAAGTTTGTCTACTCCTACTGTGTGTTGTGAGGAAACTGTTGATGGTTTATTCTGCCAGAATGTTCCTGCCGAAGAATGTAAGTCTGGTGTCAGACAAGCTCCGACTTCTTGCAGTTCTACCAGTTTTTGCAGACCTGGGTGGTGTTTTAGTTCGTTTGAGGGAACCTGCATGGACAATACTCCTGAAAAGATATGCAGCGAGAACGGAGGAACTTGGTCTGCTAATTTCCCAAACCAATGTGAGTTAGGATGTTGTGTTTTGGGGGATCAGGCCGCTTTTGTTTCTCTGCCAAGATGTAAAAGACTATCTTCCATGCTAGGTCTTGAGACGAATTACAACAAACAGATAGCAGATGAGACAAGCTGTGTATTGTCTGTTGCGAGCCAGGAAAAAGGTGCATGTGTCTATGAAATTGAATTTGAAACGACATGTAAGATAACAACGAGAACGGAATGCGAGGCAGGCATAGACGGAAATGAAGGAGAGTTTTTTGCTGGGCGATTATGCACTGCTGAAGAACTTGGGACAAATTGTGGTCCTTCTGAGAAAGTAGAGTGTGTGCCTGGAAAAGATGGAGCTTATTTAATTGATACTTGCGGAAATGTAGCAAATATTTTTGACAGTTCGAAAATAGCAAGCGGCCCTTTGGCCAACTTAAATGCTGAGACAAGAGAGTATTGGAATTTGATGAAAGATGAGAGTGAGTCATGCAACCCAAGCTCAGCTAATGCAGACTCAGACAGCTGCGGCAACTGTAATTATTTGTTGGGCAGTATTTGTAGAGAGACAAGAGCTGGGAGAAGCCGATGTGTTGACCTGAATTGTAGAGACGAAGAAGGAAATGAAAGGAAACACGGAGAGAGTTGGTGTGTAAATAAAGACGTAGATGATTCTGGAACGGAGAATAGTGCTGGAAGCAAATACTTTAAGCATATTTGCATAAATAACGAAGTGGTTATTGAGCCTTGTTCAGATTTCAGGCAGGAAATATGTATAGAAGAAGATGTTCCTTTGGTTGAAGGGGGGACATTCACGCAGGCCGCGTGCAGGGCAAACAGATGGCAGGATTGTGTTGTTCAGACAGATAGAGAGGATTGTGAAAATACAGACCAGAGAGATTGTACATGGATTCCAGGAGTGCAGCTAATAGCAAATACTACTGTTGGGTCCTGTGTTCCCTTGAATGCTCCTGGTTTGAAATTCTGGGAAGGAGAAGACGCAAAAACAGTTTGTGGTATAGGAAATTCAGTTTGTGTTGTGGAGTTGGAGTGTGAAATTGATAGTGTTGAGGGATTCTTTGGTTCGTTGATTGGGGATCCAGATGTGGAAGATCTTAAATGTGGGGTTGTAAGGGGGCAGGATTGTATAACTTCTGAAATGGTCGCAGAGTTAAATAGGCTTGGTATAAAAAACATTGGAGAGAGTATTGGATGGGTGACACAGAGAGGATCTGTTTGTTCTGCTCTTGGAGATTGTGGATTGAAAGTAAATTGGGTCGGTGAGAGAGGAACAGGTGGAGGTATTGGGACAGGTGTTTCTGGATAGAAAAAATTATATACTGTTTAATTATGGTTGATTTATGAGAAGACGAGGAAAATCAGGCGC
>Ga0180437_10001771_pt1 | contig 36206 bp, 31 predicted proteins | sample SS_ome_4_FD_132410 | JGI IMG/M metagenome (GOLD analysis project Ga0180437, IMG submission 132410) | Hypersaline lake sediment archaeal communities from the Salton Sea, California, USA - SS_3_D_1 metaG | ecosystem: Environmental > Aquatic > Non-marine Saline and Alkaline > Hypersaline >... | reverse complement strand
CTCCTCCATCCCCTCCTTGAATTTGAACTGCCCGGTCTCCCACCCGAACAGCTCAACAAGCGTGTCCATCACGAGGAGGCGTATGGACTCGTCGATTTTCTCGCCTGGCACAGACTTGTATGAGCGGAGTATCTCGCCGAGAGGGTGTGCTTTTAGCGACTGCTTGCGCATCGCATTTAGGAACTCCTGCTCCAGAATGATCCCGGCTTCGTACAGGCGTTTGCCGAGGATCGAGTGTTCGGGCATGCCCGCGTGGACGAGCACCTGTCCCAGATTGTTGACGTGAAGCTTGCGCTCGTCGCTGTTTCGTTTGAGTATGAGAGTCCCTTCCTGCTCGCCGTTGGCCAGCATCTGGAGCAGGTCAGGTAGGCTCATCTTGTCCAGCGTTCCCTGGAGGTCCATTGCGCGCTCCCGCAAGCGGGATTATAATCCGAGGTCCGTGATGGTCACGGAGCCACAGAGTGGCATGTTATTGGAGTTATCGTCGGGAATCTCCAGCATAGTTAACTCCATTTGGGTCCTAAGTGGCCGGATTGAGAGTATTTGCGACGCGGAGGCGGCGGAGTCAGCTTAGGCGCGCGTCCGTTGGAATCTACGGGACACTATGAGCAAGCTGCGAAAACTCCTGGTCGGACTCGCATTTCTGAGCCCGAACCTCGTCGGGTTTCTGGTGTTCATGTTCCTGCCGGTGATCGCGTCGCTGGTTCTTAGTTTCACCACTTTCGACCTGGTGAATCTGCCGAAGCTGACCGGGCTGGGGAATTTCCGGGACCTGCTGGTCGGCGATCAGAGCGAGCAGTTCTACCAGGCGGCGCGTAACACGGCCTTTCTGATGCTCGGGATTCCCGTGAGCATCCTCGGCTCCCTCTTCCTGGCGATGGTGCTGAACCAGAAGTTCAGAGGGATGGTGTTCTTCAGGACGGTATTCTTCCTCCCGACGATCTGCGCGGGGATTGCGGTGCTCATGCTGTGGCGCTGGATTCTCCACGACGACGGGTTGCTCAACGCCTTGTTGAAGCAGATTGGCCTTAAGGGCGTCCGGTGGCTGAACGAGCCGGAGTGGATAAGGCCGGCAATCATCATCATGCAGACGTGGATGACGGTGGGCGGGATGAACATGATCCTCTATCTGGCGGCGTTGAGCAACGTGTCTCCAGAGCTATATGAGGCCGCCGAGATCGACGGTGCCGGGACGTGGCGGAAGTTCTGGGCGATAACCTGGCCGATGGTCTCCCCGACGACGTTCTTCATTGGCGTGATGAGTGTTATCCGCGGCTTCCAGGCTGGATTCGAGGCGGCGATGATCATCGCCGACGGGGCGGGGCCGGGCGGCACGACAAGGTTCCTGAGCTATTTCATATACGAGCGCGCGTTCATGATTTACCGAATGGGCTTGGCTTCAGCCGCGGCGTGGCTGATGTTCTTGGCAGTGCTCACGCTTACGTTGTTGAACTGGCGCTTCGGCGGCAGGAGGGTGATCTACTGATGCCCCGGCAGGCCGGCAAAGGCCTCAAGTTCTATCAGAGAAGGTCGGTGCGGCGCAGAATAGCGATGGTCGTGACGTATGCGGGCCTGTCCATAGTGGGCATCACGATGGTGCTCCCGCTCGTGTGGATGCTCTCGACCGCCTTGAAGAACGATGCAAGCATTTACTCGATCCCTCCGGAATGGGTGCCATCCGACACCAAACACTACGTCACGCTTGACGGTGAAGAGGAAGAGGTGAGGCTGCTAAGGAGGCGGGTCAAGGCGGAGCTGGCGGACCCTGCGGACAAGGAGTCGCTGCGAGATTCCGTGCGCACGGACGAAGCCGGCCTGCTTGACCTGTATGAGGCGCAGCTCCGGGGGGGAGGGGAGGACCTCAGTGCTGCTGGGATAGCGGATGCACCTGTGCGGGTGAAGGTAGTCGAGGCGTACAGCGTGGTGAAGCTACACCCGGGTGACCCGGAGAAGGAGAAGGTGCTTGAGGTGCCTTCGGACGAAGTCACTAGGAGGAGGGTGATAGCGCCCCAGTGGAGTAACTTCGCCAGGGCGGTCAAAAGCATCAACATAGGCAGGGCGTACATCAACAGCATTTTCATCACGCTCGTGATCACCGCCGGGCAGGTTCTCACGAGTTCGCTCGCCGCGTACGCCTTCGCCAGGCTGGAGTTCCCAGGGCGCGACAAGCTTTTTCTGGGTTACCTTGCGACAATGATGATCCCGGGCGCTGTGGTCCTGATTCCCACCTATATTGTGATCAGATACCTTCCTGACATCTTGAACAAGGTATTCAGTCCGGAGGCGCAGGTTTTCTCGCGGGAGCTGTTTCTTTTCGGCAAGTATGCCGTCGGGAAGGTCGTGGGGATCGACTCGTACTTCTCAGTGATTGTGCCGGCGATGTTCACCGCCTACGGGACGTTTATGCTTCGGCAGTTCTTCATGGGGATTCCGAAGGATCTGGAGGACGCCGCGCGGATAGACGGGTGCTCGGCCATGGGAATATACCGGCACGTGATAATCCCGCTTTCGAAGCCCGCTTTGGCGACTCTGGCGGTATTCACGTTCATGGGGTCTTGGCGAGCATTCATGTGGCCGTTGATCGTTCTGAGCAGTGAAGACCTTTATCCGATACCGGTGATGCTGCGGAGCTTCCAGGACGCCTACACGGTGGAGTACAATCTGCTGATGGCGGGCGCTCTGATAGCGCTTGTGCCCACCGTGATAGTGTTCATGCTGGCGCAGAGGTATTTCCGCGCCGGGATCAGGCTGGGAGCGATAAAGGGATAGGAGAACTGCACCTGCCGGTTCGCCCGGGCCCTATTGGGCCCATTCCTCTTCAGACGTACGGGCGAGTATCTCGTTGATCTTGGCTGTTGCTTCCACGAGGGCCTCCTCGACGTCTCCTCCCTCCTCGACAATCCGGTACCTTACCGCTGTTTCCATGACGTTCCATATCTCGGTGAGTTGCGGAAGGGCGACGGGAATGCGAGCCTGGGCTTCCAGGGCTTTGATGAACGTCTCCTCGTCGTAAGCAGTACCGGGCTTTATGAAGAAGTCCGAGTAGGCGACGGAGCGCCTGGATGGTATGTCCTCGCCGTAGATGGCCCTTGTGATACCTTCACGGCTCGCCAGGAACTTGGCGAATTCCCAACTCTCTTGGGGGTGTTTCGTCTCCTTCCATACGGTGACTCCGATGCCTGAGTATCGGGTGCTGCGGCCCGCCTTTCCGCTCGGGAACAGCGAAACGCCCACTGTAAACGGCCAGGTCTTCCCCTCACGCGCGAGCAGCACCCAGGGGCCCTGCACGGTCATGGCGACGTTGCCGAGCTCGAACTCGTTCCCGAGCTGATTTATCCAATAGCCCGGCGGGATGACTGACTTGTAGTACTCGAGGCTCTCGATGGCCGCCGGCTCGTCCAGCAGGCAGCGGGTTCGGTCGGGGCTAATGTAGTCGCCGCCGTTGGACCAGAGATAGAAGGTGAACTCATACGGGTTAAGGCCGAACTGGTCCAGCTTGCCGTCGCCGTCGCGGTCACGGGTGAAAGAGTCCGCTGCCTTCTTCAGGTCGTCGAAGGTCCAGGTCTCGTCCGGGTAGGGGTAGTTGTTCTCGTCGAAAAGGTCCTTGTTGTAGATGAGGCAGAAGGTGGAGCCCCAGAGCGGCAGACCATATTGCTTCCCCTTGTACTGGTATGCTTTGAGACCGATGGGGAAGAAGTCGGAAAGGTCGTAGTTGTCTTGTTCGATGAAGGGGGTGAGGTCGAGAAATGCGCCCCGGTAGGCGAGGGTTGGGAACCCCAGGTAGTGCTGCTCCATGACGTCGCCCGCCTTGCCGCCCGCTATTCCCACGAGGACCTTGCCCGCGTAGTTATCGATTATGGGAACGAACTTGACGCGAATCTCCGGGTGTTCGCGCTCGAAGGCTTTGGCGACGTCCGCCAGATTCTGTCTGCGGTCATACCTGCCCCAACCCCAGAATTCTATGGTCACCTCGGCGCCGCGCTGCCTTGTTGCCAAGATGTAGCCGCTGAAGAAAATAATGTATATGAGACCGATGAGCACGACAACGGTCACCAGCGCTCGAATGAGTCGATTCACGGCGGGACCTCTTTCTCCGGGTGCGTCAGATTCTGCTCAGTTGACATTGTATCTTCCGTCGTCGAGCGAGTCTACACGGCTTGCAGCGTAGGCACGGCTGGGATTGAAGTGTCGGGGCGTTCCCTAAGCAGCGCTGCGGCCACAATCGCGACCACAAGGGTTATTCCCGAACCTACCCCGAAGAGCGTGGTGATCCCCCAGACATCGGCCATTCTGCCGCCGACGAGGAGACCCACCGTGCCGCCGAGCCCGCTCCCCACGCAAAAGGCGAAGGTCTGTCCCGTTGTCCTTAACTTGCCGGGCACTTCTTTGTCTACCAGCATCACAGTTGCGACATAGGAGGCGGCGAAGCTCAGTGGGTGAAGTGTCTGCGCCAGGCCTACGAGCCAATAGCTCTGCGCGGAAGCGAAAATGGCAAGCCTGATGGAGGATGCCGCTATCCCGATGACGAACAGCCACTTCTTGCCTATTCTCCGGGTTATGGCACCGGCGAAATAGAAGAAGACGACCTCGGGAAGGACGGCGATCGCCCAGAAGAGGCTCTTAAGGTTGTCGGCAACTCCCAACTCGTCCAGACGGATTGGGAGGAACACGTAGTACGTCCACATGACCGCCGCGTGGACCGAGCCGCAGAACACAAGCAGGAGGATGTTGGATGACAGCACGCGGCGAAGGAGGCTCCACTTGAAAATGTTAGTGAAGCGGGCCGCGCGCTGCTCGGGAAGCCTCCATGCTGACACTGCCGCCACGATGGCGAGGGCAAAATAGGCGGCGAACATCGGCGCGAGGCGCTGCGCGGGGACGTTCTCTCCCGCTTCCCTTCCCATGAGCAGGCTTAGAATACCGAGGGGTGCCACGAATCCTATTGCGCCCCACATGCGCAGCCTTCCGTAATCAGCGTTGTTTTTTTCGACGAACTCGAGGGCCGACGCATCGCCCATCGCAAGGCTTGGCCTGAAGAAGAAATTGAAAAGAACCAGCAGAACCATGGATGGCCAGAACTGGTCCGATAGCAGAAGGACGGGAAAGATGATGGCTGAGAGAGCCAGACTCAGCGCCAGGGGGCGTCTCTTGTTGCCGGTGGCGTCGCAAGCCAGCCCCCACAGAATCGGAGAGAGGAGTGTGAGTATGGGGCTTGTTGCGTAAAGGGCTCCAACCTGGAAGTCGCTCATGCCCTTTCGTTTGAAGAACACCGTGATATAGGGAACGAAGGTGCCGTAGGCGGCGTAGACGAAAAAGAAGAAGGCCGCTATGCGATGATGTCCGCGGTTGGCTGCGCTGTCGTAGTTGGGCACAGGGCACCCCCTGGCAGGCGGGACCGAGAATCCGAGCCTATACTGTTACATCGTAGAGGTCAAGTCTGCCGGGAGCCAACTTTGTCCGCGACGATCTACGGGCAATGGCCGCGTTGATTCCGCCCGAGAGGATGAGGGTTGCCAAGACGGCGGCGTGTGCCGTACACTTATCTAAGCGTACATCCAAGGTGGTGTTGCGGGGCCGCAGCGCGGCGAGGCTATCGTATGAAGTCCTTTCTCAGAGCGGCTCTGTGTCTCGCATTCTCCGTCGTTTTCTGGGCAGTCGATTCCTACGGCGCAGTACCCACGCAGATTTCGAGTCTTCACCCGCGGGCATTCGTCCGACACGATTCGGCCACAGTCGGCACGGGCCTGACCGTTTCGGAGTTCCGCGCCAGGGCGGGGGATCCTGCATACTCGGCCTGGAGCGACCTGAGCGGCGGCGGGACCGATTGGGAAGGAATCCTGACGATTGCCGCGAAGTACCTCATGTACGGCAACGCGTCCGACCTGATCACGGTGAAGAACTGGCTTATCTCGCAGTCCAGCGTCTCGGGCGGAATCATAACCCAGACCAGGCAGCCGGGGAACATGGCCTTGGCGTTCGACTGGATTTACGACGGGCTGACGCCTTCCGAGCGTTCCACGATCATGGCCAACATCAAGAAGTGGGCGGACGCCGCAGTCAATTTCCTCAACACCGGCGGTCCAGACATCAACCACAACTACAGCTACATGGCGCTCAGATCGATTGGCGAGGCGGGGCTGGTGCTGAAGGGTGAGTCCGGGTACGACGCCATCGCTGACGGATATCTGGCGAAGGCCGACCTCTGGCTCGAGGGGCAGGGGAGAGCGCTCCAGACGCTCCAGGCGAAAGAGGGGACTTGGTCGGAGGGGAATCACTACAACTACATGGAGTCCCTCAGGCACGTTATCTTCGTCTGCCAGGCCTACCGGACCGCGAGCAACCGGAACTACTTCACCATCGTCCAGAACAGCTACGGGAACTTCTTCGTCAAGATGGGGCAGTTCTACATCTATAACATGCGCCCGGACTTCACTTGGGAGAGGATCGGCGATATAGGGCAGCCGAAGACGCTCCCCCACAACGAGATTCAACACGCCGTCGAGGCCCTTGCGCTGGGGCTGAACGACGCCACGACGAGGTCGATGCTTCGCAGTTTCAGCGATCAGATGACCTACTACTGCGGGAGTAGGGCGATCCACCGCTACTACAAGTGGGGCATGATGATGTTCTACGACAAGAACATCCCTACGACGCCCTCTTACGCGGAGCTTCCCCTGGCGACGCGGATGGCGGCGGGCACTTTCGAGCAAGCCGTCTTCCGAAGCGGCTGGGCCGAAGACGACACGATGATCACGTTCCTTTCGGGGAACCACTTCACGGACCACCAGCACTTCGACAAGGGGCACTTCCAGATCTACCACAAGGGCGGGCTGACCTGCGACGCGGGCACCTACGATTCGCTGGACAGCTCGCACGGTAGGGCTTACGCATGCCGGACCGTGGCGCACAACGGGCTCCTCGTATTCAACCCTTCGGAAACCTTTCCGGGGGGATTTCTAAACGCCGGCGGACAGCGGGTAATCCGGGGCGCGCAGAACAACACGACGTGGGACATCTATCTGGCTAACCTGCAAACAAAGCACTTCGATGCAGCCGACATGGAGGCTTTCCAATACGATGATGATGGGGAACGTTTCAGCTACGCACGCGGCGAGCTTTCCGGCGCTTACACCGACAAGGTGTCGCTGTGTAACAGGCAGCTGCTCTACCTCAACCAGAAGGACTACCTGGTGGTTTACGATCGCGTAACGTCCAGTGATGCGAGTTACGAGAAGAAGTGGCTGCTTCACTCGATGGAGGCTCCGATAGTTGACGGGGTCACTCCTTCACCGGGCATAACGCCGTTCTCCAGCCCTTCGGGTGTGCGGATCGACCGTACGGGGAGCCAGGACATCGGCGGGCGGACGGTGAATTATTCGGGCAGGCTGTTCTTCTGTCCGGTGCTTCCCGCATCAAACGACCTCACGGTGATCGGCGGCAGCGGCTACGAGTACTATGTCAACGGAGCGAACTACCCGCCTTCCGGCGCTGCGGGTGCGCCGAGGGAGCCGGGCAACTGGCGCGTGGAAATCTCCCCTCAGAGCGCAGCCACAGAAGACAAGTTCATGGTTGCGTTCCAAATAGCCGATACGACAACTCCGTCGATGGTGGGCGTAGAAGCTCTTGACCTCCCGGCGGCGGGACTTACGGGAGCCAAGTTCAACGATCTCTCCGAGGAGCAGGTGGTTCTTTTCAGCAGAAGCCAGGCCGGGGGTCCCGTCTCTCTCCCTCTAAGCTACTCTGTGGCGACCTCGGCCCCGAGCTATCACGTAGTGTGCGAACTCCCGCCCAATGAGTACCTGGTGGTGGACAACGGGACCGACACGAAGGTCGTTCGCACGGGCGGAGGGGGCGTGAGCGCCTTCACGGACGAGGCGACCGGGGCTCACACGATAAGCCTGTCCGTCGGCGGGCCCAGCAGGTTGACCGTTCGCGACTCGACCGGAGCCACGGTAGCATCCGTCGATTCACTGGGTAACCTTTTCCTGGCCGGCTCGCTGACCGAAGGCGGCACCCCGTCACCGGGCTATGGCGAGAGCGAGTTGCTGGTACGCGTCGTGGGGGCTCCGTTGCTGCTCGTCGACGATGCCGGAAATGCGACCCTCGCGGGAAGCTGCTACCAGGAAGAGACTTCCCTCAGCCCCCCTGTTAGGAGCTTCGTGGTCAAGAATGACGCCGGTGAAGTGGTCGCTTACGTGGATCCTTCAGGCGACCTTCTTCTTGCCGGGAAGGTCTTCGAATTCGTGACGGAGTGACCTTGCTGCGTCGCGCGTCGGCCGCCTTTTCCCGCCCCATTTTTCGCCCCGCTATGCTATCTTCATCTTAGCCGCAATTCCCTGGCGGCCTTTCCTTTCCGGCGCGCGTATCGCTCCAGTTCTGCAGGTGGTTATGTGTTTAGAGGGTAGGGACGGGTGACGATAAAACAGGGGGGAGGTCTCGGAGAAGGCGGGAGGAATCCAGAAGTTTGGGAGAAGCTTGATGATACAGTCACGCTGCAACGCGAGCACGATGGGGAAGAAGAACATCGGCTTCGTGTCAACGCGCCTCGCCGGCACGGACGGCGTGTCGCTTGAGACGATGAAGTGGGTGGATGTGTTCGAGGATATGGGGCACGAATGTTTCTACATGGCCGGCGAGCTGGATCAGGAGCCTCGGAAATGCTTCCTTGTCGAGGAAGCGCACTTCCGCCATCCCGCAATTCGGGAGTCGTACTGCGAGTCGTTCGCGGCTCCTATCAGAAGCCGATCGGTGACCGACAGGATCCACAAGTTGGCCGACGTTCTTAAGGATAAAATCTACGAGTTCGTGGAACGTTTCAAGATAGACCTCCTCATCCCTGAGAATGTGCTGGCAATCCCCCTGAACATCCCGCTTGCCGTGGCGCTTACGGAGTTTATCTCCGAGACGCGCAAGCCTACCATAGCCCATCATCACGACTTCTTCTGGGAGAGGAAGCGCTTCCTCACGAACGCGGTGTGGGATTACCTTAACATGGCCTTTCCACCCCATCTTCCTCCGATCCAGCACGTGGTGATCAACTCCTCCGCGGACAACCAGCTGAGCCTACGCACGGGCATATCGGCGACAGTGATCCCCAACGTAATGAAGTTCGAGGAGCCGCCGGCCGAACCCGACGAGTACTGCGCCGGTGTGCCCGTATCTCTCGGGCTGGAGCCCTACGAGAAGATGATCCTTCAGCCGACGCGCGTCGTTGCGCGTAAAGGAATCGAGCATGCGATAGAACTTGTGAGCTGCCTCGATCTCGACGTGCGGCTGGTAATCTCGCATGCTTCGGGCGACGAGGGATATGAGTATGAGCAACGGGTGAAGTCCTACGCGCAACTGATGGGAGTCAACGCGCTTTTCGTCTCCGACATCATCAACGAGGTCCGCGGAGAGACTCCCGACGGCCGCAAGGTATACTCGATACAGGACATCTATCCGCACGCAGACCTCGTGACATATCCTTCCACCTTTGAAGGTTTCGGCAACGCGTTCCTCGAGGCAATCTACTTCAAGAAGCCCATCGTCGTGAACAACTACTCGGTCTTCTCCGTTGACATCAAGCCGAAGGGCTTCAAGGTCATCGAGTTCGACGAATTCATCACGCCCGAGACCGTCAAGCACGCCAGGCAGGTGCTCATGGAACCCGAGACCTGCAAGGAGATGGTCGAGGAGAACTACAGGCTCGGGCAGAAGCACTACTCCTACACCGTCCTCTGCCACCGGCTGGAGAACCTGCTCATCAGTTGCTTCGGGACGTAGGGCGGCGGGCCCGCTGCTTCCGTTGATTCGAACTCCTCGCTTGCGGTACAGCCCTGCCGGGCGGGAGACGGCAAGGTGTAGGCTTTGGGACTTGGGCAGTCAAGCGCCGGAAAGACCTTGACAGCGGGGAGGGGACGGCTTAGATTGCGGGGTTCGGATCCCTATCTCAACGTATGCCGTGAAGGAGCGCGAAATGGCTAAAGACCTTGTCAAGGTAATGTGGACCGAAGACGCACTCGAGGAGCGCCAGACCAGCCAGAAGTGCCCGCTCTATCTGCTGGTTTTGGACGACGCGTTCGCGTCGGGCGTTTTCACCGTTCTGCCGCACAAGTATCTGGGCCGTCCCGGGAATCACATCGGCGACGAAATCTATCACGTTGTGTCGGGTACCCTCTGGGTCTTTTTTCCCGATTTCAACACCATAAAGCGCGTCGAGGCCGGGCAGACCCTCTACATGCCTGCGCGAACGACGCACGCTCCCTTGAATGACACGGACGAAGACACCGTGGTTTTGACTTGCTCGGCCCCCATCAATCCCGATGCCGACATTCACTACAGTATGGACCTCGCGGAAATCATACAGTTCATGAGCGAGAACAAAGGGCAGCGCGACGAAGAGCCGAGGGTGTTCTCGGTAGATGGTCTGCTTTCCAAAGGCGGGTCGTCCAAGTCCCCGTCGGAGGAACGGTTCGTCATGGGGAAGACCATGACCGCAGGCGCGTTCTTCATTCCTCCGAAGCAGGAGTTCTCCGAGGCGGTGGAACGGGACACGCCAACCATCTGGTACGCCATGAAGGGTGAGCTGACGATCGAGGAGGGCGGGGGCGGAACGAAGGTTGTCCCGCAGGGGAAGGCTGCGTATGTGGCGCCGGGGGCTTCGGTCAAGGTGCGCAACGACGGCTCGGAAGAGCTGCTGGTCTACTATGCGTCGTCCGTCAAGTAATCGGGGTGCTCCGGAATGAAACTCGACGAAGCATTCCGCCTGATCGATGAGAGGGAACACGCCCTCGTCGCGACCCTCCGAGATGTCATCCGGTTCGACAACTCCGTGCCGCCGGGCCGCAACTACGACGCGCTGGTAGATTACCTGGAACCTCGCTTTGCGGCTGTAGGAATGGAGACCCAGCGGGTTGTGGTTCCTGAGGAGAAGCTAGCCTGCGTGCCGTTCGAGCTGGAAGGCCCGCGGGTCAATCTGGTTTCCACCTGGCGCACCGGCCTCGAGCCGGTGACTGTCTACGCGCACATGGACACCGTTCCCGTCGAGGAGGAGTGGCAGCACGACCCGTTCGCCGGCGAGGTGGACAACGGCAGGATGTACGGGCGGGGCGTCACGGATATGAAGGGAAGCATCGCCACGCTTCTTACGGCGCTGGAGGCCATGAAGAAGGTTGGCCTCGAGCCCAAGTACGAAATAGTGGCCGCCATGTGCACCGACGAGGAGATCGGTGGATACCCCGGCGTCTATCATCTCGCTCGCGAGGGAATGGTAAGGGGGCACGTTCTCTGCATGGAGGGCTTTCAGGATCCGAAGCTGTGTTTCTGGCTGGGCTCCGCGGGAATGATCGACGTGGCGATAACAACCAAGGGCAAGAGTTGCCACTCAGGGATGAATTTCCTGGGAGTGAACGCGCTGGAAGCGATGGTGCCGATCCTCGATGAGCTTCTGCTCCTTAAGGAGGAGGTGGAGAAACGTGAATCGGAAATCCCGTCGTTTCCGATGCCGGGCTCGCTGTCGCCCCAGATGACCCCGATGTTCAATCTGGACATCATAAGGTCAGGCACGAAATCGAACATCGTCCCTGCCACTTGCATGGTGGTTCTGAATCGCCGCTACATCGTCGAGGAAGACCAGGAGGACGTGAAAGCGGAAATCCAAAAGGCCATAGAGCGCGGGAAGAAACGAAGCAAGGCCCTGGACGTAGAGGTCCGCTTCGATTGCGACTACCCGGCGGCCTCCTACAACGCCCGGACGCCACACGTCCAGCGGATGAGGGAAGCCATGAAGCTGGTCCAGGGGTACAAGGAAGAGGACTTCGCTTACGGGGGGCTGAGCGGCTCTACCGATATGGCCTTCGTGGCGCAGACGCTGAAGATGGACGACTTCGTGTTCTGCGGGGTCGCAAGACCTGACGGGAACATCCACGGGGCAGATGAGAACGTGCGCGTTTCGGACCTCATCGCCCACGCGAAAGAGCTTGTCTACTACTTCTGCTCGTGAGACGCGCTGTGCCCTCGCGGGTTACCCCACCTCTGCCAGAATTCCCTTAAGGTGCTTCAGCGACGCGACGGCAAGCTCGTCGGCGCTGGGCTTGGGCATGGCTTCGACCGAGATGTAGCCGTCGTAGCCCACGTCCTTAAGCGTCTTCACGATGCTGCGGAAATCGATGTGTCCCGCGCCGGGGGCCCAACGGTTGCTGTCGGCCACGTGAACGTGCATGATCATTCGTGCAGCGGCGCGGATGCTTCCCTCCATGGAAGGCTCTTCGATGTTCATGTGGAATGTGTCAATGAGCAGGCCGACGTTGTCTTGCCCGATTCTCTCAATCAGCTCGGCGCTTTCGGATATCGTGTTCAGAAGGACGGTCTCGTAACGGTTCAGCGGCTCCAGGACGAGAGCCACGCCGCGATCTGCGGCTGCCCGCGCGCACTCGGTCAGCGCCTCATCCAGCCAAGCCATAGCCTGGTCCTTGGAGACGCCTTCTGCAATGGTCCCGCGAATGAGCCCGATGATCACCATCGCGTTCAGCTTCTCGGCCAACTCCGTTTGGGCCAATATGCGCTCGACCGCGCGGCGGCGAAGGCTCTCGTCGGGATCCGTGAAGCTCAACCCCTCCTCGCCGTACGCCTGGCCAGTGCCGAGTGCGGGGATGCCGAGATTCAGCCGGTTTGCGAGAGAGGTTATTTCTTTGGGATCCACCATGACCGGGTCACGGACCGCCAGCTCGACCCCGTCGTAGCCCAGCTTGGCCATCTTCGCCATGCCGTCCGAGATAGCGCCCTTGATCGCAACCGCTTCGAACTTGGCCCCGGGCGTCGAGACCACAATCGCCGTCTTCATCCGCTTCTCCTTCTGCGGCTGGTTAAGCCTTTTCCCAATAGCGAAGGAGGATATCCTTGCTTCGCTTAGCGTCTTCGAAGACGTCTTTGGCTGTGATGCCCCATATCTCGAGAACCATCGGCACGTCGAATCCCTTTCCCTTCATCCACTTGACGATCCTGCGGTAATCAAGGCAGTTGCCTTTGTCGATGGCGCGATGGTCACTTCCGGTAAGCACGTTCATCGCGGAGTCGCTCCGCGAGATGACGTTGTGGACGTGGAACTCGACTACCTTGTCCGCGAATCGATTCAGGAACCCCATCACCTCGTCCATGCTTGCCCTTCCGTCTCTTCCTTCGAAGACGGAGTGGCCGATGTCGAAGTTGACTCCGAAGCGGGGGTTGTCAACCTTGTCAACGATCTCCTCCAGATCGTCCAAAGGGATCGTGATCTCGTATCCCATCTTCATGTCGTGCTTCTCGGCGTACTCAAGCGCGCGCTTTGCGAATTCGACGTTATCCTTGATCATATCCTCGCGCGGGCAGAAGGAACGCGATTGCTTGCCCGGATGGTAGGTCAGCGTTCTGACGCCGAGGTCGACGGCGAGTTCGGTCACTTCGATATACTGCCTGATCGATTCCTCCTTTATGCCGGGGTTGAAGCTCGCGATGTTTATGTCCTGGTGCGGCGAGTGGACCGTCACGTCCTCGAACACCTCAAAGGCCTTGCGCAGCTTCTTCCTGTCCGCTTCTCCGAAAGTCCTGGGCCAGAACCCCGCTTGCCTGACTATCATCGGGTCGCCCATCACGCCCTGGTAGTCGGAAGGCACCAGCTCGAACGTCTTCAGGCCGATTCCCTGCACCCCCTTGACTGCCTCCCATATATCGATGCCCGGGATGAAGTGGGTGGAAAGGCCGATTCTCGAAGCGAAATCCATCAGATGTCCTCCATTTTGTGGTGACTCAGAAAAGGTCGCCGGCACAGAACCTGCATTCTAACAGCGCCCCGTAAGGGAATCAATTGTACGAGGGCGGCGAAGCTGCTCTTTGAGACAGGGGTTGTCTTTTCTAGACAGGGACTGTCAATTAGCAGGCATCCCGTATAATGGACTGAGGCACTTCACACGGGGGGAGAATGATGGCGAAAGACCCAATCTGCGGGATGGAAGTCGAAGAGAAGCCGGGTGCGCTGACGGCCACACGTGATGGGAGCACCTATTACTTCTGCTCCGCGGGTTGCAGGAGCAAGTTCCTGCATGAGGGCAAGGGGGAGCCTGAGGGCGAAGCGGAAGAGGAAATCCCTGGGAAATCAGCTAATGGAATCACGGAGAAGCGGATTCTAGGCGTCGAGGGGATGACCTGCGCATCGTGCGCAATGACCATCGAGAAGTCCATTCAGAAGGTGCCGGGCGTGACCGCCGCCACGGTGAACTTCGCCACGGAGAAGGCAACTATCGAGCTGGACCCGGCTGTCGCAACGATGTCCGATCTCAGGAACGCCGTAGAGGGTGCCGGGTATGGGCTCAGGCTTCCGGGCGAGCGCCTGACGCTTCCGATAACGGGCATGACGTGTGTCAGTTGTGCCAAAACGATAGAGGCTGCCCTGCGAAAGACCCCTGGCGTAATCGATGCGAGCGTGAACTTCCCCACGGAAACCGCAAGAGTGCTCTTCGACCCGGCGGTTGCCGACACGAGGTCGATTGTCGCCGCCGTCGAATCGACGGGCTACGGCGTGGGGAAGGCGGAGGCGGAGGCCGAAGAGGACGAGGCCGTGAAACGCATGCACCGCGCGCGGCGGCGTCTGGCGACGGCGTGGTCCGTAACGATCCCGATCATCGCGCTCATGCTTCTTCGGATGTTGTTCAAGGTCGATATCCCCGGGTATCACTGGATCGAGTTGGCGCTCGCTCTCGTGGTAATCTTCATCCCCGGTCGACAAACGCTGCGAAGCGCGGCTCTGGCCGTGCGGCACGGGTCGGCGAACATGGACGTTCTGATCGCGTTGGGCACACTGGTCTCCCTGGCGACGGGACCCGCAAGCTTGGCGAAGCTGGGGATTGAGAGTTACGCCGGGGTCGGCGCGATGATCATGGCGTTTCACCTCACCGGACGCTACATCGAAGCTCGTGCGAGAGGGCGGGCGTCGCAGGCGATCAAGCGGCTGCTCGAACTGGGCGCGAAGACCGCAACCGTCGTCGCCAACGGCAGTGAGAAGGAAGTCCCGATAGAAGAGCTTCAGGTAGGGGACGTGATGGTGATAAGGCCGGGAGAGAAAGTCCCCACCGACGGCGAGGTGGTTTTGGGTGAGAGTTCCGTCGATGAGTCCATGGCGACCGGCGAGTCGATGCCGATCGGCAAGAGAACGGGCGACGGGGTGATCGGCGCGACAGTTAACCAAAACGGATTGCTGCGCGTGCGCGCGACGAAGGTGGGAAAGGACACGTTTCTTGCCAACGTCATCAGGATGGTCGAGGAGTGTCAGGGCTCGAAGGTGCCCATCCAGGAGTTCGCGGACAGTATCACCGCCTACTTCGTGCCGGTGATACTGCTGGTTGCTTTGGCCACCCTGGCGGCATGGCTGATCTTCCCTGAATTCTTCCGGAGTATCGTGGGCTGGGTGGATGGGTTCATACCGTGGGTTGACCCGAATCTGTCGAAGTTCTCGCTGGCGATTCTTGCCGGTGTCTCCGTACTGGTGATAGCTTGCCCCTGCGCTCTCGGGCTGGCAACGCCCACTGCCCTGATGGTGGGGAGCGGCATGGGAGCGCAGCACGGAATACTCATAAGGACGGGCGAGGCCATACAGACGATGCGCGATGTGCGGGCAGTCGTCTTCGACAAGACCGGGACAATTACCAAGGGGAAGCCGGAGGTCACAGACGTTGTCCCGGCGGAAGGGGAGGGGGCGGAAGATCTTCTTCGGCTGGCTGCTTCCCTGGAGAGTGCGTCGGAACATCCTCTCGCCCGCGCCATCGTGGACGGGGCGAAGGCCAGGCAAATCCCGGTTGCGGAGCCGAGCGAATTCGTCGCCATTCCCGGCAAAGGCGTGAGCGGCAACGTTGCGGGGCATGAGGTCACAGTCGGAAGCCGCAAGCTCATGGACGAGCGAACCGTGGAGTGGCGGTCATTGGAGAGCACCGCTCAAGCCCTCGAAGACGAGGCGAAAACGGTTGCGGTCGTTGCAGTCGATGGTACCGCCAAGGGCGTGCTGGCCGTCGCAGACACGGTGAAGGAAGACTCCCAAGACGCCGTCGCCGCCCTGCAGAAGATGGGGCTGCACACAGTCATGCTCACGGGCGACAACGAAAGAACTGCGCGTGCGATAGCCGGGAAGGTGGGGATCGAGCGCGTTGTGGCCAATGTTCTTCCCGACGCAAAGGTTCAAGAGGTCCGGCGTCTCCAGCAGGAGTTCGGTCACGTCGCCATGGTGGGCGACGGGATCAACGACGCTCCGGCCCTCACCCAGGCGAATGTGGGGATAGCCATAGGCACTGGGACCGACGTTGCCATCGAGTCTTCGGACATCACTCTCGTTCGCGGCGACCTAAGCGGCGTCGTCAGCGCGATCAGGCTGTCACAGGCGACGTTCGCCAAGATCAAGCAGAACCTTTTCTGGGCTTTCTTCTACAACATGGTCGCCATACCCATTGCCATTCTCGGCCTTCTGCACCCGCTGATTGCGGAGATGGCGATGGCGGCAAGTTCGATCAACGTGGTTACAAATTCCCTCCGTTTGAGGCGGACCAAGCTGTGATCGCGTGGGCTTGTTCTTTGCGGGGTGACGGAAGGGCGTTGCACGCTTCTGCGGGTTCTCAGGCAAATGCGGTTTTCTGCCGATAAAAAATGTTGAATCCCGACGGAGCAACGTGCCAGTGAGAAACATCGCGGCCATTTCCTGGAGGTAAATCATGCGTGGGCTTATCTTGCTGTCAGCGGGAATCTTGGCGGCCTTGACGTTCAGCTTTGCCTGCTACGGGGTGACGTTGGAGAGCATTCCCCCTGAGGCAAAAGTCCAGGTCAGGGGAGGGGCGTGGTTCAGCAACGTCGACGGGGACATACTGGTGGAGGAGGCTGGGATCGGCACCGAGGTGGATCTGGAGGGAGACCTGGGCATCGATGGCGAGACGTCGCCCGAGATCCAGGTGAACTTTCGCCCGTGGAGCAAGTTGATCTTCGGAGTGGGATACAGAAAGCTTGACTACTCGGGAAGCAACGTGCTTACCCGTGACATAGAATTCGGCGGCACCACGTACACAGTCGGAGTCGACGTGGACAGTGAAATGGAACTGGCGTTCTACGACATCGACTTGCGCCACGCGATCGTGCAGGTCGCGAACTCCGAGTTCTGCTGGGGCATAGGCGTTTCCATAGTCGACCTCGACGTTTCCGTCGAAGGTGATCCGGGCGGCGGTACGGTCACGGAGACCGAGAGCGCGGTTGTTCCGCTTCCGGGTCTGGCCCTTGGTGCGCGGCTGCAGCCGCTGGATCTGGTCTATGTTCGGGCGGAAGCCCGGGGACTCTACGCCGGGAGCACCGGGCACATCGTTGATGCCGAAGCTGCCGTTGGAGCGAACTTGACCAGGTACTTCAGCGTCGAGGGCGGGTACAGGATATTCGATTTCAGTGTGGACATCGATGACGTGGACGCCTCGATGACCTTTGATGGTGCGTTCGTGTCGGCGTCGGGCCAGTTCTGAACCGGACGGCGCGTGGCAGACGAAGCGCTCCGAGGATGTCGCGCCGCCCCGTGGGCAAGCTTCGAGCGGGGCAGCCCGGAAGGCCTTCAGATCGGATGATTCGGACGTCCCGGACTACCAGATTCGTGGTTTCTCTCTTGTGAAGCCCGTCGTGCGGATGACCGCGGAATGCAAGCGCTCCCCGAGCGTACCGCCTGCTTGGCGATTGAGGACAGAAAAAGAGCGAGCGTTTGAGCCGGCAGGTCGAACATACGCGCGCAACCGCTTACCATGAGGCGATGCCGCAGAACCTCCTCCAGGATTCTCTGTTGACAGCGTGCGCGGATTTGTATTAGTATTTCCGCGGTTACTAATGGAGTCCGCCGTGACTGATGCCGAAAGACTGGCGAGGATATTCAAGGCTTTCTCAGTCGACACTCGTGTGCGGATAGTCCAGTTGCTGAAGGAGCGGGAGTTGTGCGTCGGTGCCCTTGCGGCCAGGCTGAAAGTTTCCTCCGGCGCGGTTAGCCAGCACCTACGCATTCTCCGTGACGCCGGCGTCGTGTTCCCTGACAGGCAAGGCTATTTCGTGCACTACCGGATAGACCAGAGGACCCTGGCGGAGTGGAAGCGGATGGCCGACAAGCTGCTTTCGTCCCCGGGATCCGCGGAAGGAACCCCTCAGGACTTCTAAGCCGAATCGGCTGAGATGAGGAGGGGATCGTGACTTGCGACGACGAGCAGGCGAAAGAGGAGAAGGGCCGTAGTCCTGACGAGTGCACAGGCGAACAGATCAGGAAGTGCCACGGAGAAGTGCAGCATCCTTGCACGACAAGCTACAAGGACAAAGGACTCAAGCCGGGACGGGAGAGCTGTGTGGAGGCTGAGGGCACGCCGGAACGCGCGACACACCTGCCGGAGTGGTTCGTCCCCGTTGCAGAGGATGTTTTCAACTACTGCCGGCCCGACCAGGGACTCTGGGTGGACCTGGGCTCCGGCAGCGGCGGCCTGGGACTCGCCCTGGCAAGAGGGTCGTGCAGTACTGTCGTTTTTGTCGACTCGAGCGCAAAGGCCCTGTCCGACGCCCTCGAGAATGCGAAGCAGTCCGGGCTGGCGGGACGGGCGAGGGCCGTCGCAGGCCGTGCGGAGAGCCTTCCGCTCGCGAGTGGATCAGTGAACCTAGTGACCAGTCGCGGTTCCATCTTTTTCTGGAATGACCCACCACGGGGCCTCCGGGAGGTCTACCGTATTCTTCGTCCCGGTGCTCGGGCCTTGGTTGGCGGTGGGTTCGGCAGCTCGTATCCCGAGTGGGCTCTCGAGGAGTTCCGTCGCCGTCGGGACAAGCACATCAGGGCACAAGGTAGGAAGGCTCTACACGACTGGTACGAAGTGCGCCGCCCGGAATGGCTCGCTGCACAAGCCCAGGCTGCGGGGCTCGGGGAGTTCCTGGTTAAGCCGGTTCCTCCCGGCTTCTGGCTGCTTGTGGAGAAGGGGACAGGTTGAAGGCAACCAACGCCGTTGAGGTAATAGATCTCACCCGGTACTACGGCAGCCTCCCGGCTGTTGACTGCGTGAGCTTCCGAGTGCGCCGGGGTGAGATGTTCGGCTTTCTGGGCCCCAACGGTGCGGGCAAGACCACGACCATCAGGATGCTGACAACGTTGCTGGAACCGACGTCGGGCACGATCCGCATAGACGGGCTCGACGTCGCCGGGCACCCGGTTGAGGTCAGGACGCACTTGGGCGTCGTGCCCGAAGCATCGAACGTCTACACAGAGCTCTCGGCCACGGAGAACCTCCACTTCAGTGGGCAGCTCTATCGCATGGATCGTGCCCGCCGACGTCGGCGCGCCAGCGAACTCCTGGATAGGTTCGGTCTGGCCTCCAGGGCGCATGTCAAGGTAGCCGAGCTTTCCAAGGGGATGAGGCGAAGGCTCACGGTGGCGATGGCGCTCATGCACGAGCCGACGCTGCTGTTTCTTGACGAGCCGATCTCGGGGTTGGATGTTGAGAGTGCTCGCGCTCTTAAGGAAATGGTGCGAGAACTCAATGAGCGGGGAGCAACTATCTTCCTGACGACCCACCAGATCGAGGTCGCAAACGAGCTCTGTCAGCGGGTGGCCATCATCCACAAGGGGCGGATAGCCACTGTCGGCACTCCCGAGACCCTGAAGTCCAGCATCGATAGCGTGCAGGCAGTGGAAGTTGTGTTCGCCGGCGAGCGCGTCGGCGACATATCCTTGGCCGGCCTTTCCCATGTCACTGGGGAAGTGGTCACGGGCAACCGTTTTCGGCTCTTCACGGACAGCCCCGGCGAAGTTATTCCGCAGGTGGTGGACTTCGCTCGGCGGAGCCGCCTTCGGCTGGGATCGCTCAACACACTGGGACCGAGTCTGGAGGACGTCTTCGTCAGAATCACTGGAGGGGAACTAGGGAAAGGCTCAGATGCGGCCCGAGGCAGCGCTGATCCGGAAGGCAAGCGAAGGAGGCAAGCGTGACGCGCAGATGGGAGAACGGTCTGGCAGCCCTTAGTCAGGCTTGGGCAGTGGCGGCCAAGGATATGAGGGTGTACTATCTGAATCCACCGATGTTGATGTTCGGGCTCATCTTGCCGGTACTGCTGTTCTTCTCCTTCGCGCTGCGGCGGGGGATGCCGGTCGAGACTGGCATAGTGCACCTGATGGCGATGACCCTCTTTTTCACTGCGTCCACGGCCGGACCGGTGGTTCTGATCCTGGAACGGCGCATCGGAACGTTTGACCGGCTGCTCACGGCGCCGATGTCCCTAAGGACGCTGCTTTTCGGGAAGACGCTTGTTGGTGTTATCTTTGCCGTGGCCGTGGCAACCCTGCCGCCTCTTGTCGGCCTTGCAGTGTTTCGTGTTCGCGTCGCTCACGCGCCGATGCTCGCGCTGACCGTCATTCTGTCCGCCCTCACATTCTCGGCGATGGGAGTTCTCTTCGGATGCTTCCCGGCCCAATCGCTGGGGAACGTGATGATGCCGGCTTCACTGATTCGCTGGCCGCTTCTATTCGTGAGCGGTCTGTTCATCCCTCTCGAAGCTCTCCCGGTGTGGGCGCGGGCGATATCATTCCTCTCGCCCCTGACGTACTCTTTTGACGCACTGTCTTGGTCGCTTCAAGGCGGCGGGAAGCAGCCTGTTTTTCTCGATGTGGTCATGCTGCCTGCGATAATGGTCGTCTTCCTAGCAGCGGCGGTGCGATTGCACCAGCGGACGAGGAGGCTCGGGTACCAGGCCTAGCGAGAGGTCGCAAAGTTTCCGCCGCGAGTCCGGCGATGGCTGACTGCAAACGGCTGTCGTCCGAGCAGTTCGCCTCGGGCTGCGTTCGGGAGGGTTTGCCAGAACTCCTTCTCCGCCTTCCTCTGCAACGTGCTCGCCACTCCCGTCGCTCGTTGAACTTGGGCAGCTCTTCGGATATCATGAAGATTTGTGCTGGTCTGGAGATCGACAGCAGAGGTTCGGGGGATCGAGTTGGCCAAGAGAGTCACGCTGATAAAGGGAGACGGGGTCGGGCCCGAGATTGCCGATGTCACTGTCGAGTGCGTCGGAGCTGCGGGTGCGGACATTGAATGGGTCGAGGTTGAGGCGGGTGCCGACGTCGTGGAGCGCGAGGGCACGCCGCTTCCGGACAAGGTGCTCGATTCCATCCGCGACACCAAGGCCGCGCTCAAAGCCCCCATCACAACTCCCGTCGGGAGCGGCTTTCGAAGCGTCAACGTCGCAATCCGCCAAGCGCTCGGCCTCTATGCCTGCGTGAGGCCGTCGAAGTACTATGCTGGGGTGCGGTCCCGCTACCAAGATGTCGACCTCGTCGTGATCCGCGAAAACACGGAAGGACTGTACGCCGGGGTGGAGTTCAAGCAAGGCGAGAAGGAGACGCTCGACATCATCGAGAGGATGGAGGCGGCGACAGGAAAGCGCATCCCTCGCGACTCCGGGCTCAGCGTGAAACCGATATCCGTGGGCGCGTCGGACGCCGTTGTCCGTTTCGCATTCAACTATGCGAGGCAGAACGGGCGGAGCAAAGTGACCGCTGTTCACAAGGCGAATATCCTCAAGTTCAGCGACGGGCTGTTCCTCGATGTGGCCCGCAAGGTGGCGAAGGAGTTCCCGGACGTTGAGTTCGAGGATCGCATAATCGACAACATGTGCATGCAGCTTGTTCAGAAGCCGGAGCTTTACGACGTCATGGTGCTGCCCAACCTCTACGGGGACATCATATCGGACCTGTGTGCGGGTCTGGTAGGCGGGCTGGGGATCGCGCCCGGCGCGAACATCGGTGACGAGATTGCGGTGTTCGAAGCGGTCCACGGAAGTGCGCCGAAGTACAAGGGGCTCAACAAGGTCAACCCGACGGCCCTGATCCTTTCTTCCGTCATGATGCTTAGACACATCGGCGAACGCGAGGCTGCCGACCGCCTCGAATCGGCGACTGCCGCCGTGATCGCAGAGGGTAAGGATGTCACTTACGACTTGAAGCCCAACCGCGACGATCCCACAGCCGTGGGAACGAAGGAAATGGGCCGGGCGATCATCGAGAAGATGAAGCAAGTAATTTGAGGGGAGGCGTGATGAAGTCACTGGTTATTGTGCCGGTATACAACGAGCGGTCTTACATCGAGAGCGTCATCCAGAGACTTAAGAAGTACCACGATGACATTCTCGTGGTTGACGACGGCTCGACGGACGGCACATGTGAAATACTCCAGGAGTTGGAGGGCAGATTCGGCATCGTCCACATCGACCACGGCGTGAATATGGGTTACGGGAAAACGCTGATCGACGGCTTCGATTATGCAAGAGCGCACGGCTACGACGCGGTTGTGACGATGGACGCCGACGAGCAGCACGAGCCGTGCTATGTGGTGGATCTGCTCAAGGCGCTGCCGGCGTGGGACATCGTGTCGTGCTCCCGGTACATGCAGGGGGGGGACGTGGTGGGATTCGTTTCCCCGGAGAGGCGGGCGGTCAATGCGGAGATTACCGCGAGCATCAACCGCATCACCGGCTACACTATCACTGACGCGTTCTGTGGCCTGAAGGCGTACCGGGTTGACGGTCTCGCGAAGCTCAGGCTGACCGAGACCGGATACGGAATGCCGTTGCAGTTGTGGATTCAGGCCGCGAGGGCGGGGCTGCGGGTGAGCGAAATGCCCGTATGCGTGAAGTACGTTGACCCTAATCGAAGCTTCGGGGAGGCCCTTGACGATGCGGAAAGGAGGCTTCGTTACTACCGGCGTGTGATCCAGAACGAGGTCGATAACGCGGAAGCCCTCGCGGGCCGGGAAACCGGCTCCTGCCGATGCTCCTGCTGCTGCCGCTGACCGGTTTCTCGCCACTGGAAATAGCGGGACCAGCGGGGTAGAATTCAACAGAGCTAAGGTGGCCATTGCGGGCAATCGCCTGCTGCGGGGAGGGGGTGATGGACGATGGCCGAACTTGCCATGGCTGAGTATTCTTGTCCTTACGCGGTGGATCCTCGTCGTTCCCACGTTCTCGACAAGATCCAGTACTGGGTGGGGGAGAAGGGCGTGGTTGCCGTCGTGTGTCCCTGGTACGACAACGGAGCGTGCACGAGCGTTTACCAGGGCAGGCCTGAACGATGCATCATTAGGAACGCAGTGGAGGAGGGAGGCGCATCCTCGTAAGGGAGTTGAGGCCGCGACTAGCCCGCGTCACCCTCAGCCTTCTTCGGATAGCGCTTCTTGAGGGCTTGGAACTCGGGCGAGTCGACTCGCCAATGCGGGTCCGGGGAGCCAAGGTCGCGGACGATCGAGTTCCCTATCTCTACGCGGTTCTCGGTCAGCGGGTGAGTTGAGAAGTACTCGAAGACCCGGCTTTGCCCGTCTTTGTTCAGCTTCTGAAGGAACCAGACCATTCCGTTGGGATTGATCCCTGCTCGGTTCAGTGTGCGGATGGAGACCTCATCCGCCTCGAGCTCGGCATCGCGGCTGTGCTTGAGCAGAATGCCGGAGCCGACTATGTCCACCGCAAGTTGCGCCAAGGCATCCGGATCCTCCCCCAAGGCGAGCGAACCCAGCAACCCGTAGAACCTCGAGCGGCTGAGGGCCTTAGCCCCATGCCGCTCCGTAACATGTCCAATCTCGTGCGCCACCACCGCCGCCAGTTCCGCCTCGTTCTCCGCTTCCCGGAGAAGGCCCAGGTTCACGTAGCAGTGGCCGCCCGGAATGGCAAAAGCGTTCACCTGGTCGGAATCGACCCAGTGGAATTCGAAGGTCTGTTCGCAGGGAGGAGAGGAGTACACAAGTTCCACCCCAAGCTTCTGGAGGTACGCGGTCGCGTTCGCATCGGCCTCGTAGACCGGGTATTCTTTCTGTATCTCCACCGCCAGTTGCTGTCCTAGCGTCGCTTCCTGCTGCGGGGAAATCAGGAAAGCCTGTTCGCTGATCCTGTTGAGCGTCGCGCAACTGCAGAGGACGACTGCTACCAAGGACAGCGCGGCGGCCAGAGTTGTGCGGTGTGCTCTCATATCGACAACCCCCTCCCGATTGCGGATTGTGATCGTTTCTGCTTCCAGGATATTCTCCCCACCGGTAAATGACTTGTCAATTGCCCGGCACCACGCGCGACGTGGCGTGGAGGGTGCATCAGCGCTTGGTGTGGAAGATTCTCTCAAGCCTGACCGGGTCCAGGGTGATGTGCAAGCTCTTGTTATTCGAGTAGGTGAAATAGCCGGGCGGGCTCCCTTTGGGCTTTCTGACATGCTTGCACTGCGCGTAGGCTACGTGCCCCGATCCAGATTTACGCCCCTTGCTGAAGTGAAGTGCCAGATTCGCCGCGTCCAGAAGCGTCTCCTTGGGCACGCTCTTGCCCCTGGGTACGCGGATGACCACGTGCGAGCCCTGGACCGCCTGCGCGTGGAGCCACATGTCGTTCCCCCGCGCAAGGTGAAGGACAAGGTGGTCGTTCTGGAGCTTGTTCCTGCCTACGAGAAGGTCCATGCCGTCCGTCGATGAGAATCTGGTGGGAGCCATGGGGTCGCGGCGCCTGGGACGTGCGGGTCTTTCACGCCGCAGAGGCGCGAGCCCTTCTTCCGCCGCCTGCTCTTCGAGCTGCAGGAGCTCTTCCAGGGAGGTCAGTTCGGCAAGCTTACGCGCAATCACCTCCAACTGGTGGATGTGCTCTTCCGCCGCCGCAATCTGCTCGTCTATTCCGACCGCCGACGTCTTCGCCTTCCTGTACCTCCGGAAGTATCTTTCGAGGTTCTCGGCAGGTGAAAGGCGGGGATTCAGCTCAATCCGTGCAGGACACCCGTCGGTGGCTGCGTAATCGGGAATGGTGATCTCGGTCATTCCCTTGTGCATCTCGCCCATGTGCGCCTTCAGAAGCTCGCCCTGATGCCTTATCTGTTCTGCCTTCTTCGCTGTTTCCCGCTTGGCCTGTAGATTAGTGACCAGCCGTTGGGCCTTCGTCTTCTGCGAGCGGAGGCTTCTGGCGAAGGCGCTCTTTCTCGACTGAACGGCGTGTTGCGCTTCCAGGCGGTCGTAGAGTTCCTCTGCCGCGCGATTGTAGCTTCCCAGCCGGGCAGCGGCGGCATCCAGCTCGTCTTCCTTTTCCTCCCCCGACGGAGCGGCACGTACAGGGGGAGGGGGCACGTAAGTCTCGCCGGGGGCGACTGTTCGCCTCCGCCCCCGGAAGTTCCTGATGCAGGCGACGACCTTGCTCTCGCTATCCGCCAGAACGACGTTGCTGTGTGTGCCGGTTAGCTCGGAGACCACTGTGTGAATCTGTTCCTCGTCACCCTCCCGCCGGTGTATTTCGAGAGTGACAATGCGCTCTCCCGGCTGCTGGCGGACCTGTGCCAAGCGGCCGCCGACGATGCGCTTGCGCAGCGATTGAAGCAGAGGAGAAGTCTGGTCGGCGGGCGGGTTCTCGGAAAGGAAGTGTATCCGCGGGAAGTTTCGACTGGCCGAGATAAGGAGGCGCAGAGGGCGGCTTTTAGTTCTAATGGTCAGGACCAAGGAGTCCTCGGCCCTTTGTCGAACCTTAAAGATAATCCCGCCTTGAGCCGCCTCCTTTACCTCAGCCAGTATCTTCTCGATTTGTGTGGCGGCAAGGCTCACCGGTTACTCACTCATCCTCGCAAGAAAACGAACCGCAGGATGAACAACACAGACAACAGGTAGAGCAGCCAGTGAACCTTTTTACCGTGTCCCATAGCCAATTTCAAGAATGAGCACGAGATGAAAGCGAATGCGTTCCCTTCCCTCATCTCCATAGTGTAACCGGTGATTGTTGTTGTCAAGAAGGCAGGCAGTGCCAGGGTGGTAGCGCCGCCAACGACCTGAGCCCCAACACTAGTCCCACTGGCCCGAAGCTTGAACACCTTCTCAAGCATTCTCCCACTCCCCGCGTCGACGCGATGCTCGCCATCGGAATTCTATGCACGTTGACATGAGCAATCAAATGTTTTTATTCTTTCTGTCAAACGGCCTTTCATTGAATCGCTCACTTGCGAGCCCTATAATCGGCAGCGACTGAGGAATCTTAGAATAGGAGAGTGACGAGATGAGTGACTACGCAACGCCGGTATATCCTTCGGCTCCTAAGCGACCGACGGGGAGAGGCCGTCGGGTCGCGATATGGGTGCTTTCGATTCTCACAGGAATCTTCTTCCTCACAAGCGTTTTGCTGTTTGTCGCGATGGTTGCAGTCTTGGTGGGAACGTCGAGCGCCGAATACGCGCCGGACAGGATGTTTAGGGAACGGGTTGTCACGGGCGAGGGGGCCGACAAGGTGTTGCTGCTTCAGGTTACCGGGCCCATCATGGACTACGAATCGGTCGGGATATTCGGCGCGACGAGGGATACGGTGGATTCAGTTCGTCGGCAGTTGGAGCGGGCAACCGAGGATCATGCGATCAAGGCGGTCCTTCTGGAGGTCAACAGCCCGGGAGGCGGGATCACCGCCAGCGACACCGTCCACCATGTGATTGCCCAGTTCAGGGAGGACACCGGCAAGCCGATCGTAGCCTATTTCGCCGATGTCGCCGCATCGGGCGGATACTACATCAGCGCCGGGGCAGACAGAATCATTGCCCATCCTTCCACGCTGACCGGGTCCATCGGCGCGATAATCGGCCTGATGAACTTCGAAGGCCTTTTCGAGAAGGTCGGGCTCAAAGAAATCACCATTAAGTCCGCTCCTCTAAAGGACATGGGCTCGCCCGCCCGCCCCATGACGCCGGAGGAAGAGGAGATATTCAAGAACATCCTGAGCAGCATTCACGACCGCTTCGTATCGGTCGTCGCGGAAGGCCGTGGGAACCTCACGATTGAGCAGGTGAGGGAACTCGCGGATGGGCGAATCTACACCGGCGAGCAGGCGAAGGAGCTGGGACTCGTCGACGGGCTCGGCTATCGCGAGGACGGCTTCGAGGCGGCCAAGGAGCTGGCGGGAATCACGGAGGCCAGACTGGTTCGCTACGAGCGGATCGTTAGCCTGCTGAGGATGCTTGGCGGCTATTCGGAAGCGTCCAGGGACCTCTCGGTGAACTTCAATCTGGCTGGACCGAAGGATGTGGCCGTGCCGATGTACCTCTGGCGACCGGACTGGTGAAGTAAGCCGGGGGAACCTCGTATACTGCGCAGAGCGTCACCCCCGCACGTCCCTTTGAGAAAAGCGGCCGCGTCGTCTCGAACAGCGCCTTCGGCAGTCCTCGGAGCTTTCCCTGCCGGTTGACAACCACGACGTAGTCGTACAAGCCCTGCCATTCCTCCACAAAGGTGATGTCCTCGCGCACGTCAAATGCATATGGCAGCAGTTGCAGCGCCTGCGAGCCGTACGGGAACACCGTCACCGTCGCGTTGGGCTTGCAGGTGCGGTTGAGAAAGTCCACGACGTCGCCGTCGACGACTTCTCCCCAGTACGTCGTCTCGAACCCTAGGGCGGCGGCACCTCTCGGCCCCCCGATGAGAAGGTTGTAGTATGAGAGCCCGAACGGATAGACGAGGGCTACAGAGATCAGCTCCACCGCGAAGAATGCCGACACGATCACCCGGGCGACCTGGATCCTCTTGCGGAACTTTCGGGACAGGCACTCCCACAATTCGGCGATCCCCATCCCTGCAAGGCATGCCAGGAAGGGGAAGGCGGGAAGCACAAGCCTTACCCCGTCGTACTTCGGCACGTTGGGAAGGGAGGCCACTCCGTAGATGACGGCGAGGTTCAGGAAGAGCAGCGGTACTAGAGGCGAACGCCTTACGGTGCTCCACGAGCGGATGGAACCGTATATGCAGGCCGCGAGGATTCCCGGAGGTAATGTCACGAAAGTCATGACCAGCGGGTAGTGCCACGGAGCAGGCTTCTCTCCGTACGTTCTGAAGAAGTAGAACGTCTCCACCGGCGCGCGGCCGAGCTTGTCGGTTACGTACCAGTGCATCCTGGCGAAAGGGTGATGCCACAGCCACGGCCAGCCGGCGTATAAGATCGCGAGGCCAATCAGGGGCGTGGCGATGAGGGGGAGCAGCGCCTTCTTGCGGTAGAATGCGACCCCCCAGATGGCGAGCGGGACGAGCACGAACGGGGCGTTGATCTTGGTCAGCAGCGCTAGGCCGAACCCGATTCCCGGAAGGAACCAGAGCCTTCTCGACTCAATCGCCTTAACGAAAAACACCACCGTGAGGAACCAAGTCATTGCCATGGCCATGTCAAGCTCGGCCAGCATCGCATGGCCCATGATTCGGGGCATGAGTGCGAAGCTCGCCGCGGAGAACACCCCGGCGGGGACGCCTCGGGGCTTGGCCACAAGGTAGAAGATGAGAGCGCAGAGGAATCCGAAGTTGACCGCAGCGCCTATTCTCGCCGAATGGAGCAGCCCTAGTGGCCTGTAGAACGGTCCCATGCCCGCCGCTGCCAGCAGGCGCGCAAACGGCGGATGTTCCGCGCCGTAGACCCAATACTGGGTGATTGCGGCCTCGCTCAGCGCTTGATGCGGCCCCAGCTTCGCCCACTCCAGGTACTTGGTTGCCGCTGACATTGCCCCCGCCTCGTCCCATGCAAGCCCCGGCAGCGAGATCGAGTAGAAAACGACTGCGAACGCCGCGAACCCAACTACCACGGCTCCCAGTAGCAGAGGCGGTTTCCGCTCAGACTTCTTCATGCAACTCCTTCCGCAGCTACTCCGCGCCCTGCCTCGAGGGGGGCCCTTCGCATACTCCCGTCCAATTCGAGAGATCCAGCCTCTCCAGCAGCGCCGGCTCGGGCCTTCCCTCAGGCGACCATCCTCGCAGTTCGTAGTAATTACGCAACAGCTCTCTCAGTTCTGCCTTGTGTCGTGGGTCCGTCAGCAGCGCGTCGGGCAGAGAATCCTGCGAAGGATCAATGCCCGCGGCGAGGTTGTAGCACCTCTCCAGGTTCCAGACCCTCGCCCCGAGCAGGCTCAACTTCTCGACCCCGACCGCTCGCCCCAGACCGGCACTGCAAAGCGACGCCGCTTCCTCCTTCCCGAGGCCCTCGGCCACAAAGCGGCATAGCATTAGTGTGTCCATGGCCGCCTCCCAATCCTGGCCCTCGATGACTCTTCCGACCACCATGCGGGGGTCCAGCGTGCTGAAGGAGTCCTTGATCGCATCGAGGGGAGCCACACCTCGGGTGTGACATGCTCCCCGGTTCGAGGTGGCATAGGAGAGCGCCAACTCGGGCACGCCGCGCGGGTCGAATCCCGGCAGCTCCATGCCCTTTACCACTGACGCCGCGCCTTCGTCGCCGCAGGCGGCCGCAAGCCGGCTCGAACCTTCCCCGAGCCTTCGCCACGGCCCTTCCCGGCACGCGATCTTTTCGAGAGCGACCGGGAGCCCCATGCCAACGGCTTCTCGCATCTCCTCGTCCAGCAGCCCTCGCTCCGCCAGCAGCTTGGCGCAGCCCAGCGTGCTGCCTGCCGATACCGCGTCCATGCCCAACTCGTCGCACAAAGCCGCAGCCTGCTGGGCCATATCAATGCTCAGTTCCCTGTTCTGCGCCCCCAATGCCCACAGCGACTGGTACTTGACTGGGGCGTTGTTCTTCCTGCTCCGCCTCTTGCACAACACGGTGCATCCGCCGCAGCCGTAGGCTACCGTCTCGATTGAGTCCGCCTCCTGGCTGAGCCGCAATCTCTCGGCATGAGTGCTTGAGTACAGCATTCCCAGTTGGGCCATCAGCTTCAACAGCGGCACAGTGCCGTACTTGGTCAATCCGTGCTTGATCAGAGGCAACTCCCGTATCCGAGCCTTCCAGTCACGGGCTGTCCTTGCTGAGGAGGCGTATCCATACGGCGGGTTGAAGACGAGGGCCTTGATGTTCTTCGAGCCGAGAACCGCCCCCAGTCCCCCTCGTCCGAAGGCCCCATAGTCGCCGCAGATGACGTTGGCAAAGAGAACTCCCGTCTCCCCCGCAGGCCCGATTGCCATGGCCGCAGCGGAGGGGTGATGCTTCTTGAGCCATTCGAAGGCAGCCGCGGTCGGCTTGCCCCAAAGCTCGCGTGCGCTGAGCACCTCCGCCCGTCCTTCCTTGATCAGTAGATACGAAGGCTCCCGAGCCTTGCCCGTAAGGAATATGGCCCTCAGTCCCTGGGCTGCGAGGATAGCGGCAATTGCGCTTCCGGAGTTTGAGTCCAGAATGGTGCCGGTGAGAGGAGACTTGGCGGAAAGGGTCACGCGGGCCGTGCCGGGAATCCCCAGTCCGGCAAGCGGACCGATGCAGAGCGCGACTCCGGCGGTTGGCTGAAGGGGGAGGATCTCGGGGGGGAGGAACGAGACGAGGTACGCCCCCAAGCCTCGCCCGCCGACAAAGCGGTCTTCGACCTCGGCGGCGATCTCTTCAATCCGGCTCTCGCCGGCGTCCAGATCCACTTGCAGAAGCGCGTTTGGCGCTGCCAACTCGCTACCCTGCCGTGCGTTTGAAGACGAACAGGTGCGCGGGCGGGCCGATTGTGCCTGCGGTCTGGGGACGCTCGATATAGGCGACCAGCTCCCACCCTTCCTTCCCGGCAGCCTTCAGCTCGTCCTCGAGAGCCTTGGTCTCATTGACCGGAAAGTTCTTCACTGCATAATCCCATTTCATTGCCTGCACTCCTTAATCGCAAGGCCCCTTCACTCGACGGGATCATATCCTCCTCGGCAGAACGGATTGCATCTCAGGATTCGCCATATCCCCATAAGGGCCCCGCGCAGCACGCCCTTTTTCCGGATCGCTTCGACGAAGTACTCCGAGCAACTAGGATGGAACCGACACCTGGGGCCTAGCAGCGGCGAGATCGCGCTCTTGTAGAGCTTAAGTGCCAGTGTCAGAAGTCTGTCGAGAAACGAGTTCATTCTTCGCTTTCCAGAGAAGCGTATGGAGGGATCGCTGGGCCTCCTCAAGAGTGAGCGCTCCGGCTCCCCGTCTCGGCAGAACGGCAATGTCGAGACCCTCGGGCAGTTCGTGCTTGGCGAGCCGGAAGGCCTCCTTGACGACCCTGCGGACCCGGTTTCTCTGCGGGCTGTTTCCGAACTTCTTGCTGACGGGAACGACGACTCGACTGTACCCGAGATCGTTCGAGACGGCGCGAACGACCAGAAGGCGGTCGGCGGAACTAGCGCCCTCGGCGAATACCCGATCGATGTCCTTCTTTCTCCTCAGGCGTTGCCGCTCGGGCAGGCCGAATCTCTTCATTTCAGCCTTTCTTTGGGAGCTTTGACATCCGGGCATCATTCTACACACGATTCACGAGGCGGTGAAGGGAATTCGCACGAGGCTTGCGCGACGGGGAATGGTTGTCGTTGACAAGTCTGACGGGCGGTGTAGAATTCAAGTCTTTGGCAGGAAAGGAATAGCAGCGTGGAGAATCCTGTTCCCGAGAGGTTGGATAAGGCGGCGCGTCTGAGGGATTTGGGCTTCGAGCCGTTCGGACGCAGGTACGAGAGTTCGCACACGACCGCCGAGGCCCATGAGCTTTTCGAGAAGGCGGGCGAAGGGCAGCAGGTCACCTGCGCCGGCCGCGTCACCGGCATCAGAGACCACGGCAAGGCCACGTTCTTCGACATCCGCGACTCATCGGGAAGCATCCAGGCCTATCTGAAGCAGGGCGAGTCTCCCGACAGCGCCGTCGAGATCTTCTCGTGCGTGGACCTTGGGGACTTCGTCGGTCTGGGCGGCGAGGTATTCAAGACGCGGACGGGCGAGGTGACCGTCATGGTTCGCAGCTTGACCCCGCTTTCGAAGGCCTTTCTGGTGCTCCCTGAGAAGTGGCACGGCCTGCGCGACCCGGAGCTGCGGTTCAGGAAGCGCTACCTGGACCTGATTGCCAACCCCGACGTGGCCGAGACGTTCAAGGCGCGCACCAGGATCCTCCGGTCCGTTCGCCGATTCCTTGAGGAGCGCGGCTTCATGGAAGTTGAGACTCCCATGATGCAGAACATCGCCGGCGGGGCTACCGCGAGGCCGTTCAGGACCCATCACAACGCGCTTGATATTGATATATTCCTTCGCGTCGCCGGTGGCGAACTGTATCTCAAACGGCTGCTGGTTGGCGGGTTGGACAAGGTGTACGAGCTGAGCCGGGTGTTCCGCAACGAAGGAATCGACCGCCAGCACAACCCCGAGTTCACAATGCTCGAGGCCTACCAGTCATACGCCGACTACAACGTCATGATGGAATTGACGGAGCAGATGGTGGCGTCGGTAGCAGAAGAGGTCTGCGGCACGACCAAAGTGAAGTTCGGGGACCTGGATCTGGACCTGGCTTCACCGTGGCCGAGGCTCTCTTACTTCGACCTGCTCAAGAAGCATGCCGAGGTGCGTTCGCTTGAGCACGACGAATTGGTCAAGCGCGCCAAGGCGCTCAATCTCGAAATCGATCCTGCCTGGGACCCGCCGGCACTCGTCGACGAGCTGTTCAAAGAGACGGTGGAGCCGCATCTGACCGGGCCGCTCTTCGTGGTCGACTATCCCGCCTCTCTCTGCCCTCTGGCGAAGTGCAAGCCCGACCAGCCGGAGATAGCCGAACGATTCGAGCCGTACTTCGCCGGCATGGAGTTGGGGAACGGATACAGCGAGTTGAACGATCCTGTCGAGCAGGAGAGACGCTTCCGCGAGCAGGCCGCCCGCGCCGAGAAGGGGGAGGAGGCAATCGACGAAGATTTTGTCGAGGCGCTCATGCACGGCATGCCCCCGGCTGGGGGGTTGGGCATCGGCATCGATCGCCTGGTGATGCTTCTTACCAACAGCCAGTCCATCAGGGACGTGATCCTCTTTCCGCTCCTGAGGCCGGTGAGTGATGTATAAGCTGTTCCTCGCCCTCAGGTACCTTCGTTCCAGAAGGGTCATAATCTTCCCCGTCGCGGGAGTCGCTCTGGGTGTCATGGCCCTGGTCGTGGTTCTCTCGGTCATGGCCGGATTCGACATCGAACTCCGAACGTGGGTGCGCGGAGTGAATTCGGATCTCGTGGTGCAGGGCGCGGGCATGTTTGGGGTCCGGGACTACCCGGATCTGATCAAGACAGTCGAGGGAGTGGAGCACGTCGAGGCCGTGGCTCCGTTCGTCGAGGCCGTCGCTCTCATCAAGGCCGGACCGACCTACACGTGGTGCATGGTGATGGGGGTCGATCCTGAAGCCGAGTCACGCGTGTCCAATTTCGGCCAGTACGTGCCCGGGGAACGGGGGCTCGACTTCACGCCTCCGGAGGGAAGTGCCGATCTGCCCGGCGCGCTTGTGGGGGCCGAGGTGATGCGGGATTTCTACCTGACGATAGGCGACGAATTGATTCTGATTGGAGTTCGTGGTCGCGGCACAACGGTGGGTTATAAGAAGGTCGCCGTCGCCTCTGAGTTCAAGCTGGGCATGTACGAATATGACAGCACCTACGTGGTCATCGAGCTTGAGGAGGCAATTGGAAAGGATTTCCTTTCCACTGACGGGGCGGTTACCGGAATTCACGTAAGGCTGGACAACTACGCCAATGCGCCTGTAGTCAAAAGAAGGATCGAGGAGCTGTTAGAAAGCAATCCGGCGTACTTGCAGGTTCTTACCTGGGAGGAGAAGCGGGGAGGCCTGCTCCGCGCGGTTGGGCTGGAACGGCGCGTGATGACCGTGATACTCTCGTTCATTATATTGGTGGCCGGCTTTGCGATTACTGCCATTCTGATGATGGTGGTTGCTGACAAGTATCACGACATCGGAATAATCCGGGCCGTCGGCGGGACGTCGAAAGGCGTCGCCGCGATATTCCTTGCGGTAGGTGCTGCGACAACCACCGTCGGAGCCGTGGTGGGAATGATCGCGGGCATCGTCTTCACCTTGAACTTGAATCGCCTCTCTCACTTCATTGAGAGAACGACTGGCTTCAGCGTCTTTCCGAGCAACCTCTACTACTTCGACGAGATTCCGACGGACATTGATCCGCTTAGGCTGATCGCCATATTCGTTGCGGCGGTTGCCGTGGGTCTCCTTGCCAGCTTAGCCCCCGCAGTCCGAGCAGGGAGGCTGGACCCGCTTGAGGCAATAAGGTATGAGTGAGTTTCTGAAAACTGTCGATCTGGGCAAGGCCTTCCGCGTAGGTGGACGGACGCTATGGGTGCTGAAGGGCGTCAGCATGGAAGTCGCCCGGGGGGAGGTGCTTGCCGTGCTGGGGGCCTCCGGCGCCGGGAAGAGCACCCTACTTCACATAGTGGGGGCGCTGGATTCCCCGACGACGGGTGAGGTTGTCCTGGAGGGAAAAAGCATCAGCACGCTGCCCGATGGCGAGAGGGCCCGCCTGCGGAATAGGACCTTCGGCTTCGTGTTCCAGTTCTATCACCTGCTGCCCGAACTCACCGCGCTGGAGAACGTCATGCTTCCCACCATGGTGTCGTTTTCCCCGGGAGAATGGCGGAGACGGAGAGCTTCCTTCTCGGAGCGCGCGGCCGAGCTGCTGGACAAAGTGGGGCTGGCCGATAGGATGGTTCATCGGCCTTCCCAACTGTCCGGCGGGGAGCGCCAGCGCGTCGCCATCGCGAGGGCTCTGGTTAACTCACCGGATGTCCTTCTGTGCGATGAGCCGACCGGAAACCTTGATTCTGCCTCAGGAAAGGGTATAAGAGAGTTATTGTGGAGCCTGCGGGGTGAGGAGGGACTGACCATCGTCCTGGTCACACACGACCAGCGTCTCGCCGCCGAGGCTGACAGGATCGAGCGCATTGCTGACGGGAGCATCATACGCGACGACAGGGAACGACAAGCGACCGATGGCGTAGAAAGGAGCGATGAGTGGGATTGAAGGTCTACGTTGATGGGGAACTTGTGGACAAGAAGGATGCGAAGATATCAGTCTTCGATCACGGGCTGCTCTACGGAGACGGAGTGTTTGAGGGGATAAGGATCTATCACGGGAAGGCGTTCAGGTTGACGGCGCATGTGGAGAGGCTGTGGCGGTCCGCGAAGGCCATAATGCTCGAGATCCCAATGTCGAAGCAGGAAATGGCCGATGCCGTCGAGAGCACCATGCGGGCTAACTCCATGGACAACGGCTACATCCGTCTCGTCGTGACGAGAGGGGTGGGGACGCTGGGGCTCAGCCCCACGAAGTGCAGTAACCCGTCCGTCATAATCATCACCGATAACATCTCCCTCTATCCTCAGGAGATGTACGATAACGGCCTGGAGCTAATAACCGCGGCCACGGTCAAGAACCATCCGGAAGGCATCAACCCGCGGATCAAGTCGCTCAATTACCTGAACAGCATCCTTGCGAAGATCGAGGCCCTGAACGCCGGCGTCATCGAGGCGATAATGCTCAATAGCGCAGGGCAGGTGGCGGAATGCACCGGCGACAATATCTTCACCGTCACCGACGGGGTCCTCAGAACCCCTCCTCTGACGGCGGGAATACTGGAGGGGATCACTCGTGGGGTCGTGTTGGAGCTGGCCGAGGAAGCGGGCATCCCTGCCAGAGAGGAGGAGATGACTCGCTACGATCTATTCAACGCGGATGAGTGCTTCCTGACCGGAACCGCAGCCGAAATCGTCCCTGTCGTGACGATCGACAGGCGGACGATCGGCGACGGCAAGCCCGGTCCGGTTACCCTTGACCTTCTCAAGCGATTCAGGGAGTTGGTGAAGAAAGAGGCCGGTAGCTAGGAGTCGGCTGAAGGCTTCACCTCTGAGACGCGTACCTGGTGCCGTAGAGTTCCTCGCGATGGCCATGCGCCCGTCAAAACTCGCTTCGCTCGCGCTGGTGTCGATCTTGCTGCTTCCGCTCGCGTCGTTCACCCAGGAGCAGCAGCCGCAAGGTCCGGATCGCGAGCCCCCCGATGTGTTCAAGACGGCCCCCCACCTCTACAGACTTGGCGATGTGGAGATCAACGCAAAGGCGCGTACGCTTTCGATGCCCGGAAAGGTCAACATGCAAAAGGGATTGGTGGAGGTCTTTGCATGCACCCCGAGAGGCAAGCGGCACGAGAGCGTGCTGGTCGTGGATGTGGACCCGATTTACCTCCAGCTTGGGCTGCTGTTGCTGGGGCTGTCGGAAGGCAGCAATCCCTCGTGCCCGGGCGAGGAGCCCCAGCCCGTGGGCGGCATGATGGATATATGGGTCGAGTGGCAGGTAGAAGGGCAGAAGAAAGTGAAAAGGCGGGCGGAAGAGCTTATCATGGACCTCCGCACCGATGAGCCGATGCAACGCACGCACTGGGTCTTCCTGGGGTCGATGGTCTACGAAGGGCGCTTTCTCGCGAGGGACATCGGTTCGTTG
>Ga0180437_10001766_pt1 | contig 36290 bp, 62 predicted proteins | sample SS_ome_4_FD_132410 | JGI IMG/M metagenome (GOLD analysis project Ga0180437, IMG submission 132410) | Hypersaline lake sediment archaeal communities from the Salton Sea, California, USA - SS_3_D_1 metaG | ecosystem: Environmental > Aquatic > Non-marine Saline and Alkaline > Hypersaline >... | reverse complement strand
TCACTTTATCCGCCGCGCTCATAAGGTTTGCGCTGGTATAGTACCGACTTCGCCCACGGTTCCGCTAGATGACTCTTGTTTAGGCTTGCGACATCAGACAAGCATCTGCCATTGCTGGCTGATTTGGAGCCGGTAGCAGGCATCGAACCCGCGACATCTTCATTACAAGTGAAGCACTCTACCATCTGAGCTATACCGGCTTAATGCCCTGAAATAATACCCCTTTCGCCTCGTCACTGACAAGCTCGCTTGCCATAATGGCATTAACAGCCGCCCTAAGCCGCTTATTCTCGCTCACAAGCCGATCTATGGCATCATCACCCCAGCGCCCGCTGCTGCGGCGATATCGGCGCTTAGGCTCATTCTCGCGCTCTACCTTCCTGGCGGCACACTCACGCCGCAGCTCTTCCCTCTCCTGCTCGAATTTGTCGCGGGCTTGGTTTTCCACATCAATCCTCCCAGTGTAAAATCGCATCTCTTATGGCATCTGCCGCATTTCTTATTGCCGTATCTTCTATCCCGCTGCTGTACTCGTCGCCTAGAAAATCGGCCACATTAAACAGGAATTGAGCAAACTCCTTTCTGCTATCCAGCGCCCCGTGTGCAGCTAGCAATGAATAAATTACAGGGTTATTCGGAATCTCCGCCATTTGCCCATTAGACTTCCCAGCTAACTGGTCATAAAAGAAATTTGCAAGTTCTTTGGCCATAGTGCGCCTCCGATTAAATGTGTTCGTTATATCCAGAATAATCAACAGCCCCGCGATCTACAGGCCCAGGAACGCGCATTTCCAAAAACTCGTACAGCCTCTTTGCTAAAGCATAATCTTTTGTTTCGATGTAATCAGGCCTTGTGTCCTCAAGCGCATCAAACCATTGCCTCACAATTTCGGCATCATCTTTTGTTAAATTCATCAATATCTCCATTTAGCCATGTTATACATGGCTCTATATAGATAATATGCTCGTTATAATCCTTTTGCCTTACTAGAAGTGATGCATTCCTATCTATTAATTGGCGGCACTTTTCTATTGAGCCTTGCGACACCTCATCAATCGACTCACCTTTTTCTGAAATACATCGCCAGCCAAACCATCGCTTTACTTGTGGCGCATATCTAACATAAGGCCCATGATATAGCACTTTTATCCTGTATTTTGGGATCCTCATTTTTCTACAGCCATCACATCTTTTATTTTTATGTCTTGCCGCTCACAAAGCGCATGCAGCGACCCTTCATCAATTATCAACTTGGCCGAGTGATCGTTTCCTATGCCAATTATTAGCTCATAGTGCCTTTCGTAGAATTTAATGCTATTCGGCGCTTCGTGTAACCCACCAGAACACCACAAAATATCACCAAGCTTTGTTTCTTCATCTTCCATTTTCAACCACCTCAATATGTGACATTGCAAAAGCTATCTTCATGCGCGCCCGCTCTGCGCCAGCGCACGCAGCATCGAAAGACTCATACTCGACAATCAGCGTCGAGTGCTTGCCTTTAATCCTTACGGCCCACATTACAGAAGGCCATCCATCAGCATGTCGTAAACCAATGAGTACTCCTTATCGCCAAGCTGGTGGTCTGTCTTGCTGGTGTAGAAGTCGAGGAAAAAACCATTTTCTCCAGCAGCTACCCACTCGGCCATGATTTTGTCTGCTTGGTTCATGATTTGAATGTTTTTCATTTTCTTGCCCTCTGTTTTCGTTGATGTTGTAGCTATTATATCAAAAGAATAACAAAGTGCAATAATTATTTTCAACTATGCTGCAACCGAATCAACTCGACCACGCCGCATGTCCTTTGTATCGGGTCTGTAATAGTGCGGCGATTCTTGTCATGTATTGTCGCCTCAGTATATGTGCAGGTAGTTGAAGCTTCGCCGCATCGCTCTACAGGGCGCTCACAGTTAAAGCAGTAGTCCCGTTCATCGCCAAATCTTACTATTCTCTATTTCATGCTACACAACCTCTATCTCTATCGGGTAGATGGCCTCTACCTGCTTTTTCTTTAGTTTGAATGTTGCCGTTTCCATACCCTTTACATCGACAAAGTGAACCGTGCCATCTGCGTGGAACTCCTGGAAATCGACAACGTATTTTGTATTGCCTGGAAGGTGCAGCGGCGTTTGACGAAGGAAAAACAGCACCTCGCCAGATGCCACGCGCAATTTCAGCTCAACATAGTAACGAGCCTCTTTCTTCGATGGGAACCTAATCCCATCAACTTCTGTCGGCTTTGCCTTGTACTTGTGGCGAATCACAAACACCCCAAACAGGTAATAACCGGAGCCACCACTGGCTCATAGATGCAGGGGAGGATCATTTTTCTTCTCCTTTGTATTTGCGGGCCATTTCCACTAATAGCCTTTCGATAATCGTCAGTTGTTGTATTATCCATCATACCACTCATTTCAATAACTCCCTTGCTTTAGCCACCGCCTTTACGGCCATCTCACCCTGCATATCACTCGGAGGCATCTCATCTGCGCGGAGTAAATTTTTTAAAGCCTCTTTCAGCTCATCCCGCTCATGTCGCAACTCTTTATTCTCGAAGTGAAGCGCCTCAAATCCTCGCGACGACAGGCGCTCTGCCTTTTGCTCTGCCTCAAGCAACTCACGGACACGCTTGGGGTTGAAGTGGGCGATAAATTTGTAATCATCATCACAATCTGTAGCGGATGTCAGAATGATTGCTCGTTTACTCTTTTTATCTTGTACTCTCCGTAATGTATAGAGCTTATCTTCTCTTTCCTCAAACAAAAGCTCCCAATCTCCTTGGGAAGCCTCATCACAAATCTTCAACTCTTCTTCATGATTCATCACTCACCTCCACATACTCCCCATAAACCGATGCCACTACAGCGCGGCAGATTGCGATTGATGGGGTTTTACCTTGAATATGTCTAAAACCAGAATACGCTCCACCAACTTTTGCCCACCAGTAAGGCTTCCCTTTATTGAGATACATATCGAACTTCTCAATTAACTCAGCCCACTGTGCGGGGTTGGTGGTTGGGCGATAGGTATTACCTTTTGTTAAGGAGCAATATTGATTTAGGTGAGTACCGGTAGAATCTCTCCAGCAACCTTCAACCAGTTCCCACCCCTGCGCCTTAGCGACACAGTGGTTCAGCTCTTTTTTGGTTAAATCTACTATCAGCTTTTTCATCACAACCTCCTAAATCCCTAACATTCCGCTGATGCTCCGCATAGCTCCTTGTTATAACGCACTAACAAACGCCTTCACGGCCTGTTGGTTTTCTGTTTCGTTATCGTCATAGCCGCCGCAGCAAAAGTTAAACTTATCGCTCTTTAAGTATTCAATGGGCGCTTCCTGTAAATCAAATTGCCCCTCAAATCCATAGCATGAGCAATGCGAGCCACTGAACTCTTGGTACACGCCAGTCTCTTTGTGCTGTAGCAGGAAATATGAAGAAGAGTCGCAACCACAGCTACCTACAGATTCGTAAGCTACTAGAACGTCATACTCTTCTAAAGTCTTCGCTACGTTCGCCACATCATTTGCATCAGGCTCACCGTAATCAAAACCACTTTTATCGCCGCCATACTCTCCGGCAATATGCGCTTTAATCTCAACTTCTGTCATGTCCTTTAAATCTTCTAAAAATATCTGTTTCATTTTATTTCCTCATAAGTTCTACGGCCTCACCCTCTACCCATAAATCGGAGCATTTAAGGCCGGGGAACATTTCATCTATCTGCTTCGTCATCACAAAACCATCACGCATCCCTTCTGCGTCAACCTTTAAAAGTCCCATATACGCATCCAGCCATTGACACTCGATAGGCCCAGCGGGAAACATTGCAAAAAATTTAGCCTTATCAAATCCCATGTCTTTTGCTTTTTCTTGGCATTGGTATAAATTCATTACATCACCCCATTAATTATTAAACGCCCAAACAGGGCTTATCGTCACAACCATCACAAACGCCGTCGCACCCACTGGCAGCAATTCGCATTGCCTGCAATGTTGCCTCTAGGTGCATCACCTTATTCTCAAGCTCCATGTTTCGAGCATGTAGCGCCTCACATTCCTCTTTCTGGAACTCTACATCGCGCATGATTGCGCAGTCTTCGCATGTGGTCATTTTCCTGCCCTCCCTGATTAGTAATATTGTAACTATAACAGCACATGGCAGACCTAGCAAGAAATCAATAGCCACGATCTTGCCGCTCCTTTTCCTCGGTATGGTATACGCAAAGCGTCGCCCCTATATCCTGGCGCAGCTCCGAGATAGGCTCGTCGCACTTTGTGCAATGTGACAACCCACTGCCAATACTCGACCTTATATTTCTAATTGCCAGCGACCGCTCTTCTTCTGCGTAGTCGTTGGCAATGCCTGCTTCATCACTCATGATTCAACCCCTTCTCTTCCTCTACTCGGTTCAACGCAATATTGAAGTAATCGAGATCAAGCTCTATCCCTATGAATTTGCGATTATTTCTGACCGCTGCAACCCCCACAGGGGAAACTCCGGTAAATGGATCGAGCACCACTCCTTCCGATGGTGCATAGTACCTAATCAGCCAATCCATAAGCTCGACGGGCTTTTCGTTTGGGTGCATTAGTTTTGATGGGCTTATTCTTGGTATTGAAATCAGTGATTGCGGCCTGCCATTACCAAATGCAAATCTTCCTTTGGTGGCGAAAATGGCGATCTCATGCCTGAACCCTGGGCATCCGCGCAAATCCCCTGTTCCATGAGTCATTTTATCCCAAACGATCTCGGCCTTCACGCAGAATCCGGCCATCTTAAATGCATACTCAAATGCAGACCAACTATCGAATCTACAAAAAGAAACAACACACCCTCCATCCTTAACAACCCTCATAGCCTCATTGATCCACCAAATAAAAGGCGATTTATCATTCGCTATCTTTGGCTTCCACTTATCCTTATCAGTCCGCCTGGCGGACTGATAATTCATTCCGTAAGGCGGGTCGGTCAAAATCAAATCAACAGACCCATCGGGTATCTCCTTCATACGCTCCAGACAATCACCCTGCATTAACTTAATCATTTTTTCTTCTCCCACTCTCTAGTCATCCGCATTCTTAAATCATCAACAAAAGCCTTGCCGTGCTTCTTCTCCATACGCATAAGGCTATCCCTACGCCCTTGCGCCGTCTTAAAGTGCGACAATACCCACCTAGCCAAACAGTTAAGCATGTGCTCTCTATCACTCATAGGATAAGCACTAGCAGAAAGCCGACTATAATTAATGCTGTTTGCATATATCTAACTCCCGCTGATGCGGTAAAGCTGATGCTTTCCGCATAGCTCCTTGTTATGAGGCTTCCGGCCTCGATACAATGCGGTTACATCTTGTGCATTGGTAATGCCTATTCCCATCATGCAGCCATTCAGCATTTCTACTACCACTCTTTGTGTGCCCAAAGGTGTCACATATCCAGTTCAGTAATCTCTCAATCAATGGCTGTTTCATCTATATCGCCTCATAACAATGGTTTCAAAACGACGCGGGTTCCGCGTCACATTTCTTACTGCTTTACTTGCGCGCCTTAAACCAGCGTTATGCACCTAGCGCATCCTGTAATTTCTTAATCTGTGGCAAGTAGTATTTGTTGTATAGTGCCACAACTTCGTCCAGTAACTCATCTGCGGTATATTTCCCGCAATGTGTTCTCATTTTTCTAGCGGCGATCAATTTGTTTAAATCGAAATCGGCGCATAACAATGGTTTTAACTCGGACTCGTCGTTCACTGCGTTCTCTCCTATCCGGTTAAACCGGCGTTATGCGTCAGCATTTAAAAAATCATGCAACTTTCTCGCAAGCTCAGGAAAATCACCATCCACAACAACAAAAGCGCCCTTTTGTCCGTCAGACATACGGCATTCAAGGTGTATTTCATCGGCGTCATTTTCATCTATCGCATCGCGCATAGTGCAACGCTTTACGGTTGGCTCCTTCATCTCATTCTCTCCCAGCGCCGTAGCGCATAACAAATAGTTAAACATCATTCACTTCGCTCATTCGGACGGCTTCGCGCCTTTTAGTTTGGCGTTATCTGCCTTAGCTCTTCGCAGCTTCAATCTCTAGCTCAGTAGCTAGCCGGAAATTATCAGGGTTGAAATCATCTAAGTAGCTGAATGGCTGGAAGTCGCAATACGTGCCTTCAAATACCTCTGAGCATCCTTCATGTTCACCAATGCCAAACACCCAATCGCCAACATCAAACTTCTCACGCACATCTTTGCTTCTGTAGCGGTTTACCCGTTTTCTAAACTCGCAAGCCCATTCATCTTCGCTTATCGCGTCCGCTATTTTCTTTCCAGCGTCATACCATGACCACCCTTCAAGCGCTGGCAATGTATCCTCACCCACATAATCACGCGTCAAGCATATTGCTTTTAAGGCGTCAGATAACAAGGCGCTTTGAGGCAGACAGGCCTCGTCGGCGGTTGGTTCAACTTCTGCGGTTCCGTCGGTCATTTTAGTAGTCCTATGGTTTGTTGGTTTCGTTTGCGGCCTGCTGCTCAAGCGCAGCGTTAGGTGTTAATTAAGTGATCGTACTCGCCGTCACTCCAATACTGCGCAAAGTAGTGCCTGGCCTCATTCTCTGCCTGCTCCTTCGTAGGTGCAGAAACACCCCACAGCCCAAGCACACAGTTAACACAAAAGCCGCACTCGTCTTTTGTGTGTTTCGTGAATCTCTTAAATCCATCATCTATTTTCATAGCTACACCTAACACGTATTTCAAAAGGAGCGCCATACTGCGGCGCTTCGTAGTTAGGGCTGAATGCGCCCTTTTAATAAAGTCGCTATACCTTAACCCATAAGCTGCATGTTGATCCGAGAATAGGACACTCAGCACGCCCGCTACTCTCAACAAACCCAGCCCGAACAAGCTCCGACATCCTTCGGCATATCTCATAATAGTTGACATTAACGCCTCGCTGCATCGCTATACGCTCAAGCTGCTTTGATGTCATCGGCCTTTTGCCGATAAGGCTGTAGACCTTCATGCGGTTTGTTTTGTGGCTCTTCTTGTTCATGGCTACCTCCTAACTAACTTTCCCTAACCTTAGCAAAAGTATAATGGGGCGTCAACTATAATCAGGCCCAAGTTGTGCAAATTTTCCAACAGCGGATAAATTCATCAGAAAAGTCTGCTCATCCTGCTCAGTCCATCCGTTTAGCAGTAGCCTATGCTCCCTAAACTCCTTTTCCGACTTCCCAGATTCCAGCATAGCCATATTGAACATCTCGCTATTCTCCCCAGGCAGCAGCACAGAACGGCGCATCCCTTTTTTCTTCTCGGTTTCTTGGTCACTCATTGCCATCACCTTTAAGCATTCCCAGTATTCCCATTAGATTCTTATGTGCCGCTTCCTTGTCGGTTGCGTGTTCTTTTGCTTTCTCGCCCAGGTACTCAAGCGATATTTGGTTTACTTGCTGCGGTTCTGGCAGCGCCAATTGCTCAGATGGCGACAGCGATAGGTTGCGCATCTGTACCAGCTTCACGTCGGCCTGATAATGGGATGAACTGTCTTCGCCTAAGCTCTTGAACCAGTGCGGATGCTTGCCTTGCGCCTTTGCATCGCCTACACGGCGCTTGTAGGCCTCAAGAAACGCCATCCTCGCCGCTATCGTGTCGCCTGAGTCTATGAGTGGCTGCGCAATGCCTAGTGCCTGCGCTATTTCCTCACACATTGCTGTTGACGCGTAGTCATCCTTCGGTGCCATTGCCCATGCTTCATTTGGCGAAGGCCACATTTCGAGCGATTCCGGCATCTGCGCCTCAATGTCAGCAGGCTTAGGGAAAAATCGGCCCCTGTCCGCATCTCTGGCGTGTTTGTTCATTGCATCCAGTATCTCATCCAGGCTGCGGTGATTGAGCGCCTGCCAATACAGCGGGCTTTTCTTCCTAACGTCGGCATCGTCTTTGTCGTAAAGTGCGCCCATTGTGATTAGTGCGCTGAGAAATTGCGCCTTGTCTGCGTCATTCATGCTCTAGCTCTCCCTCGATTGGTGCGGCATCCTCTGTGCCGTAGAACCACGCGTTAAATGCGTCATCGTCGTTTTGCTGCTGCTGCGTCTTGTGACTTAGATCATCTTGCCACCGGCCATCATTGAGCCAGCCTTGGGCCTGTTTCCAGTATTTTCGCTCGGTGCCTCTTGTCGCTGCATACTGTGAAGCGCCCTCAATGACATAATCAGCAATCTCATCCAGCTTTCGTCTTTTCCATACTCTCTCTGCCCCATCCTTTCCGCGCTTGTCTGCGAAGGCGTCCCAGAAATCTTGGAATCTATCGACTTTGCCTAGGGTGTTTTCCTCTCTGGGTTGGGTCTGGGTAGGGTAGGGTAGGGTAGGGTCTTGTTTCGATAAGGTTTCGATACCATTTGGAAACCACTTAGAATTACAGCTACGACATAGCACTCTTAAATTGCTTTCGTCGTGTGTTCCGCCATACGCAACAGGACGAATATGATCGATCGTTATGTCGTCTTTTGCTCCGCATTCTGAGCATTGATTCCCACCCCTATCAAGGACGTACTGCCTTGTTTTTTCCGGGATTTTGCATGCTATCGGCTTCCACTTCTCTGTTATTATATCGCGGAAATCTTTAGGTAAATGTTTCCCGGCATAGATATCAATAGCCTCCACCATCGCAGGCCAGATTGATGCTACTGTTGGGCATGCGCGTGCCTCTTTTACTCTGGCAGCGCCAACTTTAGGGTTGGCTATCGGATTCCATTTTAAATATTTTGGCATAATGACCCATTCTGTATCGTTACACCGCAAGCAAAACCCGCTATCAATAAGGTCTTCAAACCCTTTCGATACGGTTTTTTTATCCCATCCCAGATCCGCCATTACGTACCCCAATGGCACCCTAAAACACCCAAGGCCATTACTGTGTGGGCCAGTTAAAAGGTAAGCGGCCAACAGCTTGCCGTTGCTATCAAGCCCCGCTATCTCTGGACTACCCCAAAACGAACATTGAATTTGCCCATACTCTCTCATCTTTCTTTGCTCCAATAAAAAACCGCTCTTTGATCTGCCGGTTTCGAGCGAGGAACAAGGAACCTCACCAGCAGACCAAAAAACGGTCATTAGTCCTTATTGATACATCTGGATTCAGGCTCGAATCATCCACCAGACAAAGCAAACTCTATACAACAATCACTGCAAAATCAACCCTTGCAGTGAAAGTAATCCGGCCTCAGTTGATCCATAGTCGCCCCATCGCCGAACTTCGCAACGAATGCGGGCAGGTACTTGCCTGGCACCAGCTCCCATCGGTATACGTTCGGCAGTTGCGCCCCTAGCTCGGCTGCAATTACCTTTTTATCCTGCGCCTCAATTAGCCGCTTAGTGAGCTTCTTTGCCTTTTCAATGGCCGATTTAGTCGGCTGTCCGGTTTTGTTGATGGTCATAGTACTATTCAGTTGCATTTTTCACCTCTTTGTTGAATGAATTGCGAGCTTTAGTAGTTCGTCGCGGAATCTTAATGGAGTGGCGTTCGCCTCTCGCTTGCCTAGGGTTGGTTTGTTTTTCGATTTCCCCCTTTGATCATGAAATCCGACCTGGTGGGAGCCAGTAATCCTTTCCCATATTAGATCGTTTGGCTTCTTATGGCCGACATAATATAGCCACGTCGCCTTGTTCGCTCGATGCCCATAGGCGCTTTGCCACACCTCGCACACCCACCCGACGCCGCTGCGCTGCCAGCCATCGCCTCTAGGTTTTTCTAGCCCATAAGCTGCCCACGCCCTTGTTTTTGCTGGATGCTCTAGTACCCCGCCGCACCTGTTGACAGACTCAAGCGCAGAGGCGAAACAGCCGCCATCATTCCCTGGCTTATTATGGTCGCCGCCCCATCTTGCGTAATTGACTGACGCCAAAGCGCCCCATAACTGGCACGGTGGATGCGCCACAACAGGTATAGTTCCATCATATTTTCTAGCGTCCCTATACTCTCCCCAACAATCAATCCAAGGCCAACCGGAATAACACCCATCATCCTGAATAAATAACGCAGCAACGTGTTGCATTTCTCGCCCCTCTTATATGGTTAGACATACAATAGCAGAAATTTATTTATAATAAAATGCTTGATATATATTATTTTTAATGTAAACTATGGGTTACAAATACAGGACAGGGGCGGGAAAATGAAACAATACGGAACAGCGTTAACTAATTACACATCATGCAGGATGGATATTCAGTCACCAGCAAAAAAGCGAGGTGAAGCCATTCTTGGTAGCAGCTATGACGGCACAGCAAGGTATGTTCGACGCCGCATAGGCCGCAGCGCCGAAGCATGGTGGAGGGCGCAAACTGAAAGTGTACGCACTGCTGGTATGCCGTGGCTGTATCACTGCGGAGGGGTTAAGTGATGGCCTATATCGACCTACCAAAAGAAATGACGATGCGGGAGCTTGTGCTTTTGCTTGGTGACAAAAGCCTAAAATGGGTGGCGAAATGAACAGACAAGAATTTGGTCGCGCACATGCGGCATGGCAAGATAGGCAGCTCAATGATTATCTCGACTCGCAATGCGAGGATGATGATATCCAGGAGTATATCCAGGAAAACATTGACGATGCCGTGATGGATGCGCTTGATGGCGGCTCAGGCATTATCTTTGAGGCAATCGAGAATACGCCGCACACCAGTAATTTTGATGAGGATTCGCTGGCGGCAATTAAGCGAATCGCTGTCGATAATGGCGACAAAGAGGCGTTGCTAGCCCTTGGTGCTGTTTTCTATAGCTGGGTGACTGAGTATATTGAGAGCGAAGAAGAGTCACGGCTGCGGCAGGAGGCGATTGATAATCGCTGTGAGTATTGATTGATGCCGCTAATTAATCTATAGTTTTATGTGTGGCTAGGCTTAGCGGCTGAAAAGCAGACTTCAATCACCTGTTGCCACATATTTCTATGATTGATAACTCTATGATTGGAGGGTTTCAGATGCTTGCTCAAGAAAGACTTAAAGAATTACTACACTACGATCCTGATACAGGCGTATTCACCTGGCGCGTATCAAAGCGCGGGATTAAAGCTGGAAGTATTGCTGGCGCAACAGATAAGCATGGATATTCGATTATCGGAGCAGATAAAGCGCGATATAAGGCGCACAGGTTAGCGTGGCTTTATGTCTATGGGGGGTTTCCGTGTGGAGAAATAGACCACGAGGATAGGGATAAAGCAAACAACAAAATAGCGAACCTGCGAGATGTTGAGGCGATTGAAAACCGAAGAAACATGCCGATCCCTAGTCACAATACATCTGGAATTGTTGGTGTTTGCTGGGACGCAGCAAGGGGGTTGTGGGCGGCGAGAATACAAGTTAATGGTCGCTCCATAAACCTCGGGCGATTCGCTAGCAAAAAAGAAGCTGCGGCGGCAAGAGAGTCAGCAGAGAGGCAATACGACTTTCATCCATCGCACGGCAGAGGATAAATATCATGGACACAGGAATATATGAAGACATAAGCAACGAAAAATATCACTCAGGGGATGGGGTTAGCAAAACAATGCTAGACCGATTCAGCAAGTCTCCGGCCCACTATTTATACCACATGAGCCACAAGTCAGAATCTACAGAGGCGATGAGAATTGGCACGTCAGCTCACACGCTGATTCTTGAGCCTGAAAAGTTCGACGATGAGATCGCGGTGTTGCCCGATGGAATTGACCGGCGCACGAAGATTGGCAAGGCGGCTTATGCTGAATTTCAGGAGGTGTCAGATGGCAAGTTGATTATTAAGGCCGATGACTTTGACAATATCCAGCGAATGCGCGATGCGGTAATGGCTCACCCATCGGCTAGTCAGTTGTTGACAGGCGGGATTGCTGAGCAATCGGCATATTGGATTGACGAGGAAACGGGGCTGCTTTGTCGGTGTCGGCCAGACTACATGAAAGGCAGCGCCATAATCGACTTAAAAACCACCACGGACGCATCGCCTAGGGAATTCGGTAGGTCTGCGGCCAAGTTTAGATATGATGTCCAGGGCGCGTATTATTTAGATGGTTACAATGCAGCAGGTGGAAATGTAACAGCGTTTGCCTTCGCTGTTGTAGAGAAGTCGCCGCCGTACAATGTCGAGGTTTATACTATGGAGGATGAGCACTTTCAGGCTGGTAGATGGAAGTATAGGCAGAACCTTGCCGACCTTAAGCAAGCAATTGATTCTGACAAGTTTGGCGGGTATTCAGAGAGTGGCGAGCCTATGCCACTGATGCTGCCTGAATGGTGCCTTGACTAGCCGTTATAGTTTTGCTAAAGTCTTAATTCAAATAATAGTAGGAGGTAGAAATGAATAGTAGCGTGTCTAGCTTACGGGACACAATAACCCCGAAAAGCGACCAATTAAATGCCGATGATCTTGTTGGCGTAGCTAAAACGATCAAGGTCACATCTGTAAAAAGAGGTAGCGCCGACCAGCCTATATCTATCCATTATGAGGGTGATGGCGGCAGACCTTACAAGCCATGTAAATCCATGAGGCGCGTCTTAATTTATGCATGGGGTGATAATGGCGCGGAATGGGCTGGGCGCTCCATGCAGCTATACAATGATCCATTGGTTAAGTTTGGTGGGGTCAAGGTTGGTGGAATTCGTATTAGCCATGTAAGTCATATTGACTCGGTTATGACGATGCAGCTAACGGCAAGCAGGGGCAAGCGCGCGCCCTACAAGGTATCTCCGCTATCGGTAGAGCCAGTTGCCAACCTAGGCGATGTGCTTGATAAGATTGCCTCCGCAACAACCAAGGGGCAACTATCAGAGGCGGCTATCATGGCCGGTGCGCTTGCTGGTGATGCAGAGAAGAACCAAGCGCGCTCTGCATACTCTGAGAAGCTGAAAGAGATTGAAGACAAGGGCGATATAATGGGGGCAGCATCAGCGAGCAATAATGCAGCGCCGCCCACCTACGCCGAGATCACCGACATGGTAAACAATGCCAGTAGCAAGGAAGAGGCCGAAGCCGCAGCGGCTATGGGTCAGCATTTGCCAGTGCCGCAGATCGCGGAGCTTGATGATATGGTGATTGCGAGGTTTGGGGAGTAACGCTGGCGATTAGCGGCAACGCTTTTTGTTGTCCGCTAGATTGCATTGTTATACCGTACCTACACAAGAGGAACGATTGATGACAAAGAAATACCAGGTAATTTACGCAGACCCACCGTGGCGCTATAGCTTCAGCAAAAGTGACTCAAGGAAGATTGAGAACCAATACCCGACAATGACACAGAAGGAGCTATGTGCTCTGAATGTTCCAGCAGATGACAATAGCGTTCTATACCTGTGGACTACAGCCCCTAAGCTGCTAGAGGGGATAGAAGTGATGAAAGCATGGGGGTTTAGCTATAAATCACAGGCGGTATGGGATAAAAAGAAGATAGGAATGGGGTACTGGTTTAGAGGCCAGCATGAGATTCTATTAGTTGGGACAAGGGGCAAGTTTAGCCCGCCTGATCAAAAGGATAGGCGTAGCAGTGTTTTTGAATTTGCGAGAGGAAAGCACAGCAAGAAACCAAATGAAATACGAGACCTAATAAAAGCGTGGTTTCCAGATGTAAACCGTGTGGAGCTGTTTTGCCGTTACCCCGCAGAAGGATGGGACGTATGGGGCAATGAGGTTGAATGCACTGCCGAACTTGATGGTGCGTTATAACAAGGGATATACCCCAAAAGTGGCGCATAACACCCCTATACGGACAAAATGCACCACTTCACAAATTTAACTGTTATATTGTAATTTAACCGGAGGAAGAGATGAGTAAGAAATATGACATCGCCATCAAGGCAGGTGAATACGCTGACAAAGACGGCAACCAGAAAGCTAAATGGATGAATCTCGGCGCAGTAATGCAGGGCGATAAAGGCCCGTATCTGCTACTTGATCCGCATGTTAACCTGGCGGCGTTCATGGAGCAGGGGCGCGATATGATTATCGCCTCTCTGTTCGAACCTCGCCAGAATAACACCCAACAGCAGCCCCAGCAGCAGAACAACCAGCAGGGGGCAGCACAGGGTGGCTATGGCGGCGCTCCTAGCGGTAACTTTGACGACTTTGATGACGATATCCCCTTTTAAAGCCTAACACCTCCTGCGGCACCTAGCCGCGCCCTTTTGGCCTGCTGCAATGCAGGTCTTTTTTTGCCTGATGATAAATAATTGTTGATTTATGTTATACTTTTGCTAAGATGGTAGTTGAATAACGCTGGAGATGTTTATTATGCGCAGGCCTGAATATGTACATTGCGTTGGTTTCGGTAACGCGGTTAGAGCAGACGGAAAAGAAACGTGGTGCGGAAATACTTACGAATTAAAGCCCTTTTTTCAGGACGTTACCCATGCAGCATTAAATGGCGAGCAAGGAGGTAGGCTTATCGTCTGTCCAGAATGCTTAAAAGCGATAACCAATGCTTTGAATAATGGTTATGCATAACAGTAGATTATACGGAGCATGCAAGGTCGTAGCATGTAAATTAATGAATTAAGAGGCGGCAGATGTGACGCTAGTCGTTATCTTTATTAAGCGCCTCTATCTCGATTTTAAGCTTGGCACTCTCTAGCATAACCTTTCTAACCATTAGCAGCGCCAGGGTAAGGCCAGCAGCAGACGCGGCAACGCCTATCCCCTTCTCTAGCCAGCCTATCGCGGTACTAAGGCCTATGCCTGATGTTGCCGTACTGACAGCAACCACAGTCTTCGGGTTTGTCGCTGCATCCGTCGCAAATTGCGTCAAGTCTTGTTTCAATGACATGTCTTGCCCTATTGTTTTTGATGGCGATAATGACTCTCGCCAGGAGAAGGGAGAACGTGATTATTCCCCACGCCCACTCGATTAGTTCCGCCATCGGTAGATTCCCCTCTCATGAGGTTTATTATTGCCCAGCCGTAGATTAGCAGGAATGATGCGTTGTAGGCGTGGTGTGGAAGGTATGACATGAACATCACCCACCCTATAAAGTTCATCAGGATTGAGATGTAGCAGATTGTATGGACTGTCTCTATCACCTTTGATATGGGTCTCAGTCTGATCGTTAGCATAATGACCATGGCATCAGCAATGGCGGCTGTGAAGTAGTATAGCCAGCCATCGACATTAAACATCAGCGCATGATGTATGGCCGCAAGCACAGCAAACACCATGCCCGCATACTTCCTCTCGGCTGTCGGCTGCAACGCGGCAACGACGATCAAGATGGCAAGCATGAGAGTCAAAAGCTCTAGCATTCTGAGTCTGCCTTTTTAGCTGTTCGCCCCTTCTTGCGCGGCTTTGGTTTCTTTGTGCCTGCCTTCTTCTTTCGTGTCTTTCCGTTTCCGCCTGCCATGATTTACCCCTTGTTTACGCTTTTAGTGAAATTCCCAGTTACAGCCTTTGCTATATCGCCCATATGAGGCGCTGCAAAGTAAAATGCCAGTATAAGCATTACTGCTGGCGACATATCAGACGCCCCATTTCGCATGACCTCTGCCGCCTCATTTAGCTCATCCGGTGACTCGACGAACACGGCTATGAAGTTCATTCCCTGCGATACTATATATTGTAGCAACCAAACGCCGGTGATTGATAGGGCGATGAGTCTGCGAGCAAGGTTCTGCCCCTGCGTCGCCGCCATCCATTGCACCACCATTTGCCGCGCCTCTGTGCGGTCTGCCGCTGCGTCTCCTGCCTTTTCCTCGTCAGTATATACCAGCGCATCAAGGCCCTTTGTTACGCCGTCAACGATGCCGTTGAGCGCCTTCTCTGTGCCGAATAATTTACCCCAAAAGCTCATATCATTCCCCAGTTATCTGCTTTTCGTTGATGATCGTCTGAATCTTGTTGTTGTTGATGTTTATGATCGCATCCATCATCTGTATTTGCTGCGGATCTGCGGCATATGCCTTCTGAATCTCTAGCTCGTCATTTCGCTGTGAAAGCTGGCGGATCTCGATAACAGAAATAAGCTTGTCACTGTCTTCCTTTGGCATCCATCTTTGATCACCAGCCCATGCAGCTGCGGCAATGATAGATAGCAGGCCAAGCCATATTGCCCTGGCATCCTTGAGGAATTGAGCGATTTTATCAAGCATCTCGATAATCCTGATTCAGTTGAATGTGAGGACTGTCTAAAAAGTCACGCCACAATGCGCCGACTTCTATTTGCACACCTAGCTCAATTGCTGCGGTGAATAACGATTGGATCACCTTGCGATAATACTTGTGTTCGTAGGTATGTTTTCCGTCAACATAGGCAAGAATGTCGGCAGCATGTGAATATCCATCTGCTTTGGCTAGATGTTCGCTGTTCGTGGTGGTTGAGTCACCGGCATTGAATAGATCAACCTGTCGCTCATAAGTTCTCGCGCCCTCGATCACGCCGAAGTCATAAGGCGATAGCTCTAGTCCTCTTCGTAGCACGGCGGTCAGGTCGGGGTGAATTGTGGCAATGCAGCTTTCAGACCGCTTGCCAAATATATAGTTACTCATTACGCGTTAGCCGCGAGAACGGTAACGAAAAATCGCCTCGTCGCCCCTGTTCTATTTTCGACATATACCAAACCGTTTGAGTCCACAGATAAGTTGACCTGCGTGTCCGTGCCAGTAGTCCCGGTTAGCGCGCCCGTATACAGACCCAACGAGTTCACCGTCACGACATTAACCAGAAAAGGCGTTCCAGAAGTCTTAAACGCGAACACCCCTCTACCGATAAAGTCAGTTAATGAGGATAACATTATCTGTCCGCTGAAATCTTGACCCATATTTATAGCGTATGCAGAATCGTCTCCAACGTTTCCAGTATCGAAAGTCACACCGGCATAAGATGCGCCCCATACGTTTGGCGCTATCTTCACCCCTGATGGTGAGCCAGTAAAGCTGATGGGGGTCGCTCTATCTTTAATATCAACGCCGGAACCGACAGTTATGTTAGATAGAGTTCCTGCGTTTTCTTGTAGATCTATACCGATGCCAGATGATCCTATAATGATTCCATTATCAATAACGATCTCGCTCATTTCCCCCGTGCTACTCTGGTCAAGCAGTATCCCGTTTGTTGGTTGAGCGTTGATTACAAATTGATCGATTAGAATATTAGTCAAACTGTGGGTGTTACCAGTCTTGAGAATGATCGCCTCGGATGTCGTACCCGTGGATGCGTTTGACTTCACACCAGACACAGTCACGCCGGAAACATTGCCGCTTGTTGCTTCTATCAATACCGACGGGACGGCAGCAAAATGTTTTACCCCTCGAACCGAAACGGCTGATATTGTCCCCGTCGCACTTCCGCCGACATTCACGATTGACTCATGCGTCGATCCTGGCGATGTCGCATTAACAATATCCTCAATCTCATGCAGCTGGCCGCCGCGAATATTCACAATCGCAGATCCAGCGCCAAATATATGTGCGCCGCCAAACTTAATGTTTTTTACGCGACAATTATTTGAGTCTATGATGATCGGGTTAGACCCTTCTCCAACATCAACATTATATATCTCACAGTGATCGTGCTGTATATTAATGTACGCGCCGGTAAAGCTAGAGATAACGCCGAACTGCGCCTCGAATTGAATGTTTTCAAATTTACAGGCTTGATTTATCGTGGTGAACACGTCGAAGCCCGACGCCTCTAATCTAAATACCGTGCGCCGTGTGCCGACGCCGATAACTGCGGTCCCCCTGCCCACGGTCATTGCCTGTTTGATAACATAGTTCCCGTTATCAAACTGAACAACGGACTCCCGTAGATCGCCCACAGAGTCAAACGCCTTTTGAATGTAGGGGGCTTGATCGGCAACGCCAGTATTGGCATTGGGGAACGCGCCAAACCAAGAGGCATGAACCTGCCGCGATTCTTCACCGCCACCGGATTGTGTAAGCACGTAGTCTCCATCACCCTGAAATATGTACTGCCTTGGGGACTCGATGCGTGCGGCTATGGTAAGCGTGTTACCTGTCGCAACCGTTAGTGAGGCGCCATAGCTGAATATGATCGGCACTGAAATTGAGGACGTGGAAATGAGGTATGTTCCGACTGAAAACGCAACATAACCGAGTGACGCGGCCATTAATGCGACAGACGCAGCAGAGTCAGTTGCGACGTCATTTGCCGCACCAAACCAACGCGCATCCGCCGTGCCGGAGTATTCCCTAACAAGTGCCGAGCTACCATCTCCGCCTGTTGGTATAAATTGAGTGCCACAATATGCGCCGCCATCATCTGCGTAGGTTGCAGCCGCCGCGCCAGTCTTGCCAATAAATGATCCGCCGTCTTCTGATGTAACAAAAAATTGTTGCCCACCAACAATCCCGTACAAATCAATCCACGCAATAGCGTCAGCTTTTGATGCAAATGTCGGGATATTCTCAGTGCCTGCCACGTTATAAAGGGCCGAATAGGTTAGCGTCATATTCTTGTTTTTGACAACCACAGAATAATCAGACGCATCAACATAGATATTTGCGGCAGCACCATTGCGCGAAGCATGGCCCCCAATAGTTCTGATTGGCTGGACTGCTGGGGCCGTAAGCGCTGCATCCCAATATGCTTGAATTGGCGATGCCTCGGCATTTAGGCCAGCCGTCCCGATATAGATGTAGCCGCTTTCGAGCGGATTGCCGTCAATGTCTGTGAACAGCTTATATGGTGATGATACTGTTAGCGCTGCCATTATTGCTCCTCCTGGTCAAACTGTCTTTGTGTTTGCAGTGCATTCAATATCCACTGCTCTCTATCTGTCATCTTTCTGGGAAGCTTTGCAGCCTCTGCGAATCTCTTAAATTGCTTTGAAAATGCGAGATTTTTTACTGCTTGATTTCCGACTTCTGGCTTTGTTGCGGCATCAATGGCGAGCCGCTGAAATTCATCACTTGCAAACAACTTTCCAGCCGCCTCGATTGCGTCCCTTTTCCCGCCAGCAAGTGCACTCATTAACCAAGACGCTCCAGCCGCAGCAGGAGCGCCGCCACCAATCGCAGCCGCGCCGGTTGTTGCAGCCTTTCCTGCCGCACTCTCCATAACCTTGCCGACAAAGCCCTCTGCCTTCATCGCCCCAACAATGGCCTGATTTGCCTTGCCCGTTGTCAGCACGTTAGCCCTTGCCTCAGTGATTCGCTTTGACACCTCAAACAGATCACGCATCATGCCGTGTGACTCCTTGCCTAGAGCCTTCACGACTTGACTGTAAACCTCTGGGTTAGCCCGAAGCCCTTGGTATGTCTTGGCGAATTCGCTAAATCCAAAGCCGCCGCGCTCCGCGCCCCTTGCAGATCTCGTTACAGATGCTAATGCCGTTGCCACCGTTTCCTTTTTCAGGTCATCTGGAACAGCCTTCATGAGCTTGGTGAATTTTGCCGAGTCACCTTTAGCGGCTGACGTTATGGCTTGGCGCATCAGGTTTGCAACGCTTCCATCAACATCCTGGCCAAACGCGTTAATTATCCGCTTGCCTAACGCCCGTTCTTTGGCGTAAAGAAGGTTTGCGGAACGTAGCTGCTTGCGCATTTCCTCGCCCGCTACACTACCGACGTTGCTTAGTTGATCCTCTGACAGCGAAGCATATAAGCGCTTTAGCGCTCCAGCCTCCATGTTCCCATAGGGAGAGTCTTTACCCGCCATCGCTTGGCCTATTAGGTTCTTCTCTCTCCTCAGCCTACCATAGGTGACGCCGCCCTCATCAAGAAGGTTTGCCAGCTTCTTCTCCTGCGCCGACAAGCCACCCGCGCCAACCTCTTCCTTTATCTGGCTGAGTGCGGCGCGGAGATTCGGCAGGCTGACGACAGTTTTCGGTGGAACAGCATTATCAACGGCTGCATATATATCGCCAGCCTCTTTGTTTAGCTGAGCACGGGTCGTTGTCAAGGATTCGCGGATAGTCTGCGATACAGCTCCAGGAGCCGGAGCGCCTTCGATGAACGCGGTGTCAAACTTGGCTATCGCCTCATCTGCTTTGTCTACAGCTCCGCGTACAGTGGAGCGCCACGCCGCCTCGGCTTCTGTCCCTGCTGCTGAGCGCGTCAAGCCTGCCGCAGCCCTGACTTGCGGGCTATCGCTGAACACGTCGGCAGGCAGGTCGATTCCCAACCTATCAGCTGCCGCTTTTGCCTCCGGGTTGACCTTCGCCATCTGAGCAAGCCTCTCGGATGCCTTAACAGACCCCATTCCTCCCGATGATGCCTTTCGCACGACATCCCCGACCTCTTCGGCTACCTCTTCGGCGGTCTCCTCTACAACCTCTCTAGCGCCCCCGCCGAATGCCTGCCTAGCCGCACCCGTTACAGCCTCAACGCCGCGAGAGGCAAGCGGAACAGCTGCGCCGCCAAGCCCCGCCGCTACCACTTCTCCGGCATCAATTTCGCCGCCTGTGGCAGCCTGCGACGCCTCAATAGCGGCCTGAGTACCAGCGCCAGCAGCCGCAGCGCCGGGAATGGTCGTAGCTCTTCCGGCAGGGGTAAAAGAAAGCGCAACCCCAGCAGCGCGGGGGACATCGCTCAACTTGAATCCTGGTTTAATTGCGTACTCTTGCCCATCAATAGATGAGCGCATGAGGTAATTACCCCTTGCGTCTTGTCTCACTTGAATATCGGGATAGTTGGCCTTCAATATCTGGACGGTTTCTTCCGGCCCTGTCGCCATAGTTCCGAGCGCAGCCTTGAAGCTTTCCATTGTCGGCTCGTTCATTTCTGGCATTGTTGCCCAATCCGGCAGCGCTTGAGTCTCTGGAGTTTCCCTTTCTGCGCCAGTAACTGCCTCGCCTATTGACTCAAGGATGCCAACATCTTCGCCGGTAGCCTCTCCGCGTGGCATTTCAGGTGGCAACTCTTGCCCCTCTGTTTCAGCCATCATGACACGGGTTTGTGCGACCTGATCTTTCAGCTCTTGCGCATCTGGCGGCACATCATCGGGAATATCATCAATGGTGATGCCGTCCCTTGTGGTGATTGAATATGGCATTAGTAGTCCACCGTTACGTTCTTAGGGGCTGCTGCTGGCGCTACTGCGCCATCGGCCATTGTGCCAAATACGTTTTCTGGGTTTAGGTTGTAGTTCTCCACGACCTTTCCTAAGTCCTCTCTCACTCGCCCTTCTTCTTTTTCGGTTGCTGCCATGTACTTGCTAGCCAGATTGACGAATGACCTTCTCTGGGGCTCAGATAGGAACTCTCCAGATTCGATCTTTGTCGCCATGTTTTGCAGCCTAGTGAGCAGCCCCGTTGTATCTCGCGCCGTGGCAAATTCTGTCTCACGGACAACGGATCCAGGATCGAGCATCTTCATAAACGATGTAATTAGAGCAATATCTCCAGCAGCACCAGCAGCAGCAGAAGACTTTAGATTGTCATACGTGCGCCGCGACTCGGTGAATGCGCCCGTTCTCTTGGCGTATTCCTTCCGCAGCTTTTCCTCTTGATCAAACTGCTTTTCAGGATCTGCGACACCCTCTTTCATTCGCTCAAGCTCTAAAATGGCCTTTTGTGACTCTGTTCCTAGCTTATCAGTCTCTGCTAGAATCTTTTTCGTTTGCGCTTCTGTTTTGCCAATGTCAGCAGCAGCTTGCTTGATTTCGCTAGGGTACAAACCTTCTTTTCTGCGCGTTTCTGCAAGTTTGGATGCGCTCTCGATAATGTCTTCCCCGCCTGGAATGCTCGCAAGCTGGAAGCCGGTCTGCGTTCTGGCTACGGCTGGATTAAGGTCTATCATTTTCGCCATCGTCCTCGCTGCCTGTATCTGCTGCGGGTCTCCATCGGTATTTTCGAGCGCGTCCGCTCGCTGGTTGAGAATATCCATTGCAACCTGCGGCTTATCGTTAGCTAAGGCAGAGTAAACGCTCCCAATCTCGGCTATTGACGCCCTCTTTTTCTCTTCCGTTTGCATCTCCCATGACTGTTTGAGTTGGTCTTTAAGTTGTGGAGCCGCAAGCGTTGCTCTAGCGTATTTAGCAGCCGTTGGGTTGGGATCGTTAATCAGGTCGCTAATGATCGCGCTCTGCCTCTGCTGGGCTTCAAGCGCAAGCTGTTTAGACTCTCTTGATTCTCGCATTCCAGCTAACCCAGTGCCAAGCTTAAGGCCTTGAACCGCTGATTCAAACGGGCTTGCGACTTGCGATGTGTAGTCAATTGGAGCTGGCATAATTAAAATCCTGCGTCTTGCGCGGCGAGCATTGATGATTGCTGAGATCCGGCAGTCGTTCCATATTGTGTAGAAGCTGGAGCAGTTGACCCTCCAAATGTTCCGCCAGCGCCATAATACGTGCCAAGCGCTTGCGGAATGGTGTTTATCATGCTTTGCTGAGCTTGCCCTGCCGCCAGCGCCCCACCAGCTTGTGCCGCGCCACGTTGAGCCATAAGGGCTGCAATATTGCTGCCTGATTGCATCCCAGAAGCGCCAACCCCAGCAGCCGACTGCTGCCCGAGAGTGGTCATTCCGGCCAAGTTCTCATATCGTTGTTGGATTGCTTGATTGATCATTGCAGGCCTAAACTGCGCTAGTGCGGCCTGAACATTCCCCCCTCGAAGTCCTCCAGTTGCAGAAGCGCCTTGCAGTAGCGCCTCTTCCTGCTGCCTGATTTGCTCTTGCAGCATAGGGGACTGCGTTATTCTCTGTACTGCTGCCGCTTGTTGAGCTGCTGCATCTTGCTGTGGCATCGCCGAAAAGCGAGACTCCGCATCAGTAAGTGCCGCCGCTTCCTCCGCTAATCGCTGATCTATTAAAGAAATTCCTTTATTATATGCTTTCCACTTGATACCCCCGACCATCCCGCTGCCACTCGCCTGTGCAGACTTTTCGAGATTAGCCCGCTCGGCCTCTAGCTGCGAGATGGTGCCCCTAATCCTGCCTATCTTACTTTGTAATTCCGCCCGCTCTGGGCTTTGAAACCCAAGCCCCAGCAGCGCCTGCTGCTCTTGGAGAGCAGGTATCCCAGCCGCAGCATACGGGGCCATCAGTTTTTGAAGCTCCTCATACTGACGGCGCTCCTCGGAGATCCCCGCCTGCGCCGCCTTTGATTGAGCCTTTGACGCAGACTTGGCCGCATCTTTTTGGGCCTCACTTGACAAATATCCGCCAACAACTACCGCTCCAGCTACCCATCCTGACATAAATCACCTCGATCTAACAATTCAGCCTGCTTTCTGATTTCTCGATAATCCGCCGTGATCTCGTCGCCTTTTCCAATATCTCTAATCGCCACAAAGTAGCCGACTCCATTATCTATGGTTCCGGCAGAGTTCGGATTGTCAGAATGATTCACATACCTACCAGCAGAGGTTCTTTTGTCGCCAATCCTTGCGACTGCAATAGTGCCGCCAGCGTATATATTGCGAGTTGCAAAAACACCCATCCCCTCTATATCTGAGTTTTTTATCTCCACTGGATCTAAATGAGGCTGATCAATTAGATCACTCTCAATTAATGACGCGCTCCTAATGTCTTGCTCAAACATTCCGATATCATCACACATCTTGGAATAAACAACCTTGTTATGATTGTCTAAGTCATCGTAAGATTCTGCGAATATCTCCTTCTCAGCGTCAGCTATATTGTCAGATTCAACCCTGTGGGTGTCAGTCCAGACGGTGTCTTCAAGGGTGAAGCCGATGTGTTTAACGCCAGCCTTTGCAGTAAACGATGCTGGAGCGCATATCTCTTTGGCTCCGAATTCAGAGACAACCCAGATCCGCCCCTTTAGGACGTTAACAAAATATTCGTTTTTGTGAATAGCGCCAACAATCAAATCACCCTTATTGAAATGAATCTCTCGCGTATACATCCCATCTGCAAAGGTATGGAATAAGGGGTATGGGCACTCATCAAACGCCGTTGACATTGCTTTAATTTCTGACTCAAAGCTAAGAACATCATCTCGCGTACACACTTCACCAAAAAACCGGCTGCGCATCATGCGTAGGTCTTCTGCCGTCAGGCCAAGCGATTCGGCCACGCCATGAAGCTCATTGTCTTCAATGAAGAGATCAATATCTTGAATTTGCGGGGGTTCCGCTAGATCGTGCATTTCGGCGGCTTCGCTCATTGCATTCTCCATTCAGAGAGTTCATTGAGCTGCTGGCCGCTCTTAATATGCTCAGCTGTCCCGATTATGACACATTTTGACAGAAAATAAAGCATCAGGTGATTTCCCTGCCGGATGCGCTTATTGTTAATGCTGATGCAGCTCCGGCCAGTGTTGAGATATACCCGTCAGGTTCTAGGGTCTGCCCCACAAGCTCAGGGCATGTGTATGTCTCATTGGGCGCTATCGCCTTGGTGTCTAGCACTAGATTGGCGTCACCAGCCGCGTCACCGCTTGCCACAAGATTGCAACTTAGCGTTGCGTTCGTCGCGCTGGTATTCGTCACCGTGAACTTGTCAATAATGGTCTTTGCATTCGTCGCGGTGTATTGCGTGGTTTGCGCCGCCTCGGCCTGCTTGCGCGGAATGATGTTTTTAACTGTGACGGTCATGAGAAATACTCCTCCCAGCGGAATGAAAGAACAACATCGTTTGCATTTGCCGACAACCCTGCGACGGTCATTGTCTCGCCAGGAAACAACTCAAGGTGGATATGCCCCCCACCAAGATCTAGAGACACGGAATCAACCTTAGATAGCGGAACGGTCATCTCGTATTTCCCCCCAGAGAATGTCGCCGTGGTATTGACCTCTGTGACAGAGTTGTTTGCATCAACATCATTCCACGTGCCGCCCGTCACTGTTGCGTTTCTGTAGAAGTTTATCAACACCGACTTATTGCCATCTGTCGCCGCACCCATATACACAGCCTCAATCGCTACCTTGTTTGCTCTTCCCTGGAATGTTGATTTATTTCTGAATGACGACATCAGGGTCTCAGTTGCTGCCACAAGGGATGTTGATGTATTTCCTGCAAATACGCGATGGCCTGCGTGAGTGTGGATACCCTCAATAGTTCCAGCTCCCCAGGATGATGTCTTTGTCAGCATTGCCGCGCCAGTCCCTGTGGTGCGACCTGATTCAATCTTTATACCTTGCGATGGCTCGCTAATTGTTGGGGATGTTGATGTATTTGTTTGATCTATGACATGAATCAGTATCCAGTCATAATCAGCACCTCCATATACCCAGAAACTCACAGGTGCAGAGCCTAGCCATCCATAAGTGATCTTGTACTGCAATAGCGCCTCATGGTTAAGGTTGAACCCTGATGGCCCGCTTCCGTCGCATACGTCTACATTCCAGCTTGCTTGCGCCGTCTGTGTGTCGCTTCCGTCTTTTCTGATAGATACGCCAAATGTCGTCCCTTCATACCCAAAGAAAAATCCGTTGCTGCCATTGAATATGCCGTGTCGTTGATATGTGCTTGCTTCTGGTGCTGCGTATATCGTGGTGAAGAACGTATACACCTCATGCCCTGGTCTGTAGGTCACATATCGAAGGCTTGATATTTCTGCCGTGCCAACTCCGGTGCCGGGGGAGACTGACGCCATCGCGTCTGCATTAGCTGTCGCCCCCGTTCCGCTGACTGTCTCGTCAACATCTTCATCTGAGTTGTTGTATTCAAAGCGTACTAATACATCATCACCGCGCATGCCCGTTACAACTTGCCCATACCGGGATACGTCAGCCTTTGCTCCTGAGCTACCAACTGTCTCGGTCTTCTTTGGCTCTTTCTCTGGGTATATGGTGACTGCCATTAGATCGCCTCCCCGCCCGATGCAGTAAGGGTTACATCAGCTATAGATGAATTTGCCTGAATGGTTGCACCTGCACCCATGACCTGCGTGCCTGTCCATTGGAATATGGAGTTTTTTGGGACACTTGAAGCGGGGACAATTAAATTATCTGCACCCGCTGCGTCACCGCTTGGCACAAGGTACACAGAAACAACTGCCGCCGTTGTGCCGTTATTGGCAATATCGAATGTCTTTAATATATCCCGAGCATGCGCCGGGGTTGTTCTGATCGTCGTAAGGGCTGGCGCTATTGCCAGCTCACTAGCGCCAAATCTAGTCGGGGTTATTGCATCGAAAGCCACGCCAACACCTCTTGATTCTTTTGCTCTTGCGTTCTTGGTGGTGACAATACTGAAAGCTCCGCAAGCTGCGTCAGAGCCTCTATAAGGTCATTTGCCTGTGTAGCCCTTGCGTTGGCATTACCAACGGCAATAGTAAGCTCATTAAGGAAGTCAGGGGCAAGCGGCTCAACAAGATCAAACAGTTTTTCAAATTGTTTGATTGACTCGTGATCAGGTAGAAACCCTCCAAGCTGATTCCGTGTTAGCTTTAGCTTTTGCACCATATCACACCGCCAGCGGCTCTATTTGAGCCTCTAACCTAGATGGCGTAATGAATGCGTCGCTTGTGCCCTGAAATCGCTGGGCGCGCCACTGCCTTAGCGGCCCTTGCTGGAGCCATACTAGGCGCTTATTCCGGTTCCCGGCAGCTCCGACCTTGATATATCTCGGCTGACTCCACGTGACCCCGTCAGTTGAATATGATGTGCTTATCACTGGATCTTCGCCAAATGCCACGCGGCCAGTTAATGCTATCAGTTCGAGTTCATGGATTATCGCGCCATTACCTTCGTTGTAGAAGATTGATGTCCCAAACTCCCACCTCACGGCGTCGCCAAAATGTGATGCCTTTGAGTCAATTAATCTTCCAACCGATGATGTTTGAGAGTCTCCGATCAGCCAATCGTTGTAACACCACACCAAATCCTTTGCACGATATTCGGCTAGACCAGAAATGGAGCTAGACAGGCTAAACCACACGGCTTCGCCTGCGGCTTGGGATGCCGCCATGTCGTAAACTAGAGTCTGATCTGGAAGCCTGACCCATAGATGTTTGTGGGCCTTGTCTATTCTCTGCTCAAGACGCACAGCAGAAAGCTTATCCTCTGTGTATCCTGTTAGGATGTCGTCTATTTCTCGCGTGGCGATCTTCACCGCGTTTGAGTTTATTCCCATATAGACTGATACCCCCTCGTTCCTGCCCCCCCCAAGGAATGCGATAGAGTCAGCAAACCGGCAACAAGCGTGTGTGCCTACTGTGCCTTTTTGGAGTTGCGCCCCTTCGATGCGCTGGAAAGGGAAGAACTCGCCGCCAATGTTATCGAATACCTCAATAGTGTGGCGATTGAGCGCGTATACCTCGTTTCTCACTTTGATTAGCGCAACAACTGGATCGGGGTCGGCCTCTGAGCTTCCGTACTTGAGAGGATTTACTTGGGTTGGGTCTGTTAACTCAGTGACAACAAGAAACTCTCCATCGGTGGTCATGAAGTATCCATCAACCCAAACGACATCAAGTACTGTACCTAGATCCGGATCTGTGACTTGAGTTAACGTCGTGCCGTCCCAGTAAAACAGATTGTTATTTGACGCTATTGCTAGGCGGTCAAATGAATAATCAAACGTGACTTGGTCGGTTCCACCTACATCACCTATCTCTGTTACAGCTCCGTCAGCAGCAACAGAAACAAGCTTAGTCCCCATTACCCTGTAGCATGTGTCATTCCAGTTTATCCCGCCACGGCTTACGCCAGGGCCAGTGCCTAGTGACTCCATTCCATCGGCTGGCCTCAGATACCCATTACTGATTCCGTTTTGCACAGGAACCGGAACCATATTGACAGGGTATGACGTGCGGAAGTCCGCTACATCATCGGTGTAAATCCCGTTAAGGATTGGTATTTGCATTATACAAGCTCATTCCATTGGAATCCGTTGATGCCAACGGCAGCTGTTCCGGTTGAATAAACCTTGTTGACCTTGCAGTTGATATTCTCGCCAACCTGGGCGGCAACAATGATGACATCTTGCCCGCCGCTCCTGACTGTGATATTTCCAGCGGTCGTGCCGACACGAAGCCCGACGAGTGGCGGATCATAAACGGTTGAGTCACTAGGCGTGACGGCAATGACGTTTGGTGATTGGTCGATCTTTTCCATAATTATCCCACCCTATACCATGTCTGAGTTGTTAAGTCGTACTTGAGCCTAAAGAAGTCATCAGCACCAAGCGATGCAGGCTCTCCGGTTACCGCGACAGCGCCATTACCATCAACGGTCAATGTCGTGACTTGCTGGGTGCAATTCACCAACACCTCTTGCTTGTCGATACAGTTTGCAACAGCAGGTAGCGTGATTGTGCCAGCAGCATATCCGGCGGTCGGGGTCAGAATCAGATGCGTGTTTGCGCTGCTGTCAGTGAACGGAACAGTAAACCCAGTTGCAGACGGCGCAGCATATTGAGTTTCAAACGCGGCAATGCCAGCCGCGGTAAACGTGAGATTGGCCTGCATATAAGCAAGCAGCGTTGTCACTGATACCTTTCTGGCATCTCCGGCGCTTTGAATGTACGCCGCCAGCAAGTCGCCAGCAGTAACGCTATCAGTCGCCGAAAGTTGATTAATTGTCGGCATGATGCCTCCTAGTTGAACTCTATTTCGCCATCGCCGCCAGCAAGCAGCGGATCTTCTGGCTCACGCAGGTATTCTTCATCGAAGCGCCACCCCTTATTTCCAGCACCAGACGGCATATCACCCTGTAGCTGCCTCTCAGGCGGAACAGAAAACGCAAGCATCATGGCATCATAAGCAGCCTTTGCTGCTGCCTTTGTGTCGATGGATACGGCCTTACCAACGCTAGGGGCAACCCGGATAGCAAGATTCGTATAGATTGCCTCATTGGCTGAATCGGGCACGTTTGTCTCGGTATCTAGGTCGCTATTCTCTGGTGTTGATGGCAGCGGATAACCAAGGCGGATGCCTTTGGCGTTCCACGTTGCAATCATCGCATCAAGCCGCCTTAGCGCGGCCTGTAACTGCTCCGGCTCAAGGTCATAGGCATATGAAGCAAAGCCGATTTCCTCGAAGGCTTGGATCACGAATTGACGCTTAGTCCACGACATTAGCCGCCAAGAGCCTCGTTGATGCGCTCCAGCAGCTTCTCGTCACTGGTGCGTGCGTTAAAGCTGATATCCAGCTCTTTTGCTTGCTGCTCCAGCTCTTTGCGGGTGGGCGGGGCATTGGATTCTGGTTCGGCGGGATCAGTCTCAATGGCGGAACTCTTGCCGTCAATGGCTTCGCCCAATGTCACGAACCAGCCATCAGTCAGCGCAGCCTCAAGCTGCTCATCATCGGCAACGCCGCGATAACTGTAAGTGCCGCCCGGTCGTTGGTGGTCGCCAGGGCAGCGGTATACGATAGTTGGAAAGCTCATTTCTTTGTCCCTTTTCCTTTGCGTGATTTCTTGCTTTTGCCACAAGGCATAACAAATCCTCCTAAGTTGCGGGGTTTTCACCCCGCGTTAGAATTAACCGATGCGGTAGGTGACAAAGGTGTTTGTATCGGTCTTGCGGGTACGGAACAGTCCGGAGGTAGTGGAAGCCACAGCAGCAGTGCCCACAATGGTATGATCTGCGGCAGCGGTGACGGTAAAGGCGTTTGCGCCAGTTGCGATAACAGACCAGTCAAACGAATCATTCACCGCAAACTCACTCGCGCCATCCATGACGGTGCCAGTAGGGACGGTGCCAGCAACAGCGGCGGCGGTAGTTGATGTAACGATCCCGCCGAGCATGGCAGCGGCAGACACAGCGCCGGTTACATCGACGGCTACAGGGTCGCCCTGGGTGCCACTTGATGCTTGCGGGACAGATGGAGCCGCACCCACTTCGTAGTAGACCTTATCTGCGCTAGCTTCGATGACAATAGTTGCGCCTGACGCATAAGCGCCGAACACGGTCTGACCGGCTGAAACGATGCCGATGTTGTCGCGTGTGTCGGGTTGATTCGGATAACCGACGATACGATAGACCGTGGCAGTGCCCTCGGTATATACGGCGATGCTTTCGGTCGCTGGAACGGTGATCTTAGTGGATGTACCGTTAGGATAAACAATAGGCATTTTACTTCTCCTGAATTTGACAAAAGATAGGGGCCGAAGCCCCTAATCAGTTAGGTCTGGCTGAACAGCATGATGCCTGACATTTCAGGCTGCTTATTGACAACACCGAAGCGCGTATCACAGCGATAGAAGGTTTCCATCGTCTTGATATCGTATTGCTTGGTCATCACCAGCTCAATGCCCTGATCGGTAGTTGCTCGCATGACGCGGGCACCGGAGTCAGTAGGTACAGCATAACGGCCAGGGAGGATCTCGATAGCATCCTTGTGCCAGAACGGGTTGATGTTGGCGGTCACGGTGTTGAGGAAGACGATAGCGGCGGTGGCCGATGGCGTTACCTCACAGTTCTGATACTGAAGCTCGGCATCAGTTCCGCCCTGCCCGGAGATGATCGGCGGGCTGATGGTCATGGTAGTGCCGGAATCAACCGAGATTACGCGGTGAGTCTTGAGCTGACCGGTGCTGCCCTTGGTGATATGGTGAACAGCCTCAGAGCCTGCGATAGTGAAGCAGTCACCGGCGGCCACGTTAGTGGTGGCGGAAATGGTGATGGTCTGATAGCGGTTGTCGACGTTGCCAACCTCGCCAGTTGCGGCGGTGCTGGTTGCCACTGGAGTGTAGTAGTTGCCAGCTGACGCCTGGGTGTCGATGGTGAGTGCGCCACCACCAGCGGCAGCGGTTAGGCGGTTAGCATAATCCAGCTTGTAGGTTTCAAAGCTTGCCACTTGGCCCACATAGGCTTTCTCGTATGCAGTTGTCGGCTTCTGGTTCATAGTCTGACGGCCAGCCAGATTGCTTGCCATGCCGTTGTAATCGCGAGTTGACAGCGCCAGGTAACGATCATCGGACATCACGCCCTGCTCATTCATGATGGCCTCGCACTGGGCCACATCATCAAAGCCGGTGGCGGCAGCAGTACGCTTAACGACCATAGTGCCTTGCTGGGCGGCTACGTTCATCACGGCAATATTGATGTCGCTGGCAAGCTTCTGCTTGGCCGAACTGCCCAATCGGTTCTCTTGCAGCTGATCGCGCAGCTCGGTAGCACTCAGGCTCCACGGTACGGACTTGTTAAAGCCAATGGTGGCAGGAACTGAAAGCTGAGTGTATTTGTTGAAATTGCCGGTCTGATCAGTGCCGTCATAGGACTGAGAGATGTAGGGCTGCGGGCGCCAGATGGTGTCGTTGGTGCGCTCCATCATGGTTTGATCGGTGTTGTATTTGGATACGTTGCGAGATAGAACGAGTGCGTCGTTGAAGCCTTCCAACAGCTCCTCAAACGCGACGCGCTCCTCTTTGGAAAATTCGTTGCTCATAATAAAGCCCTTTCATGTGAATGAGAAATAATGCGCTAATGCGCCGTCTTTACTCATCCACTTGATCGGGCTGGATGGCGACCTGTGTACTACTCTGCCGATTCAGGGGCGGCGATACCTATATACTGCCATTATCAGCTAAACAATGGATTTGTCAAGAGGCGCGCTTCTTTCGCTTGTACGCGCTGACCTTGGTATAGTCGCCGGTCTTTGCTGCTTCTGCCCGCAACTGCTCCAATGTGGAGTCAACCGCGCCCGCTGAATTGGCTGCGCCGCTTACCTTCTTTTCAGGCGCTGGCGGCTTCTTCTTTCCTGATACTTTCAATTGGGTCTCCAGTTTCGCAACAGCGAATGCAAATTGAACGGGGTCTTTGATTCCGGCAAGCTCCTTTGCCTTCTTATCATTCTTGCCTAGCGCGTAAGTGATAAGTGCGGGATTGTCAGCCCCTTGGAGCATAATGCCCTGCTGGGTCACATCGAATAGATCCTGAACGGCAAGCTCGGCATCCTCATAATCAGGAACCTTTAGCTCCTCTTTCTTTTGGTTGTACGCATCAAGCTTGGCATTCCACGCCAACTCCTGGGCTTTCTGTGCGCTCTCTACCTGCGCAGCCTCATCATCAGCAACACGCTTGCGCTCATACCACGATTCAAGCTCAACCTCGAACTTATCGGCATCGTAGTCGAAATCCTCAAGCCTTGGCTTTGCTCCTAACGCCTGCTTTTGCGGCGACTCCTGCGCGCTAAGCTTAGCTTCAAGCTCCTTAATACGGCGCTGGTCTTCGCGGTTTTTCTTGCGTAGGTCGCGCACCCAATCGGGGGCCGCTGCCTGCTCTTCTTCCGGCTCTTCATCGCCAATGGTGACGGTTATGGCATCATCTTCGCTACCTTCCTCGGCATCCTGCTCTCCATCCTCAATCTCGGCACCCTCAACCTCATCGGCTGCGCCTTCAATTTCAATAGCATCATCTTGGCTAATCTCTTCTTGCTCTACTGCTTCCTGATCTACATCCATTCTACTACTCCTCATTCTCACCCAATTGCGGCGGCTGGGCGGTATCCGCTAATTGATCCATTAACCGCGCTGTTTGCGCGATATTCTCTGTTCCTATTTTCTCTGCTTCTGCAAGCGTCTTGATTGTATCGGCCTTCACCTTCTCCTCTTTCGCTTGCGCCTCTCCGGCTTGGGCGACCGTCTTAACGGTATTAGCGCGGGCCTGCGCTGCCTCTGCCTCTGCCTGCTGTGCGGCGGCTTCCAGATACTTGGTGTTAGCGTCCGGCTCTGCATTCTGCGCCTCTTCAAGCATCTGCTGGCGCTCTTCCTCGGTAGGCTCGACAACACCCATGCGCAGCATCTTCTTGCGGAAGAACCCGCGCACATCGGATATGCCCTCGCCTTCCATGTTCATCATGATCATTGCCTGCAATACCTGCTGCGTCTCTGGGTCTTGGGATACCTGCATCATCCCAATCAACGATTTCACGGTAGCCGAGCGACGGCTAGAAGATGATGGGCCAACCTCTGCCGCAACATCAAACTTGGCTTTTGATAGGTCGTTCTCATACTCAACACCGCCAGCCTCCCCTGTTGTTGGCCGCATCAGCTCAATGGTGCTCATGTTCCCCTGTTCGCCTATGCCCTTCATCTTTCGGCCATCTTCAACCAGTACATCGGACGCCATACTGAGCCACACCTCACCACACCGCTTCATGGCCTTGGAGAAGTTGGACATGTAGATAAACGTCTGCATATCCAGGCGCTGTTGGATCATATCAACCGCCTCACCTGAGATGTTAGAGACAATCTTGTCTCCCTGCTGCTGGTTGCCGAGAATGTCCTGCATATCTGTTTCGGTGAGCTGCAATAGAGCCGCCATTGCTGGCGGGATTTGCGGTGGCTTGGTGTATCCAACTGGGCCAGATATAACCTGCTGCCCATTGGCATCTGTGATGGGGTTGATTAGCAGATATGGATACTCCTTGATGTTGTCTTCAGACCACATGATCTGGTGACCCGCTATCTGCTCTGGGGTAACAATCGGCTTCTCTGTGCTAGACAGTGCCGACAACTCGCCGAGCTTGGATAGTTGCATATTCTTCAGACGCTGCGGATCTTTGGCTAGACGCACATGCCCCATACAGCGCTCAACGTTATCCACAAACCATCGCTTTCCGTAGACGGGGATTACAGGTATGTGCTTTCCGGCAATGTACCCGCAATCCTCAAGGATCTTGCTTCCGGACATGATGTACTTGCGAACCTTGCGGCGTTTGACCTTCTTCTGCCTGACCTCTTCTGCGCCAGTTGCGTCCAGCTTCATTTCAAGATCAATGTCATTCTCAAAGTCGGCCTGCGTGTATCGCTCTTCCTCTCCGCTGATGGTCTTGTAGATGCGGATTACCTCCGGCTTTTCCTCAACAACGTAGTATTCAGCCACAAACACCACATCAGGGGAGGCCCAGTCGAATTCAAGCTGGTCTACGTCTTTAGGCCATGACGCTAGATCATCATTCCACTCTGACTCATACGCATCGGGAGACATCGCCGTGAGTACCCAGCAGCGTTTGGCGTCTGCCTTATCCTGACGCTTGGCGTTTAGGTCGAAGTAAACAGAGCTGTCAGCATCATAGATAGGCTCTATCCTGATGCGCTGGCGCTCGTCTTCGTCGTCTTCCTCGTCCTCATAGGCGGTACGAAGTCGCCAGGCACCAAAGCCACCGCCCACAGCTTCTTCAAAGGCGTTATCGTAAGCTTCATCGGCGCAACTATCCTGCTCATCAGCTCGGTATAGGTCGTCACAAGTATCAGCGAGCTTGTCGTTCTCGTTTCCTTCTTTGCTGATGAAATCGACGGTGACGCGGTTGTTTCGGTATTCGTTGATAATGCGGATAACAGCGAGATGGATCTTATTGACTTCAAACTTCGGCTTATTCTCGAACTGCTCACCAAGTCGGCCTTCCCACTGCGCCCCGGCGATGGAGTAGAACCGGCGGTCTTTCAGGCATTGCAGCCGCTCATCACGTAGAGCCGCCTGGATTACATCAAACTCAGCCAATGCATCCTGGTGGATTTCATTCAACTTTTGCTCTTTGGTTTTGCGTGCCATCTTTACCACCTGTTAGCTGTTGGTATTACATGCGCTGGCGCTGGCTTGTTGGCAGACGCCCGCCTTGCTCCTTCGCATGCGTATCTCAACGCATCAATGACGTGGTTCTTCTTGTCCTCAAGAACAGGAAGCACCTTCTGTGTCATTGGATCTGTCTTGTAGCTATACATCGTCAATTCGTCAATAGTATGGACGCATCGCGGATGAACTACAATATCAAAGGTTTTCAGCCACTCCACCCCGTCCTCCAGGGATTTCGGCCCCTTAACGGCTGGCATTATCTTGGGGAACCCGTTTTTGCGCATGTGGCTGATGGTTTCCGGTCTTGCGTTATCAGCGGTAATCGGCCACTTCTCAGCCTCTGGAACTGTCATAAATAGGTCTGGGGTGTCCATAATCTCACAGCCGACCATGTACGCCTCATAGTCAACATAGAGCGTCCTGCCGACTATGTGGCACCTGATCAGTGTTGTCGGGTCTACAGAGAAACCCCAATCAGCCCCAAGCCTATGGATGGCGCTATCTGGTGTCTCGAACTCTTCAATGCGCCAATTCCTAAACACCCTGGTTTCACTGTTTCTTGCATATTGGCCCAGCCACACATGGGCATATTTGTCTGGATCGCGCCGCTTGTCGTACTCCATTTCATCGCGCAACACATCGGGGAACCATGGATTATCAGTGTAATTCACCTCAACCACAGTGGCATCCTTGGGCGGTGTTTTGCCCCTCAGTAACACATCAATAGGGTCTGAGTTGTTGAGCGGATTCCATGTGAACCAAAGCTCTGACCCTGGCTTTCTGATGGTTGGTCGCAATAGGTCTAGGCTGCGCTGGCTAAGGCTCTGAGCCTCTTCAACCCATGCCCTATCGTACCCCTCAAGTGATTTGATTGTGTCGGCTGTGTGGTTCTGCATGCCTTGGAAGATGATTCGCCCGTTCCCGCGCTTTGACTTGATGACGGAATCTTGGATCTCAAAATACCCACCGGCATTCATCTGCTCAATCTTGATCTCAAGCAGCTTTTTGACTGACTGACTGAGCGATTTCTGAATCTCTCGGACACAAACGCTGCTTTGATCTTGGTCGGCTATGTGCTCTTCAATGAGCATCTCAGCGAACATGTGGGATTTTCCAGAGCCGCGCCCACCATGCGCCCCTTTGTATCTGGATGGACTTAGCAGCGGAATCGCCCACTCAGGAGTCGGAAGACTTAGGACTGACAATGGTTCGCTCTATTTTAGTAATTCCCAACTCCCCGCTGATTTCCTGCTCTTGCTTATCTCTCCAACCAAGGTTTTTTAGGGCGAATATAGTGCCAGCCTGCCCTTGGGTAGATGTCCTTAGCTGCATCTCGTAATCATGCTCTACTCGCATGCGGGCTTTTTTAATGGTGTCGGTAAACTCTGGCTTGCCTTCGTACTCATAAAGCGATGATCTGCTAGAGAAGCCGAGCGCAAGCGCCAGGCCTGTTATGGTTGGCATCCTCACTTCCTTTGACTCCCCCATAACGACTACGGTGTACGGCGGCAGGTTCTCAAAGTACTCATCAACAGCAGACTGCATGTCTTCTGGCGTCTTATACTTTGGAGGTCTTCCTACTGCGTTGGCGTCGGCTGTTGCTGCCATGTCTCTCATCTCGTATGGACGGACTTACAGTATATGCTTGATTTTTATTATGTTCAATATCGAGAATTGGTAGGCCTACGAGGATTTGAACCTGCGTACCTCCCGATTATGAGTCGGGCGCTCATACCACATGAGCTTTAGGCCTATTGTGCCGGTTACGACTCCGGCGCTACCTTGACGCCGTAGCCGCACAGTGCATATCTGCACCAAAACACGCCTTCACTTTATCCGCCGCGCTCATAAGGTTTGCGCTGGTATAGTACCGACTTCGCCCACGGTTCCGCTAGATGACTCTTGTTTAGGCTTGCGACATCAGACAAGCATCTGCCATTGCTGGCTGAT
>Ga0180437_10001764_pt1 | contig 36331 bp, 21 predicted proteins | sample SS_ome_4_FD_132410 | JGI IMG/M metagenome (GOLD analysis project Ga0180437, IMG submission 132410) | Hypersaline lake sediment archaeal communities from the Salton Sea, California, USA - SS_3_D_1 metaG | ecosystem: Environmental > Aquatic > Non-marine Saline and Alkaline > Hypersaline >... | reverse complement strand
TTTACCATCATCCATGACGTTCCCCTTTCGGTTGACCAGGTAACGCTGGGTAAGAAAACGCTACATGGTCCCCGAAAGGGGGCGTCTATGGAAAGGTCAATTTTCCTGGAAACTACTGCCTAGAGGAGTCTCGGAGACCAAAGCGTTAGCCGTCTTTGGGACGCCGGTTGGGCCGGAAATCGCAGTCTCGGCGACGCTCGCGTCGGCCGAAAGTGCTGTTTCTGGTGTGGAGCACGTTTGTCCGGCGGACGCTCGAAGTGCCATTCGAGGCTACGTCGTAGGGCGCACGCCCAAGGGGGGCATTGCGGTCGGCATTTTCTGCCGCGGGTCGGTGGAAGCCGTGTCAGCACTGAAGCGATGGGTCGTTCGCCACTTCTGGCCGCGCCGATTCGAGACTCCGCAGTACCGTAGCATATCGAAGTGCGAGCTCACGGAGAGTGCCTTCCGAGATCGATTGGTGGAGATCGTGCTAGAGAAAACGTTGCAGAGCGGCCCCCCACAGACTACGTCCGGCAAGGCGCAGTCATCCGAGCACAAAGCCGCGCGGGAGATTGCCGCACCAGCTACCCGGAATTCGTCGCCGCCGGAGAGTCAGCGCGTGGTCCAGGCTGTGAGTGACGTGGACATTCGATTCACGTGTCCTCGCTGCGAGGAAAGTCTGCGCATTCCACGTCGTTATGCGGGCAAACGTGGGGAGTGTCCCCGCTGTGGCTACTCGTTACAGATTCCTGAGGAGGGACAGAGACCTGCACCACCTCGTGAAGATTGTCTGGTTGACGATACCTGTAGCGAAGAGGACTCGCGGGTCCTGCAGCTAATCGAAACCTTGGCATCCGATGATGATTGGGGGCAGCAAAAGCGCGCGGCGGAAGAACTCGGGAACATGGGGGCCAGGGCCTTCGCCGCTGTGCCGGCCCTTATCGAAGCTCTCTCGGACTGCACGACGCACGTGCAACAGGCAGCCGCGGAGGCACTGGGTAAGCTCGGTCCCGATGCGGCTGACGCGATACCATTCCTGATCACGATGCTTGAAGATAGCAGGACGTATTGGGCGGTCCGCTCCTCGGTGATTCAAGCTCTGGGCGGAATGGGCCGTCTGGCGCAGGGGGCCACACCGAGCCTCTTGGCTCTCCTGCAGGATGAGCACTGCGGATTCTGGGCGGAGCAAGCGCTTGCGAGGATCGACCCCGATGCGAAGGCTGCGGCTATCGAGTCCTCAAAAAAGGCGGCAATCGAAGCGGCATCACGCATCACGAGCTCGTACATGTCCTGTGACCACTGCGGAAAGAGACTCGAAGAAGGCGAGATTGGCTACGGCATATGGGGGAAGGACAGTGAGTTCTTTGTGCCCGGCATGGGGAGCGTCCGTGCATCCGAGGTGTTCGGAGCCCCTCCTCGGTCTCCTCTGGGACGACGGTTTGAAGGTGCAATCTGTCCCAACTGTCTCAAGCTGCTATGCGAAAGCTGTCTCAAAGACATGGGGCGGCAATGTCCGTTTTGCAGAGATAAGTTCAATCTGAAGGTCGCATGGGAAGCGTACATTCAAGAGATAATACCCGATAAGCTTCGCCCGGCATTCCTGCCTCCGGCGGCGACCAACATGGCACCGCGAAGACAGAGCAAGAGAAAGCGCTCGTGGAGGTTTCGGTAAGGGGGTCGGATCGCCCCGGCCAAGGACGCTACGGCTGCGAGCTGGTGCTCAACGGCCGGATCGGCAAGGTCCACACCATCCGGACCTACCTCCCCTGCCAAGGCCGGCTGCCGGACGATTTCCAGTACGAGCCCCCCCCGCCCGCCTACGGCTACAAGCCCGAGCCCCCCCCGCCGGAGTTCGACTACGACCGGTGGCTGGGGCCGGCGCCCTGGACGCCTTACCATCCGGGGCGCTGCCACTTCAACTTCCGCTGGGTGCTGGACTACTCCGACGGCGAGCTGACCGACCGCGGCGCCCACGTCAACGACCTGGCCATGTGGGGCAATGGCACCGATCGCACCGGGCCGGTCGAGATCAAGGGCCGTGGCCAGTTCCAGAGGGGCATCCACAACGTGCCGGTCCGCTACCACGTCGAGTACGAATTCGCCAACGGCGTGACCATGATCACGACCAGCTACAACGGTTCCGAGGACGATCCCAAGCTGGGCGGGCGCGGCATCCAGTTCATCGGAACCGACGGCTGGCTGTGGATCGAAATCCACGGCGGCGCCTTGAAAGCCAGCAATCCCGAGGTGCTCAAATCGCCCATCCGACCGGAGGAACTCCACCTCCACGCCAGCCCCGGACACCACGAGGACTGGCTCCGGGCCATCCGTTCCCGGGGCGACACCGTCGCCCCTTGCGAGGCCGGTCACCGCACCTCGAGCCTGCTCCACCTGGGGCTGATCTCGATGATGCTGGGAAGGAGACTCCGGTGGGACCCGGACAAGGAGGTCTTCCCGAACGACCCGGAAGCCACGCAGATGGTCTTCCGCCCGATGCGTAGCCCTTGGCACGTTTAGTCTCAAGAGCCCGACCGAAGCCGACATTTCAAGGGAGGAATGATACCATGACCCGAAGCATAGCGATGCTCGCGGTTGCGACGGCCCTGGCGTGCAGCGCCGCGTCAAACCCGGCGGCCGGTGCTGAGGAAACGGCCGAGCGGGACGTCGACCGGCTCTTCGAGGCGGCCGCGGCCTACGAGTTTGGCGGGGACGAACGGCCTTTGATCGAGGTGGCCGAGCTGGTGCGCAGCTCCCGGGAAGACCCCGACCAGCGGCGCGACGTCGAAGACCGGCTGCTGAAGCTGCTGGAGAGCGGCACGCCGGCCTGCAAGCGGTTCGTCTGCCGGCAGCTTTGGATGGCCGGGTCGGCGCGGTCGGTGCCGGCCTTGGCCACGCTGCTACCCGACGACGAGCTTTCCGACGCCGCCCGGTACGCCCTGGAACGGATCGCCGACCCGGCCGCCGCGGCGGCTTTGCGCGACGCGCTGGGCAAGTGCAAAGGCAAGACCCTGGTCGGTGTGGTCAATTCCCTCGGGCAGCGCCGCGACAAGGACGCGGCCGCGGCGTTGGTGCCGCTGCTGGCCGTCAGAGACCATGCCGTGGCCACGGCCGCCGCATGGTCGTTGGGGAGGATCGGCGGGACCGAGGAAGCGTGGGCCTTGGCGGCGGCCCGAGCCAAGGCCGAAGGCCGGCTCCGCCGCGTGCTGGACGACGCCTACCTGCTGTGCGCCGACGCGCTGGTGGCCGAGGGCAAGAAGGACGAGGCGGCCAAGATCTACCTGCAGATGTGCGCGGCCGACCAGCCGCGGCGGATCCGTTTTGCCGCGCTGCGTGGGCTGCTGGCCAGCCGCCCGGAGAAGGCCGACCCCGCTGCCGTCGAAGCCATGCGCCAGCTCGGCCAACACGGCGGGGAGTACCTGCTGTCCTGGATGCTCGCCGGGCCGTACACGGAGGAGGGCAAGAGCGGGCCGGATCTGTTCGACGTCGTCTTCCCGCCCGAGAAGCCCGACGCCAAGGACGTGAACTGGCAGCCGGTCTCGGCCGGCGACGACTCGGCGGTAAACCTCGCACAGCTCCTCGGCGGAGAGAACCGCGCCGCGTACCTTCGCACCACCGTCGTCAGCCCCCAAGAGCAGGAGGCCGTGCTGGAACTGGGCAGCGACGACGGCATCAAGGCGTGGCTGGGCGGCACGCTCGTCCACGTCAACAACGCCAGCCGGAGCCTCCGGCTCGATGAAGACCAGGTCAAGGTCACGCTGAAGGCCGGCGAGAACACGCTCCTGCTCAAGGTGACCAACGGCAGCACCGACTGGGGCGCCAGTGCCAGGCTCGTCGGTCTGGACGGCAAGCCGATCGTTGGCCTGAAGGTGGTGGCCAAGTAGTCGCCCGGGGTCATCGGGCCTCCTTGATCAGATCGGTGCCTGACGACGTGTGGGGTTTGCTTGCCACCACAAGCAACTCGCGTGGCCCGGCGCCCCCGAGACTCTGACCGCGGAACGTGGCTTCTCCGCCCGTCGGGAGGCAGAGCGAGAAGTTCTGCGGATCGGTCACTTTGACCACCAGGCAAGCCGTCTTGGCCCGGATGCCGTCGGCGTTGACTTCGTGTTCGGTCGTGTCCAGCAGTACGAAGTGGGTTTCGTTCTTCCAGGTGATCTTCACACCTTTGTCTCCCAGCCAGTTGCCGATGGCCGGACGCGGTTCGTCGGGCTTGTAGGGGAAGAACGCTACGAGGAAGCCGCTGTCCGGGCGGCCTTCGACGCGGCAGAGTACCTGTTTCTCGCTGAAGGGCTCTTGGAACCTGGCTCGGTGCCGGCTGCTGACGATCGGCTCACACTGGTTGTGGACAAACATATCCCGGAAGAGCTTCGCCTCCGACGGGACGGCCACGTAGAGGTCCGTGTCTACGCCGAACTGCCCCCGGAACCGGGCGCTGCGCTGGGCCAACTCCACGTCGTCGAGCCGCAAGATCCAGTTGTTCGGATGCGTTTCCTCGGTGCCGTCGCGGTCGCCGTACCAGCTCCACCACTCCCAGGCCAGCTCGTCGCGGTCGTTCTCGAAGGGCTTGAACCGGTACTTGTCGTCGGGGCCGACGTTGAAAGTCTCGTCCACCTCGATCGAGTGCGAACCGCTCCGGAGCGCGACCGTCACCACGTGCGTCCGCCCGTTGTCGAAGGTGGTCGCCACCCGGGCGGCCAGCCGGACCGGGCCTCGCTCCAGCAACTCGGTGCGCAAGCCGACCGGCTTGGCCGACGTCGTCCGGTACGCGCCGCCGCCGGTCCATTTGCCCGAGGGCGTGCGCACACCGAGAATCGGGGAGAAACTGTCCGTGCCGCCCCGGTTGACCCGCACCGCGGTGTGCTTGTTAGCCAGCACGAGGGCGTCGTTTTCCTTGGTGACCTTCAGGTCCGTGTCCGCCGTCCCGGGCCGGCCGAACTCCGCGGTCACGGTCGTGGCCGCGTCCTTGGCGAGCCGATCGATGACAAACAGCACCCGCACTCCGCCGTCGAAAGCGACGACCTGGGCGGGAATTGGCCGGCCGTCCCGCTCGAGCCGGACCGCGTCGCCCTTGGCGTCCGGCAATTCCCAAACGATCGGCTCGTTTACCCACTCACGGCCGATCGTGTCCTTGATCGTCAGGGCCGGTCCGGCCGCGAGACCGACGTGCCCCGCCGCCAGCAAACAACCGCACAGTCCGGCAATCTCGATCTTCATCGTGTTCACGGTGGTCCTTTCGGCCATCTTGACTCGATTGTCTACTTCTCGGGCAGGGCGATGCGCATGTCGAAAGGCTCGTACTTGATAAACGGCAGGGCCTGTACCTCCGTGACGCATACGGCACGTCGCGGGGTCAGTTTGTACTTGACGTACCGGGCCGATACGGGCGTTTCCAGAATCCGCTCATAATTCCACGCCCGGGCGGTTTCCTCGTCCGTGATGAAATGATTGATCGGAACGTCCTTGCGCCAAAGGTTCAGGTCGAACCTGCCGTGGCTTCGGTAGGTCTTATCGTCCAAAGAAGTGAAAACCTCGACTTGGTCCTGCACTTCACCGCGAAATGCGTCCCACCAGGGCCAGCCGGCGGTCAGGTGGATACGGAAGGCCCCGATCGTCTCCGGCCGGCCCATGTCGACGGTGATTTCGACTGGGCTGCTCTTGGTGTCCCGGATCGCGCCGGAACGGGGCGCGAGCTTGCCGGAGGTCTGAGCGTGAAGACGCGCGGCGCTCAGGTGCGGGGCGCAAAGACAGGCTGCCAAGACGGCAACGGTTCGGACTGCGGCGTGGTTCATGGCGTTCGTTCTCCAACGTTAAGACACGGAACGGGTGGTGCAGGCGGGGGGACTTCAACGTACGATCATCCAATCGAGCGTCGCGCTTTCCGGCGCGGGGTCGGAGAACGAGACGGTGAATCCCTCGGGACCCTTCTTACCAACGGCACGGTCGGTCAGCCACGACTGCTCGACAAACACGGCGTAGTCGCCGTCGCTCTCGGGCTGCGGGAAGCGAACGCGGATCGACCGCGACGCCGCGGCGACGGGGACGTTCTTGCCGCGCAGATTGCGGGCCGGCATGTCTTCGGCCGACAGGCCCGCCACGTCGGTCAACGGGCCGCCCGTCGAAACGCCGCCGCCGGCGAAGTGCAGGCGTCCCGTTGTCTTGGAAACGGTCAGCGTGGCCTGGCGGGGCGGCCGGCCTTCGGCGTGAGCGTAATGCCATTTGACGGGTTGTTCGGCGTGCGGCTGCTGGAACAAGACGGCGGCGTCCGCGAAGTCGGCCCCGCAGTTGATGCCGACGCCGGCCGTGTGGTCCAGCTCGGTATCGGCCACGAAGGTCATGGCAAGTCGCTTCATCGGAATCTCCTTGCTGGCTGCCAGTGGTAAGGACATTGCGCGAGATCAATTGCTGCAACTACTGCTCACGATCCGCGTGGGCCCGGTAAGCCGCGTCATACGGGCCCAGGCCAACGTCTTCGGGAACCAGGTCCGCGTGGGGCTCCGGCGCCGTGGAGAAGACCTTGCGCACGGCGTCCAGGTACCTGCTGCTGGACAACTGGAACGAGTGGGGCGAGGGGCATTACATCGCGCCGCACCGGGAATTCGGGTTCGGTCTGCGACTCTCAGTTTGGGCAGCTCGCTCCGGCTCCGCGGCCACAGCCCTGCAGGCACAATCCGTAAGCGCCACGCAAACGATCATGCAGACGCACGGCAGGCATTCCCGTATCATCGTGTGTTCCTTATTGGCAGAGTCGCGTCCGCACAGTAACGGACGTGGTCAGACTTGGCAACTGCGGGCAGTCTCTCCGGTCTCCACCGCCTCACGGCAACGCGACGGTTGCTTCCGTGGTGTACGCCGGGTCGACGCGGACGATCCGCTGGTTCAGCACGTCGGCGACGTAGAGGCGACCGGCCCGGTTCGCTGCACAGGACATCGGCCAGCCGAAGGGGGTCGCCGGACCGCTGCGCCCGACGTCGTCGCAGTTGCCGTAGTGGCCGACGTCGGCCAGCAGGTTGCCGGCGTTGTCGTAGACGTGGATGCAGAACCGCAGCACGTCGGGCACGTAGATCCGGCCGAACTCGTCGACGTCGAAGCGGGCCTCCTTGCAGACGCAGCCGCGATCCTGGCGCGGCGACATGCGAGGATAAACGGCCACCGCGCCCTCGAACAGATAGTCGTCGAAGGCGATGCCGCGTTGGGGTGTGACTGACTCGGGCGGTGCGGCGGCGTCGGCCGGCGGCAGCGGCACGATCCCGCCGCCGGTCGGTTTCACTTTGACGATGCTGCTGTCCCAACGCTGGCGGACCTTCGCTGCGGCGGGCTGCCCGTCGGTGCCGACGTAGAGGTAGCCGTCGCGGTCCACGCGGATGCCACCGCTGCCGGCGCTGAGCGGGCCGAGGATGCCGCCCTGGACGCGGTCGTGGCGCTCGGCGGTGCCGTCCGGCTTGAAGACGGTGACGAAGTACTTGCACCAGTCGTACATGCAGCGGACGTAGATGCGCCCGTCCGGGCCCACGTCGATCCCCTTGTTGCTCCAGCCCGTGCCGTACCGGCCGTAAACCGGCCGGCGCCGGCCTTCGGCGTCGAGGGCCATGGTAAGGTCCGTCTCGGGCTCGCCCGTGGCGGAGAACGGCACGGGCTCGAACTCGCGGTCGCAGCGATAGAGGGGCTCGTTCCAGCCTTCGCGCCCATAAAGGTAGAGTCGCCCGGCGTCGTCGAAAGCCATGTCGATGGCCTTGATGGGAATCGGCCCCCCTTGGCCGGAGAGCCCGTCGTAGCGGGCGAGGTTGTTCCAGCCGTCGTTGACGTAGAGGTCATCGCCGGCGGGATCGACCCAGACCTTGACCACGCCGCCCACCGGTTCGCCGGTTTGCAGCCCGCCGGCTTCGACCAGCCTGTCGCCGCGGTCCTCGATGCGCACGAGCTTGTCGCCTTCGGGGCCGACGTTGCTCAGCCAAACGACCGGCGGCGTGGCGCTGGTGTCAACGGCCATCAGCGGCGCGTTTTGCCCGGTCAGCGTGAGCTCGGCTAGGACCTCGCCGTCGATGGCCGCGGAGAGCTTGAGCACCCTTAGCTCGTTGATCGCCTTGTACCCGTCGACGACCCGCCGGGTGGAAACGTAGACGGTCCCGTCGGCGGCCTCTGTGACCTGATCGGGCCACTCGACGTCGGTCCCGCCGAGCGGCTTGCCCCCGGCGTCGTAGACGGCCAGGCGCTGGCTGACGCGGTCGCAAACGAGGAGGCGCCCGCGCCGGTCGACGTGCACGCCGTGCAAGGCGGCGACGCCGTTCTTGCGTCCCCAGTTCTTGAAGTGGTACCAGCCGTTGGTTTCGGTCTTCCAGAACGCGTCGTCGGGCACGTCGATCTTTACCAGCGATTCGCCGCGGCCGGTGGCGGGATCGACCCGATAGAGAATGCCGTCGTCGAAAGGTATCTTGCCTTTGCTCTGCGTGGCCCTGGCGTTCCAGTGGCCGGTGAGCCAGAGTGAGCTGCCGTCGGGGGAAACGGCCCAGCACATCGGCCCGCCCGAGGGCTTGAAAGTCTGCGGGCCGCTGTTCCAGGCCAGCGGTCGCCCGTCCTCGGCGCGGATGCGGCAGATGCGGCCCTCGGTGCTCAAGAGCCAGAGCACGCCGTCTCGTACGCGGCTGCTCAGAAACGCCACGATCCCGCCCGGCTGCACGTAGGGCGCCAGCGGGTCGTGGTTGCCGGGCGTCAGGAAGCCGTCGCGCAGCTCGGCCCCGCCAAACTCCGCCACGTCGTCCGGCGTCAGCCCGGCGGGCATCGGCAGGATCGTGCGGAGATACTTGCCCTGCCGATCGTAGACCTTGACGGCGTACACCGGCGTGTTGGAGTAGACGCTGCCCGAGGCCACGTAGAGCTGCCCGCGCTCGTCGGTCGCCAGCCCGTACAGCTTGTTGTAGTGCGGCGAAGGATTGATGTGGGCGGGATTGGCGATGATCTTGCCCAGGCGCGGCACGAGGCCGGCGCGAACGCGGACCTCGAGCGGTCGGCCCTCGGCCGGCTTTCCGCGGTCATCGTTGCCGTCCCACGCGAGCGTTTGCGAGAGTCCGGGCACAAGCGGCGCAGGGGGATCGAGCTGCCCGCCCAACACGCCGGCTGCCAGATGCCGCACGACCCGCCCCTCTCGATCGACGATCGCCACCTCCACGTCCGTCTTCTGCGAGACGGTGAAGCGAATCTCGAACCGGTCGCCGACCTTCTTTACCGTCGGCTTGTGGGCGAAGCCGATTTCTGCCGCGTATGCCGGTGAAGCTGAAATGGAAAGCGTCATCAAGAACACGATGGCAGGTCGCATGGCTGATCCTCCCCAAGAATGAGCAATCCGCGTCCGCTTCAGATCGTAGCCCAACCAGACGCAGCGTGCAACAAAGCGGGCAGATCGACCAAAACGGCTTCTCCCGGCACGGGCAGCGCGATGGTCGGCCGCGGCCGGAGGCCCCAGGTGACATGCCGTTTGAAATTACCGTGGCAGCAGGCTAAAGTGGATGCCGAGGCGACGGGCTGAATTCCCGATCCGGAACCTGATAGGGCTTCCTTGCTCAGGTGTGGGAACCGGCCTGTGGATGGAACGCTATCGAGTCGCGTCAACGGAGATTCTCGGAGGATAGGGGGGATTGCCATGCGCCGGTCGTTGATCGGACTCATGCTCGCCACAGGCGTCGTTCTCGGGTCACCGGGCAAGGGGGCCGGCCACGAGAGCCTTTGGATCGAGGCCGAGCATCTCGACGGCATCCGAGGCCATTGCTGGCCCATGGGCCGCCCGGAAATGAAGAAGACCGACGGCCGTTGGGGGCTCTCGGGCCCGGGCTGGGCCGCCGAGTGGAACATGGGCGGCGAGAGCGGGTTCCTCTCCGTGGCCACCGGCGCGGACGACGACAAAGCCCGCGCCGATAAGACCATCGAGATTCCCATCGGCGGCCGCTATTTCGTCTGGGTCCGTTACGGCGACTGGCGAGAAAACAGCGAGCCGTTCCAGGTCCGGATCGAGCAGGACGGCAATCCGCCCTGGACCGGAAACTACGGGGAGCGGGCCGTGGTCGAAGAGGACAACGTGATGAAGCTCTACTGGGACTGGGTCTTTGCCTGGGACCGGCGAGAGGCCGCGCTTCGCAAGGGACCCGCCCGGCTCAGTTTGATCTCCACCGGCAAAGGGCCCACGCCGCGCCAGGTCGACGTGATCGTGCTGACGACCGACCCGAGCTACCGGCCGCGGATCAAGGAGCGGCCCCACAACCACGCTTGGGAGGTCCTCGAGTCGTATCGTGCGGAGGTCCCCGCGGACCTGGAGCCCTTGGCCAGGAACCGGCCCGCCTTCGAGCTGCCCGCACCATGGCGCGTGCGGACATTCCGGGACAAGGGGTTTCTGTACCTCTGGAACGTCAGTCACACCAAGCCCGAGGAGTCGTGGCTCAGCGACAAGCCGGACCGCGTCAAAGTGCCGTACAACATCATCGACCAGCAGACCCGCGAGGAGTTCGAAAAGCAGTACGCGGGGCGTGACGACGTGCCGATCTTCTCGGATCCACGCATCGTGCCCACGTTCCACGGAGCCGGTCCGGGCATCTTCGCCACCGATCCCGAGACGGGCGAGCTTCTCGACGCCGGCAAGCGATTCGCCGCTTGGCTCGACGCGCACCCGGATCGCCCGTGGGCCATGATGATGAACTATCACCCCGGCCGGCCGATCGGCCCCAAAGGCGTCCAAACGTTTCTCAAGTACCGCGACCGCTACGTCGGTTCCATCTCCGGCGAAAGCCTGGGGTACTTCTATCCGGACGCGGAAGCCATGCGGCGGGCCACGGCCGGGGCCAACACGCGCCGTGCGCTCGTCGAAGCGTTCACTCCGCTCACGCTCGAGTCCAACGCCGCCAAGTACCGCAAGGTGTTCGGCCACGACCTCGACAAAAACCCGTACATCGATGTCGTTCCCTGTCTTTCGGTCGGCAACATCGCCTTCGCGCCGCTGTGCGCCCACTGGGGCGCGCGGACGGTCGGATATGAATCGTCGGCCATGACGTCGTCGTTGCTGCCGATGCGGTGGGCCTTCCTGCGCGGGGCCGCCCGGCAGTTCGACACGCTTACGGCCACCTACCGCTCCTGCAACTTCGGCGACTCGTCCACGATCTTCTCCAACGGGGGCAGCTTCCACTCGCCGCAGAACATCCTCGACAACTACTACTCGGTCTACTCGGGGGCGGGCATGACCTGGTACAAGATGGACATCTGGTACCAGTACATGGCCGGCTCGTCGATGTTCTACCACGAGCAGGGGTTCGACGAGTTCTGGCGGCCCGGCGGCACGAGTGCGGCCGGCGTGCGCCCGGTCCAGTTGTCGCCCAAGGGGAAGCTGGTGGACCGTTTCCTCCGGGTCACCTCGAAGATGCCCGACCGGGGGCATCCCTTCACGCCGGTGGCGTTTCTGGTGGACTACGCGCACGGATGGGAGCCGTCTCCGTTCTGGCCGAACGCCTTCAAGAACTGGCACAAACACGAAGACCGGTTCCGCCCCGGCCCGCACGAGAAGATGCTGGAAGAGTATTTTCAAACGGCCTACTACCCGATCGGCCCGGAGAGCGAGAAGCCGATCACCGGCACGAACGAGGTGTACCTGCCCGGGGTGTTCGGCGACGTTTTCGACGTGATTTTCGCCCACCCCGACGTGCGGCGGTGGCGCACCATCGACACCTATCGGGCCGTGATCGTCGCCGGCGAGATTGAATTGACCGCGGCCGAGGGGCAACGGCTGGCCCAGTACGTCAGCGCCGGCGGCACGCTCTTGGTGGCCGACGCCCACCTGACCGGTCCGGGCGCCGGCGCGCTCGGCTTGCCGTCGGCCGGCCCGGTGACGGAATCGTGCGGTTACCGCTGGTTGGACGACGCCACGGTGCATCCGTCGCAGTTGTTCCGGTTCCGCCCGATCACGGGCAAGGAGGGGCGCGTCCTGGCCGCCACACCGGAAGGCCAGCCGTTCTGCACGGCCTTCGACCGAGGACGCGGCCGACTCATCTACCTGTCGGTGCCCCACGGTCTGGGGATCGACGGCCGTGCCATCCCCGTAGTGGCCCGTCTGTTCGCCCACCTGACGCGGGGCTTGATGCCGGTGACCGTGGCCGGAGACGTCGAGTGGATGGTCAACCGGACCGAGACCGGGTGGCTGGTCGCGCTGTTGAATCCGGCCGGGCAGCTCAAGCCCCAGCAGGGCATCACGCCCACCGATTTTCGAGAGAATCGCCCGGTGCGCATACGATCCGTCGTCCCGATCAACTCGGCCCGGGACCGCCTGCTCCCGGACGAGCAGCTCGTGGTCGAGGAGAACACGGTCTCCTGCGAAGTCTCCGCAGGCGGCGTGCGGATCATCGAGCTGCAATAGCCGCTGCGGCGGCGCGGGCCGCGGAAGAGTAGAGTACGTGTGATACCAGCCCACCCACAATATGGGAGCGGACAAGTCATGAACCGAATCTTCTTCCCGGCAATCTGTGTGGCCGCAAGCCTCTCGGTGGGAGCCTCGCTGCACGCCGACGAGGGCGAAGGTTGGAACGACTTGGAGATCACCGCCGAGGGAATGAAGATCAAGTCGGTCCTCAACGGCGTGACCGTCGTGGATTACGACGGCTCCGGCGTCCTCGACGACGAGCTGCACAAGAAGCACGGCGTCGGCACGAAGGGCGTCATCGGCCTCCAGCTCCACTCCTTCCACGAGCTGAAGCTCCGCTTCAAGGACGTCCGGATCAAGCCGTTGTAGCGGGCAAGGCGGGCGTTGGCCGGGCACGGCCGCCGCTATCGCCGTCCGAGACCGTAGAGCTTGCCGCCGCCGCGGAGCAGCAAGAGCTTTCCGTCGGCCACGGGGGAGGCGCCGGATCCCTGGTCCAGGTAGTTGTGCGATAGCTCCCGGTATTGCCGACCCGGAGCAAGGACCAGGGTTTCGCCGCCGTCGTTGGTCAGAAGCATGACCTTGCCGGCAAGGGTGAGGCTGCCGTAGATGTTGGCGTACTCGATGCCCGGCATTCCTCCCGCCGAACCGATCTCCAGCTCCTTCTGGAACACGATCTCACCGTTCTCGGCGTCCAATGCGTAGAGGACCCCCTCGTTGCTCACGCCATAGAGCACCCCCTCGTGGTACACCGGCGAAGCGTAGAACTCGCCTTCGAGCTCGTCGGTTTCCCATAGCTTCTCGGGCTGTACGTTCTCAGCAGCTCGCTCCGGCAATTCGAGGGCAACGGCGGGCTGCCCAACGAAAAAGACGACGCGCCCGCGGACCAGGGGACTGGGGTACTCCAACTTTCCCATCTTCGAGGCGAGCGTTCTTCCGTCGGCGACCCGCACACAATCACCGTTGGGAGTGATGACCACGTCCGTCTCGGCGATCCTTGCGACCGCCGGCGTTCCGTACGACGGTTTCACCCCGGGCGTTTCCCAAAGGCTTTCACCCGACTGCGGATCCAAGGCCAAGAGCCCCCCGAGACTGACGAGCAACTTGGCGCCGGCCAATACCGGCGAGGCCGTGCGCCCGTACTCGGGAACCACCTTGCGATCAAAGTATCGAATCCATCGGCGGCGGCCGTCGTGATCGTAGCACGCGACCACGCCGCTGCCGAAGCTGGCGAAGACGGACCCCTGGTCGGCGACGGGCGTTGGGACGGCGTAGCCGCAATCCTTGTGGGCACGGGCCCGCTCGTCGAGCGGCGGCCTGAACTCCGTCGTCAAGGCGTCGTATCCGTTGCCCGAGCGCCACAGCACCTCGCCGTTGTCTCGCTCCAGGCACAGCAGGACGTCCGGCTCCGCGGTAACGAAGATCCGCCGGCCGACGACCACGGGCGACGACTGGCCTTTGCCGACCTCGGTTTGCCAGAGGATGTTGGTCCCGTCGTCGATGTCCCATTGCGTCGGCGGCTCGGCTTCGGTGTAGCGACCCGTGCCGTCGCCGCGCCAGCCGACGCCCTGGGCCCACGCGGGCAGAGCCGCGGCCCACAAGACCACACTTGCCAGGCGCAGCAGTTTACCGCCCATGGGTGTTTCCGATGCAGTAAAGGTACTTCTCGCCGCGAAGATACAAGCGGTCGCCGTCAAACACCGGGGCCCCGTTCGAGAGAATCTCCTGCGGCGGGACCGGCCACTGGCGTTGGATGACGGTCTCGATCCGATTGACCGCCACCTGGCGGAACTCGCGGCCGGGTTCGAGCACCACGCAGACCCCCTGGTTGTCCAGCACGTAGATGTGCTTCCCACCGAGGGTGGCGCCGGCGCCGACGCCGATGGCGTTGTAGTGGTGCAGCTCGTCAAAGCCGACGTCCTGCTTGTACAGCGTTTCGCCGCTTGCCAGATCGACCGCGTAGAAGACGCCGTACTGGTCGATGCCGTAGTATATCCCCTCGTGGATCAAGGGGGATCCGGCGCTGGGACGATCGAGCCATTCGCCGTTGGGGCGGCGGTGGTCCGCGGCCACGTCCACGACGCGGAGCTTCGGCTCCCACGCCTCGCCGGCCGCCTCGGAGAAATCGGCAACGATCACCGGACCGATCCCGTGCCAAAGCACGTACATCACGTCGTCGAGGATCACCGGCGCCGCCCAGCCGGCGTCCGACTCCTGAGTATGGGGGTTGTCCCAGAGGAGCTTCCCGTCGGTAACGCGGAAGAGCTGTCCGCGGCGGTTGCTCACCACGTCGGTGCCCCGGATTCTGCCGGGAATCAGCGAGGCGATGCTACCGATCTCGGGTTGCCGCCAGGCCACGGCGCCCGTCGCGGCGTCCAGGGCGTGCATCCCGCCGAAGATCACGACCAGCTTGCCGCCGCTGAGCGCCGGGGAGCACGAATAGCGGATTTCGTCGGCTTCCAGTCGCCTGATCCACTTGCGATTGCCGTCGAAATCGTAGCAGGCGACTACTCCCTGGCCGCAGAAGACGTAGATGCAACGTCCGTCGCTGACCGGAGTGGTGGTGAAGCCGACGATACCGAAATGGCTGGCCAGGTGGCCGTCCCACTTGATATTGTACTTGTCCTTGTCCGTTTCGACGAGCAAGTCCCGGATTTCCCGCCGCAGCGCGAGCGCCTCCTCGCCGTCCGTCGTCTTCCGGAGCCGCTCGGCGAGGGGGTCGATCTTCTCGGCGAAAACGGGCCGGGCCGCCCGATAGTCCGGCGGCGTCGCCTCGTAGAAGTCGTTGATCCGCCGCCAGAGTATCTTGCCCGTGCTTTTGTCGAGGCACAGCAGTTCGTCGGGTTCGGCCGTGACGAAAACGCGGTCGCCCACAACGATGGGAACCGCGTTGCTCCGCTCGGGAAGCTCAGTCACCCAAACGAGGTTCTCCTCCGCGTAGGCGACCGGCTCGAGGTCGATCAGGCGCATGGCGAACTCCTGCGACCGCCAGCCCCGGCGGTTGTAGGTGCTCAGCTTCAGGAGCAGCCGGTTCCAACCCCGGCCGAGCTCGATTTCGAACCGGGGGGAGTGGAAGTTGACCAGGTCCTGCTTCTGCCGGCTGATGCCCACGTAGCTGCCCAGCCCCACGCCGCGGTCGGCGTTGGTGTAAACCACTTTTCCGTTGAGCCATGCCTTCATGCCGTGGGCATGGTCGACGACCACACCGACCCGGCCGGCCCGCTCGCAGTGAAGATACGTGTGGGCATAGCCGATCTGGTTCGGCTTGTAGTCGAAGACTTCCGTCAAGTCGATCCAGTCGAGTTCGGTGGTTCCCCATCGTTCGTAGTCGGGCAGCTTCTTTAGTTCGAGACGCTGCCAGACAAGCCCGCCGGCTCGGCCCCCTTCCTCCGGCTCGAGGGCCGACTCGTCCGGAACCTGCGGCCGGTTGAAGTCCTGCACGGAGTCGTCGACCGGCAACGGGCCCAGCACGAGCCAATCGCGGATCAGGCCGTTTTGGACCGGCTGTGCTGCGCGGGCCGTCGATAACGCCGGCTTGGCCGCCTGGCAGCTCATTCCGGCAACGGCCCCCTCGGCAATTCTGCCCCACCGCAACGGCGGACTCGCGTCCGGGTAGAGCCCGGTCCAGTTTCCCCGCCAACCGAAGGTCTTCGGGACGGGCGCTTCCCCGGCCGGACAGTGCCCTGCCGGCAAGACGAGAAGACTTCCGAGGAATGCCGTCAAGTATCTCGCTGCGATCCGCATGAATGTGCCCTTGCTTCCGGAGCCTTTTTCGGGAGTGCTTCAGTCCAACTCGTTGCCTTTGTGAACTGCTCCAGGTGCCACCGGTTGGAGCGGCCAATCACGGACGGGATGTGCACCCGCTGGAATCGACAAGTCGATCCGGCAGTCAGTATAACCGGGGCCGTCGGTGTCGTGAAACAGGCAGTCCCGCACGGTCATCCGATACTGACGTACGGTCAGGGAAACCGAACGTCGTAATAGGCCGCCCGATTCCGTCCGTCGAGCGGGATGATGATGTTGCCATCTGCGGTGCTCGGTGACACGTCGGACGTCTTGTAGCCGTACGGCGATAATGCGGTGACGACGCACTTGCCTTCGCGGCCGAAAGTCACCGAGCCGCGCACGCCCTCCAACTGCACCGGCGGTTTCCCGATAGCCAGCAACCGCTGCCCGCCGCGGCTGTAGGCCATGTCGGTATTTCGGGAGCGGCCGACCGCCGTGATCAGGATGTGGCGGCTCTGGCTCAACGGTTGGTTGTCCCACGAGGTGACCAGGATCGACGCGCAGCGGTTGGACGTGCGGATCTCGCAGTCGCTCAGGCTCACCGGCACGTCGGCCAGGAATCCCACCGCGGCTTGGGTCCGCGGGGTGTCGGCGGTCACGTAACCTCGGCCGTAGTTCCAATACAACTGGCCGGTCGTCGAACGGATCTCCTTCTGCTGCATATCGAGATAGGGGCTCAAATCCATGGAGAAATCGGATTCGGCGGAGTCGGTGAACCGCACGCCCGTCTTGCCGACCGCCGCGGCGTAGTAGCTGGCCAGGCTGCGGGCATTCACCCCCTGCTCCGACGACATCTCGTACGGGCCGGAGACGTCCACCTTGATCGCGACATCCTTCAGTGGCAGGGCGCTGAAAGTCTTCTGCTGCGACAAGTTGCGGGCGAACACCAATTCGCCCTCGCGCACGTCGCCCCGGCGGATGACCCGGGCCAGAGCCGGGTACTGGCACAGCGTCGAGGGCTCCCCGACCGGCCACATCCATTTCATGAACCGGGTGAATCCGCCCGCTGTGCCTTCCAGCGCGAAATGGATCGGCACTTCCCAGCCGTTCAGACACTGGCCGTAGAACGTCATCAGCGGCGGGGCTTCGAGCCGCCACTGGTTGGGCAGGACGTTGGCCCACTCGGAGACGCCAAACGGCATGTCCAGCACGCGTTCCATGCCGAGCTTGAGGATGTGCTTCGGCTCGGTCAGGGCCCCTTCGTGATGAAACGGCTGGCCGGGGAGGATCTGCCAGCCGCCGGGCCCGCCGCCGTAATAGTGGTGGCGGTCGATGTAGTCCATCCCCGGCACGTTCGAGTACAGCTCGGGGTAGAACCCGGCGCCGACGCCGAACCAGCCCGTGCCGCAGAACGGCTGCCGCACGCCCGCGGCACGCAAGGCATCCTTCGTCTTCTGGAAGTAGCCGTTGTTCAACTCGAAATAGAACCGAAGCTGGTCGCTGGCGCGGGTCACCTTCTCGGGATTGACCTTGTTCAGCTCCCAGATCCCCAGTCGCTTCACGGTTGCGTCGGCCAGCCGCTCATCGTCCCTCAGATCGTCGCCCCAAGCCGCCGCCAGTTTCTCTTGGGAGCCGTACTTCTTCAAGAGCCGGTCGGCCCAAAGCCGGTCGAGCTTCTTGGCGTAATGCGGCGCGATGCCGTCAATCGTGTAGAAGAACACGCCGTCCTCGTTGGTCACTTCGACCTGGGCGATGGCGGGGTCCTCGCCGTACATCTTGTTGCCGCGATAGGGATTGCGATGGGTCATGATCGCTCGCTCCAGCGCGATGTTGGCCTGCATCACATTCTCGTCGAAGAAGGTGATACCGACCGAATCGAGCACCGGCTCTTCGCCGGGCCGGCGCTGGCGCTTCGCCTTTTGATCGGCAAACGCCACGGACTCGTCGAACGCGTCGACGCCGTCGCCCTTCTTGAGCTTGCGATACCACAGGAAGCTGGGGCGGCTGTAGATGCCGTGCCGGGCCAACTCGGCAATGAAGTAATCGAGTTGGTCCATGACCTCCGGGTTGAGGTGCCCGCTGTCCGGCCGGCTCCAATCGACGGCCGAGTTTTTTTCCGGCCCCGTGACCAGGTGGCCGATCCGCACCAGGTTGAACCCGTACTTGGCCAGCCAGCGAGCCACGTAGGCGGATTCCTTCTTGTCCCGAGGCGTACCCTGCATAGTCGCCACGAACCGTGCGGGCGTGCCGTCCTCGAACACCCATCGCCCGTCGACGGTCTTCAGGAACCCGTGCTTGCCCGCCGGAGCGTCCAGCGATGCGGACTGGTCGATGGGCGTCGGCTCGAAGGGGTCCTCGACCACTTCGACGGGAAACCACTGGCTGCGGTCGAGTGTTTCCAGATCGCTTTGCATGTAGTCGGGCGTCGGGATGTCGTCCGGAGCGGGGAGCCGGACGGGCTGGTCGGATGCGGTGACCGCCGCGACCACGATGATGCCGTCCGACTGGAGACTCTTGAACTGGATACTCTGAATGACCTTTTCCGGATCCGGGTTGTCCCAACCGAAGACGACCAGCCCTACGTCGTCCGTCTGCGCATTGGGAACGTGGATTGCCGCCCGGTACTTGGCACCGTGCGTCGGATACCACCAGTTCATGATCTCTTCCTTGTCGCGGACGGGAATCTCAGCGGTGGTGCCATCGGCGTAATGGATCACGTAGTTGCCCATGTGGCCGGTCGACCACGCGGCAGCGTGGAGGAAGTACAGGCTGCGAGCCGTACCGCCGACTTCCGCCGTGGCGCTGGTCGGACCGGCCGGGAACTTCTTCGAACCCAGGGTCAACACGGCTTTCCCGTGGTTGCCGGCCGGATCGATCAACTCGAAAGGAATGCCCAGCAACGGTCTTCGCCCCACCTGGATCTGCCGCAGATCGTTGTCACCCTGGTCGGTCCACCCACCTTTCCCATCGCCCCAGATCTCGTCACGCCAATCCATATTCACGATCGGCTTCAGATCGACCGTTTGAAACCCGGTATCGGCGCCAGGGGCAGGCAACTCGCTACACAGAGTTGCCGCCACGAAAGCAATCCACGCGCCAATGACCGGACATGCCGGCGTGAACATTTTCAACAGCTTCATCGATCGGTCCTTTCAAGAACGGAAGGCAACATCGAGCTGGGCGGCAAACCACACATTTGTCGGTCCTACTTGCCGAGGTTCTCGTACAGCTTCAGGTTATGAGTGGATGCTCCGATGGCGAGGATGTCCGGCCGGCCGTCACCGGTGAAGTCCGCGATCACGCAGTCGGCAGCGGCAATGCCTCCGTCGTCCAGCACTGTTTTCCTCCAGCGCTCGCCGCGCGCATCCGTCGCCTGAAAAACGGAGACCTTGAACCCTTTGCCGCGGAAGCCCCATACGATCTCGTCGCGACCGTCGCCATCGAGGTCCCCCGCGGCAAGAGCATGGCCGTTGTCCATGGTGTCTTCGAGCACGATGCGTTTCCACGCCTCTTGGTCTGGAACATAGACCACCGCCTGGTTGCCGTGCCAGGGCTCGATCGCAGCGAGAAAGCGGTGCTTTCCGATGTGCCCCAGGCGGACCTCGCTGCTGCCGCCCACGGCCATCCCAGCTCACGGGGTTGACCGCGTGCAGGATCCCCCGCGGCTGGCTGGAGAGCGTTTCTCGTTTCCACTGGCCGGGCCGGTAGAGATAGATCGGCACCGGATCGTCGAACTGGGGCGGGTATCTACGCCCGACCAGCGGCGCTACCAGAAGCACCTTCTTCCCATCGCCCTCCGGGTCGATCCAGCGCACCCGGTGGGCTGTCGGCACACGGTCGATCTCGCGCGGTGTCCAAGGCTCTCGCACGTCCTGGCCGCTCTTGAGCAGGTCGACGTTGCCGACGCTCCGCTCGGGACTCGGTTCGAACCGGTACGCCAGGACCGCTTCGGGAACTCCGTCGCCGTCGACATCCCAACAAGCGGCGTTCAGTGGCCGCGGCACATTTGCCGCCAGCACATGCCGGTTCCACGAGGGATGCTGATTCTCGTACCAAGCGAGTTCCGTGGCCCGCTCGTCGACGGCGATCACGTCCCTCCTCCCGTCGCCGTTCAGGTCGGCGGCGACAAGTTGATAGCCGAACTTCAGATCGCGGGTGAGCACGTGCTCACGGAAACGCGGCAGGTCCTCGGCACAGAGGCCGACGCAGGCCCAGAGCCAGACCTGGCAGGCGCAAGCCAACCGTTGCCCCCATGGAGCCCTACCGTTCCGCTTCATATCGATCACCTCCATTTCCTTCGGTTGCGGCCATGCCGCGCTGGGCGAGAGGATGCGCGGGGCGATCTCAGCGCCCATGATCTCCGGGCGACACTTGTCCGTCACTCAGGCTAACCCGCTGTTGGTCGAAAAGCAATCGGGACTGCTGTCCCTACGCTCTCGGCCCCCCTGATCGTCGCCCAGGAAATCCAGCCTGGCCAAAGGCTAACCACCGGGCCAGAACAGAACTTTGCATACAGGGAGGTAACGAACTGTGTGAGGCCAAAGGGATGGCGGGGCGTCGTCCACAACCTGTACACCCTGTCCCCCGTAACGTGAGCTTTGCCGAAGAGCCGGATGTGGGAAATCTACAAGTCCGGTTGTAGCTGTCCATTTTGAGAAAGAGGCCCAACGCCAGGTGGTCACGCCCGCAGCGACCGACAATTGGGTACACAACGCCCACGGCGAGCCGCTGCTGGTCGTCACCAGTGAGATCAACGCCAAGCTGACGCAGGTGCTCGAACCGATCCTGGCCGACGTGCGGCGTCTGGTGGGCGACGACCGGCGGATGACGGTCGTCTTCGACCGGGGCGGCTTCAGCCCCAAGCTCTTCGCGCGGCTGATCGACGCGGGGTCCGACGTGCTCACCTACCGCAAAGGCAAAGTGAAAAAGCTCCCCTTGTCGCGGTTCGAGACGGTGAAGGAGGATGTAGACGGGGTGCAGCGGGAGTACACGCTCTGCGACCGGCCCCGGGTTCGCGTCGGAACGCTGCCCGCCCAGAAGAAGCAACGAGGCGGGTTGGCAAGACGCAACTGCTGGGAATGCTGCACGACCACTATCCCCGCGCCACCGAAGAAGGCCGCACGCTGCTGCACGCCGCCCTCCAATCGCCCGCCCGCCTGGAAGTCGCCGAGGATGAACTCCGCGTAACCATCGCCCCCCAGTCCTCTCCCCATCGCACCGCCGCCCCGGCCGCAATATGCCAACAACTCAACGCCCTGGCCGCCCCATTTCCCGGTACCCATCTCCGCCTCCACCTGGCTGTTCAGGCCGCCGAACCTGTCATATCATGAAGGGGGTATGTCAGGAGGTCTGAAGTTACAACGATCAAGGAGGGCCCATCATGCGCAGTTTTTCCAGAGTCGTCGTCCCACTTGTTGCTCTCGCGCTCGTGTCCGGATGCCAGCAGGCGTCGCAGCCCGGCAATAAGATGCCGGCCGACACTGGGGCGGCAGAGCAGGGCGCGGCGGATTCTCAGCCGAAGGGCCAGCCGAGCGAGGACCAGCAGGCGCCGGTTGCCGCGGCGGAATCGGCGGCGCCGGGCAAGCTGCTCGGCAGCGAGTACGTTCCGCCGGACGCCCTGCTCGTCTCCGTGGTGTTTCCAGGCCGCACGCTGGCGCGCCCGGAACTGGCCGGCGCACCGATCGAGCGGGTACTCCAGAAGATGGGCTACTTGGACCGCCCGTTCGAGATGCCCGTGCCGGCACGCTTCCTTATGGACTTGGGCGTTCCACTGGAAGACGTTGAGCAGGTCATCTGCGTTGTCGCGGGCATTCGGCCCGTCGTTGTCGGCCCGGACGGCAAGGCAGTGATAACCGGCGCTGCGCAAACCGAGGAAGCGACCCTGGAAGAAGAGGAACTTGACGAAGAGGCCGCAGCAGAGGCCTGGCAAGATGCCTGGCAAGAGGAGTACACAAGTCTCGAGCAGGACCCGTGGCTCTACGGTCCTTTGGTGGAGGCTTATGTTGTGCGGCTGAGCGGTCCCGCGCCGCGCGCGGCCGTGGACCTGCCCTTCAGGCCCAAGGAGGTCACGCTGGGCGGCAAGACCTACTTCGGGCAAGGCGAAGACACCAGGGTCCCGGCCGTCCATTTCGCCGACGAGCGGACCATGATCTTCGGCGAAGAGGGGGTGGTTCGCAAGATGCTGGCCGAGCAGCGGGGCCCGAGCGCGCTGAGCGAGGCCCTGGACGATCTCGACTTCGAAGCGGACATTGCGGGCGTTCTCAACGCGGCGACGGTGCGCGAGGAGCTGATGCCAAGAGCCCCAAACGGCGCGGCGCCCAAGTCGCCGGTCGACGACGTCGGCGTGGCCACGTTCTCGGTGCGGCTCGACGCCCGGCCTTCGGCCAAGGTAGTGGTTCACGTGAAAGACGCGGCGGCTGGCGACCGCGTGAAGGAGGTGCTCCAGAGCGCGATCGCCGCGGCCCGCGAAGAGGTTGCGGCCATGCGGCCGAGGCACGTCCGGCCGGAAGTGCAGGGGTTGCGCGATCTGGCCCGGGATCTCTTCACCCGCGGAGTGAACGCGCTGAAGTTCGAGCGCGTGGAGGATCGCGTGGAGATTACGCTGGAGGATTTCGCGCCGCTTAGTGATCTGGCCACTTTGTTGAGCCTATTCAGCGCAACGGCGCTGGGGCGCGTTGACGTTCCTCTGCCGGCGGTCCCGCTGTTCGAGGAGGATACCGCGGCGGCGACCATCCGCCGGTTGATCCCCGCCGCGGCCGGCTCGCGGGCCGAGATCCTTTGCGCTCTTGCCCGCTCGCCCACGACGCCGAAACCCGCCGAGCTGCTCGCGGACCCGGCCGTCTCGGCGATCGTGATGATCTACAAGATCCACCCGCCGGGTGTGTATGAGGACCAAGCCGAGGAGTTCCGCTTCGACATGCAGGGGGCTCCCAAACCGAGCGCGATGGCCCGCGAACTCTTTCGCAGCAAGTACCTGGGCTACTACTCGATGATCCACGCGGACCGGATCACCGACTTCACCTGCGAAGTGGACGGCGAGACGGCCAAGGGCAGCGTGTCGTTCGAAGTGCCGGGTTTATGGGCGGGAAAGGTTCAGTACGTGGCCGAGCGCGTGGACGGGCGTTGGCGGATCACGGAGTTCGAGATGCCGATCCACGGGTGGCGATTCGTGCGCACCGAAACCGGCCGATGGAAGTGGTTCACCGTGTTCGGCGACGCCGAAGAGCTAAGCCGCCGGTTCGGGTGCCCGACCGGGGAGCCGGTCTCCGGCAAGATCACGTTGGATGGAAAGCCGCTGCAGGAAGGGAGCATCCAGTTCTCCCACACCGCGGACCCTTGCGCAGTGGCACACGGGCATCTTCGCGAGGGGACCTACTCCCTTGAGTTGCCCGCGGGTTCGTACTACGTGACGATCCTGTCTTCGCAGCCCAAGGTTCCCACGAAGTACCGCCGGCTGGGCCAGTCGGGACTGACGGTCGAGGTCGTAGAAGGAAAGAACGTCTTCGATTTCGCCCTCGCCGGCGAGTAGGCGACACCTCCGTTCCCTCCGTTGCCTCCTGTTCCGATCGACACTCAGCGAAACACGATCCGCCCGAACTGGCGCGTGCCGTGCTCCCCGCCCACGAGGTCGTAGACGCCGCTGAACATCGCGAAAGCGCCGATCTTCGAGCGGTAGACCTGGAAACCCCAGACCGTGCCCTGTTGCGGCGGATCCCCGGTCAGGTCCTCAAGCGGGATCGACGCCTCGAAGGTTCCCGACTTCTCGCCCAGGTTGAACTTGAACTTCCAGTTGGGCTTCCACCAGCCGCCGGTCTGGTGCGTGGCGTAGGCCCGGCAGTGGGTCGAGACCCAGAGCCCTGCGATGTTGCTCACCAGATGATGGTAGTGCTCCCGACGGCCGGTCGTGTCGAACAGCAGCTCGATGCAGGGCACGCGCCAGGCGAAGTTGACCCGCTCGCCGGGTCGCTTGCCGTGCCACTGCTTCTGCGCCCATGAGGGGAGCACGGGCTTCTCCGAGTAGCTCATCTCGACGCCCACGTAGAGGTGCGTCTTGCCGTAGAGCAGCTTCAGCCGCGTCGCCTCCTCGCGGGGCGGCTCGAACTCGGCGAGCTCCCCCGGCGGCTCCTTCCGGCCCCACGCGGGTCGAACGAACGGCTGCGAAGGCTTGGCCGATCGCCATGCCGCCTCGTCGAGCTTCCCATCGACAATGACCGCTGCGTCTGTGGGCGTCACGTCCCCTTCCCGATAGCCGTAAGCCAGCGCGTACGGCGTGTATTCCAGTCGTCGTCGGAGCCGCGCGTATTCGCCCCATTCGTAGGAGGTTCGCGGCGCCTCCGGCCCCCACAGCTCGAATTGCAGCTTGACCTCCTCGGCCAGCGGGCTCCGCAACAAGAGCGGCACCAGCCGGTCGAACCGCGACTTCATGCCCCCGTTGATTTCCGGCAGCTTTCTCAGCACTTCTTCCCGGGCCGGGCAGCCCGCGAAGTCGCGATTCCGGTTGTAGAAGCTGACGTACTCCCACAGCGCCCGGTACAGCCCGGGATCGCGCCCGGAAAGCTCGCGCACGGCCAGCTTCAGCGACCGCTCGGGATCGTACGCCTCGGGGTTCCAGAGGTAGTCGCAGACGGTGATGCGCGTCACGGGCGTGCCCCGCTCGGGAAAGACGCACTCGACCTCTTGCCAGAGGTCCTTGTCCCGGCCGGTGTAGGCGAAGTACTCCCCGCCACGCCCGAAGTTGTCGTAAATCTGGGCCTTGCCCTCCAGACCGTACAGCTCGCGATAATCCGCCAGGCACCGGGTCGGGATGGTCCACGAGATCACCTCCGGCCCGCAGACGCTCAGGCCCATGTCCTTTGGTAGCGGCCCGTGCGACAACAGCGCTTCGGCAAACTCCCGCTGCTCGAAGGCGTTGTGCCAGTAGGGCCGCGGCATGAAGAAGACCTTGTTTCCCGGGTCGATCGCCTTGATGCGACGGTGCATTCCCAGCAGGAAGTGGTGCAATGCCTTGAAGTAGGCTTCCGTGTCGTCGCCGGTCGAGAACTTCTTTCGGGTCGGCTCGCTCAGCTCCCCGCCCGTGTCGTCGAACTTCAGCACGAACTCACGGCATCCCTGCTCGTAGCACTCCCGGGCACCGCGGACCGCCCGAACTCCGGGCCGGGCCCGACGGCCGGCCATCAGCTCGTCCATCTCGGCGTCAGTCGCCCGCAGCGGTGAGCCGTAGTGGATCCACGCCGCTGCCCGGCGGTGATACTCCGCGAGCGGGACGCCGCTGGAGAACCGCTCGTGCTGGAAGAACCAGGCGTAGTTGGCCTTGTAGCGCCATTCCCACTGCCGGGGCCGCTTGTTGCCGCGATACGTAAAGCGGGGGAAATCGAGGATCCGTCCTTCGCGGATGTAGACGGCCCCTTGGTGCGAAAATACCATCTGGCGCAGCGTGGCCAACGCCCAGAAGTCGGCCGCCGGGGAGTTGCCGGCCAGGAGCACGGCGTTCTTTCCGCGGTACGCCCCCGCGGCGGAGAGCAAGACGTAGGCCTCGGTCCCCTGTTTCGCGGCCTCTTCGAGTAGCGGCTGTAGGCGCTGCTTCTCAACCAGCTCGGCCCACGCCGGGAGCTTCGCAAGCCGGCCCACGAAAACGATCGTATCGGCCGCCGGTCGCGTGAATTCGGAGGCGTCGACCACCGCGGGCGGCTCGTGTCCCAGCATCGCCCCCAGCTCGGAAAACAGTGTCTCCGGGGCCCGATACCGGTCCGGCCGCACGACCAGGACCTTGCCGGTAGCAAACGCCGTCCCCTCCAGCTCCGCCTGCTGCGGCGTGGGCAGGACCGCCGTCTCCAGGTCGCCTTCCATGTACTCCGGCACGATCCGATCCAGCGGCACGGCACCGCCCGCCAGGGCCGCAGCGACCACGGACATCGAGAGCAAATTCATCGCGTTCCCCCTTTCGTTCGTTTTGTCGCAGGGCGCATCATAGCACGCGCCGCCAGGCGCGCGAAACCCCGCCATGTCCGCGCCTTGCTTGCCGGCCCGCGCCGCGAGATAATCACGCCAGTGGCACGAAGCGTCTGAAGTACGACGGCCTTCCAAGGCCGTCGCCGTCGGGTGCGAGCCCTCGACGGCCTTGGAAGGCCGTCGTACGTATCACCATCTCGCGACCACCGCCTCATCAGAAAGGAACTGCCATGTCGTCAACACGAGCGAAGAACCCGGACACCGGGAGGACCTCGCGACGCGAGTTCCTCAGCAAGTCGGGCACGCTGCTGGGCGCCACCGCCGCCGGGCTGGCGCTCGAGCGGAGCGCGCACGCCGCCGGCGACGGGAGCTTCAAGGTGGGGCTGATCGGCTGCGGCGGCCGAGGATCGGGGGCGGCGCTCAACGCCATGAACGCGGGCAAGGACATCAAGGTCACGGCCATGGCCGACGTCTTCGAGGACAAGGTGCTCGGCAGCCGCGCGCGCCTCGCCAAGGCCAAGCCCGACCAGGTCGCCGTGGACGACGACCGCTGCTTCGTCGGCTTCGACGGCTACCGCAACGTGATCGATAGCGGCGTCGACGTCGTGATCATCGCCTGCGCCTCGCACTTCCATCCCGCGTACCTCGAGGCCGCCATCGCCGCGGGCAAGCACGTCTTCTGCGAGAAGCCCCACTCGCTCGACGTGCCGGGGCTTAAGCGCGTGATGAAGGTCTGCGAAGAGGCCGAACGCAAGGGGCTCGCCGTCGTCTCCGGCCTGTGCTGGCGCTATCACCCGGGCATGAGGGCCACGGTCCAGCGCGTGCTCGACGGTGCCATCGGCGAGGTCACCTCGATCCAGGAGACCTACATGGTCGGGCCCTATCGCGTCATCCAGCGCAACCCCGACTGGACTGAAATGCAGTGGCAGATGCGCAACTGGTACCATTTCAACTGGCTGGCCGGCGACCAGGTCCTCCAGCAGCTCATCCACAGCATCGACAAGGGGGCCTGGGTGCTGGGCGACGTGCCGCCGGTGAAGGCGTGGGGCATCGGCGGACGCTCCAACTGCTTCGGCCCGCAGTTCGGCGACCTGTTCGACCACCAGGCCATCGTCTTCGAGTATGCCAACGGCGTGCGCATGTTCGGCCTGTGCCGCAACCACACCGGCTGCTACAACGAGGTCTCCGACACGGTCTTCGGCACCAAGGGGACCGCCCACCTGATCAAGCACCGCATCGAAGGCGAGACCAAGTGGCGGTACGACGGCCCGGCCGCCAGCATGTACGACGTCGAGCACCAGGAGCTGTTCGACTCGATCCGCGCAGGCAAACCGATCAACAACGGCCTCTACATGACGCGCAGCACCATGCTGGCCCTGCTCGGCCAGTTCGTCTGCCACACGGGCCAGGAGATCACCTGGGAGAAGGCCATGGAGTCGACCCTTTCCGTGGAGCTGCCGCGTTACGGCTGGGACGTCGAGCCGCCCATCAAGCCCGATGAGACCGGCAATTACGAGCTGGCCGTGCCGGGGGTGACGGAGTTTTCGTAGTCCCGACGCTCCGCGGCGGGACCGTGAAGCCAGCGATGTCGTAAGTCTTGTCGCGTCACGGACCGGCTGCCATTCTTTCGGCTGCAGGCGTTGGAGTCCAGGCTTTAGCCTGTCTTCCGGCAGTCCTCTTCCGTGCCCAGGCAGCCTAAAGGCTGGACTCCAACGAAAAATCACGGCCTGAGAGTGCCGCGACTACACCTCCCACCCCTCCCGGTGCTTCGGGCGCAGCGCCCGGTCGGCCTCGTCGTCGCCGGGGATCTTGCAGGCGGCGGGGTCGAACTGAAGCGGCCGGCCGGTGAGCGTGGCCACGTTGCCCAACAGCAACAGCTCCATGGCCGGGCCGGAGTGGTCGAAGTTCGACAGCGGCTTGGGTCCGCCGCGGCAGGCGGCCTGCCATTCCCGTTCGTGGCTGCCGGCGGTCGGGATCGACTTGGGCGGCCCCCCGGCGTCGGGGAAGTCGCTCTTGGGTAACAGATCGCACATCGAGTTGTGGGCGTTGGTGTGTACGATGCCCTTGCTCCCCACCAGCAGCGTGCCGGAGCGGGGCGTCCAACTATCCTTCCACTCCAGCGGCCGCCCGGCGATCTTCTCGAGCCGGGCCCATATTCCCTGGCGCTTCAGCTCCTCTTCCTGGGCGTTGTACCAGTGGATTCGCGCCGGCGGTAGCGAGCCGCGCGCGGGCACGTCGAAGCGAACGATCTGCCACTGAGGGAAGGTCTCGGGGCAGGGCTCGGGGAACTCGGCCTCGACGCGGATCCGCGCGCCCGGCTCGCCCCCCTCCCAGAGCGTGCCCAGGTTCAGGCCCATAAAGGCCATGTTGATCGAGTGCGAGCCGCCGCCGCCGAGCACCCCCGTGCTGAAGTCGCGCCAGGCCCCCCAGCCGGTCACGTACGAGGGGTGGTACGGGCGCAGCGGCGCCGGCCCGAGCCAGAGGTCCCAGTCGAGGTGCTCCGGCACCGGCGGGGTTTCCTGCGGGCGCGGGCGAGGACCCGACCCGCCGAACACGTACCATACGTGCGCCTCGCGCACCTCGCCCACGGCCCCCTCTTGAACCAGCTCCAGCGTGCGGCGGAACGAGTCGGTGGCCATCCCCTGGTTGCCCATCTGGGTGGCTACCTTCTCTTCGCGGGCGATGCCGCGCAGGGCCCGGGCCTCGGCCACGTCGTGAGCGATCGGCTTCTCGCAATAAACGTGCTTGCCGCGCCGCATGGCCGCGACCGAGATCACGGCGTGGGTGTGCGCCGGCGTAGCCACCACCAGGGCGTCGAGCCGGCGGTCCAGCTCGTCGAGCATCTTGCGGAAGTCCTGGTAGACGGACGCGCCGGGCACCCGCTTGAGCACGGCCGCCGCGCGTTTCCGGTCCACCTCGCAGACGGCCGCCAGGTTCTGGCCCGTGCGCGGGATCGCGCCGGCATGGTACTGCCCGCGCTTGCCGACCCCGACCAGGGCGATGTTGAGCTTCTCGTTGGCCTGATACGACCAGGCGGATCGGCCGTCGCCCAAAACCATCCAGCCCGCCGTCCCCAAAGCGGCGGACTTCAGCAGCTCGCGTCGATTGGTACGGTGACTCATGGTTCTCCTCCCGTGCGTTCGCGGAACTCCCCTTGTGGACCGGGTGGTAAGTGGACTTGCGCCGCCCCGAACGCGCTTTCGCCGGGGACGACGGCGAGAACCCCGATCACGCCGTCCAACCTAGAGGGTCGGCGCCGCGGATGCAAACAATTCCGCGGGCCGTCCACCCGTTGGGGGGAAGCCGGCTCTCGAAGATCGTCCGGCAACTGGCATCCGGCCGGGTCGAACGGTATGCTCGTGTGCATGACTCAGGTTGTGCCATATACAACTCGCAAAGAGACATGCTAATGTTGCTCACTCCGTCATCAAAGCATCGGATGGCCGTCTTGGCGTGCCTGGCCCTGGCTTGTGCGGCGGAAGCCGGCGCGGCCGCCGAGGGCCCCCTGCCGCTGGAGAACCGCAAGAGCGGGATCTCTATCGACCTCTCCGGCCAGAACGGCAAGGACTGGGCGGTCGAGCAGCTCTTCCACGACCCCTCGCTCGGCGACCAGGTGATCTTCCTTACCGATCGCGTGGCGATCTCGCTGGCCCACAACGCCAACAACAGCGTCATGCACCGGGGCGTCGGGTTGCCGGGCGTGATCGGGACGGACGGACCGGACGGCCTGCCCTACACGGGCGACGAGGGCGACATCCGCTGGAAGATCGACCGCGACCTCCAGTCGCACTGCTACACCACGGCCGGCGGCGAGACCATCCCCGATTTCGCCCCGCGGTATACCGGCCCGATTCGGCTCGGCGAGCTTACTTACGACGGCGAGAAGCCGGTGCTGGGCTCGGTGGGTGAGAGCGGCGGGCCGTGGGGCGACCGGCCGTCCACGACGCGGGAGCGGTTCGCCTACGGCCAGCGCGACGCGGCCGGCAACGAGTGGCACACGCTCACCTACTGGGACGACGACGGCCCGATCTTCCGCAAGATCCACAAGAGCCCGCACCGCCAGGGCGCCTCCGACGGCCACTGGGTCTACCTCTGCGTGAACCCGCACACGCCGGTCCTCCAGTTCCACGCCCCCGACGGCCAGCAGTACTACACCACGCCGATCAAGACCTACCACGTGCCGAAGACCTGGCCACAGACCACGTACCTGACCGGCGGCGTGACGCTTGCCCTGTTGAACATCACCAGTGACGAGCCGGTCTACTATCGGGTCGGGGCGGGCGAGTGGACGCGATACGACCGGCCCCTGGAGGCGGCGGCAATCCTCGCCCGGGATGACACGCCCACGGTCTTTCAAATGCGCTTGGGCGAAGACGGCCCCGTGCTGAATCGAACGCTGGTGACGAACCCCGCCGCCCCCGCGCCCGGCGAGCGCCACGGCTACCTGCTCTGGGCCGACGACGCGGAGCGGGCCCGGTGTATCGAGAAGCTGCGAACGACCGAGCCGTTCGCCGCCAGCTACCGGGTGTTCCGGTCTTCGTATTTCATGGGCTCCGATGCGGCGTTTGAAGACGCCCGGGGCGGCTGGCGAAGCGGCGCCTCGATGGCGTCGGAGTGTCTGAGCAACGCGTTTGTCGCGGTCGTGGAAGGCGTCGAGAACGAGCCGGAAATCGCCGCCCTGGCCAAGAAGCGGCTGATGCGACTGGCCCGGCTCGAAGCGGTGGGGTTCGAGAACGGCGTCAGCTCGGCCACGCCGAGCAAGGACTACTTAAACGAGCTGGGCCAGACGCTTCAGCTCTACGCCGACGCCGGCATGGCCTACGACTTGCTCGCCGGCGCCTACCGCAGCAGCCACGACCCGGCCGGCATGACGCCCATCGAGGAGCTATGGATTCGCGACGGCCTGGCGGAGGTCGCCAAGACGATGCTCCAATTCCGCGGCAACTGGAGCTTCACTTCCGGGGGCGGTGACGTGCACTGGGCACACGGATACGAGCTGGCATTGGGCATCATCGCCGCGGCCATGCCGACCTACGGCACCCCCTACTTCGGCGCAAGCGGGGCCGACGGCCGGACTGCGCCCGCCGCCGGCCGGGACGGCAAGTTCTGGAATCCGTTCCCCGACCAGGGCGTCACCTGGTGGCAAGCGGCCACCGACCCCGCGATCGCCACGCCCGGCCACCCCAACGTCCGGGCACCGTTCCGGGCGGAGTTCCTGCTGAGCGACTCGGGCTGGTGGACCGGGCCGAACGACTTGGTGGGCGACGGCGACCGCTACTTCCGCGGCCCGACGGGCACCCGGCTGGTCGACGTAAAGTACGGCGGCATGGCCAACGCCGAGGCCCTGGTCGAGCTGAAGGAGATGGGCGGCTACGAATCGCCCTTCGTCGACCGGCTTCACGTCCTGGAGTTTGTTCGCCGGGTTCGCGGAGCCGGGCACACGCCGCGGTGCGTGGCCAACTACATCCGGCGGCGCCAGCTCAGCGGCACCGTCGATTACGCCTGGGACGAAGCCCGGCGGCGGTACATCCCCCGGGAGCCCCGCTTCGCCTCGACGCTGCTGGCCTTCAACGACCACTTTCCCGGCGCCGCGTTGCCCGGCACGCGGGAGAACGTTGAGGCGTTTCTCGATGACGTGAAGCGTTACTACGACCGGACCGCCCCCGGCGATTACCCGAAGCGGATCGAGGACGACCGCAAGGTGTTCTACGACGCCTACACGCTGGCGCTCTGCTGGGCCCCGGAGCAGTTGGCACCCGCCGCACCCGGGCCGAACGGCCACGCGCCCATCTTCCGGCCGATGTTCAAGTACGTCACGCGCCCCGGGCAGACGATCGTCAAACCGCTCTCGGCGGTCGATCTCGACGGTCAGCCGGTCACCCTCACCGTGCGCGATCTGCCCGAGGGGGCCGTCTTCGATTCGGAAGACCGCACGATCACCTGGACACCCGGCGGCGAGGACCTTGGCGTCCACGTCGTCACGGTCACCGCCGGCGACGGGCGGCACACCACGTCTCGGCCGCTGCCGATCATCGTGATGAGCGATCCGGGCAAGGGGCCCGTACCGGCGAGCCCCTCGGACGCAACCGTGGTGCTCAACGGGGCCGCTGCCGAGCTTTCGTGGCGGGCGCCACCTGCGGTCGAAGTCTCGCACTACGTCATTTACAAGGACGGCCTGCTGGTGGCCGCGCCCAGCGGCGGCCGGACCACCTGGCGAGACGCCCTTTTGCCCCCGGGCAGCCACACGCGATACCATGTAGCCCTGTACGATGCCGCCGGCCACGAGTCCGCTGCAACGGCCACCACGCCGGCCGTCGTGTCGGTGGCGCCGGGCGCGTCGGCAGCGCGATGAGCCTCGGCTGCGTCTTGCCTAACCAGGAGATCCACGATGTCACGCCTTACCGTGATTCTTTCGAGCGTCGTGCTCATGTCGTCAGCGTCCGTCTTGCCCTGCCGCGCCGCGGAGCAGGTGCCCGGCAAACCGCGCGGGGAATCGGCCGCATCGAACGCCGGCCAAGCCACGGCGCCCGTGGCCACGCCGCGCTGCGATTACCACCGGAGCCGGACACCCCAATCCGCCCTGGTCACCGGGGGCAGGCGCCCTGGTCGCTCTTCCGCACCTACCGCAGCGACTTGACCGAGCGGATCGACCGCGTCCACCAGCCCGGCGAGTCGGCCTGGATCGACGCGACCTGGGCGGTGATGGAGCTGCAAACCGGCGTCATCCCCGAGCGAAGAAAGCGGCTCGCCGAAGCCCGGGCCCGCAACCTCGCCCGAATCGAGAAGCTGGAAAAGGCCAAGGAGAAGATGATCGCCGCCCTGGGCTGTGCCATGGCCGGTCACGATGCGTCGGGCGTTCCGGCCGTGGTGAAGCTGACCCGGCAGTGGGGCGGGCGCGAGGAGGCGACCGTCTGGTTCCACGGCGGCAAGGTGCCCGGCCCGGCGGCCACGTTCGCCAACAGCGTCCAGGTCCACGCCCTCGACCTCGACGACTTCCACCGCCCGTCGATCACCCACATCACCTCGGTCATCGTGCCGGCGGCCTTCGCCATGGGCGAACTGAACGGGGCCTCGGGCAAGGAGACGCTGGCGTCGATCGTCCTGGGGATCGAGGTGGCCGGGCGGCTTGGCCGGGCCTGCCGCGGGCTGCACGCCCACCAGGGTTTTCTACCCACCTCCGTGATGGGCGGCTTCGGCGCCACCGCCGCCGCGTGCCGCCTCCAGGGCTGCTCGGTCGACCAGACCGTCCACGCCATGGGTATCTGGTACGCCCACTGCTCGGGCAACCGCCAGGCCCTCTACGACCGCACGCTCACCAAGCGGATCCAGCCGGCCATCGCGGCCCGGGCCGGCGTGCTGGCCAGCTTCCTGGCCCGCGAAGGGCTGACCGGCCCCCGGCGGATCATCGCCGGACAGCCGGCCTCGCTGGTGCCGATCTACGGGCTGAGCCGCAAGGGCCCCCCGCCGACCGTGGGCCGAGTGATGGAGCCGCACGACTTCTTCGAGGTCGAGCTTCTGGCGTACAAGCGCTACGCGAGCTGCGGGGCCAGCCACATGGCCATCGAGTCGGCCCTGGACCTGGCCAACGAATACGACCTGAAACCCGAGGACATCGAGACCGTTTGGATCTTCGGCTGCGGGGTGAACTCGGGCATGACGGGCGTGCCCTGGCGCGACAGCGAGAGCCCGCAGGCCATGGCCCAATTCTGTGCCCCGTACGAAGTGGCCTCGGTCATCAAGAACCGCCGCTTCGGCCCGGCCGAGATAACTCGCGAGCGGATCGCCGAGGATAAGGAGGTCGACGCCCTGGCGCGGCGCGCGAAGCTCTGCGACTGGAAGGATTGGGGCGGTCCGCGGCCCGGCTTTCAGGCCGTGCGGATTCTGCTGAAGGACGGCCGCACGCTGGAAGCCTGGCACGACCACGACGAGGTGCTCTCGCCCGAGGCGAACCCCTACGAGCGGTTGGTCGAGAAGTTCAAGTACAGCGTCGTCTTCTCGGGCTTCGTCGACGACGAGGGGGCCGACGAGCTGGTCGCTGCGATCGAAAAGCTGGACAAGTGCGAGAGCATCGGCGGGTTCATCGACGAGCACCTGGTATTTGGGACGGGAGAATAGACCAGGCTCCTTTTTCGTTCCAAGCGGCGCTACTCGCCCGGCTCGCCGATCGCACGGAGGTAGCCCGCCAGGCGCTGCTGGATATCCAGCAGGTTCTGCCACTGGCGCTGTTCGAGCGTGACGCGCTCGGCCTTGCCCGCCGACTCGACCGACTGGATCAGCCCCCGCACCCGGAGGTGCAGGTACTGCAGCAGCTCGGCGAGCTGGGCGGCCTGACCGGGGCTGAGCGACTTGGGCAGCTCGGGCGGCACCAGCGTGTGCAACGTGGCCTGGGCGTCGGGTGCATCGCCCCAATTCAGCTCGAAATCGAGCCGCGCCGAGTCGGAGCCCTCTTCCGGATCGTCGGTGTCCATGGTCACGCCGGCCGACAGGTCGGCACCGCGAAGCTCAGCCAGCCGGCGCCCGATCTCGTCCCGGGAGCCGTAAATCAGCACCGTGCGCCCCACCAGGATCACGTCGCCGGGCCGGAGGATCCAGAGCTGGACGTTCTCGCCGTTGACCTTGGTGCCGTTGGTGCTCTCCAAGTCGGTCAACACGATTTTGTCCTGGTCCTCCTGGATTTTCAGGTGGAAGCGGCTGACGCGCTCGTCGTTGAGCTGGACGGAGTTGCCCTCCTCGCGCCCGATCGTCAGCGGCGTGGGCACGTCCTCGAAGACCCGCCCCCGATCGGCACCGTCGATCACCCGCAACGTGACCAGTCCCATCGGAACCCGTCCGAGCTGTTCTGCGTGGCTAAAGCGGCCCGGCCTTTCCGGCCGGGCCCGGCCCTTCTTTTTATCACGGGATTCCGGGCGCGGTCAAGCGGTAATCCTTCGGACAGCTTCCTAGAAGTCCCCGCCCCGGGTCGGCTCGCCGCGAACCTCACTCTCCTCGACTCTCCGGATCGCCACGGGCAACGAGCCGGCGTTGAGCACCAGGACCAGGTCCCGGACTTCTCGCTCATCGTCGAGCCCGGTGATTTGGCCGCGCTGGCCGATCGCGCTCCGGAGGACCGGCGCCGCGTGTAGGTAGCCGTTGAGAATAATGCCCAGCTTTCGAGTGATCCCTTGGGCCTCGTCCGGAAGGTTTGCTCTTGTCAACTCCTGAAACAACACGCCCCCTGTCGAGTTCAGCAGGAAAGAGATGCAAGGGTCGCCGCTGTTGGGGTCAAAGTCACGCTGCGCGCGGCGGAGGTACTTGCCCGTCACATCGAACTGGTCCTTCACCACCAGGATTTCCAAGGCTTTCCGATCCCCCTCGCCCTGGCGGCGCCATGCAATTTCCTTCTGCGCCATGTCGCTTTCAAAGTTGGCCTCTTTGTCACTGGGGACCGGCACCCACCAGGCGAGCACGTTGCCCTCGTCGTCTTTCAGGTAGCGGCCCTCTTCGGTTTGCGCACGTTGGATCAAACGCCCGTGGTCGTGGGGGTTGGCCAGGATGCGGAATTCCAGCGTTCCCTCGGTTGCGACGACTCTTGCGATCCGCGCCATCTCCTCCGGGTCGTCATCGTAAATGCTCACCTCGATCCGGCCGTCGTCGCGCTGCCTTGCCCGACCCAGCCTGCGGCCGCCCAGGATCAGGCGCCGGTCCACACATTCCACCAAAGTGTCCATCTGGGCAGCCGAAGGTTCGAATCCGGGCGGTGCCATGTCCTTGTCCACCTCGTAGACCACCACCATGCCGACGGGCCTGTCAACGGACCAATCGGCTTCCCGGCGCATCCCAACCATGATCCAAGGCAAGCCCACAAACGCCATCATCGACGCAGGAGCCAACATGCCGCCACCCGGCAGCGTCTGCCGGCTCGTCATCTCGATGCCCGCTGGCGTGCGGCGCACCGCGCCTACGCCCGGCAATAGATGCCGCCCGATCGCGCCGGCCGAGGGGATCAGCGAGACGTCGAAGTCGATCCCCCCACGCTTGAGCTGTGTCGAGATCGCCTGGCCCATCATGGGGACCATCGGGTAGAACAGCTCGAACAGGGCCTTCGTGTCATAGTACGAAAGAACAACAGGGCCGCCCCCGTCCTCGAACATAGCCGCCACCTGCGGCACCTCGGCCAGCGAGCGGTGCTCCGCGCCCCGGGACAAGAACGCCTTGACGTTCTGCGGGAACGGGGCCGCGACCAGCTCGCCGTCGGTCAGACACCACGACGGGGCCAACGGAAACTCCTCTTCGCCCGCGTCGAACACGTAGATCGTC
>Ga0180437_10001761_pt1 | contig 36359 bp, 28 predicted proteins | sample SS_ome_4_FD_132410 | JGI IMG/M metagenome (GOLD analysis project Ga0180437, IMG submission 132410) | Hypersaline lake sediment archaeal communities from the Salton Sea, California, USA - SS_3_D_1 metaG | ecosystem: Environmental > Aquatic > Non-marine Saline and Alkaline > Hypersaline >... | reverse complement strand
CCTCCCAGCTTGGGTCCGGAATGTCGCCGCCGAGCCACTCTCGGCCGCGTCTCAAGCGTTCCATCGACTCGACGGGGGGCTTGCTACATAGTTTCACGGCGATTCGCCGAAGGCGAGGAGCCGTGGGACACCGATGGCCCAAGAGCAACAAGCCCCGGCAGGGGCGGCCGTGGGCCGCGAGCCGCTGGCGGGCCCGCCCGCCGACGCCAACGGAGTGGCGGGTAGAGGCCAGGGCGCGAGCCCGTGGAGGAGTGAAGGGCAATCTCTGCGATTGCCGGGAACCTCCCCTCCGGCCGGCTGTATAACTCGGTGAAGGCGGCGCGGACCGACTCGGAGCGGGCGGATGGGCGAGGACATGGCGATCGTTCGGCAGGTGCTCGGCGGCGACGTGGACGCCTTTCGCGCGCTGGTCGAGCGCCACCAGGCGGGCGTGCTCGGCTTCGTCGGCAACATGATCGCCGACCGCCACGCGTGCGAGGACGTCGCGCAGGACGTGTTCGTGACGGCCTTCCGGAAGCTGGCGTCGTTCGACCCGGCCCGCAGCCGCTTCCGGACCTGGCTGCTGGTGATCGCCAGGAGCAGGGCCGTCAACGCGATCAAGAAGAAGGCCCCCGCCTCCGTTGCCGCGCTGCCTGAACGTACGGACGGGCGCGACCCGTCGGACGGCGCGATGTGGCGGGAGGTGGGCGAGCGGCTCGACGCGGCACTGGCCGACTTGCCCGTGCGGCAGCGGCTGGCGTTCGTGCTTGCCGAGATCGAGCAGCTGTCCCACGCGGAGATCGCCCAGATCGAGGGGGCGAAGATCGGGACGATCAAGTCGCGGGTCAGCCGCGCCAAGGCCGCATTGCGGCAGGCGCTGAAGGACGTAGTGGGAGGCGAGTCATGAACGAGGACCCCCGTTACCTCGCCTGGATACGGCGGCGTCGTTCGGCACGGCCGGCCGGCCCCCTTGCCGACGCCGTGATGCGCCGCATCCGTCTGGCGGCGCGGAAGCCGGCGCGTGTGAGGCTGCGCGGCGAGCGGGTGATTTCGGGGATCTCCACGCGGCTGTGGGCCAAGGCGGGCGTAGTGGCCGCGGCGGCGGCCGTGGCGGCGATCCGCGTCCTCTCGATCGCCGCCAGCCTCCACTGAGCTGAATCGGCGGAAGGAGACACCTCATGACGGAAGAAAGCAGCCCTCGGGGCCGGCCCAGGAGGGTTTGGGTCGCCGCGGCGTTGTCGTTGATGACGACGGGGCTTGGCCAGGTCTACTGCGGGCGGATCGTCCACGGGCTTCTCTTCGCTGGGCTGGGTGCGCTGAGCGTGCCGATCTGCCTGGGCCTGCTGGCCCGCGGCGGGCCGACGACGAGCGTCGTGTTCCTCACCGCCCTCGCGGCCGCGGTGGGCGTGCAGGCGGTGGCCCTGGTCGATGCGGTCCGCCTGGCGCGGCGGACGAGGCCGGACTACGCGCTGAAGGAGTACAACCACTGGCTGGCCTATCTGATGCTGATGGTGATCGGCAGCGGGGGGGGGATCACCTGCGCGTTCTACTTCCGGGAGAAGTGCGTCCAGGCGTTCCGGATTCCGGTCGCGTCGATGTACCCGACGATCGCCCCGGGCGACCGCGTGCTGGCCAACAAGACCGTCTACGCCCGGGCCGACCCGAAGGTGGGCGACGTGGTCGTCTTCCCGAACCCGGACAAGCGCGCGGAGAAGTACATCAAGCGGGTCGTCGCGACGGCGGGCCAGACGGTGGCCATCCGCGGCGGGGTCGTCTACGTCGACGGCCGGCCCCTTGCCCAACAGGCCGCGCCGGAGGACGTCGCCGCGCCCATCCGCCGCCTGCGCCCCGGCCGCGCCGCCTACGAAACCAACGGCGAGGCGAAGTACCTGATCTTCTTCGCGCCGCCCGGCGGCGAGACGCCCAAGGACTTCGCCCCCACCGTCGTGCCCAAGCATCACGTCTTCTGCCTCGGCGACAACCGCAACAGCAGCAGGGACAGCCGCCAGTTCGGGCCGATCCCCGTCGCCGGCGTCATCGGCCGCGTCGACTACCTCTACCTGCCCAGCGAACGATGGCAGCGATTCGGGCGCCTGCGATAGGCAAGCGGCAGGGGAGGGACGCGCCGAGAATCGCCAAAGGCGGGCGGGGGGAAGGGTCGAATCAGCATTGGGCGTGTGGTAGAATGCGGACAGGGAGATGATGCCAAGATGGAGATGGTTGCACATACCGTATCGATTCGCGGCGAGTCGGTCGCCGCCGGACGGCCCAGACCGGAGGCGCTGGGTTGGGTGCTTCGGTACATCGAGCCGGTCGTCCGGGACTCCGTCAGCATGGGCTTTCGCAACACCAGTAGCCTGCCCGGCCGCCCGCCCGCGTGGCTCTCGCGGGCCTGCGACGTGCGATTGGTCGGCATCTCCGAAGACGGACCGGATGGGACCCGTCTGCACTTTGAGGCCCCGAGGCTCGGGGGGGCCGCTGAAGAGATCTACGGCCAAGGCGAGCTTTTCCGGATTCGCCCCGATGAACACGACACCGGCTTCGACCTGCTGGGAGATGCGGTAGCAGACGTTCGGAAGGAAGACCACGACAGCATTCGGTTTGACGCGAAGCTGCTCCGAGAGATCCACCGGCTCTACGACGGGCCGTCGAAACGGGGCGTCGAGCAGATTATCCTCCTCGGGGGCCGCTTGCCTGTGGCAGAGCCGATTTCGATTGACCAGGCTGTCTCTGCACACGCGAACCGGATGCGGCAGATCACCCCGCCGGCGCAACGGGCGCGGATCGCGGGGAAGTTGGACATGATCCGGGACAGCGACAGCGTGTTCGAGGTCCTTCTGGGCGATGGCGAGACGGTCCGCGGCGTATGGTTGCCCGGTGAGATGGGCCGATTGCAGGAGCTGTTCCGAGAGGATGTCTTGATCGAGGGGAAGGCAGTGTACCGGCCGTCCAGGAAGCTGCTTCGGCTGGAAGCCGACGCCGTCCGCCCCGCCGCTGGCGGGGATGCTGTCTTCCGGGAGATCCCGCGCCCGCTGGTGCAAGCCACGCCGCCTCGGGTGGCACGCCAGGCCCAGACTCGCGCCGGCGGGGCCGGGTCGATCCACGCTCAGTGGCCGGGCGACGAGACCGAAGACGAGATCCTCGCCGCGCTCAAGGGAATGGGGTAATGGGTTCAGGGGGATCAAGCGCGGCGCCGGTGTACCTGCTGGACACTTGCGTTCTGGTGGCGTACGTCCGGGCCGGGGCTCTCGGCAAGCACGTCGAGCAGACTTACTCGCTGATGAGTCAGCCCTTCAAGCCGCTCATCTGCGAGGTGACGGTCGGCGAGATTCTGGCGCTGGCGAGGCGCCTGGGGTGGGGGGAGGCCAAGACGTCGCTCATGGAAGCGCTGCTGCGCAACCTCGTCCGCGTCGACATCAGTGACCGTGCGTTGATGGGGGCCTACGCTGACCTCGACTGCTACGCCGTCGACAACGGGATCGGCATAGGGAAGAACGATCTCTGGATCGCCTCTGCCGCGCGAGTGACGGACGCTCTGTTGCTGACGACGGACAAGGGCTTCAAGCCCCTCCTGGCAGCCGGGCTCATCCGAGGCGAGTGGATTGACCCGGCGGTTGTCAGGGGTGGGGGGCACTGACGTTGCCCCCGACGCTGCCCCGATTCCTGCGCGAGGGGCATCGCCCGCTTTGCAGATCGGCGCCCACCCGGTACGATCATCTCCGTAAGAGGAGACAGAGATGATCGAGACGAGGCAGGATGCCGGCCGGGCGAGGGCCGGGGTGATGACGCGGAGGGGGCTGTTGAAGGCCATGGCGGCCGGGGCGGCGACAGTCGTCTTGCCGCCGCCGCTGCGGGCTGACGCGGAACGCCCGCCGCGGCCGAACATCCTGTTCATCATGGCCGACGATCATGCCGCCAATGCCATCAGTTGCTTCGGGTCTCGCCTGGCGAAGGCCGCCCCGACCCCGAACCTGGATCGGCTGGCCTCCGAGGGCGCCCGCGTGGAGCGGATGTTCTGCACGAACTCGATCTGCGTTCCGAGCCGGGCGTCGATCCTCACCGGCCTCTACGGGCACAGGAGCGGCGTCTACCGCCTCAGCGACAAGCTGGACCCGAAGGCCCGCAACGTCGCGAAGCTGCTGCGTGCGGGCGGCTACGAGACGGCGGTGATTGGCAAGTGGCATCTGAAGGCCGAGCCGGCCGGCTTTGACCACTGGCGCGTGCTGGAAGGGCAGGGCCGATACCGCAACCCGAAGCTGAAGGGCCCGGAAGGGAAGAAGGTCCACGAGGGCTACTGCACCGACGTCATCACGGACCTGGCGATCGACTGGCTGAAGGGGCGGAGCTCGGGCAGGCCCTTCCTGCTGCTGTGCCACTACAAGGCGGCCCACGAGCCGTGGCATTACGCCAAGCGGCACGCGTCGCTGTACAGGGACACGGTCTTCCCCGAGCCGGCCAGCCTGTTCGAGGACCAGTCCCACCGCTCGGCGGCGACGCGCGACAAGGGCTACACGATGGAGACGATGGCGGGGCGTATGGTGCGGCCCGGTCACGTCCCGGAGCGGTTCGACGCGTCGGGGCTGGACGATCGGCAGCGGCGGCGGAAGGCGTATCAGCACTTCCTGCGGGCGTACCTGCGGTGCATCGCGGGGATCGACGAGAACGTCGGCCGCCTGATGAAGACGCTGAAGCGGCAGGGGCTGGCCGACAACACCGTGGTGATCTACACCTCCGACCAGGGCTACTTCCTCGGCGAGCACAACTACATCGACAAGCGGTGGATGTTCGAGGAGTCGCTCCAGATGGCGACGATCGTCCGCTACCCGAAGGAGATCAAGGGCGGCACGGTCAACCGGGATATCCTGATCAACACGGACTTCGCGCCGCTGATGCTGGACTTCGCCGGCCTGTCCGTGCCGGCCGACATGCAGGGACGCAGTTTCCGGGCGAATCTCGCCGGCCGGACGCCGGCGGGCTGGCGGGAGGCGATGTATTACCACTACTGGACGCACCAGCAGCTCCGTCCGGCCCACTACGGGATCCGCACGAAGCGATACAAGCTGATGCACTTCTACGGCAACGCGGCGGAAGGCGGCCCCGACCGCGACGCGTGGGAGCTGTACGACCTGGAGAAGGACCCGCGAGAGGTGCACAACGTCTACGCCGATCCGGCCTACGCCGAGACGGTGAAGGACCTCCGCAAGCAGCTCGACGGTCTGCGGCGTGAGGTCGGCGATACGCGGGCAGTGCGGCCCGGGGGGGCCTCCAAGCCGCGGAAGGCGACGCAGAAACCACGCCGCCAGAGGTGATGCGCCGCCTGCCACGGCCCCACCCCGGCAACTCGGCGTTGACGGAGCGATGGGGAATCGGTGACACAATGCGACAGAGCACGACGACGGCATTCTGCGCCGCCTGCGGAGCGGTCATGCCGGCCTTTGCGGCGGATGTGCCGGCTCACGCGCGGGTCCCGGACCGGCCTGATGGCGCTTTCGCCGACCAGAACCGCCTCAATTGATCTGTTGACCGGCGCGGCGGGGGACGTCTATGCTGGTAGGTGAGGGCGGTGCGCCGGCCGGAGAGGCGGGCCTGTCCACTACTGCGCGGACGTAGACGGACGGAACCGTCGCCGATCGCCGTCCCGCCGATCGGATGGTGGCATGACGAGAGTGGACAGCCGATCCCGGAACGGAAGCTGCGAGGCGGCCGGCCCTGCCGACCGGGCCGGCGGCCTGTCGGGGCTGCTGGGCGGTTGGCGGCTTCGCCCGATCTGGGTGTTGGTGCTGATCCTGCTGGCGATCTTCACGCTCGTTCGCCTGGGGCTGCTGCTGGGGCGGTACGACATGCTGGCCGGCCAGGTCGGCTCGGAGCAGATCCTCCGCTGCTTCCTGCTGGGGGCGCGGTTCGACCTGATGCCCATCGGCTACGCGATGCTCCCGATGGTGGTGGCATTGTCTCTGGCCTCCGCGGCAGCGCTGGCCCGGCCGCGGGTGCGGCGGGCCGTGGTGATCTACGCGGCGTCGATGGTGACGCTGGCGGTCGGCACGGAGATCTTCGGGATCTTCTTCTTCTTGCGGTTCGGTCGGCGGCTGAACTACATCGCGTTCGCGTACTTCGTGCACCGCGAGACGCTCGTGTACATGTGGAACCGATACCCGATGTGGGGGCTGATCCCGGTGATTCCGGGCGTGTTCTACTTGTCGTACCGGCTGCTGGGGCGGTGGTTCTGGCGCGGGACGGGCCGGGCCTGGCCGCTGCGGTGGCGGGCGGTTGCGGCGGCGGGGCTGCTGACGTTGTGTGTGCTGGCCTGTCGGGGCGGGCTGGCGCGGCGGCCGCTGCGGCGCGGATCGGCCTACTTCAGCGGCAACGTGGTGGTCGACCAGCTCGCGATGAACGACTTCTTCACGATGTTTCACGCCGCCCGGACGGAGCTGGCCGACGGGCAGGGGGAGAGGGAGACCTACCCCCTGCCGTCGCTGGCCGAGGCGTCGGAGGTGACGCACGAGCTGCTCTACCAGGCGGGCGACACGCCGGGGGAGCATCCGGCTAATCCGCTCTGGCGCCTCAGCGCCACCGGTCGGCCTCGCCGGGACTACAACGTGGTGGTGATCATCATGGAGGGCATGAGCGGCCGCCCGGTGGGGGCGATGGGCAACGAGCCCAGCCACACGCCCCATCTGGACGCCCTTTGCGAGGAGGGGCTGCTTCTGGAGCGGATGTACGCCTCCGGGCCCAGGACGAGCCGAGGGATGGTCGGCGTGCTCTGCGGGCACCCAGACCTCGGGGGGATCACTCTGATGAAGCGCCGCCGCGCCATCGGGCGGTTCCTGACCCTGCCGGCCGTCCTGCGCGATCGGGGCTACCGCACGATGTTCATCTACGGCGGGCGCCCGGAATTCGACAACATGGGTGAGTTCTTCGCCGCCGGCGGGATCGAGGAGATCATCGGCGAGCAGGACATGGGCGCCCAGCCGGGCACGTGGGGCGTGCCCGATGAGACGATCTTCCGCCGGGCCCACGAGCGGTTCGAGCAGATGGAGGGGGACCGGCAGTTCTTCGCCACCGTGCTGACCGTCTCGAACCACGCCCCGTTCGAGATTCCCGCCGGCCGATGTCAGCTCCTGCCGACCGACGACGAGGACGGGCGGAACAAGGTGCTCAACGCCTACCGCTACGCCGACTGGGCGTTGGGGGAGTTCTTCCGCTACGCGAGGCGGGCGAGGTATTTCGAGAACACGATCTTCGTCCTGGTGGCCGACCACGGGCGCGAGCTGGACCAGGCGAGGCTGGTCGACGTGCCGGCCTTTCGGATCCCGTGCCTGATCTACGCCCCGGGCATCGTCGCGCCCGCGCGCCTGCGAACGGTGGCCGGGCAGACCGACATCGCGCCGACGGTGCTGGGGCTGCTGGGCGGGCAGTACGAGCACTGCTTCCTCGGGCGCAACATCCTGGACGTGGCCGCCGACGACGGGTTCGCCCTGCTGCACGAGGACGTGCACATGGCCTTTGTCCGCGACAAGCTTGCCTTGACGATCCCGCCGCGGTCGAAGAACCTCAAGGCGGCCCTGTTCCGCCTGACGCCCACCGAGATGCTCCCCGTGCCGCCCGAGCAGACCGACCCGAACCAGGTCGCCTCGCTCCAGCGCCAGATGCTCTCCTACTACGAGATGGCCCGCCACCTGTACGTGACGGGGGCCTACTGCGACCCGCAGCGATACGCCGAGGCGACCACCGCGCCGACCACCACGGCCGGGGTGGACTGAGAGGCCAGTGCATGACCGACCTGGAATCGTTCGTCCGCGACGTGCCCGACTTCCCCAAGCCCGGGATCGTCTTCAAGGACATCACCCCGCTTCTGGCCGACAAGGCCGCCCTGCCGGAGGCATGCTCCCGCCTGGCCGAACCGTTCGCCGGCCTCGGCGTGGAGGTCGTGGCGGGGATCGAGTCGCGAGGCTTCTTGTTTGGCGTGCCGGTGGCCGAGCGGCTCGGCTGCGGTTTCGTGCCGATCCGCAAGCCGGGCAAGCTTCCGGCCGAGACGGTCAGCCAGAGCTACGAGCTGGAGTACGGCACGGACACGATCGAAATCCACGCCGACGCGATCCGGCAGGGCGGGAAGGTGCTCATGGTCGACGATCTTCTGGCCACCGGCGGGACGATGGCGGCGGCATGCGAGCTGGTCGAGCGATTGGGCGGCGAGATCATCGGCGTGGCGTTCGTCATCGAGCTGGGCTTCCTGAACGGGCGGGAGAAGCTCGCCCGGCGCGACGTCCGGTCGCTGATCCGGGTCGAATAGCGGCGCGCCACCGCCGGGTGCAGCAGGCTCCGCCCAGCCGGGACAGCCCCGACGGTTGAGTCCTGCTTTGGGTTGTTCGAGCGGCGGTGGGGGAAGTGTGGGGCGACGGACGTTGGCTTTGCGCATCAGCCGTTGGATCAAGTCCACGCGGCGAAGCGCTTTCAACGATGATCTGATGTGTGATTCCCTCAAGTTCCCCCGCCTCACGGGCCGAATGTCTGTTTTTGGAAACGCATGTTGACGTACGGCAACGGCAGGATGTAGTCTGTCAACACATCTCTGATGCAGACGGACCTTCGAGAGCTCGTTCGCCTTATGATCAACGCCCTGCCGCACCCTGCGCTGGTGGCCAACTCGGTCGGCCGGATCGTGCTGCGCAACGCGGAGGCCCAGACGCTCCTGCCGGCCGGGGAGGACATCAACGGCGTCCTGAACTGCGACGGGCCGATAACGGTGCACTGGGAGGCGGAGATGGCGGCCCTGGTCGAGGGGGCCGGACGGGTCGTCCGGCGAAACGTCTCGCTGGTAGGCCGGGGCGATCGGCGGCTGCTGGTGGACATGTACCTGCGGGGCATGGGCCTCTGCCTGGCCGTCTGCGACGAGGGCGCGGAGGGAGACGGCAGGGCGTGTCGGCTGGCGATCTCACCGTCCGAGGCCGAGGCCCGCCCGAGCGAGCGGGCCGGCCGCGAGTGCATCCTGGTGCTGCTCCAGGACGTCACGCCGCGGGTGTCGACGGAGCGGCGGCTGGCGGCGGGGGAGCGGCTGGCGGCCACGGGGGTCCTCGCGGCGAAGGTGGCCCACGAGCTGAACAACCCGCTGGACGGGGCGATGCGGTTCATCGGGCTGGCCGAGCGGGTCTGCGGCGAGAGGGCGCGGGAGTACCTCGCCAACGCCCGGGGGGGACTGATGCGGATGGCGGAGATCATCCGGGGGCTGCTGGAGCAGGGCAGGCCCTGGCAGGGGGCGGGGGAGCGCGTCTCGGTTCAGCGCCTTCTGGAGGAGGCGGTGACGACGATGCAGCCGCGGGCTCAGGCGCTGGGGGTGGCGGTGGTCAGCGACCTCGACGGGCAGGTCGACGGGACGGTGGAGGGGGCGGTCTTCCAGGTCTTCTGCAACGTGATCAAGAACGCGCTGGACGCCATGCCGGGCGGGGGCCGGCTGACCATCCGCGTCCGAGCCGCCGGCGAGCAGTGCCGCATCGACTTCGACGACACCGGCTGCGGGTTGACCGACGAGGAGGCCGAGCGGATCTTCGAGCCGTTCCACACCACCAAGCCGCCCGCCGAGGGCAGCGGGCTGGGGCTGACGATCTGCCGGGAGATCATCACGCGAGCGTCGGGCACGATCGCGGCCTCGGCCCGGGCGGCCGGGGGGGTGCGCGTGACCATCCGCCTGCCGCTGCGTCCGAAATGGTAGTCGAGTCACGGGAAGGACAGGCAATGAACACCCAGACCAGCGTCATGCCGGCCGAGGCGGCCACCAAGGCCAAGGCGAGGATTCTCCTCGTCGACGACGACCGGATCATCCTCGACAGCCTCGGAGGCTTTCTCGAGCTGGAGGGCTACGAGGTGACGACGGCCGACACGATCGCCCGGGCCATCGACTGCCTGGAGGCCGCCGCGTTCAACCTCGTCATCACCGACGTGTCCATGCCGACCAGCGACGGCTTCGAGCTGCTGCGCCACGTCCGGAGCCACCACGAGCAGATCGTGGTGATCCTGGTGACCGGCTACGGGACGATCGAGTCGGCCGTCGAGGCGATCAAGCAGGGCGCCTACGACTACCTGACCAAGCCGATCATCGACGACGACGTTCGGATGGCCGTCCAGCGAGCGCTCCAGCAGCAGCAGCTTCTGGCGGAGAACCGCCAGCTCAGGCAGGCCCTCTACGACCGCTACAGCTTCCGCAACATCGTCGGGCAGGACTACCGGATGTCGAAGGTCTTCGACCTCGTCGACGCGGTGGCCGACAGCCGGACGACCGTGCTGATCACCGGCGAGAGCGGCACGGGCAAGAGCCTCGTCGCCCGCGCCATCCACGCCCACTCCCCGCGGCGCGATCGGGCGTTCGTCGAGGTTGCCTGCGGCGCGCTGCCGGACACGCTGCTGGAGAGTGAGCTGTTCGGGCACGTTCGCGGCGCGTTCACGCATGCGGTGACGGACAAGCCGGGCAAGTTCGCCGCCGCCGACGAGGGGACGATCTTCCTCGACGAGATCTCCACCGCCAGCCCGCAGTTGCAGGTCAAGCTGCTCCGCGTCCTCCAGGAGCGCCAGTTCGAGCCCATCGGCAGCAACGAGACGCAGACCTCCGACGTCCGCGTGATCCTGGCGACCAACCACGACCTGCGAGCGGAAGTCGACGCCGGGCGCTTCCGCGAGGACCTCTACTACCGCATCAACGTCGTCAACATCCCCCTGCCGCCGCTGCGAGAGCGGATCGGCGACATCCCCCTGCTGGCCGAGCACTTCCTCCGCAAGTGCCTCGCCGAGACCGGCCGCGGGGTCGAGCAGTTCTCCGAGGAGGCGATGGCGATCATGCAGCGGCACACCTGGCCGGGCAACGTCCGCGAGCTGGAGAACTGCATCGAGCGGGCCGTCATCCTCTGCCGCCGGCCCGCCGTCGGCCCCGAAGACCTCCCGCCGACGGTGCTCGACCCGGTCTGCGGCCCGTCGGCGCAGTCGTTCGTGCCGGACCGTCCGATGTCGCTCCAGGAGGCCCTCGAGGGCCCCGAGAAGCAGATCATCGTCGCCGCCCTCCGCGCCAACAAGGGCAACCGCCAGGCGACCGCCGAGGCCCTGCGGATCAACCGCACGACGCTCTACAAAAAGATGAAGAAGTACGAGCTGATGGAGTAGCGCCGTCGGAATGGCGAATGACGAAGCTCGAATGACGAATCAATGGCGAAGCCCGAATGGCGATCGCGCGGGCGGCCGAACCAATCGGGGGCGCCGTTGGTGATTCGTCATTCGTCGTCCTTGGCTCGCTCGGCCGTCTCCCGCTCGACGACGTCGCTGGTCTTGCCGAAGTTGGGCGTGCGGGGCTTGACCTCCGGCAGGGGGGCCTTCTGGCGAGGGTCCTTGTAGAAGAAGACGTTGTCCCAGTGGTACGTAGCGGCCGGCCAGTAGGAGTAGACCTGGATCTGGAACCACTCGACGCCTTCGGGCAGCCCGCCTCGCGGGGGGAAGGGGGCGGCGAGGTGGTCCCACTTGCCGCCCGACCCCCGGCAGTTGAGGTACCAGCGGTAGCACTCGCGGAGGAAGAGCTTCGGCTCCGACTTCGCCGCCTCGGCGATCAGCTTCTTCCGCTTCGCCTCGGGCAGCCCGGCGAACTGCTCGGGCGTCAGCCCGGCCTTCGCCAAGGCGCTTTCGGGCATGCCGTCCAGGGCGTGCTCGGTCTTCTGGAAGCCCTTCATGAAGACCTTCCCGCCGGGGCGGAGGTAGTCGGCCGTCAGCCAGTACCGCTGGCCGGCCTTGGCGGGCAGCCAGTCGCTCTTGAAGTGCACCCCCTCCATGCCGCCCAGCGACGCGAAGCTCGTGTCCCTGCCGATCTTCGGGGGCCTCTTGGGGCTGGCCCTGCCCATCCGGATAGCGCGGATGTAGTTGATGTAGGGCCACCGCTTCAGGTCGGTGCGGACGCGGAGGACCTTCCCGCGCCCGGGCGGGCCTTTCTCGATGAACGTCGCGACGTTGTCCGGCTCCTGCCAGCCGACGTGGCCGGACGCGTCGAAGCTGCCGTTGCGGTTCAGCGCCTTGCCGAAGCGCTTCGGCTCCTCCGCGTCGCCGTACTGGGGCGGGACCCATTCGGGCCGGCCGGTGACGGCCTCGACGGCCGCCTTGCTGACCACCGCCTCGCCGCGCTGCGTGTTGTCCGCGAAGACCTTCGTCCAGACCTTGGGCCTGCCCCCGCCGCGAAGGTCGATGCAGCGGGCCTCGAGGCGGACCTGCCGGCCGGCCTTCGACACCGTGCCATACAGCGCCACGTTCACCCCGTACTGCTCGGCCATCCTCTTGGCGACCTTGGCGGCCTCGGCGGCCAGCGGCAGGGGGGGCGACAGCTCGGCCGTGGTCAGCCGGTCGATGACCTTCAGGTCCTTGTGCCGGGCCAGGCGCATGCGGATGGCGTTGGCGAGCTTCTTGCCGTACGCCTCGTCCGTGCAGGAGAAATCGAAGACGAGGACGTACGCCCGGGGCTTGGGCTTCGCCGCCTCGGCGCCCGCCGCGGCGCCGCACGCGATGGCGGCGGCGGTCAGAAGGGCAAGGATGCGTCCTGTCATGTCAGCGGCTCCCGTCCGGTCGGAGCCTGGCGCCCGGCCGCCCGGGCCGCGCGCGTGGCCTCTGCGTATTCTAACGCATCGGGGGGCGCGAAGTTGCCCCGCGGCGGCCGGGAGTCGGCGCCGCGGCGCGTCGCTACGGCCCGGCCGGGCCGGCGCTCTGCGAAGCCGCCTGGAGGACGAGCTTGGGGGCCTCCGGATACGGCCCGTCGTAGACCTTGCCGACGTCGGCGGTCTGGTGGCCAGGCAGGTAGGGCAGGGCGGCCCGCATCAACGTGCCGGCATTGGCGCCGCGGATGACGTAGCCCTCGGCGAACAGGTAGCCGTCGAGCCCGCGGACGGTCAGCTCGGCCGAGAACACCGCGGCGGGCTCGCCGGGCATGCCCGCGGGCCAGCGGTAGCCGTGGAAGAAGGCTTCGGGCCAGGGCTGCCCGCCACCGTCGGCGAACGGGTCGACGATGGCGGGGGCACATCGCGGGGAGGCCCCTACGTCCGCGGCGCCGAGGCTGTGCCCGTACACGCCGCAGGACAGCCGGATCAGGTGGATGCCCGACCCGCCCGCATTGCGGTACAGCGCGGCGATCATGTCCACCCCGCGGAGGCAGTCCATCTTGTGGAGGTCCAGGCTCCGCCCGAGCGTCTTGACCCCGCCCCGGTAGTTGTGCCATCCGCCAAAGAAGCGCCGCATGGCGCCGTGGGCGCCGCGCAGCGCCCCGTGGCGCGGGCCCACGAAGCGGCTTGCCGTCTGCATCAATCGCCGGTCGTAGCGGTCGGCCCACACCGTCCCGCTGGCCCAGACGCCACCCCGGTAGAACAGCACGTCCATCAGCTCGGCCAACGTCGGATCGGCGTTGGACCTCTCGAACCTCCGCAGGACGACGCTCATCTCGTCGAGCACCTTGGCCGTCGACGCGCGGAACAGCATGTTGGCCAGGTAGCTCCGCTCGTACTCGGCCGACGCCGCCCGGTCCCAGAGCTTCTGTGTCTTTGGCGACAGTCGGGAGCGGATCAGCAGGAAGCTGCTTCTCAGGTGGGGGGGCATCCACACGGCGGCGGGCACGTCGGGGGCAGATGCATCTGCCGGGCGGGCCGGAACGGGCGGCGGGTGGTGAAGCGTCTCCGCCTGGCGCTCGACCTCCAGGTAGCTGTAGACGCGGGTCAGTTCCATGTACGAGGCGGGGAAGTAGTGGTCCGCGAAGGCCCCCGATCGCCCGCGCGGCGGGTCTGCCCGGGCGAACACGTCGCCGCACTTCGCCTGGAAGTCCAGCGAGGCGACGTGGTTGCTCAGCAGCAGCTCCAGCCAGCGATGCAGGTCGGCCAGGGCGAACGTCGCGGCGGCCAGCTCGTCGGCCCAACGTCGGGCGGCCGACAAATCTCGCGCCGCAACGGCCTCGTTGAGCCGCAGGACGCACCGGCCGGGCCAGTGGCTGCTCCGGGCGACCCGCACGGGGGCAAGCCCATCCGGCCACGACCGGCTCGATCGGAGCAGCCGCGACATCTCTTTCGCGTACTGCGCCAACCGCCGACTGCGGGCGGCCAGCGGGGCATTGCGGCGGCGCATCCCCGTCACGATGCGGCGGAGGTCGTTCTGGAACCACGCGTAGGCTTCCCAGGCCGAGCGGGGGACGGTGTTCTTGAACAGGTGGGCCATTCGCGTGCCGGGGCCGCCGTTGGGGTCGGCCAACTCCAGCACCAGCGGGCCGGCGGCCTGGCCCGGCCGAACGCAGCTACCTTGAGCCGGATCCCGCCGCCCGAGAAGCAGCGCCCTGCCGGCGGTCGTCAACTGCTCGACGCCGGCGGCAAGTTCCAGCAGCAGCTTGGGTGGCTCCGACAGGACGCCGGGTCCCCGACCGTCCCCGTCCGGAGCCTCCGCGGGCGGAGCGGAAGGGGCAGGCCACGGCGAGCACAACGCGACGATACCGGTGGACACGGCCAGGCAGATGACGGCGAAGGCAATCCGCCTTCGCGGGAAGCTGGTGGGGGACACGACGATGGCTCCTCCGTTACTGCTTCTGATGCCACAACTCCAAACGAATCACCACGGCAGCATCGAAACGGGAATTATACGATACCTTGCAAGAACCGGGAATGCTAAAAATCCGAAAAAGCCCATTCTCGGCAGAGCGGCAATCTGCCCGTCACTGGTCTAACGTTAATCCTCTGGAGATGTTGCAAGCAATCCCGGCCAGTCACGTGGGTTTTCCCCTGGCCTCGGCTGCCCCCGGCCGCCGGCGGTCTGCCACCAGGTGCGGCCCCGCGGAGGCCGACAGTGGGGAAAGTCCGATAAACCGGGCAGAGCGAGTGGGTACCCAGTGCCCACACGGGGCTCCGCGGCAGCGACACGGCCGGAGAAGGTCCCCCGCCCTCGTCGTCGTAATCATCCTAGAAATATCACGTTATATCGCTGCTCCTCTGCGGCCGCCGCGGCGCGGCACGATTTGGTACGGGCTGTGCAATGCCGTACACCCGCGTGGGCATTTTAGGCGAATTGGGAAAAGTCAGGCTGCGTTATCGGAAAGGGGAAACCCGTGAACGCGACGCTGGACGCAACACAGATGGTGCTGGCCTCTTCGAGCCCGCTTCGGCGGCAGGTGGTTGCCGCCGCCGGGTTCGACATCCGGGCGGTCGACCCGGGCATCGAAGAGCCGGCGAGGCACGCGTTGCCTCGTGGCCCCGTCCAGAAGGCCGAGGCCAACGCGTATTTCAAGGCAAGGGCGGTGGCCGAGCGGTATGGCACCGACGGCTGCGTGCTGGGCGTCTCGACGGTGGTGGCCGTCGGCGACCAGATCTTCGGCCCCCCGGCAGGCCGGCTCGAGGCCGAGCAGATGCTGCGGGCGCTGTCCGGCACGCGGCACGCAGTCGTCACGGGCGTGGCCCTGCTGGAGAACGGGCTGCGGCTGATCGCCTCGGAGGTGACCTACGTCACCATGCGTCAGATGGCGGAAGACGAGATCGCCGAGTACCTCGACTCGGGCAACTGGATCGGCACGCCCGGCGCGTACGCCGGCCCGGAGATGGCCTGCCGGTTCGTCGACGAGGTCGAGGGCAGCTACAGCAACCTGCTGGGCCTGCCGGTGGAGCTGGTCTTCCGCATGATCGCCGAGATGCAGGATCACCCGGAGGCGCACCGGCACAACTGAGTGTATTCGTCGGCCGGCGCGGATTGGCAATCCCCCCCTTCCTGCCCTCCGCGCCGGCCGGCACTTTTACGACGCCCGCTACACAGCCGGCAACCAGTCCCACAGCGCGGCAAAGCGCGCCGGATTGCCCAGCCGAAGGCCGTTGGACCAGCCCAGGAACACGGCCCCCGCGATCAGCAGGAGCGTCGCCGTCGCCAGAATGACCTTCCCCCCCCGGCCGATCCGCGGCGGCCGTATCGCCGCCAGCAGACCGCCCCACACGCCCAGAATCACCGCCAGCCCGATCACCGTGCTCGCGTGCGGAGCGCTGGGAAGAACAGGGATCGGGTCCGTCCAGACCACCTCCAGCCTCCGGGCCTTCCTGGCGACCTCCGCACTGAGCTTGTCTTCGGCCCTGTTGAGCTTTGCCTTCTCATCGTCGAGCTTCTTCTTGCAGTCACTCACATTCCGGCTGAGTCGCTGGTACTCCTCCCGCGTCGGCCGGAATCTCGCCTGCACGGCCCGCCACTGCTTCAGTTCCTCCCGTTTGTTTCTCAGACTCCGCTCCTGCGCGTCGAGGCGCGTTCGCATTGCGGCCAACTCGATCTGCTGGTATTGCTGAGCGATCCACCGCTCGCGAAGCTCCTCGTTGCTGAGGCGCCCCTCCGGCACGGCCGACGGGGGCGTCGCGATCGGGGGCATCGTCGCGGCGGGCATTGTCGTCGCGGGCATTGTCGTTGCGGACGCACCATAGACGGTTACCGCCAACATCGCGACCTTTCCCCTGGTCTCCGCGCAATCCCTTTCTGCGCTAACCACTTCCCGCTCGAGCGACGTCAGCTTGTTGGAGAGCATCCGGGGACTGTCCGGCAGGTAGCGGCCGACCCTCACCTCGAAGGTCATCTTCTCGTCGAGGGCGTCCTTGTGGTCCCTGTCCGCCTGGTTCACCCTCGTGCTGAAGTACTGCTTGCTCTCCTCCAGCTCTCTCAGCATTCCCTCGAAGAGACCGCGAATGTAGTTCTGAACGAGAGCCAGAGGCAGTGCCCTGGCTGTATTGGGATCGTGGTACTCCATGCTTACGCTGACCCGTTGGAGCTGCTCTGTTTCCGTCTGTATCTGCACCCGTAATGCGTTGGTCAGGGATTGAATCAGCTTGTGCTTCTCGGCCCTGCCCCTCACGGTCAACTCGCCGTCCTTGTCGCGGGGCAGGCCCTTGGTCAGCTTGAGCTCCTCAACCACCACAGAGTCCATGGCCTCCGGCCCGGCAAGCCTCTGGGCAAGCTCTTTCTTGTACGTCTCAAAGTCCCTGTCCCGGCCTCCGGCCATCTGCTTGCCCGTCGGGGACGCTTCGTGCTTGAAGATGACCCTTCCTGTGTACCGCAGCGGCCACCAGTGGCCGGCGGCCAGCAGCACGGCGGCCAGGAGGGTCCAGCCGAAGAGAAACCAGCGAAGGCGGCAGCGCTGTTTCGGCTTGGGCGGGGCGGTCGGCCTGGCCGCCGGTTCGTCGGGGGCCTCGGGCGCAGCTTCGACCGGTTCGTCTCGTGCGTCGTTCGTCATGGCAGTTCCCCTGTATCAAGAGTGTCGCGACGAGATGGGGTCCGGGGCCTGGCGAACGGCGGCCCCGACGGGACCCTTGCTGTTTGGTACGATAGGCGGAGGGAGGCGGTTCGGCAAGTCGATCCCGAAAAGCCGCGAACCTCCGAGCTTCCGGCGACGCAGAAGGGATGGTATGCTCTGCGGGTCCGGCGCGGCCGTGCGGCCGCGGGGGGAGGCTTGTGGCCGTCGGGCGGGCGCGGTAGGTTTGTCCGAGCCGACGAGCGTGAAAGGAGGCCGGCGGGGCCGGTCAGGCGTGGGCATGTACCTGGAATTCTTCAACCTGAGAGAGTCGCCCTTCTCGCTCGGCTGCGACGAGAGGTACTACTACGAAAGCGCGATCCACACCGAGGCGCTGGCGAACATGTACTACACGGTCGCCCAGCGCCGCGGCATGGTGCTGGTGACCGGGGAGGTCGGGGCGGGCAAGACGTTCCTCGGCGGGGTGCTGGCCTCGAGGCTCAGCGCGTCGGCGGAGGTGGTGATGGTCCGCCAGCCGGCCGAGTCCGGCCGCCAACTGCTCCGGGCCGTCGCCGCCGGGCTGGGCATGAGCTTCCGCAGCGACACGGACAAGCTGACGCTCATGACGGGTATGGAGGACGCGCTGGACCGCCTCTTCGCGCGGGGCCGGCTGGTGGCGGTGGTGCTCGACGAGGTCCAGGACCTGCCCGACGAGGCGATCGAGCAGATCCGGCTGATGTGGAACTGGGAGCGGATCGGCCAGCGGCTGGTGCAGATCGTGCTGATCGGTCAGCCGGAGCTGAGGCCGAGGCTTCAGCACGCCAAGTGGGAGTCGCTGCGCCAGCGGATCGTGCTGAGCTACCACCTCGGCCGACTTTCGGAGGCGGACACGACGGCGTATATCCTGCACCGCCTGAAGGTCGCCGCGAGGGCCGACTGCTCGCTGGAGTTCACGCCCGGGGCGATGGGCGAGGTCTTCTCCGCCACGTGCGGCGTGCCGAGGCTGATCAACATCCTGAGCGATAACGCGCTGCTGACGGCCTACGCGAGGAACACGACGACCGTCACGGCGGAGATCGTCGCCGCCGCGATGGGGCAGATGTCGTCCTGGCCGCTCGTGGCGCCGACGACCGAGGGCGTGGGGCCTCGAGGCCCCGTGGACGTGCCCCCGCCCCCCGTGCCCCTGCCCGCCGCCCAGCGACGCCGCGCGGCGGCCAGGCCGGACCCGCGCCTGGCGAACAAGCCGGGGCTGCTGTTGGCGGCCTTGCAGGGCGACCCGTCGACCGAGATGGCACGAAACGTCTACGAACTTGCCCCGCCGGGCAGCAAGACGCACCTGCTGGCCCTGCGGGTGATGGCGCAGCAGTTGCTGGCGGCCGTCCGAACGGAAAGGCACCGAGATGGATGACGAGGCGGCGAGGAAGACGGAGATCCTCAAGGCGGAGGAGGCGATCCGCCAGTTGGCCGAGGAGATGGGGCGTGCGAAGTCGGCGGCCGCGGCGGCCGACGAGGTCAAGCGGACGCTGCAAGAGGCCATCGACACGCTTCGCGGCACGCGCGGCGAGCTGGGGGAACTCGTGGCGGAGCAGAAGGCGTCGGCCGAGTCGGCCCGGGAGGCGGCCGCGGAGACCCGGCAGGCCGCCGGGGCGGGGCTGTCGGACGCCGCCGAGCAGATCCGCGCGGCGCTTCAGGGCGTCGAGGATGCGGCCGAGCGGCTGCGGGGGGCGACGGATGAGGCCTCGCGGGGCCAGGCGGAGATGTCCGCCACGCTGGAGCGGCGGCTGCGCGAGATGTCGGCCTCGTTGGGGGCCGTCGCCGAGCGGGCCGACCAGCGGACCAGCCAGTCGGCCTCCGAGGTCTCCCAACGGATGGAGGCGAGGTTCGCGGCGCTGTCGGAGACGTTGAAGGGCCTCGCCCGCGACGTCGAGGACGCCAAGCGGACCTCGGAGATCAAGGCCCACGAGGTGCTGGTGAACGTCAGGCCTCGGCTGGCCCGGCAGACGGTACTGGTGGTGCTCGTGCTGATCTTCAGCATCGCGGCGGCGTTGGGGGCGGCGGCGCTGCTCTGGCAGCAGTACGCGGGGGTCTTCAGCGAGTGAGCGGGTCCCCATGAAAGCTCGGCGCGCGGCAGCGGCGTGCGGCGCCCGGTGGCGGCGGACGGCTGTCACGGCGGCCCTGGTCGTGGTGCTCGCGCCGGCCGGCGGGGCCTGCCTTGCGGACAACTGGCCGCAGTTCCGCGGGCCGACGGGGGTCGGACACGCCCGGGCGAAGGACCTGCCGATCCGGTGGGGCGGACCGGACCGCGAGAACGTCGTCTGGACGGCCCCGCTGGTCGGCGAGGGCCACGCCAGCCCGATCGTCTGGGGCGATTGCGTCTTCGTCTGCACGGTCCACTGGCCGGCGGGCGTGACGGACCGCAAGAAGGTCATCCCCGAGCATCACCTGCTGTGCTATCGCGCGGGCGACGGCAAGCGGCTGTGGGACACGACGGTTCGGCCGGGGCCGTGGCTTCGAACGGACTTCCGCAGCGGGCCCGGCGGGGGCTACGCGGCGCCGACGCCGGCGACCGACGGCAAGGCGGTCTACTGCGTGTGGGGCTCGGCCGTCATGGCGGCCGTGGACTTCGGCGGGAAGCTCCTGTGGCGACACGAGATCACTCCGCGGACGTTCGACGTGACCGTCGGAGGCAGCCCGGTTCTCTACAGGGACACGATCGTCCTGCTGTGCGCGATGGCGAAGAAGAGCGACTCTCGCCTCGTGGCGTACCGCACCGACAGCGGTGAGGCCAAGTGGGCCACGAAGATGCCGACGACGGCGTTCGGCCACAGCACGCCGATCCTCATCGACGTCGGCGGCGTCGCCCAACTGGTGACGGTCGCCTCGGGCATCACGAAGACGGCCGACGCGCTCCAGAGCTTCCGGGCGAGCGACGGCAAGCGGCTGTGGTGGTGCCGCGGCTGCGCCGACGCGGCCTCCCCGGCCTACGGGGGCGGGCTGGTGTACTTCGACAGCGGGCGGGGCGGCCCGGGGGTGGCCGTCGAGCCCGGCGGGAGCGGCGACGTCAGCGCCACGCGGATCCGCTGGACGATCCGCAACGTGCCCGGCGGGATCGGCTCGCCGATCATCGTGGGCGAGCACATGTATCGGCTGCACGGCAGCTACCTCGGCTGCTGGGGGTTGGCCGACGGCAAGCGCGTCTACTCCGAGCGGCTGAAGGGCATCTCGACCAGTTGGGCCAGCCCCGTCGCCGACGGGCGAGGATACCTCTACTTCGCCAACGCGGGCACGAGCTACGTCATCCGTTCCGGCGCGAAGTTCGAGGTGCTGGCCGTCAACAGCCTGGGCGACGGCAACCACCCGTCGCCCGCCGTCGCCGGCGGCAGGATCTTCCTCGTCGGCGCGAAGAACGTCTGGTGCGTCGGCAAGGAGTGACGGGCCGGCCCGGCGTGTCGCCCTCGGCGGCGCGGCGCATCGGGGGCCCTTGACGCCCGCCCGCGACGCGCGGCGGTCGCCGGCGGGGGGCGGGCAGAACCCGGCGGGGAGGGCGGCGTTTGAGGTGTTGACGGCGCGCCCTCATTGGGATCACCTTTCCTCTCTCGAAGGAGCCGGATATGTGCAGGCACGCGAGGTTGGCTTTGGCGGCTCTGATGGTGGGCGTCGGCGCGGGGGCCTGCGGGGCGGCGGCGGAGGCCGATGCATCCATCCGGGCGACCTGGCCGATGCCGCCGAGGTGCACGCCGCTGGCGCCGCCGCGGATTGTGGACCTGAAGGAGGAGCTGCGTCGGACGGGGTACCGGCTGGTGATGGCGATCCACCCGGCGCCGAAGAAGGGAGCGAAGAACCCGCCGCGTGACCTGTGGCTCGCCCGCGCCGACGGGAGCGGGCTGAAGCGGCTGACCGACACGCCGCAGAAGGACGAGCACGTCCCGCGGACTGCCCCCGACGGGAGCTGCTTCTCGTACAACTACGGCGACTACCTCGTCGACACGCGGACGCTGAAGACGCGCAAGCACTTCGGCGGCTACGTCTGGGCGCCCGACAGCAGGCGAACGGTGAGCTGCGGCAAGCGGGGGCTGGTCTACACGGACGTGCGGACGAACAAGAGCAGCGACCCCGTGCCGGTCGAGCGGCGGGTGAGCGTCACCGACATGTCCTTCGACGGCAAGTGGGTGATCTTCGAGATCCGCAACTATCTCGGCAAGAAGTACACGATCGACTTCATGTCGGCCGCCGGGGGCCGGATCCGCAAGATGCCGAATCACCCGGCCGGCGGGGGCGAGTGCCATCCGGGCTTCTCGCCGGACGGCAAGTGGATGTGCTGGAACTCCGGCGGGTCGCTGTCGATCCGCAAGTTCGACGCGTCTCTGAAAGGCGGCACGGACGGGCAGATCCACACGCTGCCGAAGAAGCTGCTCGGGCAGGACCCGTGCGGGCGGTGGTCGCATTGCGGGCGGTACATCGCCTACGTCAAGATCCCCCACGGCGGGAGCTGGCGCGTCCACAGCGCCATCTGCATCGTCCGGATCGCCGACCACGCGACGATCACGCTCACCCCGCCCGGCTGGCTGGGCCATCACTGGGACTACGACTGGCTGCCGCCGGAGGAGACGAAGTGAGGCGGGCCGAGCGCGGCGTGGCGATGTTCGCGGCCGTCGCCGCGTGCCTGGCCGGCGGCTGTCGGCGAACGGGCGCGCCGGCGCGGGCCGGCTCGCCGACCGCCGTCACGACGAAGAGCGGCGTGGAGATGGTGCTCCTGCCGGGCGGATCGTTCGTGATGGGCAGCGGGCACGCCCGGCAGGTGGACGAGAAGCCCCACACCATCCGCGTCGGCGCCTTCTACATCGATCGCTACGAGGTGACGCAGGAGCACTACCGAAAGGTCACGGGCAAGGACCCCTCGCGCCACAAGAGCCCCGCCAACCCCGTCGAGCAGATCCGCTGGACCGACGCGATCGCCTACTGCAACGCCCGCAGCCGCCTCGAGCAGCTCCCCGAGGCCTACGACCTGAGGACGTGGCGGTGCGACTTCGACGCCGACGGCTACCGCCTGCCGACGGAGGCCGAGTGGGAGTACGCCGCCCGCGCCGGCACGACGACGCTGTACAGCTTCGGCGACGACCCGGCCGGTCTGGCCGACCACGCGTGGTACAAGGAGAACCAGACGCTCGGCCCGCGCCCGGTGGGCAAGCGGCGGGCGAACGGATGGGGGCTTCACGACATGTACGGCAACGTCTGGGAGTGGTGCAACGACATCTACGCCGAGGACTACTACACGCGCAGCCCGGCGAGCAACCCGCGCGGACCGGCCAAGGGCGACCGGCGGGTCCTTCGCGGCGGGTGCTGGGACTCCAAGCCCGACGAGTGCCGCTCGTCCTATCGCCTCGACGAGATCCCGGCCTTCACGGACGTCTGCTTCGGCAAGGCCGTCAGCGGCTTCGTCGGCATCCGGTGCGTGCGGAGTGCGCGGGGCGATCGGCGAGGCGCGGGGAGCGGCGGGTGACTGCCCCGGCGCGGCGGCGCGGCCGTCTTGGCGAGGTCGCCCTACGCGCGCATCGCATACAGGTCCACTTCCGAGTCGTTCGCGCAGCGCCACCACTGGTAGCGGTCGCTTTCCAGCTCCTCGAGTGACGGGTAGGGGTAGTAGAGCATGGTCTGCCGGTCGGCCACGAAGAAGCCCGTGCGAATGCAACGGTACAGCAGGGCCAACTGCCGCGCGCGATCGACCGTCTTGATCTGCTTCCCGCCAGCCAGCTCTTGAAGGCAGCTTCGCAGGTGGTCGAGGCCGGGATACGGCAGCCCGGTGGCCGAGCCTTCGGCCGGGTCGTCCGCCAGCTCGCCCAGGTCCAGCTCCACGAAGCAGATCCTGGGCACGGAGATCGGATGGGACTCGTCGGTGATGAACCGTGCGAAGTCCCGCGGATCGTGCGTGCTGGCGATCAGCGGGTGAACGGGGCAGAGCTCCTGGTAGAGATGATACCGGCCGGGCGTCTGCGCCGGCTCGGCGGCCGGGGCGATCTCCAGCACACGCCCGTGCGCGGTCGTCAGGTAGAGGCTGCCCATCGCCTCCGGGGGGATCCGCTCGAGGACTCGGTAGATGGCCAGGTACACCGAGTGCTTCGGCTGCCCGTCGGGGTGCGGGACGCAGCGCTCCTCGATATACGATCGCTCGAACAGCTCCGACTCGAAGTCCTCGCGGAGCTCGAAGAAGATCGCCTGCCCGTGCGCCCTCTTCCGCGTGCCCACCGCCAGGTAGTTGCCGAACTCCTCCGGCGGGAGCGTCGAGGCGACCAGGGACTCGGGAACCAACGACAGGTACAAATGAATGCTCATCGCAAACTCCTTTCAGCAGACGGCCGAGACACGAAGCCTCGCGAAACGAACACTCCCCGGATGACCTGCGGCCCGGAGCCGTCCCGGGCCCTCATCTCCACTGTACACGAATGTGGGCGCGGGCTCAAGCAACATGGAGGGCATCGATCGCGACAGGGACGTCTCCGGCCTCCGGCCTGTCGAGAGAGCCGTGCCCGGGCCCTTCCGCCTCAGTGCCACGCCGCCCGGAACATCGCTGGTGCACTTGTTTTGATGTTTGTCGGGCGAGGCTTGCGGCCGGCATGTCACGGGAATACAATCACGAGCGATTGCCCGGTATGGCCCCGGCGGTGGCGGGTGGGGAGTCTCGGATGGTGCCGCCACACGGCCGGATGTTGTCTGCGAAAGGAGAAAGGCCATGAGACGACGGGAGTTCTTCAAGGTTGCGGCGGCTGTGCCTGTGGCCGTGTTGGCGGGATGCAAAAAGGACGAGCCGGCCCCGACGCCGCCGGCGCCCAAGCCGAAGCCGACGACGCAGCCCGCCGCGGCGGCCAAGAAGCCCGGCACGTGCGTGCTGTGCTACAAGTGCGGGCAGATCAAGGGCTCGGAGCTGTGCTGCAAGGCCGGCGCCGAGAAGTGCCCGAAGTGCGGCCTGGCCAAGGGCTCGCCCGGCTGCTGCCGGATCGCCGGGGCGACCGCGCCGGTCTGCCTGTGCACGTACTGCGGCGAAATCAAGGGCTCGGAGAAGTGCTGCAAGGAGGGCGCTGAGCGGTGCACGAAGTGCGGCCTGATCAAGGGCTCGCCCGGGTGCTGCCGCATCAAGAAGGAAGAGATGCCCGCGATGTAGCGTCCGCCGGCGCGGCAACGAGGGCGGTGAGGCCCTTGTCCACGTGCCGCAGACGTCGTTGCGGCGAGTTGGGCGCGACGCAGAGGCCACCACCGGCACAAGGCCGGTGGTGGCCGGACGCACTGCTCAACCATTGTTGCAGATCGCTTAGGGCTCGACGGGCTGCGTCAGCAGGTTCTTGTGGAATGCCTGGAGGCTCTGGACGTCGGCCTCGCCTTTCCGGCGTGCGGCGATGCCTTCGGCGGTGGCCAGCGCGGCGGTCAAGGTCGTGATGTAGGGGACCTTGTGCTTGACCGCCGCCTTGCGGATGTAGGAGTCGTCGAACTGGCTGGCCTTGCCGACGGGCGTGTTGATGACGAGGGCGATCTCGCCGTTCATGATGCCGTCGACGATGTTCGGCCGGCCCTCCTGGAGCTTGCGGATGACCTTCGACCCGATCGAGTGCTTCGTCAGGAAGGCGTGGGTGCCTTCGGTGGCGACGATGGTGAACCCGAGTTCGGCGAACTTGCCGGCCACCTCGGGCAGGTAGGGCAGGTCTCGGTCGCGCTCGGAGACGCTGATCAGGACCGTCCCCTCGGTCGGCAGGGTGGCCTTGGCGCCTTCCTGGGCCTTGTAGAACGCCATGCCGAAGTTGTCGGCCATCCCCAGCACCTCGCCGGTCGAGCGCATCTCCGGGCCGAGCAGGGGGTCTACCTCCGGCAGCATGGGGAACGGGAAGACCGCCTCCTTCACGCCGTAGTGGGGGACCTTGTGGCGCTTCAGGTCGAGGTCGGCCAGCTTCTTGCCGAACATCACCTGCGTGGCGATCCGGGCCATGGGGATGCCGCAGACCTTGCTGACCAGGGGCACGGTGCGGCTGGCGCGGGGGTTGGCCTCGAGGACGTAGACGACGTCGTCGCAGATCGCGTACTGCATGTTCATCAGCCCGACGACGCCCATCTCGCGGGCGATCCGGCCGGTGTAGTCGGAGATCGTCGCGAGGTGTTTGTCCTCCACGCTGATCGGCGGGATCACGCAGGCCGAGTCGCCCGAGTGGACGCCCGCCAACTCGATGTGCTCCATGATCGCGGGGATGAACACGTCCTCCCCGTCGGAGATCGCGTCGGCCTCGACCTCCTTGGCGTTCTGGAGGAACTTGTCGATGAGGATGGGCCTTTCCGGCGTGACCCCGACGGCCGCCGCGACGTACTCGCGAAGCATCTGCTCGTCGTAGATCACCTCCATCCCGCGCCCGCCGAGCACGAACGAGGGGCGGAGCATCAGCGGATAGCCGATCCGCCCGGCGGCGACGAGGGCCTCCTCGAGGTTGATCGCGCTGTCGGCGGCCGGCATGGGAATGCCCAGCCGGTCCATCATCCCGCGGAACAGGTGGCGGTCCTCGGCCATCTCGATCGTCTTCGGGCTCGTGCCCAGGATCTTGACGCCGGCGGCCTCGAGCTCGGCGGCGATGTTCAGAGGCGTCTGCCCGCCGAACTGGACGATCGCGCCGTCCGGCTTCTCCTTCTCGTGGATGCTCAGCACGTCCTCGACGGTCAGCGGCTCGAAGTAGAGCTTGTTCGACGTGTCGTAGTCGGTTGACACGGTCTCCGGGTTGCAGTTGACCATGATCGACTCGATGCCCTCGTCCCGCAGCGCGAAGGCCGCGTGCACGCAGCAGTAGTCGAACTCGATCCCCTGACCGATCCGGTTCGGCCCGCCGCCCAGGACCATCACCTTGCGGTTGCGCGTCGCCTCGGTGGCGTCCGGGGCGTTGTAGGTCGAGTAGTAGTAGGCCGCGTCCTCCACCCCGCTGACCGGAACCGCGTGCCAGCCCTCCACGATCCCCAGCGACTTGCGCCGCTCCCGGACGGACTGCTCGGAGACGCCGAGAATCTGCGAGAGGTAGCGGTCGGCGAAGCCGCTCTTCTTCGCCTCGGCCAGCAGGTCGTCGGGGAGGTGTCGGCCCTTGTACTCCAGGATCCGCTCCTCCAGCTCGACCAGCTCCTTCATCTGCTCGATGAACCACGCCTTGATGTGGGTCTTCTCGGACAGCTCCCGGACGCCGGCGCCCTTGCGCAGCGCCTCGTACATGATGAACTGCCGCTCACTGCTGGGCTCGCCGAGCAGGGCCATCAGCTCGTCGAGCGATCGCTCGTTGTAGTCCTTGGCGAACCCGAGCCCGTACCGCCCCGTCTCCAGCGAGCGGATCGCCTTCTGGAACGCCTCCTTGTACGTCTTGCCGAGGGACATCGCCTCGCCGACCGCCCGCATCTGCGTGCCGAGCTTGTCCTCGGCGCCCTTGAACTTCTCGAAGGCCCAGCGGGCGAACTTGACGACCACGTAGTCGCCCGACGGGGTGTACTTCTCCAGCGTCCCGTCCCGCCAGTACGGGATCTCGTCCATCGTCATCCCCCCGGCCAGCTTTGCCGAGACCAGCGCGATCGGAAAGCCCGTCGCCTTCGACGCCAGCGCCGAGCTGCGGCTGGTCCGCGGGTTGATCTCGATGACCACCACCCGCCCGGTCCGCGGGTCGTGGGCGAACTGGATGTTCGTCCCGCCGATGACCTGGATCGCCTCGACGATCCGGTAGGAGTAGTCCTGGAGCTTCGCCTGGAGCGCCTCGTCGATCGTGAGCATCGGGGCCGTGCAGTACGAGTCGCCCGTGTGCACGCCCATCGCGTCCACGTTCTCGATGAAGCAGACGGTGATCATCTGGTTCTTCGAGTCGCGGACGACCTCCAGCTCCAGCTCCTCCCAGCCGAGGACGCTCTCCTCGACGAGGATCTGCCCGATCAGGCTGATCGCCAGCCCGCGCGAGGCGACCGTCCGCAGCTCCTCGACGTTGTAGACCAGCCCGCCGCCCGTGCCGCCCATCGTGTACGCCGGGCGGATCACCACGGGGTAGCCCAGTTCGGCGGCGATCGTCTCGGCCTCCTCGACGCTGTAGGTGATCTCGCTCTTGGGCATCTCGATGCCCAGGCGGTTCATCGTCTCCTTGAACGCCAACCGGTCCTCGCCGCGCTCGATGGCGTCGGCCTGGACGCCGATGATCCGCACGCCGTACTTCTCCAGGATGCCTTTCTTGTGCAGCTCGCTGGAGAGGTTCAGCCCGCTCTGGCCTCCGAGGTTCGGCAGGAGGGCGTCGGGGCGTTCCTTGGCGATGATCTTCTCCATCTCCTCGGCCGTCAGGGGCTCGAGGTACGTCACGTCCGCCATGCCCGGGTCGGTCATGATCGTCGCCGGGTTCGAGTTGACCAGCACGATCTCGTACCCCAGCGACCGCAGGGCCTTGCACGCCTGCGTGCCGGAGTAGTCGAATTCGCATGCCTGGCCGATGACGATCGGGCCGGAGCCGATGATCATCACACGGTCGATGTCCTCATGCTTGGGCATGTACCGTTCCCTTTCCGCGGTTCCTTGTTTCTGGAGGAGTCAGACGGGGCGCCTCCCGGCCGGGAGGGGGCTGACGAGTTGCTCGCCCGCGGCTGGAAGGACACGCGACCCGTTCCGTTGGGCGAGCAGTCTAGCCCCCCCGGTGCGCGGAGGCAACAGGCAATCCGACGAGATCGAGTCTCGGCGGGCGGACAGCGAATCCGCCGCACCACCCCCAGGCTGCGCTTGGGCCCGCCACGTCAGATCCGCATGGGGGCCGGCGGTGGTGACGCGGCGCGGTCAGCCGCGGCGGCGGGCGACGAGCAGGACCGTGTCGCCGAGGTTGAAGGGGAAGCAGGCCTCCAGCAGGAAACGGGGCAGGGCGCGGCAGGCGCGTTTGGCGAGCCGCCCGGCGAGCGTTTGCGGCCGGATGCGGTGGAGGTTCAGCAGGGCGGATCGCAGGCGGAGGTTGACGGTGACCGTGGCGAAGCTGACGACGTCGAAGCCGAGCTTCCGGCACATCGCTGACAGGGAGGGGCGGGTGAAGTAGAACAGGTGCGTGGGCGGGTGGATCTGCCGCCATCGCAGGCCCTGGAGCCGCGGCAGCAGCGCGCCGAAGTCGCCGGTGGTCAGAAACAGATGCCCGCCCGGCCGGAGATGCTCGGCGGCCTTGGCGATCATCGCCACCGGCTGGGCGAGGTGCTCGACGGTGTCCCAGAGGCAGACGGCGTCGAACGCACCGGGCAGGTCCATCCGGAGCAGGTCGCCCGCGACGGCGTCGAGGCCCCGGGCGCGCGCGAACCGGACGGCGTCGGCGGAGATGTCTACCCCGAGCGAGCCGGGGTACCGACGGCGAATCAGCTCGAGGAAGAACCCGTAGGCGCAGCCGATCTCGAGGATTCGCCGCCCGGCGGGGACGTAGCGGCCGACGCTGCGGAGGTGATCGGCGAGCGTCCGCTGGTAGTCGTCCTTGTCGGCGAGGTAATCGGTGTACTCCTCGCCGCGGAAGTACCGCTCGCCGTAGAGTTCGCGGAGCTGCTCGGCGCCGTGGCGGCGGTCCACCGTCATCAGCCCGCAGGTGCGGCAGAGGAGGAAGCCCTCCCATCGGTCGGCCCAGGCGAGGCTGTCGCAGCAGGGGCAGGGGGTCTCGATCGGCGAGGGGGCTTGCATGTCGGTCGTTCGTGTTCGTCGGCGGCACGGCGGCGATCCTGCTCCGCGAAGCGGCCCTTCGCTGCGCGGCACGAGCAGGCCGCGGCCTTGCTCGAACGTCTTGTGGGCGATCAACGGTCTTCGGCGAACGCATTGCCGGCACGGGCAGGGCGCTCGGCACATACAGAGTGTCGGCCAGATCGGGCGCGCAGTCCAGCGCGTAGGGCCTAAACAGGACCGGCCGGCTTGACCGATAGGACTGGTGGGCCTACACTCTGCGCGCCCGCTCGGGGTGCCGGGGCGTGGGCGTACCGGCAGGCCCGACCGGCCCCGCGGGCTGCCGGAGAGGTCACCCATCGCATGGCGGACGAGCAGCACAGCGACGATTCGCCCGGCCCGGACGAAGCGCCCGAGCCGGCCACGCGGCGCCCGCCGCCGAAGCGGGTCAGCATCGTCGTGCCTGTCTGCAACGAGGCGGGCAACATCGCCCCGCTGGCCGGCGCCGTCGCCGACGCGCTGCCGGAGACGGACTACGAGCTGATCTTCGTCGACGACGGCAGCGACGACCGGACGTTCGAGCAGATCGAGCGCGAGGTGGGGCGCGGCCGAGGCGCGGTGGGGATCTCGCTGTCGCGGAACTTCGGCCATCAGCACGCCCTGGCCGCCGGGCTCCAGTATGCGCGCGGCGAGGTGGTGGTCATGATGGACGGCGACATGCAGCACCCGCCGTCGCTGCTGCCGACGCTGATCGAGAAGTGGCGGGAGGGCTTCAACGTCGTCCAGACCAAGCGCGAGGACGCCGACCTCACGCCCCTGATGAAACGCGCCACCAGCCGCCTGTTCTACCGCCTCTACAGCGCCCTGTGCGGCATCCGGATGGACCCGGGCATGGCCGACTTCCGCCTGCTGGACCGGACGATCATCGACGAGCTGAACCGCATGCACGAGGGGCAGCTGTTCCTGCGCGGGCTGGTGGCGTGGATGGGGTATCGGCGGGCGGTCGTGCCCTTCCGCGTCGCCCGGCGCCACGCCGGGCGGTCGAAGTACACCGTCCGGAAGATGCTGCGGTTCGCCAAGAGCGGGCTGTTCTCGTTCTCGTCGATCCCGCTGCGGATCGGCATCGTGCTGGGCGTGCTGATGGGCCTGCTGAGCCTCGCGGAGATCGTCTTCGTCGTGGTCGCCTACCTGCGGGGCCAGACGATCGCCGGCTGGGCGAGCAACATGTTCGTCATGTCCCTGATGTTCGCCGTGCTGTTTCTGCTGCTGGGCTTGCAGGGGGAGTACATCCTCCGGATCTACGAGCGCGTGCAGGCGAGGCCGTCGTTTCTGATCGAACGCGTCGTCCGCAAGGACCCCCCGGCCGAGGCCGACGGCCAGAAGGAAGCGAGCAAGTGACGCAGAACGGATTGCTGTCTCGCCGGCGAGGCGACCTGATTGCCCTCGCGGTGATGGCGGGCGTGACGTGCCTGGTGTTCTGGCCGGCCTTCTCGGATCCGGCGGGCATGCTGCGCGAGGACGCCGCCCACTGGTTCCAGCCGTACTACGGCTTCGCCCACGCCGAGCTCCGCGCCGGGCGGATGCCCCTGTGGAACCCCTACACCAAGCTGGGCATCCCCTTCCACGCCAGCCTGCACCCGTCGATCTTCTACCCGCTGCGCTGGCCGATGATCTTCATGGATTTCGTGCCCGGCTTCATCGTCATGATGATGGTGCACTACTTCCTGGCGGCGGTGGGGGGCTATGCGCTGATCCGCGCGGCGATGGGGTGTCGGCCGCCGGCGGCGCTGATCGGCGCGCTGGGGCTCGCCTTCGGCGGATTCGCCATCGGCCACATGACGCACACCACCTACTTCCTCAGCTACGGGTGGTTCCTGCTGTGCGTGCTGTTCCTGTGGCTGGCGGTGCACCGCAGGCAATGGCTGTGGGCCGTCGCCGCCGGGGGGTGCGTCGGGCTGATGGGCCTGATCGGTTCGGTTCACCTGCTGCTCGTGCTGGCCGTGCTGCTGGCCACCTTCGTGATCTACTTCACCGCCGTTGGCCTGGTGCGATGGTCTCGCGACCGGTCGAGCCGTTGGTCTCAGACTCTCTGGCCGTTCGGCTCGACGGCCGCCGCGCTCGTGCTGGGCGGATTGATCTCCGCCGCCCAGATGCTGCCCGCCCAGTCGCTGAGCCAGCGGTCGATCCGCCAGAAGGTCAGTTGGGAGTACATCAACCGCGCGTGTGCCCACCCCGGCCGCAACACGCTCCAGATGATCGTGCCCTTCCACTACGGCAACTGCCGGCTGGGATACTGGGGCGAGTACATGTGGCACGGCTCGACGCACTACACGGGCATCGTCGTGCTGCTCGGGGCGGTGATGAGCCTGGCCTACGTGAAGCGCGAGCCGCGGCTGTGGTTCTGGATCGTCCTGGCGGCGGTGGGTTTCCTGATCGGGGCGGGGAAGTACCTGCCCTTCTACAAGGTCCTGTACGACAACGTCGGCATCTTCAGCCGGCTGCGGAACCCGACGCGGATCTTCTGGATCGCCGAGATCGCCCTCTGCGTGATGGGCGCGGTGGGGATCGACCGGACGCTGCGGGGCGCGAGGGAGAAGGGCGAGCTGCCGCGCGTTCGCGTGCTGGCGATCGGGGCCGGCGGCGTGATGGTCGTCGTGCTGGTCGTCTCACTGCTGTTTCTGAGCCACTACGCCGACAACCCGGACGGTCTGGAGCAGTGGCTGAGGACGGAGACGTCGTTCGGCTTCGGGCTGAACGTCCTGGGTGCCCGCACGATGCCGTCGAAGGTCATGAAGGACTTCGACTTGGCCAGTTGGGCCAGCGCCGCGATGCTGCTGGCCGGCGTGGGCGTGCTGGCAGTGCTGGTCCTGCGCGCCAAGCCGGCCGGGCCCGCGATGACGGCCGGCCTCGTCGCGGTTCTCGTCGCCGACCTGTTCGCCTTCTCCTTTGGCGCGATCATGCATCAGCGCCGGTGGCGGGTCATCGAAGGGACCCCGCCGCGGGCGAAATGGCTCCAGGAACACCTGGGGCGGCATCGCTACGTGCTCTGGCCGCCCCCGCCGAGCAGCTCGCTGACCAACCAGGTCGGCCTGGCCCGCGGCGTGCAGTTCCGCATCCGCGACACGCAGGGCAAGGCGGAGGGCATCCTCGATTCGATCCCGCGCCTGCGGTTCGTGGAGCTCGTCAGCGGGCGGACCGGGCGGGTCCACCCGGTGGTCGCCAGCCTCAGCGGGACGAAGTACTTCCTGGCGCGGAAGGACGTCCTCCGGCGGTTCCCCCAGGCCAAGGCGATCTGGCAGAACTCGCCGTTCCGCCAGGCGTGGGAGGACGAGGAGTGCTGCGTCTACGAGAACACCCGCGTCCTGCCGATGGTCTATTTCGTCCGCCGGCTCCTTCGGGCGCCCGATTCGGTGCAGGCCTTGCGGACGCTCGCGACGAAGCCCATGGACATCCGGAACACCGCCGTCGTGATCGGTGACCTGCCCGCACAGACGGCCGCGTCGCTCGCGGCCAATCCGCGCGTCCTGGACGTCCAGACCGTCCCCGGCCGTTGGGACATCGAGGTCGAGACCGACGCGCCGGCCCAACTGGTCGTCCTGGAGGCCCACGAGGCCGGCTGGCGAGCCGCCGTCGACGGCGCCGACGCGAAGATCTACCAGACCAACGACCAGTTCATGTCCGTCGCCGTCCCGGCCGGGAGGCACAAGGTGGTGTTCCGCTACGACCCGCCGGAGTTCCGCGACGGCGTGATCCTGACGATCGTCGGCGTCGTGCTGGCCGCCGCCCTGTGCGCGGCCGCCTTCATCCTCCACCGCCGCCGCGCCGACCCGGCCGAAGCCGCATAGGACCTCGCAAGCAGGAATTGGGTGCCGCGACCGCGGCACCCAGATTTGGGCTGCTGAGGTCGCTACCCCCGCCGAAGAACGCTGACGAGGCATCGGAGGCTGCCGCCGTAGGCATACGCGCTCGTGCAATCCACCGGGCAGACCTCGTAGCCCAGCGATCGCCAGACGGCCGCGCCCGATTCGTTGAGCGCTTCGACCCCGCCGAACACGGGCATGTAGACGATCCGCCGCCCGTCACGCTGATCGAGGATGACGTTCAGGTACGTCAGATAGCTCCGCCCGTCGCGCCCGGGCACGACGGGGATACGCACGACGCGGCAGCCGGCCTCGGCGCACCGCTCGGCGACCGCGTCGAAACGGCGCTGCGTGGCGGCCGAGAAGTCCGCCCCGGAAACGGGGACTGGCTCCGCAGCGGAGCGAAGGTGCTTGTCCCCATTTCTGCTCCCGCCCCCGTCGCCCGAGCCGCTCTCATCGCGGATCTTCGCCGCCAGCGCCGGGCTGCCGACCAGCACGACGTTCCCGCCGGCCGGCATCATGAACATCCCCGCGTGGTGGTCCGGCGAGTCGGCCAGCAGCACGATCTGGCGCCCGAGCGCGGCGCGGAGGCCGGCCAGCAGCTCGGTGCGGCCGGTGACGGTATGTTGAACGTTCCGCCGCGTCACCCGCGGTGTGACGAAGACCCGCCGCTCGTCGGCGACGAAGTCCCCGCCGTCGAACAGCAGCGAGCAGCGCCGGGCCGCCACCGCTTCGCCCAGCGCGGCGGCGAGGTCGTCGGCGATTCGCCCGTCCCCCGCCCGCCGGGGCCAGGCCGCCGCGCCCGCCTCCTCGCGCGGATGCAGCAGCGTTACCGGCCCGCCGCCGGCCGGCGGACGAAGCGCCAGCCAGCGATCCCGCGACCACGCGCTCATCGCGTGCCCGACGGCGATCGGCCGCAGCCTGCACGCCACCGACCCGACACGGTCCGCCAGGTCCGCGAAGGCGGCCTGGTCGGGGCAGACGACGTGGACCGTCACGTCGGCCGGCAGGTTCGGAAGGAACTCGCGGTAGACCGGCGCGACGATCTCGGCCGCGGCCGCCGCGTACTGGATGACCAGCTCGCCGATCGCGCCGTCGCAGTCCGACAGGACCGGCCCCGGCGCCGGGCCGACCCGCCGTCCGCCGCCCGGCTGGACCAGCCCCAGCACGCCCGCCGCCAGCACCAGCCCAAGGACGCAGCCGAGAATGACCGTTTGCCCGCGCATCATGCGCCTCACCGCGCCGGCCGGGCCGACCTCGGCGCCAGCCGCGCACCCAGGCCGGCCGGCCCGACGTTCGCCCCGCCCGAGACGGTCAGGGGAGGCAGGTTCACTTGGCGCTTGCCGCATCTCAGCGCGAAGGACACGCTATGCCCGGCCGTCACGGCCTTGCCGGCCGTCAGCTTCACCCGCCTGGCCTGCCCGGGCTCGAGCGTGATCAGGCTGTCGTGCTTCCACACGGGCATGGGCAGGCGGATCATGCGGGACATCGGCGGGGTCGGGGCGGCCGACATCATCGACACGGCGAACTCGAGGCTGATCGGCCGATCCGTGGGATTGGTCACCTCCAGCTCCAGCTCGGGCTTGTCCCCGGGCTTCAGCGTGTCGGCCAGACGCCGGAGCGTCGCCCTGCATCCGTTGACCTCGAGCACCGGCTGGGCGATCTTGGCCGGCAGGGGCTTGGCGTGACGGCCGGCCCGCAGATTGCCCGGCCACAACGCCACCACCGTCACCGCAAAGACCGCCACCGCCACCGCCACCGTCATCAGAACTCCGCACTTCATCTTCTTTCTCCTTCCCGTCAGGGCCCAATGCCGTACCGCCTGTTCCGACGAACACCCCCCGCGCGGAGTTCTCCCCAATACATGCTGTTGCGCAGATGTTACATTCAGCGGTCGCGCATGCGGGCGGCGGCAGGGCGAAACGTCATCGGACTTGTCCGGACGGCTGCGCTTTCAGCAGGTCGATCTTGCGCCAGGCGCCGGACTCGAAGCGGCGGGCGATGACGAGGCCCAGGAGGATGACGTAGATGCTGGCGGCGATCCAGGGGCCGAGGCTGGTCAGCTGGGGAAAGTAGCGGATCGCGGCCAGGCCGCCGCCGAGGAGGATCGTCCAGCTCATCAGCATCATCGCGAGCATCGGCCAGAGCGTGTCGCCCGCCCCGCGCAAGGCGCCGATGTAGATGATGCCGACCGCGTCGAACAGTTGGAAGACGGCCGCGCAGATCAGGATCTTCGCCCCGATGTCGACGATCTCGGCGGTCAGTCGTGCGGCCTGGTCCGCCGAGACGCCCGCGGAGGGCCGGACCTCCACGAACGCCGAGACCATAGGATATCGCAGCAGCCAGAACGCGATGCCACAGACGCCCATGTAGACCATGGCGGCCAGCAGGGCGGTGTGGGCGCGTCGGCGCGCGAGGTCGGGCCGGCCCCTGCCGATCTGCCGCCCGACCAGAGCGGTGGTGGCGATGCCGATGCCTATGGTGGGCATGAACGACAGCCCCATCCAGCGCATGGCGGCCGTCGAGGCGGTCAGGTGGACCTGCCCGAAGTAGCCGACGAGCACGGAGGTGAAGACGGCCCACGTGGCGATGTCGTTGCACAGTTGCACCCCGGCGGGCCAGCCGAGGCGGAGGATCTCCACGCACTGCCGCCTCCGGACCGCCCAGACCTGCCACGTCCCGAACGGCCGGGCCGTGTGAGGGTGAAGAAAGATCGCCAGCAGGATCGCCGCCTGGAGGCCCCAACTGAGCACCGTCCCCATCGCCGCCCCCCGCAGCCCCATCGCCGGGAATCCCATCAGCCCGAAGATCAGCACCGCGTTGGCGCCGACGTTGAAGCCGTTGGCCGCCAGGGAGACGGCGAAGACGACCCGCGGGCGATGCACGCCGTAGAAGAACTGCTGGAGCACCTGCGTCGACAGGGCCATCGCCGCGCCGAGGATCATGTAGCGGAAGTAGGTCGTCTCGAGGCCCACCATGACGGGGTCGGGCCGGCCGGTCTGGGACAGCGAGCCGATGAAGCTGAACAGCGGCCGGGCCGCCAACGCCAGCGGGGCCATCGCGGCGGCGGCAATCAGGGCGATGAACAGGCCCGCCCAGGCGTATTGTCCCGTCCGCCGAGACCGCCCCGCGCCGAGGTTCTGGCTGACGTAGGTGTTGACGACGGTCAGCAGCCCCATCAGGAGGCTCTCGGGCACGAAGCTGGTGATCCCCGCGATGAACTGCGCGGCGAACGGCTGCGGGCCGATCCTCGAGACCATCAGCCCGTCGACGAACTTCATCATCGTGCTGTTAAGCATGGTCAGGCTGGCCGGCCAGCTCATCTGCAAGACCTGCGCCAGTCCGGCGCCGGGGGCTTCCTCGAGGGCGTCCATGACGGGCCATCATACGCAAAGGCGGGGTGGTGTCGATGATGTGGGCGGTCCAGTCAGGGGACCGGGGGCAAAGCAGGTTGGTTCTTTGGGGCCCCGTGCCGAGCCCTGCCGATCCGTGTTCGGGCGTCCGGGGGGCCAGCCCAATGGCACTAAATTGCATGCTCCATAAAAGCAAAATCCCCCGGAATGCCGATGTTTTTGTTGTCCAGACAACCACACGGCATTCACGGAGGATTGCTTATGCTTGCAGAGCTTATCGG
>Ga0180437_10001760_pt1 | contig 36383 bp, 41 predicted proteins | sample SS_ome_4_FD_132410 | JGI IMG/M metagenome (GOLD analysis project Ga0180437, IMG submission 132410) | Hypersaline lake sediment archaeal communities from the Salton Sea, California, USA - SS_3_D_1 metaG | ecosystem: Environmental > Aquatic > Non-marine Saline and Alkaline > Hypersaline >... | reverse complement strand
ACGAATACCAAAGTATGTCTCAATAATATACATTTATACTACTGGGAAACTTTCATAAATAATGCGAACAAAATAATAAAAGGAGGATAAAATGAAAATCAAAAACGAAATAAAACCAGAAGGACTTGGAGTACCATGTTATTATGGATGTGGTCGTGAAGCTTTCTACAAATTTTCCAATGGAAGATGTTGTTGTGAATCTCATGCAATGAAATGTCCAGAGAAGAAACGGTCACTGGCTGAAACGCAAATAAATAGAATGGCTGAAAATGGTATGGACAGACCTAAAATAAGATTAATGTTACGACAACCAGATCATGATTTGAAATGTGTTATTTGTGGTGAAAAAGCACATTTCTTAGCACCGGCAAATGACATCAAATTATGTTGTCGCCCATATATCAGAGAATGCCCAAAATTTACAGAATACATATCAGAAGTTAACCGCCATACATATGAAATCCATCCAGAGCTTATTGAAAAGCAAAGAGAGATATCCAAAAAAATCCATAATTCTGAAAGAATTAAACAATCAAAGTCTGATACGATGTTTCTTCTCCATCATGGAGATTGTGATAAATGCAAAGAGTTTCAGAAAAACTATAATAAAGGGCATAGAAAAAGGAGAAAATTTGATAATGAATTATCCAACTAAAGAACAACAGGAAAACCGACACATTGCAGCACAGGAATACCTAGAATCTCTTAGATCAAAAATTGGAGATGAGAATTTCATTAAGTTTATAATGGGGGTTCTGGCTGTAAGCAAAGGTTGTAAGATGAAGATATGCCCCGAGACTGTCGTACATTATTGTGAAAATGCAGCATTTCTTTTAACGCTGTATATTGAATGGTATCTTGAATCAATGAAGGAGAAAATGAAAGATGAAAAAGATAATCCTAATGTTGCTGCTTGGAATGATATTGCAAGCGTGTTCAAAGAATAACAATTTTGATATGGCAAGAGACTTGAAATGCTCTTATCAAACCACAAGAATATATGATGAGAATGGAAGTTTTAAGGGATATGCAAGACAAAGAGCATGTCATTTTGTAGATTGAGGATAACAATATGAATAAAAAACCATTAGGTGATTTATGGCAGTATCCAGTGCAGAAATATCCAAGAATGTCTATATTGGATTATTTTGATAATGAATACTCCCGAAGTTATAAGTTTATAGATTCAAATACTAAGGTATGTAGTATGGGAAGTTGTTTTGGAATTGAGGTTGCCAAGTTTCTTAAGAAAATGAACTTTAAATATCTTGTAACTGAACCCAATCCTTTCTTCTCAGCTAGATGGGATAAGTTGTATAACGTTTCAAGTATAAGGCAAGTGTTTGATTATAGTTTTGGTGATTTTGATCCTATAGTTCGTTGGTGGGAGAGAAATGGACAGTACCAAGATCCATTTAGAAGGAATGTCCTTTATAATCCAAAAACTGCACATAAACAGTTAATTAATCATATAAAGTGTTCATTTAAGGCCCTTAACAATGCTGATGTTATTACAATTACTCTTGGAATGTCTGAATTGTGGAGAGATAAAAGAGATGGTGCTACTTATTTTAGAGTACCACCGAGAGAATATTATGATGAAAATATACATGAGTTTCACATTCAAGATGTTGAAGAGATAGTAAGTGAAATGGAGAAAATAAGAAAAAATGTTCCAAAAACTAAGATAATATGGACTTTATCACCTGTAGCTTATATGGCAACTTTCAGACAAGATATAGATCCGATTTGTTCTAATTTTATTTCTAAATCAAGGTTGAGAGTTGCCATAGATGAATTTGTTACTCAAGACAAGAATAGTTACTATTTTCCAAGTTTTGAATATATTATACTTGGACATTCAGAACCTTTTATAAATGGTAAAGACCATAGACACATCAAACCAAAGATAATATCAAACACCCTGTCTATGTTCAAGAGATTATTTTTAAAGTAATTAACCATGTTGTTTTGGATCATCATCAAGTAAATGTTGTAATATTTGTTCAAGTTTGTTATCAAGTTCTGTAGATCTTACGACTTCCTTTTCAATTGCAATGCGATTTTTAATTATGTCATTGGCTCTGGCAGCGTCTTGTGCAAAGTTCCAACTTATAATTCCAGAGAACACACCTACCATAACAACAAGCAATGTTGAAAATACAGCGACTGTTGCATTTTTTGATAATTTCTTTTCAGTCTTCCCATTAATCTTATCAAAATTAGAACGACAAGTTTCCCAATGTTCATCACAGGGAAGTACCGATCTCAAATTATCTATGCGGTTTTCAAGATTATCAAATCTTTTGCATAAACTATCTACTTTTGATCCTAATTTTATTAACAGATCATGATCTTTATTTTCCATTATGGGAGATCCTCTGCAAATACTCGTCCAAAATCAGCCTCTATGATAACATTTGCGTCTATTGTTAATTTAAATCTTAGAAAGTAACGACCAGCACCCTCACTCGGCCATCTCAGTCTTACAGTAACGATATTGGTACTTGCATCAAAAGCACTGCTTAAAATAAGGCTTGTGACCGCAGTACCGTCCTCTGTAACAGCACTGACTTCAGCGGCTGTCATTGTACCACCATAAGGTAAAAAACCATCTGATGCGTTTCTAGCGCTGTTTTGTGTAAATTTAAAATCGTAAGCCACATTACTATCATAAGGCTGAACGATTATTTTACGATTTGTTTTAAAACTTGGCATAATTTACTCCTTATTTATCTTTTGATACAAAATAATATGGTTTTTCTTCACTTTCAAACCAATAATCCCGATCTCGTGATACTATTCTATATGTTCTGTCTTTTGATTCAAATGTATCTTCAACCATAGCAGCATATGATGTAGAAGATGAGCTTGAACTTGAGCTTGATTCAGAGCTTGATGATGAGCTTGAACTACTCTTAGAGCTTGAGCTTGATGATGAACTGCTGCTACTTGAGCTTGAGCTACTTGAGCTTGATGATGAACTGCTTGAGCTACTGCTGCTTGATGAAGATGAGCTACTTGAACTACTTGATGATGAACTTGAACTTGAACTTGACGAACTGCTCTTACTTGAACTGCTGGAACTTGACAAAGAGCTTGAACTTGAGCTACTGCTGGAACTGCTCTTAGAACTTGAACTTGAACTTGAAGATGAGCTACTTGACGAACTACTCTTGGAGCTACTTGATGATGAGCTTGAAGAGCTGCTGCTACTTGAACTTGATTCAGAGCTACTTGAAGAAGAGCTTGAACTGCTGCTTGAGCTTGAGTTAGAGCTTCTTGAACTTGAGCTACTACTTGAACTTGAAGATGACGAACTACTTGAACTTGAACTTGATTCAGAGCTGGAACTACTTGAAGACGATGATGAACTTGAACTTGAACTGCTTGATTCACTTGAACTGCTTGATGAAGAACTTGAAGATGAACTACTGGATTCACTTGAACTACTTGATGATGAACTTGAACTTGAACTACTGGATTCACTTGAACTGCTTGATGAAGAACTTGAACTTGACGAACTGCTCTTACTTGAACTACTTGAACTTGATGAAGAGCTTGAACTACTGGATTTACTTGAGCTACTACTTGATGATGAGCTACTACTTGAGCTTGATTCAGAGCTACTGCTGCTGGAACTTGAACTTGAAGAAGATCTACTACTTGAACTACTTGAAGATGATGAACTTGAGCTACTTGATCGTGAACTTGAAGATGAACTTGAGCTTGAAACAGACGCTACAGTAACATATCCACAAATTGAATGCTTTCTATTTGTAACTTCTAAAGATGTTAAAGTTACTGGAGATGCAAAACTATTTACATCTATACCATCAGAAGCAGCACCAGCATCATATTTAACAACTAATGTTCCAGTATTATTTCCTGTTATAAAACCAAGATAATAATTAGATCCACCTATTACAGTTGGTGGTGTTGTGAATGTTATATCTCTCCATTGAGGTGTTGTGTCTGAAACGGTGATTGTATTACCAACTTCTATTACTACGCCATTATTTCCATTAAATAATACTGCTTTTAAATCACACTGTTCAGCACCACCAGACATAAAAGAATAAACGGATATTTTATTGAGATATCCACTTGAAGAAGGAGAAGAATCAACAACAAAAGCTCTATCATTTAGAGTTGTATTAGTATTAGAAGAACCAACATCGCATTTACCGAAAGTTATACCAGAACTTGAACTTGAGCTTAAAGAACTACTACTTGAGCTACTTGATTTACTTGAGCTACTACTTGATGAATAAGCAGTTACATCAACACAAATTGACCAATCTCTTGCATTATTATCCAATGGATCTGTTAGTGCTATTGGAGTTGTATAATTATTGTTATTATCAAAACCACCATTTCCAGCATCATAATACATTCTAACACTTCCAGTTACAACTTCTTGAACAACACCGATATAATATTCAGTACCAGAAGATAAAATTGGCTTTGTTGTATATGTAATGTCTCTCCATTGAACAGTTGTATCTTGGATATTTATTGAATTTCCAACACCATTTGCTATAATATTTAATGTAGATGCGTTCCAAATAACAACTTTAAGATTAGTTTCATCACCACCGCTGACATTACGACAATATACTGAAATTTTATTAACTTCGTAATCTGCATCAGGTGTGACTGAAGTGAACATTGCCCGATTGTCAAGACCAAGATTACCGGTACTTGAGCCGACATCACATTTACCAATAGTAGCCATGAAAGATTTCCCTCACAATTAATTAGTGGCAAGGGCCGATTAGAGTTCTACAGGAAGGATATAGAGAGAGAGGTTATTCCGAGGCCCGTCATCGACCCTTGCCTCGTTTATTTGTTCCGTTTTTAGTATGAGCAGGTAGCGTAAATTGACCAATCTCTTGAGTTATTATCAAACGGTTCACTCAATGCTGTTGGACTATCATAATCATTTCCATCAAAACCACCAGTACCAGCATCATAAAACATTCTAAGAGATCCACTTGTAACATTCTGGACAACTCCAATATAATATGTCACACCAGCAGTTAATTGAGGTTCTATACCGAATGTTATATCTCTCCATTGACCTGAAGTATCAGTGATGTTAATAGAATTTCCAACACCATTTGTAACTATTTCATTTGAAGTTGCATCCCAAATAACAGCTTTCAAATCATTATCTTCACCAGCACCTACGTTGCGGCAATAAACTGATAGTTTTGATACAGATACATTATTTGATGGTGTTATTGGTGTAAACATTGCCCGATTGTCAAGACCAAGATTTCCAGTACTTCCACCTAAATCTGTTTTACCAAGCTGTACAGTGGTTGTTGAGTATGAGCTTGATGATGAACTCTTAGAGCTACTGCTGCTGGAACTTGAACTTGAGCTAACTGAACTTGATGATCCAAGAGTTCCACCACACCATGTAATTGATGTTATAATAAATGGATCAGTTTGTTTAATATCAAATTCATTTATATCATTGCCAAAGAAAAATGTTTCAACTAATTGTCCACTGGTAATGAATTCATCAACAATATAAGTTCCTATTGTATCCCTAATACGCAATGCTCCTTCTTCTGAAGCAAATGTTCCAGTAACTATTACATAATCTGGTCTAAAACCATTAAACCAACTCTTAGCAAACAGTCTAACACGCTGTTCAGGCCCCGCAGCTTCTGAAATCCACGCATTTGCAGTTGAATCCCAAGTTCCTGTATCAACAGTCCAGTACTTGGGATCTGTTGTTTCTGTTAATGCACAGCTATAAGATGAAATACTTGAAGAGCTGAAGCTTGATGATGAGCTTGAACTACTCTTAGAACTTGAGCTACTTGAGCTTGATCGTGAACTGCTGCTTGATGAACTGCTGCTGGAACTTGATCGTGAGCTGCTGCTTGAACTTAATGATGAACTGCTGCTACTTGAGCTTGAGCTACTTGAGCTTGAGCTTGATGAAGATCTGCTGCTTGAACTTGATGATGAACTGCTGCTACTTGAACTTGAGCTACTTGAGCTTGATCGTGAACTGCTGCTGGAACTTGAGCTTGAGCTTGAGCTACTTGAACTTGAAGAACCAATATCAATAGCCATATAATCAATTCTTAACGTATGACCATCAACTCCCGGACTTTCATGTTCAATCTTAAGACGCATATATCCGTCATGTGGCCCTCCATCATAACTCACATATGTAGCCTCATCAAAAGGAAATGAATATCTTGTTCTGATTGTACCAAATGGAATATCATCATCTGCTGCTGTAGCATAATCCCATGTTAAAGTACCCCAGTTATAAAAACTCACCTTTTTATAATGTGTTGATTCACCAGTGTAGTTTCCATAGATGATAATACTTGCTGTAGTATCAACAAATGGAGGTATATTGTAAAAATCAAATACATAGCAGAATCCCGGTTCCTCATTGAATTCATCCAATACCAAATCACTGTAATCCAAAGTCCATGTGTTTGAAATATCACCAGAATTTATTTGACCAATATCATTGTCAGCACAAGTATCAACTGAGAACGGATATTGATAAGCAGGATACGATGCTGAACTTGAAGAGCTGGAACTTGATTGAGAACTACTTGATGAACTTGAACTACTTGAAGAAATGGAACTTGAACTTAAACTACTTGATGAAGAACTACTAGAACTACTTGAAATAGAAGAATTACTTGAACTTGAACTTGATTGAGAGCTGAAAGAACTACTTTCACTTGAACTTGATTTAGAACTACTTGATGAACTTGAACTACTTGAAGATCGTGAGCTTGAAGATGAACTTGATGATGAGCTACTTGAAGAAGATCTTCCATCAAATGTTATCTGTAAATATGGTGCATCTACTTGTATAGATTGATTGTATTGTTCAGATGAACGGAATACAAAAACATTTTCTCCAGATACAGGAATATCATTAATTCTTAATATCCATCCATTGTTAACTCCACCTTCATCATAAAAAGATTTAACATCATCAGTTACATCAACTGATCTCCAAGTTGGTCCACCAGCAGAATTTAAAGTAAATGATGTCGTTGATGCGTATATATCGTTTGCTCCCTTCGCTCCAGCAGTTTGCCAATTTTGTTGACTATGTCTTGCACTATTCCATGTTATTTCACCAGCATTTGCTGGAGCTGATCCAGGACCACCAATTCCTTCATTCCATAATTTTTTACATCTATATAAAGTAACATCAAATGGATATTCACCATCTGAAAAAGCAGTTCCTTTTAAATATAATGTAGCAGATATAATATTATTTGAAGTATCAGTCAAATCTAACAAATCAGATAAATCAAATTTTAATGCTCCAATTGTTCTCAATCCACTAGTTTGAGTCTCAATGTTTACATTATTGCTTTGACCCCAGTTATATGTTGGAAAAGGTTGAAAAATAAATGAATCTTCAGTTACATTGTAATAATCATCTAAATGAACACCACCACTAGTTTCTCTCTCTCCCCATGTTAAAGTATATTCAACTAAAGGTGTGCTTTCAGAACTTGAGCTTGAACTTGAAGAACTTATTGATTGAGAGCTTGATGATAAACTTGATGATGAACTTGAAAGCGAACTACTGCTAGAACTACTTGATGATGAACTTGAAGAAACGCTTGATGTTGAAGAACTGCTTGAACTACTTGAAAAAGAACCATAATCAAGATATAAATAATCAATGTAGAATTTATGTGTTACTACACCATCTTGAACATGATATAAATTAATAGTTGTAGTTTCACGTTGAACGTAATTTGTTATTGGCCCCGGTAAATTGAAAGTATAAGTTTTAAGTGAACCACTTGTTGGAAAATCTGTAGTGTTTGAAGTTATATCACGATAATATTGAACACTATAATCCCAAATCTTTAATTTAACATTATGAGAAGTACTTCCTTCGTACTTACCAACAACTGTCATTGTTATGGTGTTAGTTGTATCAGTTGGAATGCCAAAGAAATTAAATTTATAATCAAATCCCGGAGCTATAGTTGTCTCAGCTAATACAAGACTTGTACCGTCCTGTACATAAGTGTCACTCAACTTTCCACTTGTAATAGAACCATCAACTATTAATAATTCTCCAGCAATGTGCCAATCTGTTTGATTTCCACTACTTGAACTTGATGAGCTTGAAGATTCACTTGATGAACTTGAAGAACTTGATTCTGAACTACTTGAGCTTGAAGATGAACTACTGGACTCTGAACTACTTGAGCTTGAAGATGAACTACTTGATCTACTTGAGCTTGAAGATGAACTTGATGAAGAGCTTGAAGATGAACTTGATGAACTTGTCATTATATCACCATCAAGTCTTAGTCTCTCAACTGCAAAATGGTGAGTTGCTGATCCAGTGCTTGTATGATTAACACGAAAACGAAATTCACCATTATTCAAATATGGAGTTACATCAGTAATGTTCTGACCAGGACCCATATTTAGAAATATTTGATCAAATACTCCAGCACCTGTATCAGGCATATCATTAGAATTACCACTTATTCCAACCCAAGTATTTGTATCAAAATTCCAAGCTTGACCTATAACATTGTGAGCTGGATTTCCGTCGTACTCATATCTAATTTCTAAATGGAGATTCGCAGTTGCATCGTTATACATTTCTGGAACATTTTCAAAATCAAAGACAATTAGAAATCCGGGAGTTGCGCCTACTTCATCAATAAATAATGACTCACCATCATCCGTCCACGTATCTTCCACATTACCGGAAATGTATGTTCCAATACTTAGAACATAATCAACTGCTTCTCTCCAAGTAGCCATTTATGATCCTCTTTTTCTAGGTCTATTCCATTTATAGTAGTACCATTCAACTCCATTTATCATTCTTGAAGCTTCATGTTGAAATCCTAGTTTTTCAAATTTTTTATTGTTAAAATAATCGTCTTTTTCCTTCATTAAATCAACAATTTCAGCACCCTCTTTTTTACAGAACTCAAATGCTTTTTCGTGCATTTTAGTACCAATACCACGTCTTTGATATTCAGGATGAGTTACAATATGTAGATATCTATACAACTTCTTTTCTTTTTTGATACCCATTGCAGATACAATTCTATCACCATCACTTGCAATAACAAAGAATTCTATTTTTCCTAAAATTTGTAACTTTTTCATGTATTCAAACTTTTCAGGAAAATAATTGCGATATAAACCCATAATATTCTTGTTGTATACATTTCTTTCAAGTAAATATTCTATCATATTATCTTCCCAGAGCGATCCACGTAACTTTTCCTTCTGTTAAAACAGTTGCTGTTGTTTGATCGCTCGTATATTTGTTGACAAAAATAGTTTGTTTTGTACCTTCTCCACGGTTTCCACTATATCTAACTTCAGATCCAGTTCCCACATGAATAAGTCTTACATAAATTTTTTCAATATCTTCAACCTGAGTACCAGTTGAAAGTGTCAAAGTTATTCCACCACTTACATTAGTTCTTTCTTTATAAGCCCATCCAGATACAGCAAGTTTATAATAAAATCTAACATTAAAAATCTCTGGTGCTGTATAATTATAATAAGCAACTGTTCCCGGTTCATCTTTACCACCACCAATTATATATGAAAAACTTCTCCAAGTTTCTCCACTAACTCTAAATTCAAGATTAACATTTCTTGTATTAGCAACTAATGTATATTCTGCACTGTTAAATGCACTGACCCAATCATTTCTTGATCCAGAACTTTGTGTTACGGTTTCTTCAATGATTACTGAATTAGCTCCATCTGAAAGTTCTAACTGACTCTGAGCTGTAAATCTCCATTGGTCTGTTGCATATTCTTCAAGATCAATCGCTTCAAGTCTAAAACTTTGAGATTGAGTTACATAATCTTTGTTATAAACAGGCATAATGTTAGGAAATAGAATTATACTTGGTTGTTCTTTAAAAATACCCGGTATATTTACAACAGTATCATTATTAGCAATACCAGTTTCAATTCTTGATATTGGATTATAAACTATGTGTTGTAAACCGTCCCAATATCTGAATACAAGCTCTCCGTCTGTAAGTTCGCAAAAATTCTGTCCATCAGGTCCACCATCTGGAGCTATAATAATACTTCCTTTATCTCCAGCAGTGTCTATCACAACATTTTGATCACCGAAAGTTGCACGACCACCTTCTCCAAGAACAATTTGTGATTCAGAATAAAGTACACTACCATCTAACTGAGTACCATCATCTGGATGTGACCAACTACCACCAGTAACAAAAACGCTTCCAGTAACTGATAGTTCTGAACTTGTACCATCCCAAGAGAAGTTAGGATCACTAAGACCACCCATTTTTATAATTTCATCATTGAGATCTATATAAACGCCTTCTGTTCCAGAAAGATTCTGACTCTGAAGTATACCAGCTTGTATAGTACCAAGATCGGCAGAAATAGCGGCAAGATTTCGTGTTGTGATCTGTTCAGCAATCACTTGGTCAACGAAGATAAGCTCATTGACTTCAACACTGTTAGAAACAAAGTAAATTCTTGCAAATATACCAGTGATTCTGTTTGGATACAACGCAGTGTTGATGTTTCCTACACCTGCATCTGCTGTCCAGTAATTAGTTTGAGCATCTGCTTGATTAGTTGCTTCTAACAATCTTCCGTCTGAATCCAATGTATGATCTGCTTCCGCTTTCAAATATGTCCAATTAGTGAGATCACTTGATATTGCTATATAACAATTAACAGATGCATTATTGAACCAGACATGAACTCTGTCTTGAAGTTGTTCTATCGGGAATTTGTACTGAATCCAACCACCACTGTTGTAAATGACACCATTTCCGGTATCAGTAACAGTGTTATATACTTCAGCCAATATCGTTGATGTAGTATCAAGACTATCACTCATGATTAATCTATCAGTTAATTCACCTTCAATAGATTCTTGTGGAAGATAAAGTGGTTCTCCAGAATCAGTGCTTGATATTGTACCAACTCCAAACTCATCGTATGGACGAATTCTTGCTCTGTAAGTTGTATCTGGATCTAATCCAGTTTCAATCCAATATGTTGTATTTACACTAACAGTGGCGACAACAGTTGTTGGTGGATTGCTTGTATCGAGAAGAACATCATATTTCAGAAGATCGTTGTCAGCAGGTACTATTGAAGACCAATCTATCTTAAGACCATTGAATAGTGGTGTTATCGTTGGTATTGAACCAGCCATAGTTGGAGCTGGATTACTAACTACCAGTGTCGCTGCGTTTGCCGATAACTGGTCGTAGATATCTCTTGCCCATACCTTAAACTTTAAAAATCTAGAAGGTATACTTAAATCATCAGTATTCATTCCAATTGTGTATATCCAGAAATTATCAGTTGTCCAAGCATATCTTAAATGAACATCGTCTATTGTTAATACTTCAATCTGATAATCTTTAATCTTAGTCAGAATAGAATCAAATGGTGCAGCACTCACTGGTATGACAGAAGTTCCATCATAAACTATTGGAGATGTTGTGTCAGTTGTTAATACAAGAGCATCCCATGTGATATTACAATCTTTTCCACTGAAAGTTGTTGAATCTGTACCAAGAGTGACTTGTAATCCAGTAATATCAGGTGGTACATCTGGATCAGCTAACACTTCAAAGTTTGATAGAGTCAACCAAGTAGAATTTAATCCCAAACCAACCGCATGAACTCTAAAGTTGTATATACCAGCAACCACAGGTTTGATATCAACCGATGGTGAAGATGAGATAAGTGTTTCATTGTCTGAGTATGATCCAGTTGATAATTTCCATTGTATCTCATATTCTTGAAATCTGGTATCTCTTGTATGAGTCCATGATAATATAACACCGAACTTCCTATCAGAAGCTGAAGATGATTCAGTATCTTCGTAAGTGTACTCTTCAGCATTAAGATTAGTTGGTGCAGTAATAGGTTTAGTAGCATCTGGCACTTTGCTTATTGGAGCTGGATCAAACTTCTGACCGTCTTCAACATAAGCATATTTATCTGGATCATGAAAAACAGCAGTGATCTCAAAGATGTTAGGCTCAACTTCCTGATTATTAACGACTCTAAATTGTCTTGGAGATAAATTTGATGCTGTAATAATCCAAACTGATCCATTTTGTGGTGTATCACTAAAAGGAGAACCAACTGTGATGCCAGTATGTTCATTTCCATCAGATGGTGTTGTTATTGCCTTCTCTTCTATTGAACCATCTGGAAGTGTAACAGCAATGGAATAAGTCTGTCCAACTTCAAGAATTATTCCATCATCAATAACCATTGCAACTCCAAATGGTACAGAACTTACAAGTCTTCCACCAGTTCTCTTGTTGGCGTAGTGTGGATCAAGAACTTCAATTATATCTCCCGGAAGTACATCAGCATGATCCCAAGAAGCACGATATGTCAGTGTTTCAGTTTGATACAGTGAAGTATATAATGCCCATTTTCCAAATCTATAAGCTTGACCCCTTGAAGTACATCCAAATGCAACTGTATCCAATGGACGATAACCATATCTTCTGATTCCTTCGTTATCATTGACAGTCTCAACAGTTAGTTTGTAATAATTGTCTGGATCATTCCAAGATACGTTGGCAACAGTATATCTGTCTTTGATTGATGAACCACGGTACATGAAATCACCATCAATGACATTGGCTGCTGTGACAAGCTTAACAGGATCGGCAGGTTTGTCTTGAGATAATGATGCTTTACCACCACCCCAATATGGCATAGCTCTGAAAGCAGATGCAAGTTGGTTTAGAACATTAATAGCATCTTGACGGTTCTGAATAACTCCATTGAATGTGAATCTAGGTTCTAAACCTCCCTCATTATTAGTAATCTGCTCATCGCAATACACACCTATGCTATATAATGAGATCTTGTCCACATAATCTGGATCTAAACCTAATCCATATCTGTTATCAGTTAGCAAATCAAAATATATCCAAGCTGGATTTGCAGAAAATGAATATTTAGTTAACTCTCCATCCCAAACTCCATCGTATGTACCACCCTGTCCATATTTACCGGCTGATTGAGTTGGAGTATAATTGGAAGGAAGCCAAATCTTTTTACCATACACTTCATAGAATCTTGATGGTACTCTTGAACCATATTCTTGAGCATTCAACTCAACATAACAAAGTGCTGAATCAGGATATATCAATCTTCTGTTGATTATCTGTGTATATGATGCCCAATATAATTCATTTTGAAGATTCGCTGTATCTGAATCTGCTGTCAATCTTGTAACACGAATAATCCAAGGGCCAGGACCATAGTTATCATCAAGCCTTGTTATTCTATAATCAAGTTGATATGCAGATGTACACTTCTCTTTATTCAAAGAAATAGTTTTTACTGGTAGAAATGATGCTGAATTTGAAGGTTTGATTGTTATTGACCAAGATAGATCAGTTTTAACAACATCACCAGTTGATGGTTTAACTTCTAACAATGCTGGAACGGTGAATGTAACAAGAACATCATCAGTATCAGTGTCAGTAATAACTCTCTCTATTGGTCCAGCAGTCTGTGTAACTTGAATATCAACAGATATAACACTTTCAGTTGCAGGATATTCTTTCTGTTGTATATGATCTGGTAATCCCGGTTGAAAATCTGTAATAGCACCTTGAAAGTTTTTATCATCAAGAGCGTCCTCAAGAACAGCTTCTTGAATAGGAATACCATCTAAATAAATGGAATGTTCACCATTAACTAAACCTTCAATTTCACCTTCACCAATAAGATCAATAAATCTGGCTATTGCTCTTGATTGAAGAGTATTTGGATCTTCTCTCGGCGCTCTGGGTTTGTCAGGTTTACTTTTTGCTCCACTTATTGATTTATAGTTTTTAGTCATTGATTAAGTATCCTCAACATCAAGGGCTGATGAAATTAGAGTTGAACCAACCATCATTTTCCCATATATGATTGGAATAGCTCCACCTTGTTCAACTGTATTTATCGGTCCGTCATATAAAAAACTAGGTCTGTCGTCTGGATTCTCTCTATCACCATATCCAACACCTTGCTGAGTTGGTGTCAACATTCCTAAAATACCAGTAGCAAAAAGAGCAAGACCAACATTAAACACCAAAGAAGATGATAGAAGTTTAAGACCAAAAGCACCAGCAGGTGGCACCCAATAAGATGCAACCATCAATGCAACTCCAAGAACTGCTGTTGCAATAGAACCAAACATTGATTTGGCACCAGCGATCTTTGGACATATGTGAAAATCTCCATTCTGAAATTCAAGAAATACCGTTTCATTATCTAAACCTTCACCTTTCTTGACATCTCCAACAACAACGATATATTCTTCTTCAGCTTTGATGTCCTTTCGGAATCCGGGAAAGTTTGCATCAAGTAGTCTAAGAGCTTCACCAATAGACTTCACAGCAAACTTAAACTTTTTTCCATACTTTTCTGCTAGATCTCCATAAAGAAAAATATTACGCTTCATTTGTTGTCTCCCACATAACGATAATATCCACGGATAAATTTTTTCCAACTTGTATGATTATCTCTTCTTGATAATCTTGTATATAAATGATGTAGAATTAATCCATTATCAAGAACGATTCCTGTATGATTAACTACATCAGCTAAAATCTGTGCTACAAAAACATCACCTTCTTGAATATCTTTTTCCTCAATCTCTTCAAATCCAGCTTCCTTATAGTTATCCATAATCATTGATGGTTCTCTTTCCCACCAAAGATTGTCTCTTGGAAAGATTGGAAGAGTGATTCCTTTTAATCTGTAGTAGTCACGAACTAGTCCATAACAATCATGAACTCCATGCACAAAAGACCTTCCAATAAGATCATAAGGTTCAAGTTGATCTCCAAAGAATATCATATTTTCATGAGAAGTGTCTCTTAAAAAGATAATTCCCCAAGGTACTTTACTTGCTATCTGTTGAAGCATATCCTTTTTGCTGACATGGTCATAGTTGTAATGGCTGTGCAGAATACATTCCAATCCATCAGCATATTTCAAATATTCTCTTGGATCTATCTCAAAAGTCATTATTTTTTCTTCTGAAATATTATCAACTGGTACAAATTTTCCTTTATGAATGAATCCACAACCCTCTTCTGGAACAAGCATCTTAAAATGGTTTAACGCTTTCCGTACCTCAATTGGATCAAATGGATGTTCTATCATAATTCTCCTTTCTTAAATTCTCAGTCGGCCAACTCCAGGAAATGCTCTTGTTGGCAGAAACTCAGGTGGAAATTCTGAAAATGTACCGGATTTCTTTCTGTACCACACATTTGGAGTTTCACCAGTATTCAACCAGAAGTCACCATCATCAGCAACAGGTTCAGCAGCAGCTATGTGAATAGTGTTTCCATTCTTAACTGCTATCGCATGAGCACGTCTTCCAGCAAATCTCATTTCACAATCTCGCAGTCGTTTACCACAAGAGTCATCTGCTGGATCTGTACTTCTATCACCCAATGTATCAAAATAATAAACATCATTTGCTGCATCGTTTCCATAAGGACATGTTTTAAGAGTGTTGACAAATTGAGCAAGATCAGAGTCATAATAACGATAAATATGACCACAGAAATCTCTGATAACTTGTCTCTTTGGAATCATAACACCTTCAAAGTCCATGTATGCTCCAAGTTCAAATTCAACTTCTCTTTTATTATGAGCTGTCTTCTGTCTTACTACATAAATATCCTGTGGAAACTCTGCTGCTGGATTTGCTTCTGACTCACCATCAAGATATTTTTTGAATGTTCTTCTTCTTGTTACTTTTGCTCCAATAAGATCATCATAACTAATGATATAAGGGGCCAGTGTCAGTAGTACATTTGAAATCTTAATTCTTGGTCTTGGTAGTGTACCTTCACCAGTAACTTCCCAACCCTCTGACTCCATCTGTATAGGCTGATAAGCTTGAGAGTTAAAAGATATAGTAGTAAAGTCATCATCAACAGCTTCTGTAAAGTATAGAGTCAAATCTAAACCTACTTCAGTCAAATCAAGCTCATATAGAAATATAATATCTCCAACTGCTGATTTCTGTACATCTGATGCGATGTCCGCTTGAAAGGTCATATTATTTCTCCGAATGAACATGCCAAAAAAGATGACATGCTTTACATATTACAACCATATTTTCTTTTGAATGATTGTTTGTATTTCCATCTTTGTGATGAACTAATAAAAAATTTTCAGATTTACATAAATAACAACAATCATGATATTTAACCATTGACCATCGTCCGTGTCTGAAGTTTGGGTTTTTCGTGAATAAAATTGATTTTCTCTGCTTTTCAATAGATTTTTTTGATCTTTTCCTTCCTTTCTTTGCTTCACTTATCTTTCTCTTTGTTTCTTCGCTTACATGATGCCCCATTAAACCTTTGCTTATTTCTGGTCTCTTTTTTCCCTTGAATGGTGATGGTGTTCCTTTTTTCATGAGATCCTCCTAACTTTTATCTTTTGTTCTCTGTTAGGAAGGTCGAAAACCTATTTAACTTAAATCAAAAACTTGATTGAAGGTTGCTGATATATTTTTTAATGAATTTCCCGGATGAGTCTCACTCCACTGTTTACAAATAAATTTCTTCTGTGTTGAACTTCCCGGAGGTGTCCAAGTAAATGACTCGTAACCACCTCTTGCTTCAAGAAATGAAATAATTTCAGCAGAGCTTGTTGAATCAAGAGCAGCCCATTCAACATTCCAAGTTTCAACTATCGTATTGATTCCATCTCCAGCACGAGTTGTATAACCGTCTCCGAATTGAGCCTCAAGCACACGAGTATTAACTGTATTTCTCGTTGCTCTTATTGGAGTTTTTGTAGTTGGTAAACTAGCCATTATCTCATCCCCATTGCCGGTCTATTAAGCATACCACCGGGCCTTGTTTCTTTTAAAATTGTCACTCTTGTCTGCTCTGTTATCATGCGTGTTATTGTTTCACCAAGATTTCTTTGATCTGCTTGAGTTGCACCACCAGCACCTTGTCCCGAAACTGTTACATTATTTACAACTGTTAAACCACCACCACCATTTGCCATTACTCTTCCAGCAGTGTTTGGTACGAATAATTCTGGACCTCTTTCACCGACCATGTATGGTTGTCCAGCATTTACTGAACCTCCACCGGCCCTTCCAAGAATTACTCCACCAAGTTTCTGAGCCATATCTCCAAAGAAACCACCCGGTGCTCCACCACCACCACCGAAATATGCAAGAACTTCTCTAAAAACAGCACTTGCAGCAAGTTTTGCAAGATCTGTCATCATAGATTTAATCATATCTGTAAATGCATCAGTAACCGATTTAGTACCTGAAACTATTTCTGAAAACATGTTTCCAAAAGCATCACCAAAATAAGATTTAACTGCTTCCCATCTTTCAAGCATTTCTTCTTCTCTTTTCTTAACTAATTCGTCAACTTTCTTCATAGCTTCTAACATCTGTCTTCCCTGAAATTCAGTATCAGTCATTCTTGTACGACCAGCTCTTCTGGCCATTTCTGCTCTTTCTATTTGCTCCATTCTTAGATTATGCTCTTGATTTGCAAGTTCAATTAATTCATAGAACCTTTCATATTCACCGAATTCTCTTGTTAGGTTTTCTCTTAGATTTCTGAATCTTTTTTCTTCTTCTAGTCTTCTGGCTTCTGTTAAATCACCTTCAAGTTCTAATACATTAATATGAAGTTCTTGCAATGCATCAATAAATTTTCTGTACTGTTCTTGATTTGATCTAACGGTTTTAATCATTTCTTTAAATTCTTGCTTCAGTTTCTTAAGAGCTTCTGCTTCTTTATCTAATGCAAGTGAATGATCATCTGTTATATCAACATTGTTACTAATTTCTTCATTCATTGCTATAAAATCTTCTGTTAAATCTTGAATTTCTTTTTTATTTTCTTGCATTCTTTCTGTAACAGTTTCAATATTACTTTGCCAAAGTTCAATCTTTTCATTTTGAATATCAATTAATTTATTCAATTCATCAAGCACATCTGTATCACCAGCTTTTATAAAATTTTGTCTAGCTGATATGTATTTATCTCTTAATTTTATAGCTTCTTGAAGGTGTTCGTTATATCTTGCAAGCCTTTCAGCATCATCTTTTGGTGGTTTATATTGTAGCATACCACCAACTCCTTCTGCTGCTTTTATACCTGCCCAAACAGCTAAGAATGGGCCAAGAATCCTCATTGCCCTTCCAACCCATTGAGTCAAAAATGGAAGCAATCCTATTAACAGTTTTCTTATATTGTCTACAAAGATTTGAAAAGCATTATGCATTTTTGAGATAGCTCTTATAATTGCTTGTGCTTTTGGAGGTAGTTTAGCAAATTCTTTCGTCATAAATTTAACTGCATCAGCATAATTTCCAATCTTTGTAGCATCTCCCATTATCTTCGTGTATTGTTGCCAAGTTTTAACAAAGAAACCTATAGCTTTAATAACTCCCCAAATAACCGCACCAAGATAAATTATTGTTTGAATAACTTTATTAAAAATTGTTGAAGCAAATGATAAAGCTGTTATAATTGCTCCTATTTTTATACCCCATTCTGTAAAGAACTTAATTATTGGTCTTAAAGCATTATACCATCCACCAGCATCATCAATTTTCTTAATTAACCAATCTAGACCAACAATTAATTCATCAATTATTATCATTGCTAAGTCAGAAAATATTTTTGAAAGCTTTGTAAATGTCTCAATGACCTTCGGATCATTCAATCTTTCAGTTATCATTTCAACAACATCTCTGAAAGATTCAAGAAGACCACCCTCTGCAACAGCGGCTTTAAATTTGAACCAAGCACTAAGCATTCTACCAATTGCAGCAGATGTAAGTTTTGCAGCTTCTTGTGCTCCCCTTCCAAACTCTTCACTTAACATTCTGGCAAAGTTTATCATTGAATCTGCATAAACTTGACCTTGTTCCATTGCTTTATCTAATTCTTCTTGTGACATACCAAGAGATTTAGCAAAGATAACATAAGCACCAGGAAGTTTTTCACCAATCTGTTCACGAAGCTCTTCAGCTTGAACTTTTCCTTTATTGAATACTTGTATAATACCTCTCATAACAAGGTGTGCTTGTTCACCAGATAATTGAAGTGCAGCAACTGCGTCAGTAACACCACGAAATACAGTTTGTAAATCATCTGCTGTATAACCAGATAATCTCATAACATTGGCCAACTGACCAAAATCTCGTATCTGTGTTTGAAATACAAGACCAAGCTCTTCGGCTCTGTCACTAACATATCCAATAGTTTTATTATAATCCAACCAACCTTGAATAGATGATTTGACAAAAGCACTCAACCTTTCCATCTCAATACCAGTTTCAATGATAGACTGAGTTACATTTTTGATAGCAACTGCTGAAATAATACCTGCAAGTGTCTTCCAATATCCACCCATTAATGTTGTTGATCTTTTCGTAGAACTCTCTGCTTTTCTAACACCATCCGTCAAAGCATTGGTGCTTTTTGATATCGCAGTATTGGCTTTTTTACTTTCTGCTTCAATTGCTTTTAATGCAGATAATATTCTTTTTGAAGCAGATTGTATCTTAGCAGAACCCTTATCATCTACCTCGAAAGTTACTTTGAGAACTCGTTGTGCCATGAGATTTTACCTCTTGATCAAACTTTTCATGTTTCTTTTGCAGAAAATGAACTAAGTAGTATTGGATTTTATATGCATATATTATTTTTTCTTGGACTCCTTCCCAATCAAATATGTTATTCAAAAATGATGAGTTGATTGAACCCATCCCATCAATTAATAAACCAGCGTATCTATCTATGATATCTACGACTTCAAAATTCTCTGGTAAAATTAAGACATAACCACATTTTACACAGTCTGGTTTTTTTCCTGAGAAAATAGATCTTGTATATAAACAATCCTCGCAACTTATTTCTCTTGCTGAGTCACCTCTCCACGCTGCGAGGTCTTGGAGTTTTTTAATTCTTTTTTCCCACCAACGACTTGATCTCTTAGTTTATTGCTTTCTTCCATAATAAAAGCAACAAGCTCTTGATCAAATTCATAAACCATTTTCTTTGTTTCTTCTGTGCATTTAATGGGATTTCCATCTTCGTCAACTATACCTTTCCAATCTGCAACCATTGTATTGAATATATCCCAAGCTTGTTGGAAAGATATGTTATCATCGGAGGGTAGTTTATTGAGGGCAAAAACAGACATTGGTTTGACAAGAACTTCAGTCTCATCATCCTCTGGAAATTTAATCCAAACGCCTTTAGTTGGTTTTACTGTATATTTTCTCATTATGGTGTCTCCTTTCCAAAATATTTATTTAATATTCTAGCTGTCGGGAGACCACATTTATCACAATTGGGGGGTATCCCACTTAACATAGATCTCGTTTCAACGCACTCTATACAAATCAATCCATCTCTTTTGACATACCAAACAAGAAACGCGAGTAAATCATATAGATTTGCATCTAAAAGACCTTTGATTAAGTCATTGGGTGACATTATTCTGTCATCCCGACGCTTTTTACGTTTAAGAGTCATTATACTGATCTCCTTTCGTTAACTTACGTTGTTGTTCTTGTTAAAGGACCGCTACCAGTTAATGACATTGAAAAACTCACGACTGAGTTATTATCGGCTGTAAAGTTGTAACTATCAATGTACATACCAGCTTCTGAATCTTCAACAAGATCACTTGAAAAGTAAGTTGTTGAATCAACCCAGAATGAAAGTGTTGATACAAGTGTACCAGCTTCTGCGGCTGTAACAAGCGTAGACTGTTGTGCATTATCAAGGTCTAAATAACCATTAACAGTTCCAGTCCATGATTGCATACCACGACAGAATTTCATCCACTCATCACCAAAAGATGTGATATCAATTGTATCATTGTTGATTGTGATATCCATAGATGTCATTCTTGCAACTACGGTCCCATCTAATTTAATTCGGGCATTTCTACCCAGTTTTACTGGACAAGCCATGCTTTTGTCCTCCTAATATATTTAATTCCAATCTTGGATGTATGAGACTTGAATCGTCAAATCAAACATGCATCTTTGATTGTCACTCCCACCGACAGTGATGACAATTTCTCCAAGCATTGTTTGACATGTATATGTCCAATCACTGCTCATTAGAAATTTCTCAACATCATCGGCAAAGTTGTATATGGATTCATATCCACTTAATCCATCAGTATCGGTATATCCATAAATTACAATGTTTAATATTCTGTAACGATTGTCATCCATGAATTCTTGATCTTTTTCATCTGAAAAAGCCCAATAACCGAGAGCTGGTCTTGCAGAGAAGTCATCAAAATTTACAATACCAAGAATAACTTCCATAATTGAAGTATTATAACCACGACCCGGTGTTAATTTTTCTTCAATGTCTGATTTAAATGCATCAATTATATCACTTCTTGCTGACATTATAAATTCCTCACTTCTCTATTTATTGAATTGTAAATGATATCAAACATTTTATCTAAATTTTTTACTATTGATGGTGTTATATAAGGTCTCGCTCTAAGATATACAAGTCTACTCGGTCCAGCATTACCACCAAGTTCATGAATTCTTGAATATATGATATCAGAACCAATCGCGCCTATTACTTTATTTCCTTGTCTTCTTACACTTGTATTAATTGAACTCCGAAGAGTACCTGTCAATGTTTTTAATTGATCAGGTTTTCCAAATGTCTGCTTTGCTGTCTTTTCAGCTAATAACATTGATCGTCTAACGCCAGTGAGTAATCCTCTTCTAGCAGCACTTGGATATCTTTCAAGTAATAGGCGCGATCTAAGTTGTAATTTAAAGTCAACTGAAAACATATTAATATACCCAATTATTTCTGTATTTACTTAAAACGATGCGAGTTGAATGTAGAAGATTCTTGCTCTCATATTGAACAGTTCCATCATCAAGCGTCTTTGATCTTACATCTACATCCCTTCTGTGTCTATATCTTCGGACAACTTCTTCAATACACGCATTTTCAAGATCATACGGTATTGCTGAATATCCAGCGTTATAAACGATTTTAATATTTTGATCTCCCAAAGAAAATAGATAGTCTTTATTAACTATGTATTTCTTATCAACGATTCTATAGCTTGATGAATCAACAAGATCATCTGTTGTAAAGTCCCATTCATCATCATCGTGTATACTTGTAATAGAATTTATTGGTACATTGTTGACAAATAGATATTTACTTCCCATTCCATCAAGGTATTCAGTATAATTCTTTGCTTTGAAAGCATTAACATTGCAATACGACTGAAATAACTCAGTAACACGATCAATTAAGTTCTCTATGAGATCATCGTCACTCTGTTTTGATCCAGTCATCCCATAATACTCTTTGACCGCATCAAGTGTTGTTAAAGCATTTGTTGAAACACTCATATTATTTCTCCTTAGTTACTACAGTGCCTTTGATTTCAAAGCAAGATCCACCGCAATGTGGACAAGGAGATTTCTTCTCCAGAACCCTCACTTGTCCACATTTGAGACATTTAAGTCTCATTTTCGGTTTCATCATATATTACACCTTAATTTGGCTGAACGCAGATGCAAATTTAGGCATACCATGATATCTCACAGTGCAACGGAACCTTGTTTGGTCATTCAGGAAACGACCATAAGGATCAACATCAAGAGAGATTAATCTCTTTCTTTCTGCGATGGCGTAATTTTGTAGATTACCAAAAATTACAACCGGAGATGTAGCAGTACTGTCTGTTGCGAATTCTTCAGGCAGCATTACTGGATATCCCCACAGAGATCCTAGAGGACCAGGACCCATTTGTGGATCATAAAGACCATTTCCACCTTCATCTTTCATTACACGTAGATAATGGAAGAATGTACGATGTGTATACCATTTGGCTCCAGCCAATTTATTTGCACTCAACTGAGCCATACAGTTTGATGTTACACGCCAATCTGAAAGACCAGCAACTGTATTTGTCAGTGTTTCTACAGAATTGATACCAGCAGCATTTGGAAGTGGAGTAAATACAGCAGCATCCACATCAAATACCTGATAATCAATGGCCAAACCAATTGCTTCTGCAAACTGGCTTGTCAGCATAGACACGATATCAAATTCTGAGTCCATTAACAGCTCATTAGAAGCTGTGCTGTATGCAGCATATTTCTTCGGTGTTAAGTTCAGCTCTGTGAATGTAGGATCAGATGCTCCAATAGCAGCAGCTTCATCCACCCATGCACCAGATACTTTTGCATCTTCTGCTGGCCAATGTACACTATCACTTCCAACTGAAATAACATGAGCATCTTGAAGAGCTACAGATTGTAGTCTTGCAAGCGCCAATAGGTCGGAAATATACTCATCAAATACAGTATAACCACCCTGAGCGGCTGTAGTCTCGTTCATGGCAGCTTTTCCATATTTTGCAGCGTCTTTTAGAAAATCAACGAACATTTTTGCAACCTGTTCTTTCTTTTCATTGTCTGCGATTGTTAGAACACGACCTTGTTTACGAAGATCATATCCTTTATACTCAAATGTTGCAGAAGTTTCTCTACCAGGAACTGGTACATTAACTTTCTGTGCAGGAGCTTTTTCAAGAGTTTCAATTTTATTCTTCAGCTCGGAATTTTCCTCTTTAATTTTGGCCAATTCCTCTCTGGAAGTTTCAACCTCTTTATCATACTCCTCTTTATTAATAAAACCCATTTCAACGAGTTTTTCCTTTAGTTCTGTTTGCTTATCCATTTTTATCACCTTCATTTAACTGATTTAACAACTCATCAACTAGGTCATCGGTAGTATCATCTTTAGGCTCATCGGCCTGATGTTCCTTGAATAACCAATCAAAAGGATCGTTGTCATCATCCTCTTGCATATATTTTCTGCCACAATGGGGGCAGCTTTCTTCTTTATTACTAATTTGTTCTCTATCCGACACCTTATCTCGGGACTCTTCTTGAACTTCCTCTCCATCAGAAACCGATTTATCTGTTTTTTCTTCAATTTCTTCAGGAATTTCCTCTGTTTTAAGCTCAGAAAGGTATAATTCTATCTCTTTTAGCTCAGCATCATCAATAATTTCATCTTGAAGCGCTTTTTGAATAGATTTAGATTGAACCAATGACATCGGATTGCTTGGTACTGGAACAACACTGACTTCAAGAAGTGTTGTATTATTGAACTTGAATCCACCAGTCTTCTCGTTTGGTTCAGCCTTTTCCCAATCCGGTGAAAAACCAATACTCAGAGCATTTAAATAATTGCCCTTCATTAGTTTATAGACTGAATCTCCAAGTGAACTTATTTCTGGTTCGGGAAATTTGAGTTTGAACATTAATTTCTTATCTTCTTTCCAAACCCTTTCTGCTCTAGCAATGGGAAGAGAATTGTAATCATGTGCAAACAACACAACTGGATTCTTTTTGAATTCGTTGATATTAATTCCTTCTGTAGGTGTTTTACCAACTACAACGATATCTCCATCACGATCAACCATCTCTTTAGATCCAATTGCAACGATCTCTCTTTTTTCCTCATCTGAAGCTTTAAATTCAAAAGATGATTTGTATATTTTATTTTTCTTCATACTATTAGTCTCCTTATTTTGCTCCCAAACGCTATTGCAAAACGCAAATCGCTGATCTGTCTCTGGAAAATCATTTACAGCCTCATCATCCGACATACATCTGTCAATAAAGTCATCTCTTGATTCTCCTGAATTTGGGCTTGGCATTTTATAAGTCCTCCTCTTGTTCTGCATAAATTAATGTACAACGACAATTAACTGAAGCTTGACCGGGATATTTTTCACCATTTCCAAAACTTGCTGTTATTGGAATTGGACCCTGTCTTGAATTAGAACGATGTGAATCACGAACTCTTTCATCTTTTGCAGTCAACCATTTCTTGTATCTTACACCTTCTTCCTCATATATAGTCATTTGAGATAGATTGAGTGCAGATGTAACTTCAGTTCTTGCAATAATCGTTGCTCTTGAATTTACCTTATTATATGTACTCTTAATTCTTTTAATTATATCTTGAATGGATTCTCCATTATTGATACCATCAAATATCTCTTTGCGAAGTTGTTTGAACACCGTATCATTAACTGTTTTAAACACACCCATTCTAGTTGCTATAACAGATCTGTTAAGAATTACTTCTCTATCAACTCCTAAAGCGTTATAAGCCATATTCTGTCCTTCTTCTACTATATTGGCAACATAAGGAGTCATTGCTTTGATGAATCTCTCATCTTCTTCTGATTGAATATTAATTAACTCTTGAAGTTCTACTGGATTATCTTCTACTGCTTTCTCTTCATTAATAAGCTTCAATACTTTACTTCTCTGGTTGAAGAAGAAACCTTTTACTTTCTTAGCTAATTGCTTCTCTAACTGACCATGCTTTCTATTAAATAACTCAAGTGTTCTTCCTTCAACAGGCTCTGATTGCTTTACTTCTTTTTTAACTGGTTTGAAACTTCTCTCTGCTTGTCCCGGTTCTAATGTCTGAACATCATTATCTGATCTTGCACCATCTTCATAAATATCAACAGAAGCTGGAACTAAGTTCAGAGGTACATATTTATCATTACCAAGTTCAAGATCTTCTTCAAATCCAAGGTCAAATCTCTCATTCAACTCATTTCTTGAGAAACCCATTTGAAATAGATCTTTAGCCGCTTTAACATCATCAGCAAACTCTTTTTGAAGTTCATCAACTTTTCTAAAGTCAAATCTACAGTATCTTCCCGGATAGAACCTTGGAAAGAAATCAGCATTCAGTTTAGCCTGTACTCTTAACAACTGAGGTTTCATAGTCTCTTGCCAGAATATTCTAATTTGTGTTTCAGCAGTTGCTCTATTGATACCTTCAGTAAAACCAGCCATAACTTTAGGGACACCAAAAACTGATAAAATAACATCTCTTGTGAACTGTCTTGAATCAATGAAATCCATTTCTTGTTGTGACAGACCTATGGTATCAAAACTCATACCACCTCTTAGAACTGCTGTTTTATGAGCTTTCACTGCACCTGCATGTTTCTGATCCCACATACGAGCAATCTTACGAAGCTCTTCTATTGAAGTATCATCTTCTTCTGGAGTCTTTAGAATAACAGAAGGTACAGCTCCATTACGGAAGAACACTTCTTGATATTGAGATGCTTTATAATCAGTATTTGCATCAATACTAATGGCATCCAGAGAAGAGAGACCACGATAAGGATTGTATGGATTATTATTCTTGAATTGAATTATATCATCTTTTTTCAATTCAAGTGGCTCTTTACCTTTATATATCCATGCTCTAATAGTATTATCAGCATTGAGATCTATTTCCATTATTCTTGGATCTAAAACAATTATTTCAGCAGGTGCTCGTCTCGTACCCATCCTTTGACCAACACTTTCAACGAAATACCAGAATGCTTCTCCATATAATGTAAAAAACAGACTTGTTGCAGACCAAAGATCATAAGATGACATATTTTCATTAGGTCTTCTAAAAATATCATATTCTGGTGAAGTTGGAGGAAGTGGATCATTTGTATTGGCACTGTATATAACCAAAGGAGCAGCAGGAAAGTTCTGTGAGATAATATTCACACATTTATTGACAATATAAGAGTTTTTAGCAGGTTCTTGTAAAGGACCACCCTTATTAGTGATTAAATACTGCTCTTGGTTCTTCAACCACTGAGAATTGTAATCTTTTGGAATTTGCGAATTGCGAAAGCTTCTTATAATTTTGAATGTTTTAATTAAATCATTGATTATAGTCATAGTAGTTTATCCCTATAGAAATAAAATTTCTGGTTTAACTTTTTTTCTCTGGCAAAATGTCATAACAAAAGCATCTGCTTTGTCTGGTGAACCTATTCCTGGATTTCTTTTCTTGTATTCAGGTTTAGGTTCAACGAAGAATTTACCAGAAGAATGTGGTTTTGATCTAACTGTAGTGAGTTGCTCAATCAGTTCAAGATCTTTAGGAATCTCTGGTTCCTCATCTCTAAACCAATCTCTAGCGTTCGCCCACCACTCAGCTTTTTGATTAGCGTGAAACTTTGGATTTGAAGCTTTCTCATGTGCAATAGCTGGATGCACTGGCAATTTCAACTCTCTTAATCTGTCATATGCTCCTTTACCAAGTGATACAGAGTCCACGAAAATTTTTTTCGGACGGTATTCTTTATGGCAAGTCTGATATTCCTTAACTATACGACCTACCAGCTTCATTGAATCGGCTTCTTTCCACACTTTTATATCCTTGAATACATGTGGCCCCTGTCTTTTTATTAATATTGAACTGTCACCGCCACTTGTAGCAACATCAACACCCCAATATATCTCTCCATCAGGACTCTTAGTTCTCTCACTGGCCTCATTAACAAGATCCCACGGAATAATAGAATCATCTTCACGAGTGGGAAACTCACCAAGTACCTCAATTCTATAGGTATTTGACTCTTTACCATACATTCTTTCCCAAGCACGAATAGACTCTCTTGTAACAAACTTTGAATTTAAGGCACTCATGGTTATCTGTTTATAGATTTCACCATTAGATGGTCTAAAACTCTCAAAGAAGAATCCTGATAATCTTCTTGGATTAGACAACATTATCAAATAGTTCTCTTCTTCAGTCAAAGAACCGAATATCGCTCTAAATATAGCGTCATCAACACCAGAGGCTTCATCTATAAGATACATCATGTTCTCAGAGTGTGATCCAGCCATAGCCTCTGGATTCTCTTTCTTGGATGTCCTCTGAATACAAAACCATGTAGAAGGAAACGATTTATGTTTAATCTGTGTAGCCTGAACCTCAAAATCATCCTTGAACAACGGATGCATGTCCTGATGTAATACAGCAATCGTTGGCCATATAGCTCCAGCTATAGTACCACCCGATGCTGCTGTAACAAAGAGCTGTGCATTGTATCTCGTACACAGAAACCACCATATAGCTATACCAGCACACCAAGTTTTACCAGCACCACGACCAGACTTAATAGTGAGCTTCTTATTTGTAACCAATGAGTTCAGGACTTCAGTCTGTTGTTTATCAGGATATACATTCAATATCTGTTGAGCAAACAACACAGGATTTCTATAATACAACAACATCAACTCAACCAACTCATCCTGTACATTATCAGATGGCTGTAACTGTGTCTCTATTGCTCTAATAGGCTGATTAGTCAATGTCGGTGATAACATCCGCTCCTCCATTTATGACTTTCAACCTACTCTTATTCTCATTGATAAGTTTAGCTATTCTATGCATCTTAGTATCTATGGTCATATCCACCTGTTGATCAACATGCAATGTATCAGATGGTTTTCCAAACATATAATGCAAAGCCAACTCCAATGCTTTAAATCGTATATGAGCGGGATATTTCTCTTTTCTATAAGTTGTATTAGGATGCTCCTTCAACCACTCTTCATAATCATAGTTGATAATCTCGTGTAATTTCTTAACAAGAGCAAAACCATCAGCACCAAACCTCTTTCTAAGCTGATTCTTGAGATCTTTCTGTAATTTAGCTTTACCATCACGATTTAAATTAGATCCTTTAACCAACCTACCAGTTTCAGTTTCTCTGGCCACACCATTGGGATACAGAGTATATTTAGATGGATCTTTCAACACTATCTCTTTAGTTGTCTCGCTCAACTCTGCTAAATACTGTTCAGAAAGCTTATCTTCTGAAGTAGTCATCATCATCCTCCTCATTACTAACACCTAAATCCAATGGTACACCACATCTTGGACAGAACAACTGTGTTTTAGATATATGAAACTCTTTCTTACATTCAACACACCATCTCGGATAAGAACCCTTGATTCTTTTCTCTTTTTCTTGCTTTTCATATTTCTCTAATAGGTCTTCCACTGAAAACCCCACATCCTCTATAACTGGATTGTTATCCTCTGCTGTTTCCCATAATAGTATACCATTAGTCTCTATTGAGTTATGTTTATCTATATTGTTCATGATACGCTCTCCTTCATTCTTTTGTTCTCTGAATGTTAAACTGTTGGGACTTTCCTTAGTATTTTATTAGGAAGAAATATATAAACTCAAACTTTAGAGAGGTATAATATAAAATGAAAAAAATTTTAATTCAGATTTATATAGACGATGAACTAAGAGATTTTATAAAAGAGGCTGCCCGCGTTAATGATCGTAGTCTGAGTTCTTATATTAGGACTGTTATGAAAACGAGAGCCGAGAGGGATCTTGGGAAAGAGTTTAAGAAATAATATTGAGTATTCTATTCTAAATGAGGTCTAATAAGATAGTTATCTTGGAACTCTAATAAGATTTTGATCATGGAACTCTAATAAGATAGTTATCATGGAACTGGTCCGTCAGTTAACATGGAGCAGGGCCTCAAACCTATTTCAATCATGGATTCATAATGACAGTTGTTAGAATGATAATGTGGGGGAAGGGCCTTTTATAAAAATACACAAAAAAATTTTTTGTAATTGATGTTTTATGAAAATCGAAAATTCTATTCACACGATTGATATATAGACAGGCCCACTTCCCGAGATTGCCCGATGGCCCCTATCCCCCCTTGAATGGCCCACAATATGAGTTACATTCCTGATTACATGCTTGGATTTCTACTCCAGTATGTTTTCTTTGTTATGTTTCCATGTCTCCTTATGTTTAATGGACACAGAACTAGGAGACATTCCAGTTTACAATATGCATCATTGACCATCAAAGGTTAAAGGTGTATGGCATATCGCATAGGGCATGGGGTGTGGGACATGTTTAATTGAAGATGTAATGCGGAAGGTATATGGCATAGTGCATAGGGGATAGTAATAGGGGAGTGGAGTGGGGGAATGAAGAGACGAGTCTGGAAACTGTTTCTGGTTTTGTTTCCCGGGAATGTGGGCATGCAATAATAGAAGAATAGAAGAGTAGAAGAATTCTTCTGTTCTTCTGTTCTTCTACAATCTCTTGTGATTCTGATAACATACATAATAATCTGGCCCATCCCCCATTCTGTCCCGGCACAACTTTACCTCACAATCTTAGACTATGATTAAGAAAATACACCCAACATACAATCCGAGTTAATCCCCTATCATTACCACAGTTTATCCCGATTTCCAATCCACTCCCCAATCTTCCTAGGCCACTGGGATTAAGTCCCATTTCTAATACCATATGTAAAACCTATACCCCTATGGCTTGGCCCTGCTCCACAGAATCTAACGGACCAGATCTTAGTTAATTTCCCAGTTTAAATTCGGGACTTTTTTATTTTTACCTCTAACAAACATATACTATAAAAAATCTAGACTTAATCTAGGGAGGAATTAAAATGGCAAACTTAACAACTAAAGAAGTAAGACACATTAAATCTATGGAGAACTATGATGGAATCTATACCTGTCATAACTGTAACGGTAAAGTTGTACAACAATTTCGTATTGAAGCACTGGCTAAGAGTATGGTTGAAGATGAACACAGATATGAGTTTATGTGTGAAGCATGTGAGAACTGTGCATACTATGGAGTAGAGTGTGAAGGTGAAGACTATACCTGTGATGATGTTTTGGATAAAATATCTGAAGCTTCTGAGGAAATGATGGAACTATACATGGATGCTGCCAAAGAAGAAATAGGTGTATGTTCTGTATGTAATGGTACTGGTGTTGTAGATTTCGTTACTCATTGTATGAAGAAAGCTGCTTAAAGAGGAGGAATTAAAAATGGAATACAAAGTTTATACTGTTTATACTTCTAATGAAAGACCGGACTGTAATGGTAACTTTACTTGTAGGTCTTGTATGGGTTCTGGTGTGGATGATAGTAAGGTGATACCTGTTGCTTTGGTACTTGCTGGTGAATCTTGCCCGGAAGGTGAGTATGTAACACAATGGTCTGCTGAAAGATATAAAGAATTTATAGAGGAAGCGGAAAAGAAAAAAGAATGTGCTTGTCCGAAATGTGATGGTACTGGAAGTGTGGATTTCTTTAGACATGCTATGAGGGGAGATTAATCTTATGTATACTTGTTGGAAATGTAATGGTACTGGTCTTGAGACTACTGAGGCTACTGGTCATATGGTTAATGGTAGGTTCGTTGTGGATGAAATTAATGAACAGGAAATATTTATCCCGAAGGAATTGATGTTGAAATATAAACTGTTCTATGAGTGTGAGCATTGTTGTGGTACAGGTGAGGTTGATTTTGTATCTTATGCTAATGGTCAACCGGTTAAGAACTCATCTTATGTTGAAGATTTTAGAGATGAGGAGGATCTTGATGATGTTATTATGTTTTTGGCTATTCATGGTGAGGATGCTGTTCCGGAGCATATTAGAACTATGAACAATAGAGAGCATAGATGGACTGCTATTAATAAATTTGTTAAGTCTGTATTGAAGTCCACGATGTTAGGTCGGCATGGATATAACTTTGAAGTTATTAATGATGTAGATGATCTGTCTGTTTATCTTAATATCAGTGGTGCTATGGCTCATTATGTAAAAGAGAAGGAGCTTTATAAATGACCCAATGGTTTGAGGATACTGACATACAATACAGGAGGATGTTATCTTACTATTCTAAAAGAAATAAAACCTCGTGTGCGTTGAATCAGTGTGCTTGTGGATGTGGTATGTACACTGTTAGAAACAATAAATATGTCAATGGTCATAACGCTAGAAAGAAGAAATGGTTTCCTAAAAAAGAGCTTCGATGTCAATGTGGTTGTGATCAAGTGATACCTTGGAAGAGACAACATCATTCTGGATATCCAAAGTATTTAGATGGTCATCATGTCCGTCTTAATAATCCAATGCACAGGAAAGATGTTAAAGCTAAAGTGAGTATTAAATTAAAGCGTAAATGGAGAAATCCCGAGTATAGACAACACCAGTCCGATATACACACTGGATATGTAATGCCCTTCGAACAGAGAAAGAAAATATCGTTGTCTAATACTGGGAAAGTGTTTAGTGAAGAGCATAGATTAAAGATTTCAGCTAACATGAGTGGTATGCGTAATCATCAGTGGAAAGCTGATAAGGATAGATCTATTCAAGAGTATTGTACATCATGGAAGTTTATAGGGGCCGAAGTGATTAAAGAATACGGGTCTGTGTGTAATAACCCGTACTGTGTTGGTAAATCTGATATAATAGTTCCTCATCATATAGACGGTGATAAAACTAACTGTCATTGGTCTAACTTGATACCGGTCTGTAATTCTTGTAATCAGAAGGCCCATAATGGTATTATACCTCTTAATTATAAATATCTGAAAAGATTGTTTAAGAGAATAAAGAAGTATGGTTGGAATCCGGTATTGATGTTTGAGTAAAGTCCCTCCGGTGTCAATACCTCTCCGATCTCAAGGTCCCTTCGATCTCAATACCTCTCCGATCTTTAGATTGGATAAAATAAATAAAAAAGCAAAGGAGAAAGCAAAAATGTCTGGAAAAAAAGAAGTTATGTTTACAGTAATGATGAGTGTGGAGTTTTATAATAGAATGAAGGATATTGCCTCGTTATTTGGTATAAGTATGTCTCAGATGGCAAGAGACGCTATTGAGGCTGATATGGATGTTAGAGAGGCTGATTTGTCTTCTAAGATTAATCAAGCTAAAAAAGATTATCAGAAAGTGGATAAATCGTTTATGGATGCTTTTATTGATATTGTTTCAGATAGAGTTTCCCAAAGAATGAATAATTCCAATGAGGAACCTAAATTATAATAAAGTGGCTCAGAACCGCGAACAAAATAAAGAGTCGGATTGATCACCGACTTGTCATTTAATACTCCTTTTATGAACGGTGGGGATGATTAATTTCGTCCCCTAACCGCTCATAAGGGAAATATCATAAAATATCATAAATCATAAAAGGAGACCTACCAAATGTATTTAAAATCCAAAGAACCATGTAAAAAATGTATAGTGGGGCCTATTTGTCGCACTGAATGTCATGAGTATTTCAAATATGAGGAGAATATTGCTATTAGACAACAATTCTACTCAATTTTGAATCCATTAAAAGAGGCTACAGAACATATAATTGATATATCACAGGAGGTAAAAGGCAATGGAAGATAAAATTATCAAATCTTGTTATCAGTGGTGTTTGAATAAATCACTTGATATTAAGAAAGATAAAGATAAGATGATAATGTTCTCAAATATCATAAAAAGAAATCTGAATGATGAATCTTATCCTTTAATTCTTATGAATAAGGTAAAATGTTTGAATTCTATATTGGATAAGATGATAAATGGTAAAGACAGTGAAATTGCAGCACATGAAACTATCAAAACAAAGATGTATGAAGAACAGAAGGATTTTGTGTTATTTTGTATTAATGAACCACTGAATGATAACAATAAAAAAGAAATATTTGAATGTTTAAATTCCCTGACATTGGTTTGGTTATCTCAGCAAAACATAAATAGTGTAAATGATGCCATAAGTACGGTCCATAATAGAACTTATGAGAACATTGATGAGTGTTATAATCTATTAAGTCAGGCAAAAGACGAAATTGATGAAATGTTAAAAAAAGCGAATAATTTTAAAGTAAATATGACAGAATCGTCTGTTACAATAGGTGATGATTTATATGATTCTACATTTGATGAAACTTTGATGAAATTTGATCGTTCTAACAGAATTCCAACTGGTTTTAAGTATCTTGATGACAATGTTATGATTGGTGGATTTGAAAGAACAAGGTTGTATACTTTTGCTGGTAATAGTGGAAGTGGAAAATCTACAATTTTGGCAAATATGTGTATAAATGCAGCTAAATATGATCAATATCAAGGTGAATTAAAGGAAAAAAGGAAATTATTTCTTTATATAACACTTGAAAACGATAAATCAGAATCAATGATGAGATTATTCTGTAACAACTTTGGAATAGATCAAAATAAATACTTAGAATTTATAAAAAGAGAAGATAGAAGGAAGGAAATGACAGAATTGTTGAATAGAGATCTCAAAAATAGCAATTCAATTATAAAGTTGAGTTATTTTCATGCTGATAGTATTACAACATCCAAAATATCCTCTGAAATTGATAAGTTTATGGAAGAATATGGGGGTAGGGCCGAATCTATATTAGCTTGTGTATATATTGATTATTTAGATCTTATTAAAAATAGTGGTAAAGCATCTGATCATAGATTCAACTTGGCAAAGATAACACAGGAATTGAAAACATTAGCAACTGAATGTAATGTTCCAGTAGTTACAGCAACACAGTTGAATAGAGAGAGTTATAAAGTCACATCTGCCTTTGATTTATCAGCATCACATGTGGCAGAGTCAATTGATAAGGTCAATATATCAGACTTTGTAGCTCTGATGGCAAAAAACCAAGAAGATTTGAATTTAGTTCATTTTCGTATTGGTAAATACAGATCTGGTGATCCAGATGTTCCTCTTGATTTTAAAGTTGATTTTAGGAAATTTTCATTTATTGGTTGTGAAAAGGCTAAGAAAAAGATTTCAAAAAAATCAAAAAATAAATCATCTGATGCTGATAGTTATATATCATTTGAATACTAAGGAGATTAAAATGGAAAATAAATATCCTGATCCAATAGATTATCCTCTTTTTACAGATGTGAAATTAAATGAAGTTGAATGTCTTCCACCTAACATGCATGAGGTCATTAATTATTTTGAAATTATTCATGACATATATTTATTTGATCCACAATTACTTATTCAATTATTAAGATTAAATGAAATCAAAAAAGCTGATACAAAAACTAAAGCATCTCCTGAACTAACTCGTGCCTTAGCTCTTAGTCATGCTTTCTATTACTATGTATTCTTTTTTTATAACAATAATAAGGTAAAAAAGAACATAAAAAAGGTATGGGTCGAGTGTCAAATTATCAAAGAAATTAAGAAAAGATATACTATAATAGAGAAGGAAATATTTCAACTTTTAATAAAATATCGTGAAGGAAAAAAACAAAAGTTATATAAGAACATGAAATCATTCAAAAAAGAGTTATCTTGTTATAACATAGATTCAGATGAATTTAAAAGACTATACTCAGTCTATACAGGATACATGAGAGCATTTGATAAAAAAATGGGAAAAAAACACTAAAAAACCGGTTACCCCTAACATATGTTAGGGGTACTCCCTAAAGGTGGTTAGGGGTATTAAAAACACCGTAAAAAATGATAGTTTTAACCCCTTAATAGGGGTTAGGGGTATTAAAAACACCATAAAAACACCGTAAAAAATGATAGTTTTAACCCCTTAATAGGGGTTAGGGGTATAGCAAAAATAAACAAGAAAGGACATAAAAATGACAGATTCAACTGCAAAAGTTAAGATTAGAGTATGTAAATTAGAATCATGCAACAACACTTTTGTACCAGTTCGTAATCAAAGATATTGTTGCAAACAACACTTACTTTTGAATAAGAAGCAAATCAGAAAGGAAATGAAATTAAAACAAACTGTCAAACCTGCAAAGAAGATTCCCAAAGAGGTACAAGAGGAAATGAAAAGGTTTACTTGGCAGAAAGGTACACTTTCAAAGCTGAATAAGTTTTACGAACTGTTTGGAGTGGATTTTGTATGTGATATATGTGGAATATCATTCGGTGGAGCTATGGATGAATATGGAGTCCCACTGTTTATTCAACTGAATAAAGGTATCAGGGATCATCGTGTTTTAGATCCCGATCAGTGGAGTAGATTTTGTCTTAAATGTTGGGCAAATATCAACATTTATAAAAAAGAAGAAGAGGAGAACGAAAATGAAGAAATATAATGCGTTAGTATCAACAAATTTGACTTATGAACATAAAAAACATCTTGTAGAGATAGTTGATAGGAAAAAAACAACTATTTCTAAACTTGTAAGGAAAATTATCAAAGAATTTCTTAAAAATGATGCAAAAATGTTAAAAAAGAGGGAAGATATTGAAAAAAAGCTGAAAGAAGATATTGAAGAGATTGAAAATGAAGAGTAACACAAAAAGAGGGAACGAGCATGGAAACTCATTCCCTCATTCAAAGGAGTATAGGAAAACCTACAAGATAAAAACGATGGATAAATTCGTTTTACCATTATTTTGTTCCTCAAAAATAGAAAGCTTTCATCTTATTTATATGGAACAAATTAAAGCTTAGATAATGTTACTTTTGGTGGGACGTAAATACTTTTAAGCATCTTTTAACATTTTAACCTCCTGTAGAAGAAGTGGGGGAGTTCTTGCCATTCTCCCCTACTTCACCTCTCAGACTCCCTCAGACGCTCAAATTTCAACGATCTTT
>Ga0180437_10001757_pt1 | contig 36427 bp, 32 predicted proteins | sample SS_ome_4_FD_132410 | JGI IMG/M metagenome (GOLD analysis project Ga0180437, IMG submission 132410) | Hypersaline lake sediment archaeal communities from the Salton Sea, California, USA - SS_3_D_1 metaG | ecosystem: Environmental > Aquatic > Non-marine Saline and Alkaline > Hypersaline >... | reverse complement strand
TCCTCCAATCCGCTGGGCTTGGGGGGAGGCATGTTCTTTCACCCCGGCAAAGGCCCGGCGGAACCGCTGCCGGAGTTCTCCTACATCCCCTCCACGGATCTGGAGGAGGGCAAACAGATTGTACAGAACGGCCTGGTCGACCGTCCCGTCGGGGAAGATCCGATCGGGGAGGTGATCGCCAGCCTGGGTCCGATTCTCGCGCAGGTGGACTCCACCCTGCTCGCAATCGAAGAAACTGTGCAATCCCTGAACGATTCGATCACGGGGGTGGGGTCCGGACCGCTGACCGGGGTGATCACGGAGCTGGAAACCACGGCAGGACAGATCAACCGCGTACTCGGCGAACTCGAGCTGGCCGCAGCCAACATCAACCGGCTCACGGAGGGGATGACAGATCCCACCGGACTGGCCAAGAAACTGCTCGATCCGAAGGGCTCGGTGGCAACCTTGCTGGACGACGAAAACGAACTGTACGACCAAATCGTGAAATCCGTAGAGGATCTCAACACGATCATTGACGAGCTGGCGCAGTTCGTCGCCTTCGTCAACACCACGCAACCTCAGATATCCGGCATTCTGGAGAAGGGAAAGGCCACACTGGATCAGGGCAGAGACGTATTGGAGGCTGTGAAGAACAATCCCCTGATTCGGGGGGGCGTTCCGGAGCGGCTCCAGCAGCCCACGACCTTTCAGAGTTTTCGGGATGAGGATTTCTAGATGCGCTGCGTTTGTCTGATCCTTTTCAGCTGCTGCCTGCTGTTCTCCTGTTCCTCCGTTCCCGAACAACCCAAGGAAAGCACGGAGAAGAAGAACCGGGCGGCAGAATACACGGAAGCCGGAAACGCCTACTTCAACCAGGGACAGTACACCCAGGCCCTGCAGTTCTTCAATCTGGCCTTGAACGACAACATCTCCGTAGACAACGAAACGGGAATTGTACAGTCCTACAACTCTATCGGGAAAGTATACTTGGCGGCGGGATACCTGGAGGAAGCAGAGCAGCACTTTCGAAAGGCCGCGACCCTGGCGGAGATACTCCAGGATCCGCTGTCGATCGCCCAGAGCAAGACCAACCTGGCGGAGGTCTGTCTGGAGCGGGACGAAGTGGAGGAAGCCGCCAAGCTGCTGGACGAAGCAAAGAACGGAATCGACGAAAAGGATTCGGCCCGAGACCTGGCGATCATCTATCACAACATCGGTTCGGTGTACAAAAAAAGGGGGATGCTGGAGCAAGCCTACTCTTACTTCCAGAGGGCTCTCGAAATAAACACCGGTCTGGAGCAGTACGAGGAAATCGCCAGCAACCACTACATGATCGCCTCCATACACTCAAAGCGGGGAGACTACGATGCCGCTCGGGACAGCATCAATCTGGCTTTGAGCTTCGACAAACGAGTGGAAAACTCCATCGGGATCGCCAAAGACCTGTTCGCCAGAGGGATGATCGAAGAAAAGGCCGGCAATGATGACCAGGCCTATTTGAGCTTCGAAAAGTCGTTTCAGGTCTATCAGGCGATGTATATGTACCGAAGCGCAGCAAACGTCCTGCCCTACCTGATATCTGCGGCGGAACGCCTGGGAAGGGATGAAGAGGCGCGGCGCTACAGAGAGTTGGAAAAACAACTCCAGGGTTCTTAGCCTTGCTGATCGTGATGCTTGCACGGGTACTCAAGGGTTTGGGGCGGTCGCTGCAGAAAATCGGAGCATTCGTCGTACTCGTTGGCGTTATCGCCGTCGTATCGGTGATCGTTGCGATCCCCCTCTGGTACTTCTCCAGCAACTTTGCCGCCGGCTACACGATTTTCGTGATTGCCCTGCTAGCCGCTGCGCTGCTCTACGCAATAACAAGCAAATTTGTGCGACTGGGTAGGGAACCGGAAGCCCTTCGATTGTATCTCAATCGGAAAATCCTGCCGATACTCAAGACAGTAGCCGTTATTGTAGCCTCCGTCGCAGTGATCTATGCGATTGCGCTGCTCATCAGCCGGGGCCACATGGTTGCATCGATTCTAACGGCGGTTTTTTGGATACTGCTTCTGGGATTCCTGAAATATGCTGGGCGAGGTAAGAGGTAGAATACACATCCAAGGCACGGTTCTCTTGCTGCTGCTGGTCTGCACTGCGGCGCTTGGCGACTATCCGCGAATCCAGAAACTCAACTCCCGGGACGTTCTGTTCAAGCAGCTTCAGAGCGATCTGCAGGCGTACTTCCAGGCGGAAAGTCGCCTACCGGGAAATGATTCGGTTGAGTTCCCACCCCTGCGCCTGTTCAGCTTTCAGTTGGTTGAAGGGATGGATCTACTCTCCCTTTCAGCCAGACTCAACCTGCCCTACGACTGCATCGCCACTTTGAACGGTTTTGACAATCCAACCGCCCTTCAGACGGGAATAGTCGTTTTGATTCCCAACCAACCGGGAATTTTCGTTTGGGAGGCTCCGGCCAGTACCTTTCAGGAAATCGTGGCCTCGATAAGCGAAAATACGAGGGTCGGCGCACAGCCGCTACGCCTCGACATGGGGGGCCGATTGCATGATCTGAGGTTCTATCGAGGGCAGGGTTTTACCCCTATTGAGAGGGCCTACTTCCTCAATATCCTCTTTCGCTTTCCCCTTCCCTTCGGCAGACTCACCTCAGGGTACGGCATGCGGGACAATCCATTTACGGGAGACTCCGAGTTTCACAAAGGCATCGATCTGGCGGCTCCTCACGGTACCGAGGTGATTGCAGCCCGGGACGGTACGGTCGCTCTGGTGGGCTTCGATCCGGTGTTGGGCAAGATGGTGATCGTCGATCACGAAGCGGGGTATCAGACGATCTACGGTCACCTCGCGGAATTCCATGTGCAGTTGAACGACGCCGTACGTTCCGGTATGATCATTGGCGCGGTGGGAACGACCGGCTACTCGACCGGTCCGCATCTACACTTCGAGATCCGGCGCCGGGGGTCTTCCCGGGATCCGGCACCGCTTCTGCCCATGCCAAAGGAAGCAAAGCGATGAGACAGTTGAAGCTGACCTGCATCTGCATCATTCTCACCGCCTGTTCGGCGGCATTTGCGTGGCCCGATCAGATCCGCGGCCTGGTAGTCGAGGAGGTACGTGTTCCCAGTGATGCGGCCTTCGAGCAGACTATAGCTCTCTCTCTGGAGGAAGCCGCCGTGCTTGCCCTGGAAGAGGATACCCCTTTTCTGGAGGGCATACGGGTGGAACTGGTCCTGTCGAATGAGCTCAAGAAACACTTCGACAGCTACGCCCTCGGCATCTATAAAAACATCTCTCCCCCCCCGCAAAGCACGGTACGTTTCTACACCGGAGAGCGGGCCTTCTTTCAGTATCTACCGTATCTGAACCGCATCTACATCCAGATTCCCCTTGTGCAAGCCCCGAGCGGGGAAACGCTTCCCGTGGGTACCTATCGCATCCAGAGCCCGCTCAAGCGCACGGATTTTCCTCTGCTGCTCACCATGGTTCCCCTGGCCAAAGGAATTCCGGCGACAATCGCGGACAAAAAGTTTTATTTTTCCATTAAACCTCTGTTGGAGAAAAAAGGATTCGCAAAGCTGGTTCTGCACTTCCCCGAGGGCCTGGAAGACGAGTCCGTCGAGCTATATATTGACGGCGTACAGATCACCGTGCCGGGGCAGCGGTTGGAGCTGCCTTCGGGAATTCATCAGCTTCGCGTTGTTTCCTCCTCGTTCAAGGAAATCAACACGAGTTTTACCGTAGATTCGGGTAAAACGAGCCTGGTGGACGTCGATTTGGAAGAGACAACCACTCAATTGACGATCGATGCTCCTTCAGGGACGGAATTATACCTGGATGGAGAAAAAATAGCCGATGGGGTTCCCTTCCCCATCCAGATAAGCGAGGGAAATCACCTTGTCAGGGCAAAAATAGGCGATCACAGCATCAGCAAGAAATTTGCCGTTCAAAAGGGAAAACACTACCATCTTTCCATAATATTTGATATAATTGTAAATGAAGATTAATATTTTCACGGGTACGTCGATAATAATTGTGTCGGTACCTAATATAGTTCCCCTCCCAGTTTACTATATTACAACGCCGACACATTAAACGAAGGCCGGCTCTTCGGAGCTGGCCTTTTTTTGGTGCGCCCGGCCGAGAGCACCTCCTATCCATCCGCCTACGGCGTGAACATGCCACAGAGTTTCCTGCCAGAACTTGCAACCCAACCCGTTGTACATATACTAAAGTATTGTACAGCACAGTCTTACTCCTCGGTGACACTCCCGGTTAAAGAAGGAGGCCGCTGTGAATCTCAAATCGCTGACAATAATCTGTATGTTCCTGGCCGCAACTGTTTTCATTCCGGCAGCGGTATTCGCCGGGGGATCGGCCGGTGAGGAAGAACCGTGCTGGCCCCGCTGGAGGGGCCCGAACGGCGACGGCGTTTCCACGGAGACGGACTGGGACCCTGGAGCCCTGGCCCGGGGACCGAAGCTGCTATGGGAGAATCGGAGCATGTGCAATGACGTTGGAACCTGCGTTCGCGTAGATCGGCACCTCTACGGCAGCAATGGGTTTTCCGCCATGCTGCATCTTCGCTGTATCGATTTTTATACCGGTGAGATGATGTGGGAACAGGAGATGCACCGGGGCGGGACCGTGGCGGTGGCGGCGGCAGGGGAAACACTGTTGGTCCTGGAAGATGACGGCAACCTGCATACGGTCGAAGCCACACCCGAAGCGTATCGGGAAATCTCTTCCTGTCAACTACCCTCTGCGACGGGGAAGCACAAGTGGTGGACACCCCCGGTGCTCTATCGGGGCAGGATCTACTGCAGGAACTACCTCGGCGATCTAGTGTGCATCGATGTGAGCGGGGAACGGTAGCCCGGCACGGGGCTCCCAAGACGAGGAATCTCAACCTGGCTATACGCTCTCACAGCCTTTGCGACGTCTGCTACCGGATGCACACTTGAATCTTGACAAACACCGCGGCCAATGAATACGTTTGACTCATGCCACCTAAAAAGCTGAAAGTTGCGATCGTTCTTCTGAGCATCGGATTCGTACTTGCGATAATAATCGGAGTCACCCTGGGTCTGGCCCTGGCGACCACGAAGAATATCCAGAACGCGGAAAACCTCCAGGATATCAAGCCTGCCCTTCCAACCCAGATCCTCGACTACCAGGGCCGCGTCATTACTCAGTTCTTCTCCGAGGAAAAACGGGAAATCGTATCGATCGATGAAATTCCGAAGCACCTGATCGACGCGGTCCTGACCCGGGAGGACCAGTACTTCTACCAGCACAAGGGTTTCCGCATCGTCTATATCCTCCAGGCCCTGCTGGATATCGTAAGCGGACGGGCCTTTCGCGGCGGCAGCACCATCACCCAGCAGCTGGCCGGCACCCTGTATGCCGACCGCACCGACATCTCCCTGAAGCGAAAGCTCGTAGAGCTGTGGTGGGCGATCCAGCTGGAGCGGCAGCTTTCGAAGAACGAGATCCTGGAGCGCTACCTGAACCTGATGTACTTCGGGCACAACACCTACGGAGTGGAGGCGGCCTCCCAGTTCTACTTCAAACACTCGGTCCGGGACATCTCCGTGGCGGAATCGGCCATGCTGGTCATACAGCTGGCCAGTCCCGCACTCTACTCCCCCATCAACAGACCGGAACGGGCGCGGAAGATCCAGAAGGAGATCCTGGACCAGATGGTGGAACTGGGCTACGTCACGGCCGAAGAGGCGGATCTGTCTTTCATGGAGTACTGGGACAGCTACGATTATACGCGGAGCAACATCACCTCCGCCTGGTTCGAACGGGAAGACAAGGCGCCGTACTTCTCCGAGTACATCCGCCAGCGACTTGAAGAGATGCTCCTCGGCTCCATGGATCTGTACAAGGAGGGGCTGGTAGTCCACACCACCCTGGATCTGGACAAGCAGAGGATTGCAGATGAGGTCATGGAGAAATGGATCCGCATCGTCAACAACCAACACCAGGTGCAGTCCTCCAACAGGCTGTCTTACGCCGATGCAACCTTCCTGCCGATCGTAGATCTGCTGTCCCTGACCTTCAACATCGAGGGTATTCGCTTTGCCGGCAGCAAGCAGAACGCCAAGGCTCGGGAATTCTTTCTCGAGCAGATGAATCCGGTTCTGGACATCGGCGCCTCGCTGTTCGGAATCGAAGAGCTGAAGTACCTCACCCGGGTGGGATACGCCAAAGAAGCGGACAAGTCCAAGAAGACTCAGGTTGAGGGGGCGCTGATCAGCATAGACACCAAGACCGGTCATATTCTGGCCATGGTGGGGGGCAGCAAATTCGAAAGCACCAATCAATTCAACAGGGCTGTACAGTCGACTGTACAGCCGGGATCGTCGTACAAGCCCCTGTACTACTCCGCGGCCATCAGCTCCCGGAAAGTGACCCCGGCCACGATGATCGTTGATGCTCCGGTGGTTTTTTGGAACGACGACAACACCCCCTACATTCCGCTGAATTTCAAAGGCGAGTGGAAGGGAAGAGTTCTGCTTCGGGAAGCTTTGTCGCATTCGATGAACGTACCCTCTTTAAAGGTGCTGGACACCATTGGATTCGATGCCGCGATCTCCCGAGCCAGTACGCTGCTGGGTATCACCGATCCCGCGGAGATCGAGATGATCTTTCCCCGCAAGTATCCCCTGGGGCTGGGAATCGTCAAGATCAATCCGCTGCAGATGGCCCGGGCTTTTGCCACCTTCCCCAATCAGGGACGGCTTATCGAGCCGATCGCCATCCGCTACGTGGAGGATCGGAACGGCAGGCTGGTGCTGGAACCGGAGAAGGATCTGCGGGGGAAGCAGATGCGGGCGGGTCGATCGCTCCAAGCAATGACCCCCCAGGAAGCCTACATCATGGTCAGCCTTCTGCAGAGCACCGTCAACTCGGGCACCTTGCGGTGGGCCGCCTCGACTGTGGACGGCTTCAACCGCCCCATTGGCGGCAAGACCGGCACCGTCCAGAACTGGTCCGACGCCTGGACCGTGGGATTCACGCCCCAGATCACGACGGCGGTTTGGTTTGGTTTCGACGAACTGGGATACTCTCTGGGCGTCAATCAAACAGGAGCGACCGTGGCAGGTCCGGCCTGGGCTTCATACATGAAGCAAGCCCATGAGGGTTTGCCGGTAGAGGAGTTTACCCGGCCCAACTCCGGATTGATCGAGGTCACCGTCTGTGCCTCTTCCGGCCTGCTGCCGACCAGGTACTGCAATGAAGGTACGGTTCAAGAAATCTTTCTAACGGGTACGGAGCCTCGGGATTTTTGCGATCTCCATAAATTCGAGGCCGAACGAAATGAAACCTTGAAAAACAACATAAAAGGGTCGATTCTCCTGGGTGATCCCCTGCCCGCCGAGCCCCTGATTCCGGATTTGGGAGAACCCCTCTTCGAGGATGAGGAGCCGTCGGCACCGAGCGACGATACGGGGAATCCCCTGTTGGACTAAACAACCGGAGGCTGGCAGCATGGCTGATTATCTGTACTCGGAGGACCACGAATGGATTCTCAGGGAAAACAACCGTGTAAAAGTCGGTATATCGGAGTTCGCTCAAGTCGAGCTCGGAGATATAGCCTTTGTCGAGCTTCCCGAAGTCGGCAAGCTCGTAAAACGGGGAGAGGCGGTTTGCTCCATCGACTCGTTGAAGTCCACCAGTGAGATCTATGCTCCGGTATCGGGAACCGTTGTCCGGATCAACGAAGCATTAACCGACGAAAAAAGCTCCAGCATCATCAACCAGGATCCTTTGGGGCGCGGCTGGCTGTTCATCCTGGAGATGAGCAACCCTGAGGAGATCGACGGCCTCCTCACCCGGGAGGCATATGAGCGCTACCTGGAATCAGGATAGGAAATCATGCTGATTTCTCCCGAGTCGATTATCGTGAGGAGGCGAATCCGCAAGGACCTGGGCGATATCTCCGGATTGATGGAGAGTTTAAAAACCCACGGCCAGCTGACCCCTATAATCATCAATCGTAACTACGAGCTCATCGCCGGATTCCGGCGGCTGCGAGCGGTAAAAAGGCTGGGGTGGAAATCCATAGAAGCGGTGATGATAGACAAACCCACCGAGCAGCAGAAGCTGGAAGTCGAGATCGAGGAGAATGTACAGCGACTGGAGCTGTCGCCTGAGGAAATCGCAGATGGTATGGCCCGACTTCAGAAGCTGCGTCATCCCGGTTTGTTGGCCAGAATCTGGGCGTTCATTCGGCGTATTTTGCAATCGATATTTCCAGGAAAACGCCGCAGACGCTGAATACCCCGACTATCCCTTTACCAGAGACAACAGTCGTTTCAGGAAACGGGAAATGCCCGCGAGAACCCTCCTTGTCGGTTTCCCGTAAAGCTCCGTGTACTGCCGGGCCGCCTGCTCGAGGGGAAAGGCCTGCCCGTACTTGTTCTTCAGCTGGTCCCAGTGGCGCACGATCCAGACGTACAGATCCGAAGCGGTTCTGCCGGGGAACGCCTTGAGGAGCCGCTCCTCTTCGATCAGGTCCACGATCGGCTTGTAGACGGTATCGTACCAGGACAGCATGGCCTCCTCAAAAGACAGCTCCTCTTTTACCGAGAGGTTGAGGAAATACTTGTGGCCGTTGATGTGACGGATGATCTCATCGAAGCGTCCGGTGGCCGTAAAGTTCATCGTCGCCCCCGGCCGCAGCTGCCTGAGTCGGGTATGTTTGAAGAACTCCTCCCGCTCCAGGTTTACCACCACCGTGCGCAGCTCCTCCCGGGTCATGCCGGGCTTGAGGGAAACCTGGGATCCCAGGCTGATCACCTCCGCATCGATGAACTCCACACCCTGCAGCTTCCCAACCGAAACGCGGTGGTTGCCATCACGAACGAAATATACACCCCCAATCTCGTATAGGGTAACCGGAGGCAGGATCACCTCCTGATGGTGAGCGGTATCCACCCGGACCCAGCGCCCCTTCAGGCGGTTGTGGCGGGGAAGGAAGTACCTGTTGAAATCCTGATATCTGCCCTCGCTTCCCACGATTTTTTCTATGGGAACGACCCTTAAGCCCCGGTAGGTTTCGGAACTTGGCCGGAGAAGCGCCTTGACCTCCTGGAGGGATAGGAGATTATCCGTCTCACTCTTCAACAGGGAGAGGATACGGCTGAAAATCTCCCGGCTGCGAGCCTTGTTGAAATCCTCGGCGGCTCGGGCGGCGTAGTGGCTGGAGCTCATCGGGAATGCTCCACATCGATGACCACGTGGTCGTAGGCATTGACAACGGTAGTCTGCTCGTAGCGGGAAATCCGAACAGCCGAGGCGGAGTACAGATGGGTGTGCCCGTGCACGAGGTACTTGGGTTTGAACCTTCGCATGAACCAGAGAAAGATCTTGAATCCTCGATGGCAGGGATCATTCTGATCGTGAATCCCGAAAGGAGGAGCGTGAGTGAGGAGAATGTCCAGGTACCGTCCGAAGCGCAGCCGGTTGTACAGCAGCCGGGGCAGCAACTTGAGGATTCTCAGGGCTACCTGGAACTCTTTGTACTGATTCTCCCCCCCGTTGTACCAGAAGCTCCCGCCCAGGCCTGCCAGCAGCAGGGATTTCTCCCGACGCGCCTGGGATCCGATGTAGGTGGCACCGGTGGGACGATAGGCATCGATCCCCTGCCCCTCCAGGCGGCCCCCGCCGAATGCGTCTACATTGCCGGTATACAGGGACATGTAGCGAAGATTGTGATTCCCGAATACGAAGAGCAGGGGCTTGTTCAGGGTGGACATTATGAAATCGTAGTAGCTCAGGGGAAGATCCCCCGCGCTCAAAACCAGCTCGACATCGGCGAAGCGCTGCTTGATCGCCGGGCTGTACACCAAAGGATCAATATGGTCAGATACACAGAGGATTTTCATTTTACGCAAGCCCCGCTGCCTGCCGACCATTAATATCGTGAGGCGGATTCTCCTCGCACAATTTAGTTTTTTTGTATAGAAGAGTCAAATCTACGGTTGTATATTATAGGGAGAACCATGGTGTTCTTACATCTTATCACGGCCCTGGTGCTGTCCTTGTCCAGCCTCCAGCAGGGGGAACAGCTGTTTTTGGACAACAAGCCCAGGGAAGCCCTGCCCCATCTTGAGAAAGCCCTCTACGAGAATCCGCAAGAGGAAAAAATCTACCTGTATCTCGGAATCGTCTACGAGCAGATAGGCGACACGGAAAAATCCATCCAGATTCTCAAGCGGGGACTGAACGTATCTGAAGGGTACAAGGACCTGTTCTACTACAATCTGGGGAACAACCATTTCCGCCAGGAGGAGTTCACCGTAGCCGAGCAGATGTACTCCAACGCCCTGCAGATCAACGGGGCTCTGGAGGTCGCCTATCTCAACCGGGCCAACTCCCGACTGGAGCTGGAAGAGTTTCAGGATGCGCGGCAGGACTATATCGACTATCTGCGCCTGGACCCGGATTCCCCTCAGCGGGAAAATATCGAGAAACTGATAGCGCTTCTGGGACGGGCGATCGAAGAGGCGGAACGCAAGCGTGAGGAGGAGCTGGCTCGGCAGAAGGCTCTGCTCAACGAAGTGCTGGACAGCTTGAAAAACGCCTCGGAAGACACCCGCAATCTTTCGGCCGGAAGCGAAGAGATCCAGGAAGAGTACGAAGAAATCGATATCGAAAATTGATTGAAAATCAAGAGGAAGCATTCCCATGGATAAACGCAAACTGCTCATAATCATTCTCGCGATCATCGTGATCCTGCTGATTGCAGGAGGCGCCTGGCTGGGCTTGAGGGCGCGCAGCCGCTCCGCAGAATCACGGGAAGCCCAGGAACGGTTGAATGCGCTGAAGCTGGCTCGCACCTATATGGACAAGGAAGAATACGACCGGGCCATGGAGATCGTGGAGAAGCTCCTGCTCAAGGATCCGGATGACGCCGAAGCTCAAGAGCTGCTCGACCAGATTATCGATAGGAAAAGACTCGCAGAGATGAGCGAAAAGGAGCGGGAACAACAGGCTCTGCTGGAGCAGCAGGAGAAGCTCAAAGAGGGTTTGAAGGAGCTGGGTTCCTCCCTCCAGGACACGCGGCCCCGCGAAACGGCGACCGCAGCCGTTGCCGCGCAGCCCAAGGAGATACCGGACGATGCCAATGCCAAAGAACGGGAGCGTTTGCGGAAGATCAATGAGCTGATGGCCGAGGGAGTTCGACGTCTCAACAACGGAGATTACGACGGAGCCCGCCGGGTCTTCAATCAGGTGCTGGAGCTGGACCCCGATTCCGGCCAGGCCTACGCCTACATCGGCAGGTCCTATCTGGACGAGGATCCGGATCGTCAGAGCAACGTCCAATCCGCGGTGGAGGCATCCAACAAGGCAATACAAAAGGATCGCACCTTCTACCTTCCCCATGAAACTCTGGGCAAGATCTACGAGAGCGCCAAGAACTACGAAAGCGCGGTGGACGAGTACAAAGAGGCGGCTCGCCTCAAGCCCGACGATTACTATCTGTACTACTCACTGGGCCGGGTGCAGTACTACTCCCGCGAGTACTCCGATGCCCTGCAGTCCTTCGACAGCTGCATCCATCTGAAGGCGGATTTCGAGCCCGCTCACTACCGAAAGGGACAGACCCTGATCCGTCTCCGTGAACCGGATCGAGCTATCTCCGCCTTCCAGCAGGCCATCGCGGCCAAACGGGACTATGCCGAGGCCTACTACATGCTGGGCACCCTGTACATCGACAAGGGAGAAGTCACCAAGGCTGTGGATTCATTCCGCCAGGCCGTGAATTACGATGGAGACAACCCTGTGTTCCTGCGCGGTCTGGGCACGGCTCTTTCGGCTCGGGGGGACTACGCCCAGGCGGAGAGGTATCTGGCCTCGGCCCTGCGCTACGATCCCTCCCATGGGGTCACCAACTACAATATGGCCCTGGTCAAGCTCAATCTCGAGAAATACTCCGATGCCCTGCCCTACGCCCTCAAGGCGGTGGAGCGGCAACCCGATTCCGCTCCCTACCTCTACACCCTGGGGGAGGTCTACGAGAAGCAGGGGAACACCGACGAGGCTATCAAGCAGTATCAGAACGCCATCAAGCTCGATTCCCGCTACGTACCGCCGTTGATCAACCTGGGCCGGATCTTCGATGACAGCGGCCTGTACGATCAGGCTCTGACCTTTCTCTCAAAGGCGATCACCATCGAACCGAGCTCCTTCGAGGTGAACAACAACCTGGGAAACGTGTATTTGCACAAGGGCCTGTACAGCGATGCGGTCCGCCACTACAGGAAGGCCATCGACATCCGGCTGGATGCCACGGTTACCCGCTACAACCTGGGACTGGCCTATCAGGAGCTTGGTGAATCCACCAAAGCCCAGGAGACCTTCCTGGAGCTGGTCAAGATCGCCCCGAACTACTGGGATGCCTACTACCAGCTCTCCCTGATATTGATAGCCAAGGGGGACAAGGAGAACGCCAAGGTGTTTTTGGAAACCCTGCTGAAGAAGAACCCCAGCTACGAGAAACGGGCCGAAGTGGAAAGCAAGCTCTCCCAGTTGTAGGTCCACCCAAGCGACGGACGGTGTTCGCTCGTGTATCAACCCTTCTTGTACCAGCGCTGTCTAGAAGAACCTGAAAATCGGTGGAAAGGCCACAACGACAATCGTCGCCCAGAGTGCATAGGCGGGGAGATAGCGCATCTGCAGATCCACAATCGCCTGGAAACGCATTCGTCCGGCGAAGAAGCGGACATAGCAAATTGTGAGGAGGAGCAGGTTTAGTAAAAGAAAGAGGTTCTCCCCCAGCGCCGCTGTCTTGTTGGCCGAGATTCCGAAGGCTGAGAGTCGGATCACTATACCGGCTAGTGCGATTCCGTTGGCGATCATTGCAACAACCAGAAGTGCAATGATCACGATATCCCAGACGCCGGCGGGTTGCTCCGCATCACGGGCGCTCATCGTGTAGAGCACCAGTCCCAATACCAGCGCCAGTACGATATCGAACCAAATCAACATGTCTCGATCCTGGGACGGTGCCCGTCCGGTCACAGCCATTGCTACGATGAGGCTCAGGAGCACCGCCAGAAAGAGTGGGACGAAAATGCGGGCCAGGACCGGGGCAACACTCTCGATGAGCGCCTTCTTTCGCTCCACCAGGAAGGAGGCAACCACGAGCAGGCCGCACCCACCGAAGATGGCCAACCAATTGTCGGTTAATCCGCCTATATCGATCTGTACGAACTTAAACATCGTGACGGACACAGAGATCAGAACCAAGCCGCCCAGTCCGATCAGAACCGAGTAGATGAACACCTCGCCGGCGAAGCGGACAAAGTCCAGCCTCACACCTGACCTGCGCCAGCCAAAACCGCCGTAGAGCACTCCGAGGAATAGAAGGAGCACGATAGGCAGATGGATGGCCATAAGTCCTTCTGTGTGATGCGGAGCGTAGGACGGGTAGAGATTGATCACCACAGCGAATATGGCAAATACCGCTGCGGAGGACAAAACGAACGGCAGGGGGAGTGACCGCCTCCAGATGAGATAGACAGCCACCGAGGGAAGTGCAAATATGGCGGCATTTTTTAGATAGAGCAGCGGGTAGGACTCGACAACCCCAAAACCGAAGAGCGCTGGAATTTTGCCCAGCAGACCGGCTAGTAGCACAAGGCCGAGGACCAGGGCAACCTCGAGTCGCTGCCTCTTTCTGGTCCCCTCATCCGGCGCAGGAACCAGGAGCTGGCGCCAGAGGTTCTCAGTAGAGATCTTGGCAAACTCGTGGCTCAGCGCCTCCGCATCACCCATCCTCCGAAGGGAAACCAAAAAGGCCTCTTCCGTGGTGATTCCCTGAGCCGTCAATTCCTCCACACTATCTCTGAGGTGCGACTCCAGTTCTTCCAGGTCCTGCGCTCCCACCGAGCCGGTGGAGCGCAGGTGGGCTCTCCACTTTCGGATCTGCGATTCAAGCTCGAACATGTTACTCTCCCGCTTCCGTTGAGCCAGTGAGACGCTCCAGCGCGTTATGAACTACGAACCACTGCTCTTTTAAACGCTCCAACTCTGTCGCTCCCGCGGCGTTGAGGTGGTAGTATTTCCTCTTCCGCCCCGTCTTTGCAACCTTCCAGTACGAAACGATGAATCCGGCTGCCTCCAATCTATGAAGGACCGGGTAGAGCATTCCATCGCTCCAGGTCAGCCGATCCTCGGAAACCTCCCGGACCTTTTGGATTATGGCGTAGCCGTAGCTATCGGCCCGCCGAAGAATCGCCAGGATGATAGGAATGGCGGAAGCCGCTACCAGGTCCTTCGGAATGGTCATGACGCGCATGGGATGACCGAAAGTTGAACGCCTTTCATCATAATAGTGCTATGCATATAAGTATTATGCATAGCACTATTATGTATGTAGTGAGATGGGATGTCAAGGGGTAATTGCCGGGTCCGGTTTTGCCCCCTACGAAAAAAGAGGATCCCGCCAGGTCAGCTCCGCCCCACCTCACGCAGCAGCTGTTGCTCGCTTACCTCGAACCAGATCGGTCTTCCGTGGGGACAGCGGGCATTGGAGAGGCGAAAGACCCGCTGGATCAGTTCCGTGGCCGTCAGAGGATCGAGCTCCCTGCCCTCCTTGACGGCCAGCCGGCAGGCGGCCAGGCTCAATACATTGTCGACCAGCTCGTCCACGCTTCCCCTCTCCAGCAACAGGGCTTGAATCAGGGTCTGCTCCTCTATGCTGATCAGGTCTTCGGACAAAGCGGTGATTTCGTAGGTGCCGTCCTCACTCTCCTCAATCCGGATACCGAGCCTTTGAAACAGCTCTGCTCTCTCGGTGATCACCTCTGCACTTTTTGCCCCGATCTCCAGACGAATCGGCATGAGCAGCTCCTGGGCAGTCGGCTCGGCCGACTTCAGCTGTTCGAAGAGGATCCGTTCATGGGCGGCATGCTGATCCACGATGTACAAGCTTGATCCGTACTCGACAAGAAGGAAAAGCTTGAACAGCTGACCACGGTACAGCGGCCCGGCCGCTTCGCCGGCCGGAGCGGCGGCGGCCGACTCGGCGGCGGATCGGACCGGTGCTCGGGGTATGCGGTCGACGGGAAATGAAGCCGAAGCCGCGCCCGCCCGATCCGATCCAAGGCCGTAGGAAAAGCCCCCGGAACCCTCGTTCCGTCGGCTTTCGGGAAATGTGAATCTTCCCTCCGTGTCGGCGCCCCGCACATCTGCCTGGGCAGTCAATCCCGAAGCACGCAGATCAAAGCTGCGCAAATGCTCCCGCAAGGTACCGCTGATTATCTGATGAAGGGTCGGCAGATCCCGGAAACGGGCTTCCCGTTTCGCCGGGTGAATGTTGAAATCCACCAGCTCAGGATCCAGCTCCAGAAACACGAAGGCCACGGGATGCTGCCCGCCGGGCATGTAGCTCCCGTAGGCGTGCTCCACGGCATGGACCAGACCGTACTCGAAGATCCTGCGCCTGTTCACGTAGATCTGGATCAGACGCTTGTCCCGCCGGTTGAACTCGGGCCGGGCCGCAACGATTTTCGAGCTGATGGGAGGCTGTCGAATTTCAAGAAAACTCAGATGCTCCGCCGGCAGGGCAAAAGCTTCGGCGACCCGCTGCTTCTGCTCCTGAGGCGGGAGAAAGGTTTTCAATTTGCCGTCGGCAAAGAAGCGAAAGGATACATCAGGGTGGGCGACCGCCTTTTCCAGGAAGGCCTGCCGGCACACCCCGGTCTCTCCGGCGGTGCTCTTCAAGAACTTGCGGCGCACCGGCAGATTGTAAAACAGGTCGGAGACGGTCACGACCGTCCCAGGATTTCCCCGCCACTGCTCCAACCCGAGCCGCTTCCCCCCCTCCACGCGCAGGCGGTGAGCCGTGGCTCCTGCAGCCTGTCTCCCCTCGCGCTCCCTGCTGACGATCTCCAGGCGGGCGCAGGCGGCCACACTGGCAAGGGCTTCACCCCTGAATCCCAAACTCCGTACCCGGTACAGATCCCCCTCCTCACGAATCTTGGAGGTGGCGTGGCGTTCGCTGCAAAGCTGGAGATCCTCCCGGCTCATTCCCGCACCGTTGTCGACCACCGCGATCCTGGCGATGCCTCCCCCTTCGATGTACACGTCCACCGAATCCGCACCGGCGTCGATCGAGTTGTCCAGGAGCTCCCGAATAACTGAAAACGGCCGGTCGATCACCTCGCCGGCCGCAATTTTCTTGGAAACATCCTCCCGGAGGATCTCGATCCTCCGGGAGGCGGGTTCATCACGTTTTGAGTTCACATGTTACACTATTTCAGGTCTTCGACCCTCCTGTCAACCATTCAGCCGGGTAAGGATACTCACAGAGGGAGCCCACTCGCCGCCGAGCACATTGGAGCGGACTTCCACAGCCAGCTCCATTATTGGCGAAATCGGGTAGACCAGCTCTCCGGAGAGTATCAGATTTTCGTCGAAGAAATCGAATGTCGGATCATCGTTGATAAGGGGTGCCACCAGGCCCTCGCGAGTCAGGGCGACCGAGCCGTATACCGGCAGCAGATCCTCGAACAGACCGAATTCCACCCAGAATCTGTCGAGGGCCCATTCATCGGCCGTGGCCGGGTTGATCGGCCAGTTCCAGTTGTAGCCGCCGGCGATGTAGAAGACCTTGTCCAGAGTGTAGCCCAACTCCCCATATACGCCCATGCGCTGCAGATCGTTAGCAGCAACACCGGGGTCAGTCAAGTAGGCTACCAGGGCACCGGTCTTGTCCACGCTCTGCTGGTCGTACAGCGGGCCGTAGAAAGGTGTCTGGGCGATACCGTCGGAGTAGAGAAACTCCAGGCGGTAGTCGAGGATGAGCAGCTTGCCGAAGATGCCCGCATCCACGCCCCAGTTCTTGGGCTTGCCGTCGTACCAGACCGCATCCACTTGGAATCCAGACCCGAAACCTGCATCTTCCCGGAAATAGGGGATCATCGAGGCCACATCAGCGAAGAGGATGATGCTCAAGGCATCCCTTTCAACAATGGGCTGATCCAGATCCAGACCGGCGTTGAAGAACATCGGATTTCCCAATGTTGCGGTCTCCCCCAAATCCAGCCGTTCGGGATTGAGGTCCGCCAGGGCGGATAGACCGAATCCGAGCTTGAGGTTCGGAGCGAAGGGCCGGGTGTGCGCGCGGAATCCGAAGATCTCAGGATCCGCCGCATCGTTCACCATGAGCTCCAGACCGCCCTTCTCTTTGTTCACACCAAGGTTCAGTCCGATTTTCCGCTCGGTCGGGAAGTTGCTGTCATTTGCGTAGTTGCGCATGATCGAGCCGTGTCCTACCGTGAAGTTCTCGAGGTTGCCGAACTTGAAGAAGAAGGGATCCCGGCTCTCGCCCCACTGGATGTAGCGAATCTTCAGGAACAGGTCGTTGAGGGCATCCAGGGCGATCTCATCCCAGCCGTCTTGATCGGTTCCGAAGGACCACTCGTCATTGCCTTCCGGTTTGTACCAGGTTCCCGGGTCGAGCATGTCCTCCTTGTAGATAATGGGCAGATACAGAGCCACCTTCAGCTTGCCCAGGGCGAATCTGGGTTGAATGACCGCTTTGGCCCAGGTTTCATTGGCAATCGTGGTCGTTCCCAACTCCATGCCGAGAAAGTTCATCAGTGTTTCCATCCACTTCGGAGTCTCGGCTTCAGGCTTTTCTTCAGGCTCCTCATCCTTTTTCGATATCTTTTGATCCTCCGGTGGCGGCGCTTCGCCTTCAGCCTTTTCTTCCTCGCCTTCCTCGCCTTCCTCGGCCTCTTCGATCGCTTCCTCGGTCAACTCCTCGAGATATCCGGGGACCTCATTAGCCCGCAGGCGGACGAAATCCATTCCGCTTTGCAGATTCTGCAGAAGATCCGCCGAGGGTTGGAAAGCCGTGAAGTTCGCGGCCAGGGCATTGGCTGCCTGTCCCGCACCCAGAACCAGGGTTTGACCCGCGGCGTTCGTGTATTCGACGACGCCGTCCAAGACGTATGCCAACTCTTCCACCCCCGGAATGTTTAATCCGATCAGGGTGGTACCTCGAATCCCCATTACGGCGGTGGAGCCTCGGAAACTGTACAGAGCCCCGTCCTGTTTGGCCACGACCGCCTTGAACTTACCGACAGCAACGCTGAAGGTGTTCTTTTGCGCTTCGCCGCGGCCTTGCAGGCCGTCGATTCGGAAGTTGGTGTTTTCACCAACCCTGATAATCGTACCGTTTGGATCCATGCGCAGCTCTGCGTAGTCCCCATCCAGAGTGATGAGCGTCGCCCCCACGGGCAGTTCTTCTCCAAAGCCGAACTGATCCACGGCGTACTCCGCACCATCCGGGGTGCGCACGTACATCTCCCCGCTCGAATTCTCATAGTATTCGACGATTACCGCCGGTTCTTGAGCGAAAGCGAAGGCGGTCAGGCCGAATAACAATATCAAGAGAACCGGTAATATCTTGTTGTTCATGCAATACCTCCGTGGTTAGAAGAGCCGGATGGAGCTTTCGATTCCCGATTTGGTATCCCATCCGCCAGCGGGATCTTTGCTGAGCTGATAGATAAAGGACAGCACCGCAGCTCCTATTGAGTAGTTCAGGCGAGCTCCCATCACCGCGTCTTCGAAGAAATCTACGCTGGAATCACCCAGTGAGCGCTTGTCGAACTGTGCTTCCATCGAAATGTTGGGAATGATCCCCTCTCCCAGGATAAACACGGCGTACAGATGAGGCCAGTCTAGATAATTGTTAGCGCCGGGATCGCCGATGGGACCATCCACGGTGGCGTTGAACACCAGCGCATCGTCAAGAAAGGAGAAACCCAGGCTGCCCAGCCAACCCAAATATGAATCTATATTTCCCGCTTGAACAGCGTCGTATTTATCCTTGCGGAACAGGTCGTATCCCGTGTCAAAGTAAGTGGGTATGAAGTCTTCCCCCAGCACCCGGATCTGAGCACCGTAATTAATCACCCCCAGCAAACGGCCCCCGAAGCCGACCATCTCACCCTTGCCCTGATTTCCCGGGCCCAATGTGTTTTGGAGGAAGGCGATATCCGCGAAGGTGGTCAGGCTTAGCATTGCGCCTGTGAGAATCGGAAGTGTCAGGTCCGCACCATACAGTACGACCGGATCGATGCTGTCATCAGGCGGATCCGCATACAGCTGCGGTTTTCTGTCCATGGCCAGTGTGCCTCCAACCTGAAGACCCTTGATGATCGGAACTTCGGTGAAGGCCAGCGGTCTCACGTAAAGGCGGGCGCCCAAGACGTCGAACTGAGCCAGGTTGCCGACAAAGGTCTCGATCCCGACGTAGGGGAAGTTGAACAGGGCACCGTCCAGATCGAAGCTCAAGCCGAATACCCGCCTGTCCTGATCTTGCGGCAGAAACAGGGTGTTGTCGTATCCACCCATGATGAAACCATTGCCGAGCAAAGCATATTCTATGGACCCGAACTGAGCATACAGGGGGTCTCCTTTGAATCCGTAGCGTATATATTTGAACTTGGGCAGATACACGTCGAGGAAGCTGTCATCCCCGGCCGGCACCCAATCATCTTGTCTCACCGTGAAGGTCGGCTCGAACTGGTAGTTCATGGTCAGCTCCAACCCGATCCCGAACTTGCCGATGGCGATATCCGGGGAGAGTTTGATCGTCTGCCACATTTGTCCGTCGTAGGTTTCGGCACCGATCCCGATGCTCAATCCGAAGTCGATTCCTCCCTCTTCCTCCTGGGCGAAAGCAAAGCCTGCACTAAAGAGGACGAGGATCACGACAGCAAGGACTTTCATATTCTTGACCATACATGCCTCCTCACACTTCGCTACTAAATATAGTACGAAAATAAAATATTACAATCGCATTAGAACTCGATCTGCACGGAGATCCCTCCCCTCACTCCGAACCGCCAGTACCGCTGCCCCTGTTCGGTCTGCTCGGCATCGAATCCCGCCGCTATCTCCGCACTGATCTCGCCGTAATCCGGGAGCACGAGGGAGCTCTGGTGGCTGACAATCACATTCAGCGGATGCCAGCTGGATTGTTCCCCCGGTCCGTTCAGCTCCAATTCCACATTTTCGATATGAGACCAGTAGCCTTCCTCGCCGATGGTCTCCGGAAGAAGCGGAACCCGCACCCCTGTTTCAGGGTATCGGTACCAGGTATAAAGTAACTTAACCGTGTCGTCCCACCGAATCCGCGTTCCGTAGACCGCCAATGTCTCCTCGAGATCCCGATCGTAGCGGAGGTAGAAGCGATTTTCAAATGTCAGCGCATTATCCCGCTCTCCTTCAAAGGAGAGATAATGACCCAGATTCATCTCCAAACCTCTGAGGGGCGGATTCTCCTCGGTGCGCACACTTTTCCCGTCGACATCGAAGCTCAAAGACAGGCTGGTGCTGAACTCGTCGGTACGGTAGAAGGGAAACAAACGGAAAGCACCATAATCCCCGAACAGGTTCAGGGCGGTGCTCTGAGCCGTGAGGGTATAGGTATTGAACAGGTCGATCAGGTCTTTGTCTTTGAGGAAGCGCTTGTTCAAACCGAGCTCGAAAAACGAAGGTAGAAAAAGATCCCGGATCCGGGAGGAAAACCTTCGGGACAGCCGTACGTACGCTTCCGCGCTGTAGTCCGCTTCGTCCAGATCGGCGGACAGATCTAAAAACAACTGCTCGGCCTGAGACGAGTACAGCTCGGCGAAAGGGAGCTGTCCGTAGAGATACTGCTGAGTGTAGATCTGTTGAAAAGATCCGGAAAAATCAGTCGCGTAATCACCGATTCCGGATTCCTGATCGGCGATGTCGAGACTGCGGCGGTATCCGGGGGTGACGGTGAACACGGTCACGGCATCCTGCACCCGCAGGATCGGCAGCTCCAGCTCCATCCCCGCGCTGCTATCCAGGTTTCGCTGGGCTGTGAGGTAGTCGTAGCTGTGAAAGCCGTGCTGCCAGAGAGCCTGCACTCCCACCGGTGCGGTGTTGAGTCCCCAGTCCAGAGAAAGGTTTGCTTTGCGCTCGACCGGATTGCCGCCCTGCCAGGGCGCAAGCAGCCCGTAGCCGTAGATCCAGCTGCCGAAATAACCTTCGAAACCTTCTACCGGCAGGGAGAAGCCGTCTCGGGCTCCGGAGAGGGTCAAGCTGTTTTGCAGGTTGAACGGTGCGGGGGTGAGGCCCAGGCGGGCTTCCCAGCTCTGGCTCAAGTCACCTTCCAGCGAGCCGGCCTGCGCTTCCAGATCCAGCTTAAAAAGCGGGGGAACGGATAACCGGAGCGTGTTCTCCCGCTGCAGCTCCTTTCCTGTCTCCCGATCGCGGAGGCTGAAGGACTCGGAAAGCACTACAGGGAAGGAGATGTTGGGTACCGTGATCCCATGACCGAGTCCCAAAGCAACCAGATGGTCCGTATCGGTGATCGTACCGTCAACCGAGAAATCGACGCTCACGTCCAACAGGGACAACCCGAGATCCAGCTCGCTCGCCGAGCTGTAGCTCTGCGCACTCAGAGGCGTACCGTACAGGGTCGAGAAACCGCGGCTGGCATAGGCGGCGCTCTGGCGGAAGGTCAGGTCGTGGATCACCGGATGGGCGCCCCAGGTGACCAGTTCCCCGGGTAGATTGAGCTCCAGATCCAGAGTCGCTCCCGCGCCGAGCGAACCGGCCGGGTCGGTCAGGTGGAGCTCATCGAGGTACAGAGTCCCGGTGTCGGAATTTTCGAGCATGACGGAGAATTCACTCAAAGATTGGAATTCGCTGTCCGCCGTCACGACAGCCCCCGGTATCTCAGTACCATTCCGATACACCTTGCGTTCGTCCAAGGATACGCGGATCTCTGCCCACGAGCTGCCGGCAATAGGAGCGAACTGCCAGTGAACGCCCCTTCCGTCGGGGTCTGTAAGAGCGAATTTGAGCAGGGACCCATCCGCAGCAGGATTCCGATAGTAATAAACGATGTTTCGATACTCGATCCCCTCGGTCTGGGCCTCGGTGTATCCCTTCACCTCCCAGCTGTCTCCCGACCCACCGCTCCAACTAATCTCAACAACCTTCTGAGTTTCCCCGAAAGGATGGAAGATCTCTTCAACAGTCGCGAATTGAGACTGCAATTCCCTCGGCGGCGTGTTTGATGATTGCCATTCCTCGATTTCCCGCACTTCGATCGTACCGGAATAACTCGATCTATCCACCCGGAAACGGCTCCCGATCAGAGAGATTCGGTCTACCAGAAGTTTTGCCGAGGCGGTCGCAGAATTGCTCGTTTCGACCACGATCAACCGTAGGCTTCGGACCCTCTTCAGCAGTGATTTCTCGGATGCATCAAACGAACCGACGAAATCCTGCCAGCTGTTTGTCGGTGCGGTTAGCGGGAATGTAACGATATCCCCCTCGCTGGTATCGAGGAATCCGTTGCCGTCGATATCCTCACTGTCGAGACGCCCGTTGCCTTGGTTCTTCGGCCCGCTTCCCACCCGCAGACTCGCGGAGTTGGCGATGTCGTTGAAGGTAAATCCAGCTGCATTTGCCGATAACTCTTCGTCCAGAACATCATTCACCGATTCGCCCGGATCGAGATCCTCGCTTATCTCCCCGAGCTGCAGGTACACATCGAAACTTCCAGAATCATCCATCGCCATGTATGAGAGGGCGACTCCCTCGAGATCGGAAAGATCAGAAATTCCCTGGGATAACAGCATCGGTAGTTGGATACCGATCCAATCCCCCGGATCCAAGTCGAAATCAAGCACGAGGCTCTGGCTGGTCTCCAGAGCCGGGTTGGCCTCGGCGACCGAATATGGACCTGGCTTGGAGCCTGTGGCGTAGGCAAAGTCCTGGTCCGCCGGTAGTGAAAATGAAAAATCCTGAAGTACCGAAGTGCCCGCGAATCCGTACAGGCGGTAATCTTTGTAATACAATCTGCCCCGGTTCCCTTCCGGTAGACCCAAAGGGGCCGTAGTAAATGGGGTATCATCGGCCGGCGGGGCCGCGGGGTACGCCGTGTTTTCCGAAAGCGGCACATCGATCCCCGTCGACTCCATGCCGAGAAGCCGCATCACCCCTGTTGTGTCGGGATTCGTGTAGGCTCCGGCGAGCGACGCCTGATAGGTCAAAGGTCCGATCTTACCGTCCGCGCCGGCGGACAGTATCACGCTCCCCGTTCGGCTGTATGCCTCCTCCGTGTAGGAACCGGGCAGGAAGTTCCAGCGTACCCCCGTAGCCAGCCGCAGGTTCAACGCTTCGCTGAAGGTAAGGGTGTTGCCCCAGGCGAACAGGATATCCCCATTATTCGCCAGCGCCGATTTGCGGCGGAAACTCACGACCAGCCGATCCTCCGGGCCGATCTCCGTGAGAAACGTGATCACACCGCTGTCGTAATCTACCTCGAATCGGGTCTCTGTGATGTCGTTTCGCAGGATCTGTACGGAGCCCGGCACGATGTCAGCCCCGATCTGAAAGGCGCTCACCGGCGTGAGCTCACTTGCCAGGATCTCGTAGTCCAAGTAACCGGGTTTGGCATCGGCCAGAGGACCGTAGAGGAGGTTGTCGGGATCGAATGGAGGGTCGGGATCGACGGCATCCAGGAAGGGGTACAGATTCCTGAACTCGGCTCTAAAATCCGGATCGGGTTCATAATACGCTTGGATATAGTCCTTCCCCGGGACCAACCGAAAAGCCACGTCCGTGGATTCTCTCTGGTTGAGGCTGCCCTTGCGCACGACGGAAACACGCAGCCGGGAAAGGTCCTCCGGCACAGTGCCGTCCAGCCAGTACCCGGCCAGGATCTCGAAGGGCGAGAACTCGCCGGGCCGGTAGAGGAGCAGGCTGAGCTTGCCGTCCACCGTTACCTTGCGTTCATCCAGATCCTCTCCCAGGTAGAGACCCGGAAGATCCCATTCGAAATCCTCGGGCAGCTGGGAAAGGTCGATCTCGTACTCCGCTGGATTTTCACCCGCCAGAGCACCTCCGCCGAGAGAGCCGTCCCCCACAGCTGCTGCTCCCTTCTCATAGTACACAACCACATTGCCGGCGGCAGCCTCTTTCAGAAACACGGTACCGTTCTGCCGGTCCAGCTCGGCGTCATCCACGGTGGCTTTGCGGTACCTTCTTCCGTCGGAGTCGGAGTAACTTCCGTTCCGATCCTGTAGATAGACCTCCAGGGTTCCCGCGTCGATGTCGTCGTCGGGCAGCTTGAAGAATCGCCCCCGGATGTACTCATCCAGGGGGATCACCTGCTCGGAGACCAGGTTCCGGCCAATGAAGGTCAGGCTGTCCGGTTCGTTGTTGTCGTAGCGCAGAAGCAGCTGATGCTCGCTCATGCCCGTGCCGAGCAGGGCTTCGACGCCCAGGGAGGAGAGACCGGAGGCGGGAACGTCGATGAAGGGATAAGGATCTATGCCGATATCCCTGCTTCCGATCAGGACGCGCTTGAGGAACTCCTCCTCGGCGCCTATATATCCCATGAGGATGTAGTTCTGGTCGAAGTACTCGTAATCCTGCTCGAGAAAATCCCCGATGACCGAAGCTTCGATAAAGAAACGGTTGAGAAGCCAAACCGAGAAGGTAAGGTCCGGCATCTGCTGAAAGACCTGACCCGTATCCAGGCCGGGAAAGGGTGAGAGCTGCGTGCCCTCCGGTCCAATCAGCACCCCTATAGAGCCGAACACCGATGCCCGCCAGACCCCCTCCAGAAAAAAATCCACCTCGGCATCACCGATATCAAGCTCGAACAGAGCTTCCGGAGCCTCGACTTCTGTCGTTACGAGATCCTCCGGGCCACCGTTCGTACCGGCGGCCGCTGCCGCATCCTCATCCCGAGCCGGCTCATCCGGCAAGGTGGGACTACTCCCCTCCTGCGCATATGGTGTATGATAAGATAGAAGCGCTAAAAGCAAGCAGGATAAGAGAATAGTTCTCACGCCCGTAAACGTATCACAATCGGGGGTTAAAAAAAACATTGGGAAAGAATCAAAGGCGTAACCGAGAATAGAGAAGATGGACCCTACCCTGGCCCGGGCGGCAGCCTTCATTAATCATCTGCTGTCCAATCCGGCGTTGAACAATTTGAATCCTCTTCAGAAGGAGGAGCAGATCCTCCAGTTCTTGAAGACCAATGCCCAAAGCCTGGTGCCGACCCTCGCCTCCCCACAGTTCTTTTCAGGGCTTTCATGGAGTCAAATTCTGCAGCTTCTCTACACAGCCCTGATTCAAGAAACCGACAGGGCGCTCAAGCCTCAGTTGGAGGCGTTGATCCGGCAGAAAATCTCCTTTTCCTTTGCTTCCCAGATTCAACCGCACCGGATTCCCGAAGACCAGTGCAGCCGGCAGATGTGGGAGCTAACCCAGCGACTGCTGCAGAAACCCGAAGCGCGCAAAAGCCTGGTCGGTCCCGTTACCGCGATAATGAACGACTTCGTGGGTCGCTACCTCGACAAGTCATTCGAAGACCGCCAGTACGTTCATTTCGAGCTGACCAAGGTTCAGCGTCTGCGCCTGGAAATCGAAGACATCAAGCATATGATCCATGCAACCCTGCTGCTGCGCCCTGGCATTCAGCTGTTCACCGAAGGAAGGGGGGGCACAGGCGAGGGCGTGGAGTCGGTGCTGGTTCAGCCGCAATTCGCAGCCACGGCCCTGGACAGCATAAAGGCACAGCTGAAAATCGTACCGCCGGAACTTCTGCGGGGTGGCTTGTACAGCAACGTGTCCTTCGAGGAGGATAAACAGATCGATGCAACCGCCCGTCTGGCGGCGATCTTTTCATCCCGGGGAAAGAACTACAAACCGATCGGCCGGGTCGACAGGGGAGCCAATACCCCTGATCGAAGCTGGTTCAGCATTACCCGTCGGAACTACAAGTACTACGGCTTCGACATAAAGATGCTCGACGAGTTCTATAAGATCGCTTCGGAGAACGGATGGTAAGGGTTTTGAAATGAACGACAGCAATTCAACGGTTCGATCAGCAGAACATCAAGGCAACGGTAGATCCGTCGTCTCTTTTCTCGAATCCCTGGTTATCGCCGCCATTGTTCTGGTTCTGGTGCAAACTTTCCTGGAAGATTACGCCGTGCTTTCCGGATGGAACGTGGATATCCGGAACAAACTCCTGCTGGCCGGTTTCTTCTTCGATCTGTTCTTCACCATCGAGTTCCTTGTCAGGTTCTACTACGCCCTCATGGGGCGCAGAGTCGGGCGCTATTTCACTTTGGAACGGGGATGGATAGATTTTCTGGCTTCGATACCCCTGTTGATGTTCAACTCCGGACCTTTCGCCCTGACCCTCCTAACCGGCAGCGGGATCGCCCTGGGTTTGGGGGGCATCCTGAATCTGCTCAAGGTGATCAAGGCGATCCGCATCGCCCGAATCCTACGATTCCTGCGTATTATAAAAATCTTTCGAAAAATCAAGAACGTTTCTTCTCCCATGGCTCAGAGACACGTGGCTTCGATTACGGCCATCAGTGTCACAGTCATGGTGCTGTGCCTGCTGTTCTTCACCTTCTTCTCTTCAACCCTGCAGATAAACGGCCTGGATACCGCCTTCGCAAAGCAGCAGGCAGCAACGGCCGACCATCTTGCGGAAAAGACAGATTACCCTGCGGATTTCGTTCTTGCCCTGGATACCCTGAAGGAGACGCGGACGAATCTTCTGATCGTAAAATTCCGGGGACGGACTCTGTTTTCCCGCTACTCCAACGAGTATTACTCGGATTACTTCGCCCCAGGCGACTACTCCTATCTGTCCCGGGACGGACTGGAGCTTTTCTTCGATCAGCGCTCTTACGTGAGCCAGCTGTCCCGGGAAAGCATCCTGTTTTTCGTCATCGTGGTTCTGGTCGTACTGGCCTACCTGCTGATCTACAGCCCCCACTTTGCCCTCACCGTAACGGATCCCATCCACGTGATGCGCAGAGGCCTGGAGGAAACCGATTACAACCTCGAGGTAAAGGTGCCCAGGCGGTACCGGGAGGACGATGTTTACGAGCTGGCAACACTCTACAACGAGAAATACCTGCCCCTGAAGGATCGGACCCAAAACGAGGAGGGGGAGAGTCTGATTCAATTGGATCTTGCGGAGGTTTCCCATATCCTACCCGAAGAGGAGGAGAGCTGAATTGTGGTCGTCTCGATTCTGCACTTCGTCCTCGATCTCCCGGATATCGGATCGCTCAAAGAAAAGCGGCAAATCGTCCAGTCGGTGAAAAGCCGGCTACAGAACAAGTTCAAAATTTCGGTCGCGGAAGTCGACCAGCAGGATTCTTGGCGCTTTGCTGAGATCGGTGCGGCGGTAATCTCCAACTCCAAGCAATACGGGGAATCGGTACTGCACAAGGCCCTTCAGTTTGCGGAAAACTTCGTGCCGGGAAGGATCCGGGACACCAGCATTTTCTCTGAAATCTATTGAATGCCGGGCCGCGCAGGACTGGACGTCTGCCGGATTACCGGCACCTTCGCACCCGCCGGGCCGCGCAGGCCGGGCCGCGGCTCAGGAGCTCTCCGCACTCGTGATTTCCAGCAGATCGGTGAGCGCCTGAACGCACAATATAAACTCGCGAAGGCTCTCCTTCAGAGCGTAGTAGTTCAATCCCGTGTAGTACAGCTTGGTGAACACGGAAAATGCGATTTCCTCGTTCGTCGTCTGCAGATTGATATAACAGCCGAACTCGTAGCTGATTTTCAGCATCTCCTCCAGGCGGGTTTTCACGTACTCCGCCATCGAAGGGGAGAATGAAAAAGTATAGGCGATTTCCAGGAAGCGGCTGCTTCTGTCTATGAAGAATCCGCCCTGCATCCCGTCCTCGTTTTCAAAGCCGGCAGAATAGGTTTCTTCGGAGCGTTCTGTCTCGTGCAGCTTGTACCCCAGTTCTTTGAACAACAATCGCACTCGGCGGATTCGTTCCTCCATTACCTTTGGGTTCTTCATGGACACTGTGTGTTTTTCTCCTTCCTCATCACCAGCCTGCGGCAAGCCGGTCAGCAAGCATTCGGGGAAGCCCGGCGGCAATTATTTTTCGTTGAGCCGTTTCTATGGGAAACGGCACCCTGTAGTGATAATATACCATTTCCTCCTCATCGAACAAACCGAAGGATGCCAGAGGTACGCGATCCCGTGGCTGGCCAACAGAACCCGGATTTATCAAGTAGTATCGATCAGGGTCCAGGTGATAACGCTCAGGCGGCGCCAGGGCTCTGCCGTTTTCTTCTATGATATAGGGAACGTGGGTGTGCCCGTAGAAACAGATCCTGATCCCTTCGGCGTTCTTCCGCAAAAACGAGAAACTCCGATCCACGTCTGCACGTCTGGTGATGTACAGATCCTCATCCATGGGTGATCCGTGACAGATGAGGTAACGATCCAATACGACTCTTGGTCCCTTGGGAAGAGAATCGAGAATTTGGAGGCTCCCCGCGCTCATCGCCTCCCGGGTCCAGAGGATCGCAGAACGGGCCACCTCGTTGAACCACTCCAGATTTGTCGGATTGGCAACGGTCTTGTCGTGATTACCCCGCACGGTCAGATCCGTTAGATCCGCCAATCGGCGCGTGCAGTAATCCGGATCGGCGTTGTAACCAACCGCGTCTCCCAGGTAGAGGATAGTATCGACCGCCAAATCCCGAAGACTGCGCTCCACCTCCCTCAGAGCCTCTCGATTTGCATGCACGTCGCTGAGTACGGCGATTCTCATTGGGCTCTAATGTAGTTCATGATCCCGCCGGGGTTCAAGCCGGCACGGCAAGCTCAAGGCAGGTAATCTCTGTTTATATGCCAGGGTGCGTTGTACAGATTGTCCTTGACGTGTTTGTTTACCCGTTTGACCTGTCTGATCAAATCTTTGAAGAAAGCCCGCTGATCATCCGGCTTGCGGGGGCAGTTTATATCGAATACCGGAAGGGGATAGATCTTCATCAATCGAAGGATCTCTCTCTCCTCCACCTCACACATCGGCCGGATGATCTTGATCTTTCCGTCAAAAAAATCCTGAACGGGAAGCATCGTGGCGATCTCTCCTTTGAAGAAGAGATTCATCAACGTTGTTTCGATGATGTCGTCCAGGTGATGACCCACCGCGACCTTGCCTAGACCCAGGCGCTCCGCCTCCTGGAAGAGGATGCGTTTGCGGTTACGCGAACAGATGTAGCAGTTAAAGGGTTTGTCATATGTGAGCGGATAAATGCTGGCTTCCGCGATTCGGCAGGGAATGTCCAGTGAGCCCATGAACTCCAGCAGCGCCTTGAGATTCTCCGCACCGGCGGGATACTCGCGCCAGTCGATGAACAGCCCGTGAAGCTCGTAATCCATGGGAACCCATTTTTTTCGCTCTTGGAGAGCCAGGCACAGCGCCAGGGAATCCTTCCCGCCCGAAACACTGATCAGAATTTTTTCCCCCGGCCGGATCATCCGATGTCTGTTGATTCCGCGCCCCACCTTCTTGATGAATACATTCATCCGCCGTGCTGCGTGGGGGGATAAGACCACGGTTGACAAGGCTCTACCCCATTCCCCTCGTGAGGATTTTTTTGGCGTTGATCTTCACCAGAGCACGGCCCAGGTCATCCGCTTCTTCGGCGAACAGAGAAATGGTCCTCAGCGACTGCACGAAGGATCTCACGCTGGCGCGGCTGAACACGCTGCGGGAACGTTCGTAGACGGTCACCTCCCCGGTCTCGGGCTGAAGGATTGGAAGATTGATCTCGAAATTGATCGGCTCGGGAACATCGATGATCAGGCTTTCAACCGGCAATTTTCTACCCATAGTTTTTTCAACAGCCCTGCCTAAGTCCTCTTCAAAGCCGAGGCGGTCGTGAACATTCTGTAGCCGCAGATGCAGGGGGTTGTCATCATCGAAAGGAACAGCTGCGGCCAGCTTGTACAGCTGCCGTTCGATCACTCGGCGGATCAGCTGGAAAGGAGCAAAGGCGTGTTTCTCCGTCAAGGAGGAGAACTCATAGTCATCCAGCCAGTACAGATCCTCCGGTTGAAGGACGCCCTCCCTCAGAGCAAGAAGTACCGCTTTTTTTATCATCGCAGTGGCGATGCGCACCGTTTTGTGCCAGTACACGGTTTTGTACATCAAGTATTTGGCGAACAAAATACTCTCTACAGCACTCAGCCCCTTCTCCGTTATGGCTAATCCATCGGCGCGGGGCCGGATCTCGGCCAAGATGAAATCGACATCCTGAATGCCGTGGGGCACGCCGCAAAAGTAGGCGTCCCGATTCAAATAGTCGAGCTTGTCAGGATCGAGCACGCCGGAAAGAAGATTACGAAAAAAATCCAAGTCCCTGTTCGGGTGGGACAGCGAGGGATCGACGATCGCGGCTACCAACTCGGGATCCGCTCCCACCTTCTCCCGAATCAGAGCAGCCAGATCGGCTTGGAGAATCCCTTCGGCGGTCAGGGATTCATGACTGCGAAGACCTACATCCTTCAGCGAGTGGGCGTAAGGATAATGACCAAGGTCGTGCAGAAGGGCGGCGCAGAGGAAAGCCTTCGTTTCATCCAAACCGAGGTCAGGTACGCTCAGATCGGCAGATTTTGCCACCGCGCTGGTGGAGGTGCCCCCTCCAAGCAGATTAACCATCATCCTCCGGGCCAGGTGGAATACCCCCAGACTATGGTTGAGGCGGGTGTGGGTAGCACCGGGATAGACCAAATAGGTAGGCCCCAGCTGCTTGATCCCATTGAGTTTCTGAAACGCCCTGTGAGAGGCGACCTGCAGCAATCCGCGGGACAGGGTGATGTTTTTCCACAGAGGATCCTTGACCGGTTCGTTGTACTCCCGGGTAAGGTGATCGAGGGCCGCTGGAAACTCATTCATAGCTATCACTATTATGCCTGCAGCCAACCGTCTTGTCATTACAAAGATTGCCGCCGGGGAGAAGATATGCCAAACGTCCCCGAATCCTCCCTTTGACGAATTCCGCTTGATCTGATAGAAAAAAGTGTGAAGTGCATCTTCCTGTTGATCCTGCTTCTCAGCGTTGTAAGCTGCGCGCGTGCGCGGAACGACAAATCCGAGGATCAGCCACCCGCCCGGCCCGCATCTGCCCCTGAACAGGCGGCTGACCGCGATGCCGGTGAGGTCGTGAGCAAAAGAGAGATTACCTTGACGGAGGCTGCTCCCCCGGAGCAACAGCCGGTGGCTACGGCACAGCAAACCGAGCAGCAGAGACTCCTGGCCCTGGAATCCGCTCAGATCTTACCGGAGGATTTCAAGATTGGACCGCTGGCCGATCTGGTCGGGGTCGATCGAAGTACCCTGGAAATGGTATCGGTATCGACTCGCTTCTTAAACGCCCTTGCCGAAGGGACGGTGGAGAGGGAATCCCTGCATTCGGAGGTACGACAGGAAATTGCCACCTCGATCCGTTACTATTTAGAGCGGGATCTGATTCCCGTAAACTATCGCATCGGTGCCATTACAGCGGAATCCTATTCAGAAGGCGAACAAGAACCGTCGCCGCTCCAGCAACGCACCGCCTGGATGAACCTCCGGCTGTTCGGATCTCCGGGCGTAACCGAAGGGGAACTGTATCTGGAAAGGTCGGGAGGCAGATGGTACGTTTCTGATCTTCAGATCGACTTCGAGCGGATGGGACAGGATTACGTTCGAGAACAGGAGAAGTATTACCCTTCAACCTACGGATGGGGGATTCAATAGTATGAACCGGGAACAAGCAGTACAGTTGGTCGATAAATACGTTCACAGCGACTGGCTGAAAAAACACAGCCTGGCCACGGCGGCGATCATGGAACGGTTGGCCGGTCGCCTTGGCGGGGATCCCGATACCTGGTGGATTATCGGAATGCTACACGATTTGGATTTCGATATCACCCAGGACCCGGCGGTCCACGGAAGGAAGAGTGAGGAGATCCTTCAGGAACAGGGTGTGAGCCGGGAAATCATTCGCGCTATCTTGGCCCACAACGCCGATGGATTGGGCTTGGAACGAACCGATACGCTGGATTACGCCATTACCGCGGCGGAGAGCATCACCGGCTTGATCGTAGCCACGGCTCTGGTAATGCCGGACAAGCGGCTCGCCTCTGTGAAGCCGGCATCAGTGGTTAAGAGGATGAAGAAAAAGGAGTTTGCCCGCAAGGTCTCCCGGGAGAGCATCCTTCTGTGCGAACAGGCGGGAGTGCCGCTGGAGGAGTTTTCCACAATCGCCGTGGGAGCCATGCAGAGCATCGCCGGGGAGCTGGACTTATGAAACGCCTCTTGTACCTCCTCACGATATTCCTCCTGCTCGGTTTCTCGCCGGCCTGCCTTTCAGCCGATGCCTTGCAGGACATCGACAGGGCTGTGAGCGAATTGGGAGATTTTCTACTCCAGAAAATTCCTGATACAAGCGGGCAGAACCTGACGATCCTGCCCTTCCTCTCCGACGAGCATGGGAGGGTGACCCTGGGGGATCGACTAAAGGGCGAGCTAGAGCTGTATCTGGCAGCGGAATACAAACGCCTGCGGATCATACCCCAGCCCGAAGGTGGCAATACCTACACGATAAGCGGTGAGCTGCAAACCTATCCGAGCAGGGTGCGGATCATCTGCCGCGTTACCAAACCGGACGGCTCTCTAGGTGGGGGCACGCGGATCGATATTCCCTCCAGCCCTGAGCTGCTCTCCTTGCTCGAACCATCAGCGTTCACGCAGCCGGGTACAGGAGAAGGGATTCAGAGCCCTGAGAACGGCTGGGCGGATCAGGATCTGGAAGATCCTTTCGAACCCGATGATGCGCCGGGATTCGAGGTACAGGTGCCCTCGTTTGGTACACAGAGCTTTGGACGTTCCATCTCAAGGGGGGATGTAGACAGATTCCGGTTCTATAAATCCGGCCGGGGAACGGTAGTCATGGAAGCCCAGACTGACTTCGACCTGCAGCTGCTGCTGTTCCGGGAGGGGGAGAACATCCCCTTCGAGGTGAGCGGCAGCCAGATGTCGGCAAACGTGCGGTTGGAAACCACTTTGGAAGAGGGGTACTACGTGGTTGAGCTGCTGGCCTATGATTTCAGTGTCCAAGGTCCCTACGTGTTCACAGTCGATTTGACGGGCAGGAGCAATGACGGTTTCGAGCCGGACAACCGTTTTGACGATGCCAAGGCGATCTACCCGGATTCCCGACAGGACCGGGCTCTCTTGTCCGGTGATCAGGATTGGGTTGAACTGTCGTTCACCGTTCCGGCGTTCTATGCTGTATATACCACAGGCCGGGAGGTCGATACGCGGATTACCGTGTATACCGATCAGGAGAGGGAAATCCTGAAGGATGACAACAGCGGGCCTGCGGACAATGCCTTCATCCCGCTGTTCTTGGGAACCCGCCGGAGCTACGCGCAAATCACGGGTGAAGGCTCGGGGGGTGCGTATACGCTGGCATTCGAGAAAATCGATCCCGTACAGATCTATCCGTCATCCGGGATCGTGGAGGTCGAGGTTGGGGAGAATCCACTATCCTTCCAGCTGCGTATTATCCAATCGGGGAGATACGTGATCGGCGCGGCCGGAGGCCTGACTTCGGTTTCGGCAGAGGTGTTCAACCTCCCGTCGATGCGCTCGATCCGGGGTGCGGATTCACTTTACTCCCTCTCCGCCGGCGATTATCTTTTGATCTTGAAGAGCGATCAAACACAGAGAGTCAGGTACTGCATCGCCCCTGAAGCTGCCGGGGAGGAGTGCCTGCGCATGATGCAGGAGCAGGAGTAATTCGGGAAATGGGTGTCCGGGTCGGAAGAATCGTCAAAGAGTTTGTTTTCAAGTCCTTAATCGACCAGAATGTGGAGCTGAAAATTCACGGTCCAAGAAAAGAACTGTCAGGGCCTGTCGTAGACATCCGGGAAGATTATCTGGAGGTGGAGATCCGCAGCGGCAATCCCGACTTTTTCGAGGCCGAAGAAGATGTCCAGGTGTATTTTCTCTTCCAGAACAACTACCACACCTTCCAGAGCGTGATCATTGAGAAACACGACCGCCGCTTGAAGATCGCCCATCCACAGGAGGTATATAAAAACCCGCAGAGGAAAAACGAGCGGGTGCGTGTGTCCGAAGATGCGGAGGTCTTCTTTACGATCAAAGGGCAGAAGATCGAGTTGAACTTCCCCCGGTCAAACCGCTATATCGAGCTGTCACCTGAGGTGATCAATACCCGAATCGATTTCGACTACGAAAACATAAAGAGCCTGTACAAGAACTTTCGCGACAAGACGAGGGACGAGGTTAGCGAAGCCCGAATCGTGATGCTCCGCGACCGCGCACTGGACAAGTATGAAGAAAAAGTAATGGCCGCGACCGGGAAGACGCTGTGGATCCCCTCGACCGAGGAGGACTTTCCCACGATCGATCCGTATCCCGAAGAGCGCCTGATTACCCGCCGGGATCTTGTCAAATACGAGGAATCCCTGGACAGACCGCCCCATGTGATTACGAGCAAACTCGGGAACATCCTCTACGAAAAGCAGAAGAGGCAGATTCACTCCGAGTTGTTCTGTCCTGTCCTCTACGAGCTGTATCTGGTCGGCTACATCTACATGTGCAACCGGGAGGAGCGGAAGGAAAAGATATCCAAGGATCTGCTGGAGTATGCGTACGACTTCGCCCGGGTGCTGGGGTACTCGCTGCATCTGACGGGGTATTTTACGGCGAACGGCAACATGGAACGCCGCTATGAGGCTCCGATCATCGATATCAGCGCCTCCGGGCTACTATTTGCCCATCCGCGATCCGATTTGTCCAACAACCTCGTGATCCACACGGACATCGAAATCACGGTGCGCTTTCCCGAACGAACAATGGTCATCGGTTCACGGGTGCGCCGCAAATTTCAAGACTCGGAGAGATATTACTTCGGTGTTCAGTTTCTCGATATCAACCAGGAGGATCTTAACTTCCTCTACGAAAAGCTGTACGCCAAACCGTACTCACTGGAGGAGGACAACAGGTGGGAAGGGGGCACGCCTCCGCCCCCCCTCGATCTTTTCGGCGGAACGAAATGACTTCTTAGTCGGATTGTTCTTCCTGATCCGGGGAGAGCAGGAATTTGAACTCCTGCTCTGAGACGATCTGTTCTTGATCGCCGCCGGGCTCCCCAAGCTTGGTAATCATCTCTCTGAGCCCGTTGAGTTCGGCTTCTCGATTGGATTGAATCCGCTGCAACAGATCGAAATCCTGCTCCAGGGCACTGGCCAGGGGAAGGCGCTCCTCCAGGATATCCTCCAAAAGAGCGATGAAGTTCGCGTTGAGCTTCTGCATTCCCTTGATATGGGTCAAGCGGTCGATCATGAGATGGTCCGCTTTCAAGGACTGATAGATATTTGAACAGGTTTTGTCCAGAAAGCGGATATCCTCTACGATCCTGTCCCTGTACAGCCCGGTATCGATGTTCAGTTTCAACCCGGCCGCGATCCCCTTGAAGACGAGGGTAAGGTAGAAAATGTTGTCATCGTAATTTACCCGTCGTGTCATTTCCTTTTGATTGTCGGTAGCTTCCGATCCACCCTTGATCCTCCATATTCTTGACTTCTGCGAAGGGATGTGTTAGTTTATGCATCGCCTCTTTATCCATTCTGACCTTTGGGATGGATCACTTTTAGACCATAGGGAGGACTAAACATGAGAAACTACGAGGCTGTACTTATCTTCAAACCGGAAGGCGAACTTCTTGCCCAGGGCAGGGAGTTCGTAAAGGGACTTTTCGCTGATAACGGCTGCAAAGTTATCAATGAAGAGGAGATGGGTGAGAGGGACCTGGCCTACGAGATCAAGAAGAACAACAAGGGTATCTACGTCTGTTACCAATTCGAATCCGAACCTGAAAACATCCAAGCCTTCGATAAAGCCCTTAAGCTCCGGGGCGAGATCCTAAAATACCTCTTCATTCGTAAGTAACAAGAACAAGGTATTCAAGAACAGGAGCGTATTCAATGGCTGACATCAATCAAGTTATCCTGATCGGCAGGCTCACCAGGGACGTCGAGCTCAAGTACACCAACACCGGGTTCGCCATAGCGAACCTCTCCCTGGCTGTAAACCGGAGGGTCAAGAGAGACGATACCTGGCAGGACGAGGGCAATTTTTTCAACTGCGTGCTGATCGGCAAGAGAGCGGAAGCTCTCTCGCAGTATTTGGTCAAGGGAAAGCAGATCGGTATCCAGGGTGAGCTGCGGCAAAACCGCTGGGAACAAGACGGACAGCCGAGAAGCCGGGTGGAGATCTTCATCAACGACATCCAACTGTTGGGCGGACGGAGCTCGGAACAGGGTGTTCGCAGTGCTGCCGGGCAATCGGATCAATACTCTTCCCCGGAAATACCCACGGCAGACGACTTCGACGACGACATACCGTTTTAATTTTTCGTTGATCCACGCAATCATTTCACCAATATGAACAGTAAATTTAATATGAAAGAAAACGTCGCAGGGCGTTCTTGCGATCTATTTGGAGGATTCCTACATGAGTGATGAGAATAAAGTAGAGCAACC
>Ga0180437_10001756_pt1 | contig 36437 bp, 25 predicted proteins | sample SS_ome_4_FD_132410 | JGI IMG/M metagenome (GOLD analysis project Ga0180437, IMG submission 132410) | Hypersaline lake sediment archaeal communities from the Salton Sea, California, USA - SS_3_D_1 metaG | ecosystem: Environmental > Aquatic > Non-marine Saline and Alkaline > Hypersaline >... | reverse complement strand
CCGCTGTTCGGCCTGGCCGACGACCACGGCAACACGCCCTTCGACGCCACGCCCGTCGCCCCCGGCGCGCACGTCGGCGAGATCAGCTACCACGGCGACATCGACTTCTTCAGCTTCAACGCGACGGCGGGACAGGCGTACGACATCCTCGTCGACCTGCCCGAGACCGGCGGGGTGGACGACAGCACGCTCTGGCTGTACGACACCGACGGCGCGACGATGCTGACGTGGGACGACGACGGCGGCTACCGGTATGGCAGCCGGATCGTCTGGACCGCCCCGGCCGACGGGACGTACTTCCTCGCCGTCGACTCCAACGACCTGCTCTCGCAGATCGAGGAGTTCGGCAGCTACTTTTTGGACGTGGCCTTGAGCGGCCAGGTGGCCGACGTGCCGCTGGCGACGATGCAGCATCCGGCCGGTTGGCTGACCTTCCCCGATGGGCGGGGCGCGGGCTTTTCCCAGCCGGGCGATACCGGCGCCGACGCCGAGGAGGCGCTCGATATGGTCCATCTGTTCTCGGGCTTCCCCGCCCTCTGGCCGACGGAGGTGGGCACGTACGCCCTCGAGGACCTCGAGGGCGCGGCCGTCATGGACAACGAGGCGTACGTCTACCTCGCCGACGGCAGCAACAGATGGAACTGGCCCGGGCCGGGCTTTTCCGATCTGGTCGTGCTGGAGATCCTCGGCCCCGGCGAGGTGGTGGAGGCCAACCGCGTGCGGCTGGCCAATCCGAGCGTCGGTGGGCTGGCCGCCGCGGGCGAGTACCTCTACGCCGTCACGCAGGATCAGTACGAGCAGAGCACGTATCTGGAGATCTGCCACGTCCCGCCGGGCGATCCGGCCAACCCCGTGCCGGTGGGCCTCAGCCCGGGCGTGGTGCATCCGGACCCGTGGGGCTACTGGCCGGAGATGATGGCCGTCGACGCCGGGCGGGCGTACATCCTGTACGACGATCCCGGCTGGATCCTCGTCTTCGACGTCAGCGACCCGTCCAACCCCGTGCTGATGGGCGACTACCTGCTGACCGGCCCGGACGCCGAAGCGCCGTTCAGCCTCGCCGTGGCCGATCAGGTCGCCTGGGTCGCCACCGAGTACTCGGTCCAGGCGATCGACCTGTCGGACCCGACCGACGGTCAACTGCTCTCGGTCCTGCCGCTCGGCTCGATGGTCGGAGACATGGTGATGGGCGAGCACTTTCTGTTCGTCGGCTGCGGCGCCACCGGCGGCTGCGCGATCGACGTGGCCGACCCGCAGGACCCCGCTGTGGTGAGGACCTACTCCGTGCTGGGCGCGACCGGGGGGCTGGGGCTGAGCAACGGGCGGGTGTACATTCCCACCGGTGCCGGACAGATCAGCATCCATCACGCCACGCTGGAGGCCGACCTGAACCTCGACGGCGCGGTGGACTACTTCGATTACGCTCAAGCCCGCGACAACTTCCCCGCCGGCGGCGAGGCCACGTGGGGCCAAGGCGACATCGACGGCAACGGGCTGACCGACCACGTCGACTACCTGCTGCTGAAGGTCAACTACGGCGCGTCCCTGCTCGCCGGCAGCGTCGAGTCGCTCGCCCCGGCCCCGCCGGCCGCGGCGGCAGCGACTGCGGCGCCCGCGCCCGCCCAGTCGGCGGCGGCCGATGCCCTCGCCGTTGAGTCCGCCGCAGCAAGGCAGAGCGACCCGGCAGAGGCCGCAGGTGACGAACCGATCGCCGGCGCACCGGCCTCGCCGAGCCCCCTGGCCGTCGTTCAGCCGACAGCCTGGTCGGCCACGCCGGTCGATCGCGGGCCCATGACGGCCGCGCCGCTCGGCCTCCCCGCAGCGGACGTCGGGCAGACGGACAGCGACGAAACAACCTCCGCGGCGACGACGACGGACAGCCTGGATGTCCTCCTGCTGGCCGACCTCCTGCCGCCGGCGTTGTGATCCAGCCAACCGGGACGCCGACGCTCACGGCCCCCGATTCTCAGGCAAGCCCCCTGCGCTCTGCTCGCCGTCGCGGCGGGCTGCCCACCCCGCGCCGCGTACGCACGAACCGGGTGAGCAAGAAAAAGCCGGCATCACGCCCTTGACTTCCGGCGGGTAGGGCGGTAAAGTATTAGAGTACATCCTTCGTGATTCTGGGTGGGCAGGACATCCAGAGAGGAGCACGTCATGCGCAAAGAGGGACCCCGATGTATTGTGGTGGTCGCGGTCTGTCTTGCGGCCGTGGCTTGTCCGGCTTGGGGCCAGAGCGGCTCGGGTCCGGGCGGGCCGGGCCCGGGAGACGGGCCGCGGGTCACCGTGGACATGGTGCAGCCGACGATGTGTCCGGCCGTGGCGACGCAATGCCCGGCGACGCTGACGCGTTGCCCGACGCAGGAGACGCGTTGTCCGCCGGTGGCGACGGACTGCCCCGGCGGGGTGACGCACTGCCCGGCGGAGCTGACGCGATGTCCGCCCTGGTGGACCCGCTGCCCCGTGGACGAGACGCGCTGCCCGCCGTCGCGGACCAAGTGTCCGCCGAGGCAGACGCGTTGCCCGGCCGAGCTGACGCGTTGTCCGCCGGGATGGACGAAATGCCCGCCGGCCCAGACGCGTTGTCCGACCGAGCAGACCCGTTGTCCGCCGGTGAACACGAAGTGCCCGGCGGCCGACACGCAGTGCCCGATGGAAGAGACCCGTTGCCCGTCCGGCGAGACATGGTGTCCGGTCGAGTTGACGAAGTGTCCGGCGGGGCTGACGAAGTGCCCGCCCGTCCAGACGCGTTGCCCGATGGCGCAGACGGCCTGTCCGGCCTGGCAGACGCGGTGCCCGACCCAGGAGACGCGCTGTCCGCATGAGCAGACCCGCTGCCCGGAGACGGAGACGCGCTGCCCGGTGGTGGCCACGCAGTGCCCGCCCGGCGAGACGTGGTGTCCGGCCGTGGAGACTCGCTGCCCGCCCGTCCGCACGCAGTGCCCGGTGATCCAGACGTACTGCCCGGAAGAGCAGACACGTTGTCCGCCGATCCGGACGAAGTGCCCGTCCATGGAGACGCGCTGCCCGGTCGAGTTGACGAAGTGCCCGCCGCTGATCACCAAGTGCCCCGCCGGCGAGACATTCTGCCCGCCGGAGAAGACAAAGTGTCCCCCGATCCGGACGCGCTGCCCGATCCAGCAGACGCGGTGTCCGCCGATCCGGACGAAGTGTCCGCCCTGGCAGACTCGCTGCCCGGTGGAGGAGACGAAGTGTCCGCCGGTGAGGACGCTGTGTCCGCCGACCGAGACGCGTTGCCCGGTCGCGGAGACGCTTTGCCCGCCGGGGCCGACGAAGTGCCCGGCCGTCGAGACGCGATGTCCGCCGGTGCCGACCGAGTGCCCGGCCGAGCAGACCTGGTGTCCGGTCGAGCAGACCGTATGCCCTCCGGTCCGGACGCAGTGCCCGGCCTCCGAGACGTGGTGCCCGGCCGAGCAGACCAAGTGCCCGCCGGCGATAACGCGGTGCCCCGAGACGGAGACGCGATGCCCGCCGACGGCGACTCACTGCCCGCCGGTCGGCACGCGGTGTCCCGAAGAGGAGACGCGGTGCCCGCCGGTGCTGACGACGTGTCCGCCGCGGCTGACCCGCTGCAACCAGATCGAGACGCGGTGTCCGTTCGTGCTGACCAAGTGCCCCGAGACCGAGACGAGATGCCCGGTCGTCGAGACGCAGTGTCCGCCGGGCGAGACGTGGTGCCCGGTCGACCAGACGCGCTGCCCGCCGGAGCGGACGAAGTGTCCGGCCTGGCTGACGCGGTGCCCGCCCCAGCAGACGCGTTGCCCGATGGAGATGACGCGTTGCCCGGCGCGGGAGACGCGATGCCCGCCGACCGAGACACAGTGCCCGGCGGCCCTGACGCGGTGCCCCGAGACGTTGACCCGCTGTCCGCCGGCGCCGACGCGGTGTCCGCCCATTCTGACGCGGTGCCCGCCGAACGTGACGGCCTGCGGGGCCGAGATCGCGGCGACGATCTGCCCGGCGGAGCTGACGAAGTGTCCGCCCGTGCGGACCCGCTGCCCGACCGCCGAGACCCGCTGTCCGCCGGTGGCCACGAAGTGCCCGCCGATCCGGACGCGTTGCCCGGCCGTCGAGACGCGTTGTCCGCCGGAGAAGACCAAATGCCCGCCGTGGAAGACGGCCTGCCCGCCGGAGCAGACGCAATGCCCGGCCAGGCTGACACGGTGCCCGCCGTCTCCGACGAACATCTGCGACGTCTCCGACGGCAACATCGGGGCGATTTCGCAGACCCCATGCCCGGCCGCTGACGTCAAGTGCCCCATCGTCCTGGCCAGCGGGACCTCATAAGCGGCGGACGAGCGATCCTGGGCAGGTCAGTCCCCGCCCGCGGGTCCGTCACAAGCGGGCCTCGGGCGAGCGGCTGGTTGATCGACAGAATCGTTCGCCGCAGAACCGATCGAGAAGGGGCGGCCCCCCCAGCCGCCCCTTCTCTCTATCGGTGCGCCCGGCCCTCGCCGGCACCGTTTGCAGAGACGCCGCCGAACCGCTAAGCTGCACGCCGCCCGAACGCGGTAAACGAATGTCGAATGCCCGCTCGTGCTCCGCCAATATGCCCCCGATCGAGGAGCTGACTTGACCGAGACTAACGCACAACAGCCCGCGGCGGACGGCCCGCCCGATCTGCCGTTCGCGCGCCCGCCGCTGCCCTGGGGTGTGACCGTCGCCGCGCTGGCGGGCCTGGCCGGCGGATGGATCGCGGCGGGGTCGACCGGACTGCTCGGCCATCCGCTGCGCCACGCGCTGACCTGGCTGGCCGTCGGCACGGCGATCTGCGCCGATCGCACCGGGCGATCGTGGGCGCAGCGGGCGATCCTCCTCCTCGCCGTCGTCGCGGCGGCCCTGATGACCATGTCGCAGCTCGCCGCGGTCAACGTGCTGGCCGTCGCGGCCGTGCTGGCCGCCCTGGCCGCCGGGCGGCACGACGCCGGTTGGCGGGCGATGGGCGCCGCGGCGCTGGCCGTGACGGTGTTGGCCGTCTACCGGCTGGCCCTCGTGGCCGGCGGGTCGGTGTGGATCGCGGCCGACCGCTTCGGCGGCCTGATCGGCCGGGCCGCCGGCGTGCTGACAGCCCGGCCGCTGTGGGTCGGCGCGACGTTCGCGGGGCTCGACTTCCTCGTGGCCATGACGGTCCTGTACGCCGGCTGGCTGGTGTTCGCCCCGGGCCGGCGCGGCAGACGGGCGGCGTGGGGCGCCGCCGGCATCCTCGTCGCCCACGGGCTGTACCTGGTGGGACTGACCTACGCCGACGCCCTGGCCGCCGCGCCGCCGGACCCCCACGGGCCGGCCGACTGGTCCTGGAAGGCCGCCGCCGCCACCCTCGTGCCCTGGAACCTGCCCGCCCTCGCCGGCCTGCTCCACCTGCTGGTGGCCGGCGCGATGCTTCGGTGGACGAGCTGGCCGCCGGAGCCGGCCGTCGACGCGGCCTACGACGACGCGCGGAGCAGCCCGCTGCGGTGCTTCCGGCGGGGCCCGACCGCGTGGGCGGCGACGCTGGCGGCCGCGGCGATCCTGCCGATCGCCGCCATCCTGCCCACCGGCCGATGCAGCCTCGAGGGCAAGCGGGTGGTGGTCTACGAGAAGGGGTACCTCAACTGGCTGAAGCCGACCCACGGCGACTACGGACGGCTGTCGATCGGCATGTACGGGATGATGGAGCAGTATGTCGAAAGCCTCGGCGGGCAATTCGCGCGGTCGGCTGAGCTGTCTCAGGAGGACCTCGATTCGGCCGACGTGCTGATCCTGATCTATCCGGACGACCCGTGGGAAGCGAGCCGGCCCGGACAGCCCGGCCAGCTCGAGCGGATCGAGCAGTTCGTCCGCCGGGGCGGGTCGCTGCTGGTGCTCGGCGAGCACACGGTCTGGGAGGATGGGCCGGGCGGGGCGCGGTTCAACGACGTGCTCGAGCCGACCGGCATGCGGGTCCGGTTCGACTCGGCGACCTTCGAGGTCGGCGGATGGCTGCACTCGTACGAGGCGCTGTCTCACCCGGCCACGGCGGGTCTGCGGGACGGCCGCAACGAGTTCGGCGTGGTCATCGGCGCGTCGGTAGCCGCCCGCCCCCCGGCCGTGCCCCTGCTGGTCGGGCGGTGGGGCTGGGCCGATCCCGGTGACATGGGGGGCAACTCGAAGATGGGAAACGACCGCTACGACGCCGGGGAGAAGCTCGGCGATATCGTCCTCGCCGCTGAGCAGCGGCTCGGCGCCGGCACGATCGTCGCCTTCGGTGACACGAGCAGCATGACCAACGGCATCACGATCGGCTCGCACGTGTTCACCAGCCGGCTGCTGGGCTACCTCGCCGCCAGGCCGGGCACCGGGCAGGACGCCGTCCGCCAGGCCGCCACGGTCCTGCTGGCCGTGACGCTGGTCGGGCTGCTGGCCCTCGGGTGCCGCCCGGCGCGGATCGCGGCGGCGGTCGCGGTGTTGGGCGCGTCGCTGACAATCTGCACGGCCGTCAGCCACGAGTTGGGCAAGGTCCTGCCCGACGGCCGGAGAAGCAAGCCGAACAAGCTGGCCTACATCGACTCGACACACATGGAGGCCGCCAGCGAGGAGGCATGGCGGCCGGACGGGACGATGGGGCTGGAGATGACGCTGATCCGCAGCGGCTACCTCGTGCTGAGCCTGCCGGAGTTCACGCCCGAGCGGCTGCGGCGGGCGGGGCTGGTCGTCTCGATCGCCCCGGCGCGGGAGTACACGAAGGCAGAGCGGCAGGCCGTGCGGGACTTCGTCGAGGAGGGGGGCATCTTCATCTGCACGGTCGGCTGGGATCGCCGCCGCGCCAGCCGCTCGCTGCTGGCGGATTTCGGGCTGGCCGTCGGGCTCGACCCGCCCGGCTCGCCCGGGCCGCCCAAGGAGCCCCAGCCGCTGGGCCACTACAAGGCCCCCTACATGGCGCGGGGCAGCCGGCAGGCGTACGTTCGTTTCAACGCGGCCTGGCCGGTGGCGTGCGCCGATCCGGGCGCCCAGCCGATCGCCTACGGGCGGATGGACGGGCGCGACGTGCCGGTGATCTGCCTCCGCCGCGTGGGGCAGAAGGGCAAGTTTGTTCTGGTCGGCGACACGGGTTTCGCGATGAACAAGAACCTCGAGCGCCGCGACGGTCTGCCCATCGAGGGCCTGCGCGAGAACGCCGACTTCTGGCGGTGGCTGCTGACGGTCCTGCGAGACGAGCCGCAGTGGCTTCCGCCCGCCGTCCAGCCGCCCGCGACCCGACCGGCCACGCAGCCGGCGGGCGGGGCCGCCGCGGGAGGTGCGTCATGATCCGCGCGTGGCTGGGCCTGGTGGTGCTGTCGGCATCGTGGCTGTGGGGGCTGAGCCACTACTACGAAGCGAAGGCGAAGTTCTGGCTCGTCGCGGTGGCGGCGGGCACGGCGCTGCTGAACGGCGCCGTTCGCCGCCTGCCCGGCCGGACCGCGGCGGGGGTCTCCGCCGTCCTGCTCCTGCCGGCCGCCGTGCTCGCGCCGTGGCCATGGCGCATCGGACCGGTGCTGCTCGCGGCGGGATTGGCCGTCGCGGCGGCTGGGCCGCCTCGAGTTTGGATGAGGCGCCTGGCCGAGACGGCCCTGGCCGCCGGGAGCATCCTGATCGCCCAGGCCGTCGCGCTGGTCGGATATCAGGCGTTCACCGCCCGCGTGCCGGATGTCCCCGGCGTGCCGGCCCGGGTGCTCGGAGCGGCGGGGCGGCTGATCGGCATCGACCTGGCGGTCGACGGCTCGACGGTGGCGATGTTCTCGATGCGCCAGGTCCATCCGCTGGCGTGCACGTGGGAGCTGCTGGTCGGCCCGGCGGGCTGTGCGATGCTGGTTGGCGGGCTCGTGCTGGTGGGCCTGCGGGCGTGGGCGAGCCCCGGCGGGGGGAGGCGGGAGTGGCTGAGGCCCGCGGGGATCTTCGCCGCCTGCGCGATCGCGTGGCTGCCGCTGCGGGCGGCGATGCTGATGGCCCTCTACATGCACCGCGCGCTGCGGACCGGCTTCGACGATCCGCTCGAGTTGATGGGGCCCTTCTGGAGCCCCCTTGCCAGGATGCTGACCCTCGTCGTCCCCGCCCTGCTGGCTTGGCGGCTGGACCGCACACCGAAGCCGAGGCCCGACGCGCTCGCCGAACCGACCCGGCCGGCCGGGCGGACCTGGGCGGCGGCCGGGCTGTCGCTGGCGGCCGCGGCCGTCTTCACCGGCGCGGTCCTCTGGCACCCCGCCGGCGAGCCGAAGGGCGGGAGAGTCCTCTTCGACGAGGCCCGTTCACAAGCCCCCTGGCGGTGGAAGACGTTCGACACGACGCGGACGGACAAGCCGTTCGACACGGAGTGGTACGGCCACGCGTCGGGCTACAACCACTACTGCCTCTACGACTACTGCTCGCGGTACTTCCAGACGTCGCGGCTGAAAGGGCCGATCGACGAGACGGTCCTCCGCGGCTGCGACGTGCTCGTGCTGAAGGTGCCCTCGGCGGACTACTCGCCGGAGGAGGTGACGGCGATCGAGCGGTTTGTCGACGACGGCGGGGGGCTTCTGCTGATCGGCGAGCACACGAGCGTGTGGGGCTCGGGCGTGTACCTCAACCGGATCGCCGAGCGGTTCGGCTTCCGCTTCCGCTACGACTGCCTGTTTGGCATGGACTCGTATTTCGACGAGCGCTACGACCCGCCGCGGACGCCGCACCCGATCATCCAGCACATGCCGCCGCTGGAGTTCGCCACGTCCTGCTCGATCGACCCGGGCCTGAGCGCCGGCTCGGCCGTCATCCGCGCCACCGGGCTGAAGAACCTGGGGGCCAACTACTTCGCCACCAACTACTATCCGCAGACGGAGAACCGCCCCGAGATGCGTTACGGGGCGTTCGTGCAGGTCTGGGCGACCGGCCGGGGGGCCGGGCGGGTCGTGGGCTTCACCGACTCGACGATCTTCTCCAATTTCGCCGCCTTCGAGCCCGGCAAGAGCGAGCTGATGCTCGGCATGCTCGACTGGCTGAACCGTCGGCGGACCGTCCCGCCCACGGGGCTGCCGATGGCCGCCGTCGCGGTGCTGCTGCTGGGCGCGGCGATCTGGCTGGCCCGAGGCCGGCCGGGCAGTTGGGTGCTGATGCTTGCCGCCGCCGCGTTGGGGTGGGCCGCCACCTCCGAGGCCGTCCGCGCCATCCACCGCGGCGCGATGCCCCCGCTGACGCCCGCCCGGCCGATGGTCCGCGTGACGATGGATCGCACCGTCTGCGACGCGCCGCTGCCGAAGAACGGCTTCATCGCCGGCAAGGACGACGCCTTCGGGCTCTTCGAGCGGTCGATCCTGCGGCTGGGCTACTTCACCCGCCGCGCCGCCGGGGCCGGCGTGACGGACCGCAGCAACCTGATCGTCCTGCCCCACCCGAACCTCACGGTCACCGACGCGTTCCGCCGGCGGCTGGTCGAATACGTCGAAGGCGGCGGGCAGCTGCTCGTGCTCGATTCGCCCGCCAACGCCCGGAGCACCGCCAACAGCCTGCTCCACCCGTTTGGCCTGAGCGTGGACCGCCGGACGAACCTCCGTGGCGAGCTGGCCGGGGCGGCGTCCTGGCCGCGGATCCCAATCAAGGAGGCCCACCGGATCAGGGGCGACCGGAGCACGCCGCTGGCGGCGATCGACGGCAAGCCCGTCGCAGCGACGGCCCGCCGCGGAAAGGGCACGGTGACGGCGATCGGCTTCGCGTCGCGCTTCACCGACGTGAACATGGGCGTCACCGGCGACGTCGTCCCCGACGCCGAACTGCGAAAGATCTACGACTACGAGTTCGCCCTCATCCGCGCGATCGTCGAAGACAGGCTTCCGGCTTCCCTCACCACACGACCGGCGGCCGGACCTGCCGGCGGGGGCTCTTCCAGCCGCTCGACGGACACCGCCCCTGCCCAAGAGCCGGCTTCCCGGCCGAGATGATCCCCTCGGTTCGCGCCCACACGCTGTTGTGTGCCGGCCGGAAACGCGAGCGCCGTGGCGGCCGGGCCCTACTTCGCCCAGAGCGACGCGACGGAGGCGGCGAGATAGAAGGGGTAAGGCTTCGCGGCGGCGGGGTTGTAGCGGACGGCCTTGGCGAGCATCGCGCGGGCCTCGCGGGCTCTGCCTTCTCGCAGGAGGATCTTGCCGGCCTTGTAGTGCACGCGCGACAGCCGCCGCATGGCCGGGCGGCGCGGCAGCAGGTCCTTGCCGCCCAGTTCGAAGTAGAACCGCTCGAGCATTCGCGCCTTGATGCCGCGTCCGCGGCTGCGGTTCGAGCGAGTCAGGCTCTGTTCGCTCCATCGCCGCAGCGCCAGCGGCTCGTCGATCAGGGCGAACTCGAACTTCGTCGACACGCGGAGCCAGAACTCGTGGCCGACGCAGACGGGCAGGGACTCGTCGAACCCGCCGCAGGTCTCGATGACCCGCTTGTGCAGCACGGCGGCGGGGTCGTGAACGAAGATGCTCTGAAACAGCCGCTCGGTCAGCCGCCCGGCGTGGCAGGGCTTGGAGTGGCCTTCCATCGCCGTTCCGTCCATGCGGAGCGGCGCCATCGGCGTGTAGACGATGCTCAGGTCCGGGTGGGCGGCGAGGTGGTCCATGCATCGCTGAAGTTTCTCGGGCACCCAGAGGTCGTCGGCGTCGAGCAGGGCGATCCACTGGCCTTTCATCTCGGCGACCGCCCGGTTTCGCGCGGCGGCCAGCCCGCGGTGCTCGGTGCGGATCGCCCGCATCTTCGGCCAGTCGGCCGCGAGGGCGGCCGCGGCCGGCCACGTGTCGTCCGTCGAGCCGTCGTCGACGACGAGCACTTCATAGTCCTCGTACGTCTGGGCGCGGACAGACTCGACCGCCTCGGCCAGCATGCCGCCGCAGTTGTATGCCGGGATGATCACGCTGACGGTCGGGTCGCTCATGGCATCACGCGGCAGGTGCGGGGGCGTGGCGGCCTCATCCTCTCAGGTACCCTCGTGCCAGCTCCTGCAAGCGCTGCCCGTAGAGCAGGACGGCCAACACGGCCGCCAGCCAGACGGCGATCGCCGCCTGGAACGGCCGATCGCGCAGGACCAGCTCGGTCGGCCCGGCGTAGGCGCCCCTCATCGACAGCATCGCGAAGCGGAAGACGCCGTAGACGACGACGGGCAAGGTGTAGATCAGGTAGTTGGTCCCGAACTGCTTGATCGTCCGCGGGTTGGACGCGTAGAGCAGATAGGCGACGACGGCGACGGCGGCCGAGACGGTGATCAGGTGCGTCAGCAGCTCGGGCGTGTAGTGGATCAGCGTCGTGCGGTGCTCGCCGGGCGCGTCGGCCGACCCGGTCACCAACGCCTCGCCGTAGCGCTTGCAGAAGCCCATGAACAGGCAGATCGTGAAGGTGCAAACAACCAGCCAGGGGCTGATGACCACGCCGATGGCCACGGCTCCGCCGCCGGCCCGCAGGACGAAGCCCAACGCGAGGCAGACCACGTCCAGCAGCACGGCTCGTTTCAGCGCGAAGCTGTAGGCCAGTTGAAGCAGCAGGTACGCGCCCACGAAGCCGAGGATCAGCGGCCCCGCCGCCGCGGCGACGGCCAGCGCCGCCGCCAGTATCAGCATCCCCTCGACCGCCGCCGCCCCCACGCCGATCGCCCCGGCCGCCAGGGGGCGGTCCTTCTTCGCCGGGTGCTTTCGGTCGCGGTGGCGGTCGCGGATGTCATTCAGCACATACGCCGCGCTAGAGGCCAGGCAGAAGGCCGCCGTCGCCACCGCCGCCCGACCCCACGCCCCCACCTCCCCCATGCGCAGCGAGAACACCACCGGAAGAAGAACGATCAGGTTCTTGATCCAATGCTCCGGCCGGGCCAGTCGAATTGCGGGCCACGGCTTCACGCCTGCCCCTTCCACAGGGAGTCAGGACGGGTTACCACAGAGGCACGGAGAACACGGAGGTCTGTAAGGAGCTGGGCCATGTCTGTCGGTTCTGGTATGTCTCTAGCGTTCATCGCCGCCCTGGGGCTCCGGCAGCCCGGAGGGCGGCACATTTCAGCCCACCGCGTCAGCGGTGGGTCCGGGCTGTCCCTCAGCAAGAGCCCCTTCAGGGGCGGCACAGACTGCCGCAAGCGATGTGTCGCCCTTGAAAGGGCTCGTTCACCCCGGTCGCTGCCAGGGCCCCACGGCTCCCGCCGTGGGCTGATATGTGTCGCCCTTCGGGCCAAGCCGGCCGGGCATGTGTTGTTCCGTCATGCCGTTGTCGTTGATACGTTTGTCAGGACGTGTCAGGCGACCGTTTCTTATCGACCAGCCGGGGCGATCGAATGCGGCCGCGCGGATTATAGGAACGGCCTGCTCGCCAGTCAACGCAGTGGGGAAGGCATGCTCGCCGCTACGTTGGGGTCCACCTCGATGAGAAGGCTGCCGAGGCAGGCCCAGATATCGTCCAGGGCCGTTCCCTGCTTGGGCTGAAGCGTCACGGCCGCGAACTCCTTGCCCTCGGGCAGGTAGATCGACGTGTAGACGTACTGGCACGTTGTGTCTCCTGCGAGGAAGCCCTTGCGTCCGCGGGCGGTGAAGCGCATCCACAGCTTGTCCGAGCCGACCGGCTGGACGATGCTTCGCAGCATGATCAACTGGAGCGCCTTCTCGAACTCCGGACGGGTGGCGGAGGCCTCCACGTCGGCGGGGGTGGTCGTATAGGCGTCCACGAGGATCTGATAGGGGTCGGTCCGGCGGAAGTAGTCGACGACTTCCGGCTCGCGGGGGGCCATGTTTTCGGCCAATTGAGGCGTCTCCGGGCCGACGCCCAGGACGTGGACGGACAGGCGGTCGCTTTCCAGGACCCCGGGTTGATTGGGGTCCTTCCGGCGGTAGGTCGCCGCCGGCAGCGAGAAGACGTAACCGCCGGTTCGATAGGTGATCCGCTGCCCCTCGCCGTCGCGCGGGGGAACGTTCTCGATCTCGGCGGCCAGCACGCAATTCAGGGCCGACCGGTCGGACTGCGTGACCCGCTCCAGCGTCCGGAGCAGTTGTCGCCTGGCATACCAGAACGAGACGCTCGGCCAGAGCAGCCGGGCCGCGATCACCGCCGCGAGGCCGACGAGTACGAGGGCGATCTTGAGCTTCCAGCGAGTCGGCTTCATCGGCAGGCTCCTGTGAGGCGCCAGGGCGCGGTCTGACCGCAGTTACCGTCATTCTATCGGCACAATTGGGGCGGCGGTGGGCAAATCCTGGCCGGTCCGTGGGCGATCGCGGCGAGATCATAATGGATAAGTGGTTCTATTCCAAGTTTTTGCGTATCAGCAGATCCGGTGATTCCGATCGCCGGGCGTCGCGATTTCCACGGGGTCGCGTCGGTTCGATGGTGAGGCGGCCCGGGCCGCGGATGCCCGGGATGCTGTCAAAACATGTCTGTCGGAGCCGCCCGGGCGCACAGTTGGCAGGAATCTGCGGTGTGTTCGGGCTGGCAGGGTTACGTAAGATTTTCCTTATCCAGTATTTGCGTTTGTCGGCACGGCGGTTGCTGGTCTGACGGCCGCGGTTGCTGCGCGGCTGTCGGGAGCAGACCCCGGCGGCCGGTGAAGGTCGTACTGTACGCAAGCTGCGTTTGGATAATATCTTACAGGCCACGCCAGCCTGGCGTTCGTCGGGCCGATGTCCGGGTCGGCGGAGGCGGGCGGCAGAGTTTCCACGTAGAGAATCGAAAGGAGAAGCTCCTGATGGCGGCCAAGAAGTTAGCATTTGAAGGTGATGCCCGAGAGGCCCTGCTGACCGGTGTAGAGAAGCTGGCCCGGGCGGTCAAGAGCACGCTGGGCCCGCGCGGGCGCAACGCGCTGCTCGACAAGGGCTGGGGCAGCCCGACGGTGACCAAGGACGGCGTGACCGTCGCCGAAGAGATCGAGCTGACCGACAAGAACGAGAACATGGGGGCCCAACTGGTCAAGGAAGCGGCCAGCAAGACCTCCGACGCCGCCGGGGACGGCACGACGACGGCGACGGTGCTGGCCGAGGCGATCTTCAAGGAAGGCTACCGCAACCTCGCTGCCGGCGCCGACGCGATGTCGCTGGCGCGGGGCATCCGCACGGCGGTCTCGGCGGTCACGGCGGAGCTGGCGAAGGTCTCCACACCGGTCAAGGACGACGACGACATCCGCAACATCGCCTCCGTCAGCGCCAACAACGACGCGACGGTGGGCAAGATGCTGGCCGAGGCGATGGGCAAGGTCGGGCGCGACGGTGTGATCACGGTCGAGGAAGGCAAGGGCATCGAGACGACGGTGGACGTCGTCGAGGGCATGCAGTTCGACCGCGGCTTTCTCTCGCCGCACTTCGTGACCGACCAGGACGCGATGGAGGTCCGCCTGGACAAGCCGCTGGTGCTGATCCACGAGGACAAGATCGCCAATGTCGGCAAGCTCGTCCCGCTGCTGGAGAAGGTCTCCAAGGCCAAGCGCCCGCTGCTGATCATCGCCGAGGACGTCGAGGGCGAGGCCCTCGCGACGCTGGTGGTCAACAAGCTTCGCGGCATCCTGAACGTCTGCGCGGTCAAGGCGCCCGGCTACGGCGACCGCCGGAAGGCCATGCTCCAGGACATCGGCATCCTCACCGGCGGGAAGGTCTTCACCAAGGACCTGGGCATCGATCTGGAGAGCGTTTCGATCGCCGACCTCGGCACGGCCAAGCGGATCACCGTCGACAACGACAACACGACGGTGATCGAGGGGGCCGGCGCGACGAAGCAGATCCAGGGGCGGATCGAGCAGATCCGCAAGGAGATCGAGATCACCACGTCGGACTACGATCGCGAGAAGCTCCAGGAGCGTCTGGCGAAGCTGGCCGGCGGGGTCGCCCAGATCAACGTCGGCGCGGCGACCGAGAGCGAGATGAAGGAGAGGAAGGCCCGCATCGAGGACGCCCTGCACGCCACGCGGGCGGCCATCGAGGAGGGCATCCTCCCCGGCGGCGGGGTGGCGCTGGTGCGGGCGCGGGAGGTGCTGGACGGCATCAAGGCCAAGGGCGACGAGGCGACCGGTGTTCAGATCGTCGCCAAGGCCCTCGCCGAGCCGCTGAAGCAGATCGTCGCCAACGCCGGCGAGGTTGCCGCCGTGGTGCTCCGCAAGATTGAGCAGTCCGGCGCGAAGGCAGCCGGGTTCGGCTTCAACGCCGATACGATGGTCTTCGAGGACCTCGTCGCCGCCGGCGTGATCGACCCGGCAAAGGTGACCCGCGCGGCGTTGGAGAACGCCTCGTCGGTCGCCACGCTGCTGCTGACCTGCGACGCGGCGGTCAGCGAGATCCCGAAGAAGGACGAGCCGGCCCCGGGCGGCCCGGGCGGCCCCGGCGGCATGGGCGGCGGGATGGGCGGCATGGGCGGGATGGGCGGCATGGGCGGCATGGGTGGCATGGGCGGGATGATGTGAGAAAAAGGCCAGAGGTGAGAGTAGAAGAGACAAGCCGGTGTCCAGCGGGCAACTGCCGGCCGAAGGCCGTCTTGCCGTTGACTCCAACCTCTAACCTCCAACCTCTGACCTTGCGGGTCGGATAACAGGCAAGAGCACAGCAAATAGCGATAGAAGGAGAAGCAACAGATGGCAGTCAAACCGTTGGATGATCGGGTATTGGTGAAGCAGTCGGACGCGGAGGAGACCACGGCCGGCGGGATCGTCCTGCCGGACACCGCGAAGGAGAAACCGCAGCGCGGCAAGGTCGTGGCGGTCGGCCCGGGCAAGCTGCTGGACAGCGGCAGCCGAGGCGAGATGTCGCTGAAGAAGGGCGACGACGTGTTCTACGGCAAGTACGCCGGCACCGAGATCAAGATCGACGGCGAGGAATACGTCATCCTCAGGGAAACCGACGTCCTGGCGATCGCGGAGAAGTAGGAGCAAGACATGGCTGCGAAGCAGATGCTATACGATTCGGACGCCCGCGCGTCGATGCTGTCGGGCGTGTCGAAGTTGGCGGCGGCCGTCAAGGTCACCTTGGGCCCGACCGGGCGAAACGTGCTGCTCCAGAAGTCCTTCGGCTCGCCGAAGGTCACCAAGGACGGCGTGTCGGTCTCGAAGGAGGTCGAGCTGCCCAACCGCTTCGAGAACATGGGCGCGAAGATGGCCAACCAGGTCGCGTCCAAGACCTCCGACGTCGCCGGCGACGGGACGACCACCGCGGTGGTCATCGCCGAGGCGATCATGGCCGAAGGGCTCAAGAACGTCACCGCCGGGGCCAACCCGATGGCGCTGAAGCGGGGCATCGACCTGGCGGTCGACGCGGCCGTCGGGTCGATCGCCGACCAGGCCAAGAAGGTCAAGGGCAACGACGACCTCCGCAAGGTCGCCACCGTCTCGAGCAACTGGTCGGCGGACATCGGCGAGTTGATCGCGGCGGCCTTCGACGAGGTCGGCACGGACGGCGTGATCACCGTCGACGAAGGCAAGGGCATCGAGAACGAACTGGAGATCGTCGAGGGCATGCAGTTCGACAAGGGGTTCATCTCGGCCTACTTCATCACGAACCCGAACACGATGGAGTGCGAGCTGGAGGAGCCCTACATCCTGCTGCACGAGAAGAAGCTCTCGTCGCTTCGGGACATGGTTCCGCTGCTGGAGAAGATCGCCTCGTCGGGCAAGCCGCTGATGGTGATCAGCGAGGACGTCGAGGGCGAGGCGCTGGCGGCGCTGGTGGTCAACCGCCTTCGGGGCGTCCTGAACGTCTGCGCCGTCAAGGCCCCGGCCTTCGGCGACCGCCGGAAGGCCATCCTCCAGGACCTCGCGGTCCTGACCGGCGGGCAGGTGGTCAGCGAGGACCTGGGCATCAAGCTGGAGAACATCGAGCTGGGCATGTTGGGTCGGGCCAAGCGGGTCATCGTCACGAAGGACGACACGACGATCATCGAGGGCGGCGGGAAGAAGAAGGACATCGCCGCCCGCAGCGAGACGATCCGCAACGCGATCGTGAAGACCACCAGCGACTACGACCGCGAGAAGCTGTCGGAGCGGCTGGCGAAGCTGACCGGCGGGGTGGCCATCATCAACGCCGGAGCGGCCACCGAGACCGAGATGAAGGAGCGCAAGGACCTGATCGACGACGCCGTCCACGCCACGCGGGCGGCGGCCGAGGAAGGCGTCGTGCCCGGCGGCGGGGTCGTCTTCCTGCACGCCCTCGAGGCCGTCGAGGCCGTCCGAAGCAAGGCGCGCGGCGACGAGAAGATCGGCGTGGACCTCGTGGCCAAGGCCCTGAGGACGCCCACCCGCCAGATCGTCGACAACACCGGCGAGGACGGCGAGGTCGTGGTCGTCGAGATCTTGGAGCGCGGCGGGAAGGTCGGCTACGACGCGGCCACCGGCGAGTACGTGGACATGGTCAAGGCGGGCATCATCGACCCGGCGAAGGTCAGCCGGACGGCGTTGCAGAACGCCGCCTCCGTGGCGGGTCTGCTGCTGACGACGGACCTGATGGTCACCGAGTACGACGAGGAAGACGAAGAGAAGACGGTCGGCGCCGTGATCTAGCCGGCCGGGCCGCGGAAGGTATTGCGGATTGCGGAATTCGGATTGCGGATTCACTGCTTCCCGGCTCGCGCGGGAACGGTTAATCCGCAATCCACCATCCGCAATCCGCAATGATGCGCGGGCGAGGCCCGCGCCGGGCCTCTGTGGTGAGACGATCAGGCAAAGGAGCCGAAGATGATCTTCCTGGCGATCGTGCTGGCCGCGGTGGGCGTGGGGGCGATCCTTGTCCGTCACCGTCAGGTGCCGCGGTACGTCGGCCCGGCGGCGCTGGTGGTGGCGGGGGCGTTGGCGATCGGGAGCATGGTGATCGTCGTCCCGGCGGGCAACGTCGGCGTGACGGTGCTGTTCGGCAAGGTACGGGACGATCACTACGCCGAGGGGCTTCACCTGGTCAACCCGCTGGTGACGATGCAGCCGATGTCGGTCCGCACGGAGGCCTACACGATGTCGGGCATCATCGGCGAGGGCCGGCGCGTCGGCGACGACTCGATCAGCGTGCTCAGCAGCGACGGGCTTCGGATGCCGCTGGACATCACCGTGCTGTACCGCCTCGTGCCGACCGACGCGCCGTGGGTCTATCGCAATCTCGGCGAGGACTACGAAGGCAAGCTGATCCGCGCCGCGGCCCGCACGGCGATCCGCGAGGCGGCCAGCGAGTTCTCCAGCCAGGAGGCCTACGCCACCAAGCGGCAGGAGCTCGGCGAGAAGACGCAGGAGCTGCTCGAGACTCGAATCGCCGACCTGCTGGGCAAGTACGACGATTTCAAGGGCACCGGCTTCGTGATCCAGCAGGTCCTGCTGCGGAACGTCTCGCTGCCGCAGCGCGTGCAGGAGGCCATCGAGGAGAAGCTCTCGGCCGAGCAGGAATCGCAGCGGATGAAGTTCATCCTCGAGAAGACCACCCAGGAGGCCGAGCAGAAGAAGATCGAGGCCGGCGGGATCGCGGAGGCGGCAAAGATCATCAGCGACATCAGCGAGAAGTACCTCCAGTTGAAGGGCATCGAGGCCACGCAGGCGTTGGCGGAGAGCCCCAACGCGAAGATCGTGATCATCGGCAGCGGCCCCGACGGCCTGCCGGTGATCCTGAACGTGCCGAAGTAGTGGCTGAGAAGCGGGATTATTACGAAGTGTTGGGCGTGGATCGCTCGGCGAGCGCCGAGGAGATCAAGCGCGCTTACCGCAGGGGGGCGCTGAAGTACCATCCCGACAACTACAAGGGCGACAAGGCCGAGGCGGAGGTCAAGTTCAAGGAGTTGGCCGAGGCCTACGAGGTCCTCTCTGATTCGCAAAAGCGGCAGATGTACGACCGTCACGGCCACGCCGGGCTGCGCGATTCGGGCATGCACGACTTCTCGAACATGGGCTTCGGCGACATCTTCTCGATGTTCGAGGACATCTTCTCGGGGATGGGCTTCGCGGGCAGCCGGCGGTCGGAGCAGCGGGGCTACGATCTCCAGACGCGGGTGGACCTGACGCTGGAGCAGGTGGCCACGGGCGTGGACGAGACGCTCGAGTTCGAGCGGATGGACTACTGCGACACGTGCAGCGGCAGCGGCGCCAAGCCGGGCACGACGCCGGAGAAGTGCACCACGTGCGGCGGCTACGGGAAGGTCCAGCAGCAGGTGCCGGGCTTCTTCGGTGTCAGCGTCCGCGTGACGGCGTGCCCACGGTGCAAGGGCATGGGCACGATCGTGACCGATCCGTGCGGTGACTGTCGCGGCAGCGGGCGGCGGCGAAAGAAGCGCGTCCTGACCGTCCACATTCCGCCGGGCATCCGCGACGGGCAGACCGTCCGCATCCGGGGCGAAGGCGAGCCCGGGCAGGGGCGGGGCGGCAGCAGGGGCGACCTCCACTGCCGCGTCCGCGTCAAGCCCCACCCCCTGCTGACCCGTCGCCGCGACGACCTCTACTGCCAGGTCCCCCTCCTGTTCACGCAGGCCGCCCTTGGCGGACACGTCGACGTGCCCACCCTCGCCGGGCCCGAGCAGATCGAGATCCCCGCCGGCAGCCAGATCGGCGACGTGATCACGCTGAAGCGGCGCGGACTGCCCTCGCCGCGGAACGGGCGGCCGGGCAACCAGTACGTCCAGATCGTCGTCGAGGTGCCCAGGAAGCTCACCAAGCGGCAGCGCGAGCTGCTCGAGCAATACGCCGAAGTCGAGGAGGCCAACGCCTCCGATGAGAGGAAGAGCTTCTTCGAGAAGGTCAAGGAGTACTTCTCCACGAGATGAATGCGATGAGCAGAAAGGACAAGCAGCCCAAGTCGCCGCCGGACGAGGCCGCGGCGGACCCGTCGGCCGACGAGCAGGCCGACGCACTCGCCGCCGAGCCGGTCGCCCCCGCGCCCGAGGATGCCCTGCGCAGCGAGCGGGACGACCTGCTGGGTCGGCTCCAGCGCGTCTCGGCCGATTACCTCAACTACCAGAAGCGGGTCCAGCGCGACATCGAGCAGGCCCGCGAGTTCGCCAACGAGACACTGATCAAGAGCCTCCTGGCCGTGCTGGACGACATGGAGCGCGCCCTCGAGGCCGCCCGCGCGAACCACGACGAGGACGACCCGCTGCTGACCGGCATGCAGATGGTTCACGACAAGGCCGTCGAGACGCTCGGGAAGTTCGGGCTGACGGTCATCGATGCCGTCGGGCAGCCGTTCGACCCCGAGCTGCACGCGGCGATGCTCCAGCAGCCCTCGGCCGACTGCCCGCCCCAGACGGTCCTCCAGGAGGTGGTTCGCGGGTACCGGCTGAAGGGGCGTACGATCCGCCCCAGCAGCGTGATCGTCTCGAAGGCCCCCGACGACGAGCCGGCCGACGCACCTCCGCAAGAGTGATAGAACGAAGTGGGGCCGCGTCCGGCCCGCCAAGGAGTGTCCCGATGCCGACGTATGACTACGAATGCACCGCCTGCGGCCACACCTTCGAGAAGTTCCAGCCGATGACCGCCCGGGCGATCCGCAAGTGCCCTTCCTGCGGGCAGCGGGCCGTCCGGCGGCTGATCGGCATCGGCGCGGGGGTGATCTTCAAGGGCAGCGGCTTCTACCAGACCGACTACCGCAGCGAGTCGTACAAGAAGGCGGCCGAGAAGGACAAGGCCGCCGGCTCGGGCTCGGGCAAGGACTCCGGCGGCGAGAAGAAGCCCTCCGCCGGCGGGGAGGCCAAGGCTGCCACGAAATCCACGGACACGGCCTCCGGGGGGGGCAAGAAGGACTGACCCCTGGGCGTCGGCGGCCTGGCAGGAGAGTCCGTCCGCTCGGCCCACAGAAGCGTTCACACCGCCCCCCCGGTCGAATCGGCCGGGGGTTTGGTCTGCGCGGCGGCGGGCAAATCCCGTTTTCGGCTGCGGCGAAGAAGTTTGCGGCCCGGTGGGGGGGGAGTATATAATCCCTCGCGCTTAGCCCTCCGGCAGGGGTGCGTGCCGACGATGAGAAAGGACGAACGACCATGGCGGACGAGCAGCAAGAGATCAGGCGGATTGACTGGAACGAGGTGTTTACCGTCACGCACGTGTTCCGATCGTTTCAGATGGCCAGGCACTTCAGCAAGCTCGCCCTGGCCCTCGCGGCCGTGTTGCTGATCGGACTGTGGGGGCTGGCGCTCGACGTGGTGTCCGGCTGGTCGGGCGCGTACGTGGCCAATGACGAGATCCACGCGCACACGTCGATGTCTGAGGCGGGATTCGCCGCCTGGCAGGAGAAGATCGAGGCCGAGCGTCCCGCGGCGGTCGGCGCGCTGTACCAGAAGGCCCTGAACCTCGGCAAGGGCGGGGGCAAGCGGTTCGAGAACCCCTTCCGCGGGTACCTGGAGGCGCAGGGGGGCCTCGGCGGGCACTTCGAGACGGCCCTGTTCAACAAGCTCGACAGCAACGAGCCGAAGGTCGAGCAGATCGGGGCCGACAAGGACTGGGCGGCGGCGCTGGATCGAGTGGAGACGATCCTGGGCACCGGGATCGACACGATCGATGGCCTGCTCGCGCCGGCCAGGAAGCAGGCCGACGAGGACGTCGAGGCCGACGCCAACCTCAAGGGCGAGGAGAAGAAGGGCGCAAAGGACGAAGCGGCGGCCGCCGTGGAGGAACACTACCACGCTGCCCAACGGGCGTTGACCCGCATGAAGATCGACCTTCGCCGCCGGCAGGTCTGCGACATCCGCGGGCGGAAGGTGTTCTCTTCCTTCATCGACTACGAGGGCCAGTGCCTGACCAACGCCCTGCTGGCCATCCGGCGGGCCAACCTCGCCGGCGGGCTGGCCGCCTACCGAAAGATGCTCGACGACCGGGCGGCGATCCTGGCCAGGCCCAAGCCCGTCCAACTGCCCAAGGCCACGTCCGGCGGGGGGCTGACCTGGACTTCCCCGACGCCCGTCGACGACCCGCCGGGCTTCCTGTTCTGGGTGCTGATGGGCGTCCACGGCGTCGGTTGGCTGTTCTGCCAGCACTGGCTGTTCGCGGTGGCCTTCCTGGCCGTGGCGCTGGGGATCTGGGCGCTGTTCGGCGGGGCCATCCACCGCATCTGCGCCCTGCACTTCGCCCGCGACGAGAAGATCTCCGTCGCCCAGGCGATGAAGTTCGCCATGAGCAAGTTCTTCAGCTTCTACACCGCCCCGCTGATCCCCCTGGCGATCATCCTGCTCGCCGGGCTGTTCATGATCGTCGGCGGGGCCCTGATGAGCATCCCCTACGTCGGGATCGTCATGAGCCTGCTGTTCCCGCTGGCGCTGATCGGCGGGCTCGTGATCGCCTTCCTGATGTTCGGGCTCGTCGCCGGCGGCGGGCTGATGTACCCCACCATCGCCGTGGAAAGCTCCGACAGCTTCGACGCCATCAGCCGAAGCTACTCCTACGTCTTCGGCAAGCCCTGGCGGGCGGCGTTCCACGCGATCGTGGCCCTCGTCTACGGCGTGATCTGTTACCTGGTGGTCCGGCTGTTCGTCTATGTCGCCCTGGCCGCGACGCATTGTTTCGTCGGCGCGGGCATCTGGCGCGGCGGGGAGACGATCTCCTCCTCGGCCGACAAGCTCGACGTCCTCTGGGCCGCGCCCACCTACAACAACCTGCTTTCGACGCCCCGATGGGAGGCGATGAGCGGATCGGAGGCGGTCGCGGCATTCATCATCTGGCTGTGGGTGATCCCGATCGCGGGGCTGGTGCTCGCGTTCCTGCTGAGCTACTGCTGTAGCGCGTCGACGACCATCTACTACCTCCTCCGCCGCAAGGTCGACGCGACCGACCTCGACGACGTCTACGTCGAAGAGCCCGAGGACGAGCCGCTGCTGGCCGAACCGGGCGAGGAAGAGCCCTCGCCGGCTGCTGACGAAGAGCCCGCCGCCGCCGAGCCGAAGGCCCCCAAGCCCAAACGGGCCCGCAAGAAGGCAGCCAAGAAGAAGGCCAAGAAGGCCGACAAGCCTGACGAGAAAGAGTAGGGCGGGTCGGCGAGCCCTCTCTGTAGGGGCTCGGCGAAGCCGCAAGCGGGCGGCGCGAAGGCGGTGGGGCGTGAGTCAACGGCTCGGGCTGGTCCCGCAGATACGCTCGTGCTGCTGCTTGCAGAACCGGTCGGTCATCCCCGCGATGTAGTCACACACCACCCGGTGGAGGCCCTCCGCCTCGACGCGCCGGCGGTAGCGGTCCGGCAGCAGCGAAGCATCGGCCACGTACGCGCCGAACAGGTCGCGGAGGATCCCCCTGCTCCGCCGATCGTGCTCGACGTTTTCGCCGCGCAGGTAGACGTCGTTCAGCAGCAGCCGCTGCATCTGCTCGAACGCGGCGGCCCGGGCGGCCGAGAACGTCACGACCCGCCCGTCGCCACGGCGGGCGCCTTTGCCGCGGCCGATGCCCATCTCGTCGATATTCGTTGCCGTGGTGGCCAGCAGGTCGTCGGCCATCTCGGCCAGCACGGCCTTGCAGGCCCGGATCCTCTTGTGGATCGGGCGGGCCGTCGGGGCGGCCCGCTCCGCCGCCCGCCACGCCCGCTGCCACAGCTCGAGCCGGGCCAACTGCTCGACGTGCAGGCTGCCGGCGGTCAGGGCGTCCTCGAGGTCGGCGGCGGTGAAGGCGATCTCGTCGGCCGCGTCGACGACCTGACCCTCCAGCGGCGCAGACAGCGTCGTGTCGAAATCCTCGCAGATCGGCGTGTCGTAACGCGTCTCGTGCTTGGCCAGGCACTCCCGCACGACGCGGGTCAGGTTCAGCCCCCGAAAGGCGGGGTACGGGTGCTCGAGGTGGTCGACAATCCGCAGCGACTGGCGGTTGTGCTCGAACCGGCCGTGATCGGCCATCAGTTCGTCCAACGCCTCCTCGCCGCCGTGGCCGAACGGCGGATGGCCCAGGTCGTGGGCCAGTGCGACCGCCTCGATCAGGTCCTCGTTGAGCCCCAACGCCCGCCCCAGCGTCCTGCCGATCTGCGCCACCTCCAGCGTGTGCGTCAGCCGAGTGCGGAAGTGATCGTGCTCGTGCGGGACGAACACCTGCGTCTTGAAGTCCAGCCGCCGGAAGGCCGAGCAGTGAACCACGCGGTCCCGGTCGCGCTGGAAGCAGGTGCGGTAGGGGTGAGCCGGCTCGGCGTGCTTCCGCCCGCCGCTGTCGGCGTCAGAGACGGCCCACGGCCCCAGCCGCATCGGCGGCCTCGATGCGAGCCACTGCCGCGCCGACGTTGGCCCTTTGCCCATCGTCAGGTCCGCTCGCCGCCCTCGGCGGGCGCTTCGGGCAGCTCCGGCAGGCCCAGCTCGCGCCCGGCCTGACGCAGTTCGTCCCGCAGCCGCGACAGCGACGTCGGGATCACCCGCACGTCGCCGAAGACGGCCATGAAGTTCGTGTCGCCGCTCCATCGCGGCACGATGTGGACGTGGAGGTGACCGGGCAGCCCGGCCCCCGCGCATCGCCCGACGTTGATGCCGATGTTGAACCCCTGCGCGCGGATCGCATGGGCCAACGCACGCTGCATGTCACGGACCAGGGCGAACATCTCCAGCAGCGTCGGCTCGTCGACCTCCGCCAGCTCGCCGACGTGTCGATTCGGCGAGATCAGGCTGTGGCCGCCCGTGTACGGGAAGCGGTTGAGCATCGCGAAGCTGCGCTTCCCCCGCCAGATGACGTGGTTCTCGTCGTCCTTCTCGGCGTGGGCGAGCGTCTCGCACAGGAAGCAGTCGTCCTCGCCCGTGCCGAGCGACTCGATATACTCCATCCGCCACGGCGCCCAGATGTTCGTCTTCCACTCCGAACTGTCCCGCTGCTCGCTCATGGCAGCCGAATATACCGCCGCACGCATGGGAAGACAAATCACCTCCGGCCGAAGTTGCGCTTGCACGGCGGCGGCCGGCCGGTACGCTGTGGGCGACTTCGGCAAGCGTGGAGGCACCGTCGATGAATCAGATCGAGCGCGAGCAATTGCGCAATCAGTTGACCGACCTGGCCGATCGGCGAAACCGGCAGGCCGAGCGGTTCCTTGCGGAAATGGAGTTCGCCGAGGCGTTCACCCGCCTCCGCGGCGTGAAGAGATGGCCCAAGCTCATCGCCGATGCGTGGCAGGCGGTCACGAAGGTCGTCTCGGCCGGGCGGCTCGATCGGCTCGAGAAGGCCGTCCGACAGGCCGAGCAGATCCTCGCCCCGATCGGCAAGGCCGCCAAGAAGTACACCGTCCACTGCGTCGGGCACGCCCACATCGACATGAACTGGATGTGGTCCTGGCCGGAGACGGTCGCGGTGACCAACGACACGTTCCGAACGGTGCTGAAGCTGATGGAGGAGTTCCCGGACTTCTGCTTCACGCAGAGCCAGGCCTCCGTCTACGCGATCGTCCGGGAGCACAACCCGCCGATGCTGGAGCAGATCGCCCGCCGCGTCGCCGAGGGCCGATGGGAGATCGCCGCCGCCTGCTGGGTCGAAGGCGACAAGAACCTGGCCTCCGGCGAGAGTCTCGCCCGCCACCTGCTGTACACGCGGCGTTTCATGGCCGAGCAGTTCGGCCTGTCACCCGAGGAGGTTCCGCTGGACTGGGAGCCGGACACGTTCGGCCACGCCGCGACGATCCCGACGATCGTCTCCCGCGGCGGCGTGCGGCGGTACTACTTCTGCCGGGGCGGCGCGTTCGACAAGCCGCCCGTCTTCCGGTGGCGCGGGCCCGACGGGTCGGAGATCCTCGTCAACCGCGAGACGACCTGGTACAACGACCACCTCGGCACGCACAACGTGTTGGGGCTGCTGGCCTTCTGCGAGGCGACGTCGCTGAGAGACTGGATGTGCGTCTACGGCGTCGGCGACCATGGCGGCGGGCCGACGCGCCGCGACATCCACCGCTGCCACCAGATGGACTCCTGGCCGATCTACCCGAGCTTCCGGTCGGCCACGACGCGGCGGTACTACGAGATCCTCGAGGCCCACCGCGACGAGCTGCCCGTCCTCGCCGGCGAGCTGAACTTCGAGTTCACCGGCTGTTACACCTCGCAGAGCCGCATCAAGCGCACGCACCGACTGGCGGAGAACCTGCTCGGTTCGGCCGAGGCGGCCGCCGCGCTGAGCTGGCGGGCGGCGGGCAGCGACTACCCGACCGCCGACCTGCGAAAGGCGTGGACCGACGCGCTGCTGGCCCACTTCCACGACATCCTGCCCGGCTCGGGCGTCCGCGAGACGCGGGAGTACCACATGGGCCGCTTCCAGCAGACCGCCGCGACGGCGACGGCCGCGGCGACCAACTCCCTGCGGGCGCTGGCCGAGGCGGTCGACACGTCCTCGCTCGTGCCCGACGGTGAGCCGGCCGACGCCGGGCTGGCCATGGGCGCGGGAGTCGGGCAGGGCACGTGGTGGGGCGATACGTCCCGCGCCGCCCACGCCGCCGGCGGGCCGAGAGTGCGGCTGGCCTTCAACCCCTCCGCCTGGCCGAGAACCGAAACGGTCCGCGTGACCGTCTGGGACTCCGGAGCGGACGACTTCGACCATGCCGAGTTCGTCGTTCGCCTGGCCGACGGATCGGCCGCGGTCGCCCAGCGGCTGGGCGCGGCGGCGAACTACTGGGGCCACCGCTACGTCGACCTTGCGGTCCCGCTCGACGTGCCCGCGATGGGCTACTCGACCTTCGTCGTCGAGCCCGCCGGCCGGAGCCTGCCCGCGCCGGCCGAGCAGTATCCGGCCCCCCGGGTCGGCCCGATCGCGGAGATCGAGCACACGCCGGCGGTGCGCGTGACCGGGCCGTTGGCGATGGAGAACGAGTCCGTCGCCGTCCGCATCGACAGCCTCACCGGCGGGCTGGTCGCGCTGATCGACAAGGCAAGCGGTGTGGACCTCGTCGACGCCGCCGATCCGGCGGGGCTGCTGGAGTACGTCCTGGAGCGGCCCGGCGGGATGTCCGCCTGGAAGATCCACGACACGCAGCGGCGGATCTGCCCGTTGGAGGCGCATTCCGTCCGGCAAGTCGCCGCCGGGCCGCACGTTGCCTCGATCGCCGCGCGGATGAAAGTCGGCGACTCCGCCCTCACGGTGACCTGGACGCTGCGTGCCGGCCGGCCGATCGTCGAGATGGACATCGAGGCCGACTGGCTCGAGCGCGGCTCGAGCGAGGTCGGCACGCCGTCGCTGCGTTTCCGCCTGCCGCTGGCGCTGGCGGACGTGACGGCGCGGTACGAGATCCCGTTCGGCTCGCTGGAGCGCGGGCTGAACGAGGGGCAGGAGGTCCCCGCGCTGCGGTGGGCCGACGCGACCGGGCGCACGCCCGCGGGCAAGGTCGCCGGCTGCACGCTGCTGAACGACTCGAAGCATGGCCACTCGCTGGACGGCTCGACGCTTCGGCTGTCGCTGATCCGCTCGAGCTACGAGCCGGACCCTTTGCCGGAGATCGGACATCACTCGGTCCGCCTGGGCCTGCTGCCTCACGCCGGGCGGAAGAAGCCCGCCGAGCTGATCCGCCTCGGCGCGGCGTTCAACGAGCCGATCCGCGTGCTGGCGACCGACTCGCACGCAGGCAAGCTGCCGGCCTCGGCCGCCGCGGTCGGGCCGGTCCGCCCGGCGGGCGTGGTCCTGACCGGCGTGAAGAAGGCCGAGGACGGCTCGGCGCTGATCTTCCGCCTGCTGGAGACGGCCGGGCGCGCCGCCGTCGCTCGCGTGGCGCTGAACGCCGACCTGCTCGGCCGGCCCGTGGAGGCCGTCGAAGTGGATCTGCTCGAGCGCCCGCTGGGCGCGTCGACGGCCGAGAGGAAGGAAGACGGCTTCACCGTTCGCGTCCCGGCCTCCGGCATCGCGTCGGTGAAGGTCGCGTTTGCCGAACGCGCGTGACCCCGCGCCGGCCACAGGGCCGATTCCGCCATGCAGACGCTCACGGAGATACGCCGACTCCTGGCCGCCGCGTCGCTGAAGCCGCGAAAGCGGTTCGGGCAGTCGTTCCTCATCGACGGCAACCTGATGGGCAAGCTGCTGGAGCTGGCCGGGCCGGTAGACGGGCGGACCGTCCTGGAGGTCGGGCCGGGCACCGGGTCGCTGACCGAGGAGCTGCTCGACCGCGGCGCCCGCGTGGTGGCCGTCGAGATCGACCGCGGGCTCTGCCAACTGCTGCGCCGCCGCCTCGGCGGGCGAGATCGCTTCACGCTGATCGCCGGCGACGTGCTGGCCGGCAAGCACGAGATCTCCCCGGCCGTCGTCGAGGCCGTCGGCCCGACGCCGCACCTGGTCAGCAACCTGCCCTACAGCATCGCCACGCCTCTCTTGGCCGAGTGCCTGCTGCTGTCGTGGCGGTCGCTGGCCGGGCGAGGGGACTGCCTGGTGCAGCAGTTGACCTTCACGGTCCAGCAGGAGGTGGCCGATCGGCTGACGGCGGCGCCCGGCAGCGGGGCGTACGGCCCGGTCAGCGTGCTGGCGGGCCTTCTGGCGACCGTTCACGTCGGCCCGGCCGTGCCGGCCCCGGCCTTCTATCCGCCCCCGCGCGTCGGCAGCCGCATCCTTCGAATGGACTTCCGACCGGACCGCGCGGTACAATTAACGGGTGGAGACGCACTGATGGCGACGTTGAGTCTTGCGTTCGGCCAGCGGCGGAAGCAGATCCGCTCGATCCTCCGGCGGAAAGAGGCGCCGTTTCCTTCCGACGCGTTAGCGCGTGCCTTGGCGACCGCCCACGTCGAACCCACCTGCCGGGCCGAGCAGGTGACGCCCGAGCAGTATCTCGTGATGGCCAACGCCCTCGGTTCGGCGTGACGGGAAACGCGTCCGCCTCGCCCATCGGGGCTTTACAGCCGCGCCGGCGTTCGGTTAGACTGACGGCCTTATGGACCGACGGAAGAAAGTAAGGGTGCAGGCATGACCCAGGCAGAATCAGCGAGTTCGACCAAGGGCAAGGGCAAGGCCTTTTTCGAGCGGGCCGAGCAGGTGGCCACCACGGGCAACTGGGACTTCGCCATCGAGCTGTACCTCGAGGGCATCCAGCGCGAGCCGGACAACGTCGAACGGGGCCATCAACCCCTCCGCGAGGTGTCCCTGAAGCGCAAGGCCAAGGGCGGCAAGGGCCCGGGGATGATCGAGCAGCTCAAGCGCCGCCCCGGCCGCGACGGGGTGAAGAACCTCGTCAACGCCGAGTACCTCCTGTCGAAGGACCCCGGCTCGATCGCGTACATGGAGCAGGTCTTGAAGGCCGCCCAGAAGATCGAGGTGAAGGAGGTGCAGCTCTGGCTGTGCAAGATCCTGCTCGAGGCCCAGAAGCACATGGAGAAGCCCCACCGCCGCGTGCTGCTGATGCTCACCCGCGCCTTCGACAATCTGGAGGAGTACGGGCGGGCCTCCCAGGCGTGTGAGCTGGCCCTCCAGTTCAACCCCGACGACGGCGAGCTGCGCGACATCATGCGGGGCCTCTCGGCCAAGTTCACCATCAAGAAGGGCCGCTACGAGGAAGAGGAACGCGAGTTCACCGAGAACGTCAAGGACCTGGAGAAGCAGCAGGACCTGATGCAGCAGGATTCGCTGGTGCAGGACGAGGAGTATCTGCTGGAGCAGATCAAGGAGGCCCGCCAGGAGTACCTCGAGAACCCCAAGGTCGCCGGCAAGATCAACGCCGTCGTCGACGCGCTGCTGAAGATGGAAAACGAGTCCTACGAGAACGAGTCCATCGACATCCTCAGCAAGGCCCACACCGACAGCGGGGCCTACCAGTTCAAGATGCGGATCGGCGACATCCGCATCCGCCAGATGACGCGCCGGTTCCGCAAGCTGCGCGATTCGGGCGACACGGACGCGGCCAACGAGCAGGCCAGGCGACAACTGGCCTTCGAGCTGGAGGAGTACCAGGAGCGGGCCAACAACTACCCCACGGACCTGGCGGTCAAGTACGAGCTGGGCCGGCGGCAGTTCCTCTCGGGGCGGTACGACGACGCGATCGCCTCCCTCCAGCAGGCCCGGCGCGACCCGCGGCGGTCGTTGCGGGCGATGAACCTCATCGGGCAGGCGTTCACGAAGAAGGGCTGGTACGCCGAGGCGGCCGACACGCTCGAGAAGGCCCTCCAGGTCGAGATGACCGAGGAACGCGCCAAGGAGCTCCGCTACAACCTCGGCGACGTGCTGATGCGCCAAGGCGAATTGGCCAAGGCCCAGCAGCAGTTCTCTCTCGTCGCCCAGATCGACTACAACTTCAGGGACGTCCGCGAGCGCGTCGAGGTGATCCGCCGCCGGCTCAACGAGCTCAGCTCCGGCCGAGGAGGCTCTGCCGAGCCGAAGGAGTAGGCAGCGACTGACCCCGCAGTCGAAAGCGCAGGCGTCTGCCCCTGTTCCACGGCGAGGCCGCAGGATCACAGGACCGTGGGGGCGAGCGGCCGTGAGGGGGCGGAAATCCCCTTGTCATCGAGGCCCGAGGACGTATAATACCGCGTTTCCCGGTATGGGATGCAGTGCGGTTTGACAGCTTGCAGGAGAATCATCCGTGGCACATTCGCTTTCGGCGAAGAAGCGCATCCGGCAGAACATCAAGAGCCGCGGGCGGAACCGCTGGCGGAAGCAGCAGGTCAAAGAGGCCGTCCGCGTCTTCGACGAGGCCCTCCGCGCCGGCGAGATGGACAAGGCGGCCGAGCAGCTCAAGGTGGTCTACAAGAGGCTGGACCAAGTCGCCGCCAAGGGCACGATCCACAAGAACACCGCCGCCCGGCGGAAGAGCCGCCTGGCCAGGCAGCTCCAGGTGGCCCGGACCTAAGCCCCCGCCGACCCCCGCCGACCCCCGCCGAGACACCGCAGCCCACCAGCCTTCGCACACCCAGTGCGAACGCCCGTGGGCTGCTTCACGTTCCAAGCCAGCCGCCTCGTAAAAGGGGACAGGCTACTTTTCTGAAAAAGTAGCCTGTCCCCTTTTTCGTGTCTTCGGATTCGACGTTGTTGCGCGGCCGGGATGTATCCACGGTTACAATGCGCACGGCCGGATGTCACGGGAGTCAGACCAATCAGGCGCCGGGCGGTTCGTCAGCCGGGCCGGCGAGAAGCTCTCCGCGGCGCTCGACGCCTTCCGCGTCGGCGTGGCCGGCTGCGTCTGCGCGGACTTCGGCTGCAACGTCGGGGGCTTCACCGACTGCCTGCTGAAGCGCGGGGCGGCGAAGGTCTATGCGTTAGACACGGGCTACGGCGCGCTGGCCTGGCGGCTGAGGACGTCCGACCGCGTCGTCGTGATGGAACGGACCAACGCCTTGCGAGCGCCGCCGCCCGAGCCGGTGGACGTGGTGACGATCGACGTAGCCTGGACGCCCCAGGAGCGGATCGTCCCGGCCGCGATGCGATGGTTGGCCGGCCGGGGCGGCGAGGGCGGATCGCCCGCTGGCCCCCGCTGCATCGTCTCGCTGCTGAAGCCCCACTACGAGTTGGCCAAGCTCCGTCGCCGGGCCCGCCCGGGGCGCCGCGCCCCGCTCAGCGACGCCGAGGCCGCTGACGTCTGCCGCACCGTCTGCCTCCGCCTGGCCGAGATCGGCTGCCCGCCCCGGGCCGCCATGGTCTCCCCGCTGCGCGGCAAGGGGGGCAACGCGGAGTTCCTCCTGCATTTCGGCCGGCAATCGTCTGTTGACGCATCGCCCGGTACCAAATAGAATCCAGGATCGTTCCAACAAGAGGAACTCCACGCTCCGAACGCTTTGGCTGCGGGTTGGCTGTGTGGCTCCGCGCGAAAGGACGGAGGCAGGGCAATGAACGAGATTCGCGTTGCCATCGCAGGCGTCGGCAACTGTGCCTCGTCGCTGATTCAAGGCATCCACTACTACGCCGCCGCCATAGCGAGCGGCGAGGCCGACGGAGCGGTGGGGCTTCTGCACGCGACGCTCGGCCGCTACACGCCGGCCGACGTGAAGGTCGTCGCCGCACTCGACGTCGATGCGCGCAAGGTGGGCAGGCCCCTTCACGAGGCCGTCTTCGCCCCCCCCAACAACACGAAGGCCTTCTACGACGAGTTCACCTGCGAGGGCGTGACGGTGGCGATGGGCAACGTGCTGGACGGCGTGGCGGACCACATGTCGGCCTACCCGGAACATCGGCGGTTCGTGGTGGCTGACCGCCCGTCGGCCTCGTCGGCGGACGTCGAGCGGCTGCTGCGCGACAGCGGGGCCGAGATCCTCATGAACTACCTGCCGGTGGGCTCACAGAAGGCGACCGAGTTCTACGCCGAGTGCTGCCTGAGGGCGGGGGTGAGCCTGATCAACTGCATCCCGGTGTTCATCGTTTCCGATCCGTCGTGGGCGGCGCGCTTTCGGCAGGCGGGCATCCCGTGCGTCGGGGACGACGTCAAGGCGCAAATCGGCGCGACGGTGGTTCATCGGGTCCTGGCGCGGCTGATGAGCGAGCGCGGCGTGACGATCGACGCGACGTACCAGCTCAACACGGGGGGCAATACCGACTTCCTGAACATGCTCAACCACAAGCGGCTGGACAGCAAGCGGATCAGCAAGACCGAGGCCGTCCAAAGCCAGTTTGACGTCCCCTTGCCCGACGAGCAGGTTCACATCGGCCCGGCCGACTACGTGCCGTGGCAGAAGGACAACAAGGTCTGCTTCCTGCGGATCGAGGGCAGGGGCTTCGGCGGCGTGCCGATGAACATGGAGCTTCGCCTGAGCGTGGAGGATTCGCCGAACTCCGCCGGCGAGACGATCGACGCAATCCGGTGCTGCAAGCTGGCGCGCGACCGCGGCCTGGCCGGCCCGCTCGAGGCCGTCAGCGCCTACACGATGAAGCACCCGCCCGTCCAGTACACCGACTACCAGGCCCACCAGATGCTCGAGGAGTTCATCGAGCGGATGGCCGCGGCCGCGCCGCCACCGGCACCGGCGACCGGCGAAGGGAAGTACGAGCCTGCCGCCCCGACCCCCGCGAGGGCTTCTTCGGGGAAGGCAGAGGCAACAGGTAGCAGGTAACAGGGGCAGCCGTTCCGCGCTGTCCGGCGGTCTCCGCATGTTGAAGGGGCTCTGTACCGCCCGATGAAGAGCGGAGCGACTCGTGGGGGCGTTTCGCGTCCGATCCCATCGGCCTCCGCTCGCGCGCCGCCGCCCGTTGCCCGCCGGCCGGTTGCCGTGTATCTTCCACGCCATGATCGGCCGAGCGATAGGCTTCGGGTTCGCCACGGCGCGGGATTTCGTCGCGCGCGGCCTGATCCGCGCGGGCATCGGCCCCAACGCGCTGACGCTGACGGGCATGCTGCTGACGATCGGCGCGGGCGTCTGCTACGCGCTGGGGGCAGGCAGCCGATTCGCGGCGAGCCTGTCTGTGGGTCCCGGCGGGGCCGACGCGTACCTGCTGCTGGCCGGCGTGCTGCTGATCCTCTCCTCGGCCTGCGACATGCTCGACGGCGCGGTCGCGCGTCTCGGCGCGAAGGCAACGAGGTTCGGCGCGTTCCTCGACAGCACGCTGGACCGCTTCAGCGACTTTGCCGTCTACGCCGGCATCGCGGTCTACTACGCCCGCCAGAGCCCGGCGAACGTCACCTTCGTCCTGATGAGCATGCTGGCGTTCTTCAACGCCTTCATGATCTCCTACGCCCGCGCCCGGGCCGAGGACATCATCGATGCCTGCCGCGTCGGATACTGGCAGCGCGGCGAGCGTTCGGCGGCCGTCCTGATCGCCACCTTCGCCTACAACACCCCTGCCCTGCTCTGCCAACAGGCCGTCCTGCCGATGCTGACGGTCCTGCGGCGGGTCCTGTACACCCGCGCGGCGATCGCCGGCAGGCAGCCGCCCACCGACCCGCGCGGCGGCCCGCTGCACCTGCGCCTTCGGCTGTGGCGATGGCCGAGAATGACGATCCCCTACGACCTGGTGACGGGCCTGAACATCGCGTGGTTGATCTTCGCGCCCGTGGGCGACATCGACCCGATCCGATGGCTGGCCGGCCCGGGATGACCGCCTGTCGCGAAGCGGCGAGAGCTTTCGTCCCCCCGCCGACTGCGGGGGGGGCGGGATGAATCGTATGCTTCCTTCGCCGGGCCGCGGAGGCCCGGCAAGGCAGGTCGCTGCCTCCTCTGACGGATCCGGTCACCGGTGGGTGTGCACGAGGGTCGTGCCGGACGGGTGTCGGTGGATCGCACGGAGGGAGGGGTACGATGACGTTTCGCGTAGTTGGCGCACTGGCAGCCGTTGCGCTGATCCTGTTGCCCATCGGGGGGTTGTTCGCCCCGCAAGCCGGCGTGTCGCCCGCTTCGGCCCAATCGGCCTCGTCGGCGCAGGAGGTGGCGGGCGACGCCCCGGCCGAACCGACGGCCCTCCTGTTGATCTGCATCGGCGGCGTCGCCGTCCTCGCCCGCCGGGTCGTTGTCCGGCGCAAGGATGCCGGCTCGGCCTGAAGTGGGTCCCGGCAGCCGACGCCGTGCCCGGCGCCGCCGGACCGGACCGGCGAGACGTCCTCTCCGCCGGCCCCGATCTTGCCTCGGGGCGCCGGGTCGGCTCGGCGGTGGGGCATTCGGCGTTCGACATTCAGCATTCAGCATTCGTCGCGAGCGACGCCCGCGCCTCCCGCGCACCCCGCGCCGCATTCCCGCTGGCATGCCCGCCTCGGACGCGGATATACTCAATAATTCGCGATGTCCGGGGCACCGGCGATGAGCGACGATCCGACGACCGACAACACCAACAACAACCGGGGTGGGGATGATCCCCTCGACCATCTGCCCGACGAGCTTCAGGTCCGGCTGGCCGGGGGCTCCGATCTGTCCGGCGCCCTGGCGGCCGCGCCGTTCGACCTCGACGACGAGGGGATGTACCTCGACGGCTACCTCGTGTTGACGGAGGAGCGGCTCGGCTGTTTCTCCCGGGCGTCGGGCGGCGACGGCGACTGGCGGGAGCGGTGGCACGCGATTGAGGGGCTCGGCGAGGCCCGGGTGGTTGACGGGCTGGGCGTGCACGTGTTACGTCTGCTGGCCGAGGGGAAGGTCATCGGTGAGTACCGCTACACGTTGCGGCACGCCAAGGCCGTCGCGAAGCTCCATCGCCGCCTCGAGCGGCTGCTCGGTGATGGAGAGGAGGCCGACGGGGGGGGCGAGCAGACGGACAGGGGCGACGAGAAGAAGGTCCGCTGCGACAAGTGCAACCGGGTGATCCCCGCGTGGGCGGAGACGTGCCCGGCCTGCACGAGCCGTCGGAAGATCCTCTTTCGGCTGCTGGACTTCGTCCGCCCGCATCGATGGCGGATGATCGCGGGGCTGGGGCTGGCGATTGCGAGCACGGTGATGGGGATCGCCCGCCCGCTGCTGACCAAGCCGATGATCGACAAGGGCCTCGGCGGGACGGCGGGCTTCGAGCCCGACCTGAACCTGTTCCTGATCTACCTGGGCTGCTTCGCCGGCCTGCTGGTGCTCAGCACGCTCTGCGGGGCCGTCCAGCACCGGCTGGTGTTCCGGCTGGGGACGATCGTGTCGACCGGTATCCGCGACACGGTCTACGCGCACCTGCACAAGCTGTCGCTGAGCTTCTTCACGAAGAAGCAGACCGGCGGGCTGGTCACACGCGTCACGAGCGACTCGGATCGGCTGTGGCATTTCCTGTCGTTCACGTGCATCGAGGTCGTCGTCGGCATCCTGACGCTGATCGGGGTGACCGTGGCGATGTTCACGGTCAACTGGAAGCTGGGCGCGTTGGCGCTGATCCCGCTGCCGCTGATGCTGTTCCTGATGGTCTTCTTCCACAAGCTGCTTCACCGACTGTTCCGCCGGTGGTGGCACCGGTGGGGCCAGCTCACCGCCGTGGTGGCCGACGCGCTGCCCGGCGTCCGCGTGATCAAGGCCTTCAGCCAGGAGCAGCGGGAGATCGACCGGTTCGGCGTCAAGAACCGCGCCGTCTACGATCACGAGATGCAGTTCATCAGCACGGTGACGATCTACGGCCCGCTGATGATGTTCTGCACGCAGTTGAGCCTGCTGGTTGTCTGGATCGTCGGCGGGCTGTGGATCGTGGGCGACTACTCGTCGGTCAGCTCGCTGCTGGCGGCCGATCCGCGGGCCGACACGAGCGCGTACATGACCGTCGGAACGCTCTTCGCCTACATGGGGCTGCTGGGCATGTTCCTCCGCCCGATCCACATGATCGCGCACATGGACCAGATGTTCAACCGCGCCGCGACCAGCGCCCAGCGGATCTTCGAGATCCTCGACACCGAGCCGACGATCTTCTCACGCAGCGGCGCGAGGTCGGCCGACGGGATCCGGGGCCGGATCGAGCTGCGGGGCGTCAGCTTCTCCTACGACGGCGTTCGGAAAGTGCTGAAGGGCGTGGACATGTCGGCCGAACCGGGCCAGATGGTCGGGCTGGCCGGGCCGTCGGGCGGGGGCAAGACCACGCTGGTCAACCTCATCTGCCGCTTCTACGACGTGCTGGAGGGGCGGATCCTCATCGACGGCGTGGACGTCCGCGACTACGACGTCCAGTCCCTGCGCAGCCGCGTCGGCGTGGTGCTCCAGGAGCCGTTTCTCTTTCACGGCACGGTGGCCGAGAACATCGCCTACGGCCACGGGGGGGCGGGCATCGAGCAGATCATCGCCTCCGCCCGGGCGGCCAACGCCCACGACTTCATCCT
>Ga0180437_10001755_pt1 | contig 36450 bp, 54 predicted proteins | sample SS_ome_4_FD_132410 | JGI IMG/M metagenome (GOLD analysis project Ga0180437, IMG submission 132410) | Hypersaline lake sediment archaeal communities from the Salton Sea, California, USA - SS_3_D_1 metaG | ecosystem: Environmental > Aquatic > Non-marine Saline and Alkaline > Hypersaline >... | reverse complement strand
TGATGAGCTATCCGACCACATAAACCAGCTCCTTGAAAGGATTATTCAAGAGTCTTATTTCATCACTGACTTTTATTAGTAATTTATACTAGCTCCCTCCATGTCAGCGAACCATACACATCACTATTTGTAACACCAGTTAGATTTTTTACACACAAAACAATTTCGTCTACCGTTCCACTTATCGTCGATCCAAGTGTTAATGCCGATGGAATCCCCTCATTTACATTTCCAGCCACACCACCACGATCTGAATTGAAAAATCCGCCAGACAACCTCGTTCCTCCAGTCACCGTATTTGCTGTTGCACCTTTTGCCGTCTGAACGGCACTATTCGTTTCATCTGCATATGTGAAAGTGCCAGCAACAGTAGGATTTAAATAGAGTACCCATTCTAAATCTTTGGAACTAGCAACTTCAATTAATGAAACAGATAAAATATTTATCGTTGCCCCTATGTATTCAGACTTAAGCTTTATTCCAACAACGGCGTACGTGGTTGCCGCAGCATCAGCATCAACATGTGTTGACGTAGAAGCATATCTTGTCACACCAAGATCAGAAGATCCTCCTTCAGAAATAACTGTGCTGCAGATACAATTTAATGTGCTAGCTGCTCCTGTTCCATCATTCTCTATCTCATATCTGATAGGAAGATTTGGAGTTTGCATATATGGGATTGTCAAGCTATTTGTATTTAAAAACTCGTGAGCATAATATATTTTTCCATCGATAACAAATCCGGCTCTTACCCTTCCAACCCCCAACCACTCCATATCTATAAAAAGAATCTGAGTAGTGGTAAAATCAAGAGTTATCCCAGATGTTCCAGATCCATCCATCGTATCTATATTCCAAGATGCCTGAGCCACTGAATTATCTACTGCAGATCCGCTAGTATATGTCCTTCTGACAAAACTCATTGATGAGCCATCACCCTCTAGGAATATGCCATTTTTTTCATCAAAATAACCAACACATTTAGTAACTCCAGAATCTAAACTTTCTAGATTGAAAGTAACAATTGCCAAATGACTCTTTCCTGGCTGATAGTTAAACCTCATTTTAGTCTGTCTTGCACGAACTCCAGCAGTGTTTAAAGCCACAGAAATAGTTTGTGTAGATTCATTAGCTTCATAAGCTGTTGAAGTGCTCCCACCACTTATCTCTGCGTTATCCCAAAATAACGGTTGATTCTCAACGCTCGCCGCAAGACCGTCGTCGTCGAAGATGTTCTTAGAGTCGAATAGTGTGATCGGATTTGACACGCGCCACCTTCCAAACGCATCAATACTAAAAGAATCTTGAGATTGTATATTTACATTTCTGAGTTGTGTCATATTATATACCAGTTTGAACCATCACTAATTATTGTTATTGTTTCATCTTGATTGAGCGTTTGTGTTAATTGTCCATCAATCGTTTCAACTCCAGCACCATCTACCGTTATGATACCATTGCTAATATTCTTAACATCAATCTGCTTTCCAGTTACTCCAACAGCTGTAGGTAAGGTAACCGTAAAATTTCCTGTGCATAGAACCACAAAATCATCTTCAGTCATGGTATAGTTAGCACTCTTAGACACCACACTGCTTAACGAATTGATAGTAACATTATTTGTGCTGCCAGACATCGAAACATTCCTGCCAGATACTAAATTAAGAATGTTTGATGAAGGTATCGCCGTACCACTCTCTGTAACATAATTTGTCCCAGCAGAACTCACCACAGATATGTCGTAATTTGGTGATGAAAATGAAACAGAAATAGAACCATCCAATGAAGTTATAGATCCGTTAGTAAAAGTGTCTGCTGCACTTTGCACAACCATACCCGTTCCTGGAAGTCCAGATAACGAATCTAGTCCAGCATCCCAGGCTTGAATATCAGCTCCTATCGTTAAACCTAAATTAGAGCGGGTCGTAGCATCATCAACAACGTCTAACGTGTTAATGTTTGTCATATTGTTAAGGTCATCTACGGTAATTCCACTATCCTGAAGTCTTTTACCACCATCTCCACGCAATAATTTATTGTCTGTCAGCGTTCCTATTACTTGCGCATCACCCTTTTCACCAGCCAACCCAGAATTGCTCATCTATTTTTCCTCTGAAAATGGTGTATAGTCAACCTCAATTCTAGTAACATTGCCAACAACATCCTCAATAAATTCCTCAACTTGATTATCATCACCCAAATTGAAATATTTATTTATGGAAATAACAACCAAAGACATCGTAACAGCAAGAATAAAGGCCACAATAGCTATCATTGCAGTTTTTTGACACTGTGCCATAGTTGAACATTTTTTTTCTTCTGGCTTTTTCTTTGAAGGCATAACTTACTCCGGTGTTGATGGTGTTAGATCAATATCAAGCCCAGTCTCTGACTCAATTGCCTTTTCCGCCACCTCTTCGATGATATTATCGTCATCTATACCGATAAATTTATTGACATATGAGCAACCAAAGACCAGGGCACCCAAAATGAAAAATATTGCTATATTCCTCAGTTGAGGTGAAATTGATGTCTGTGTTTTCATTTAACTCCTTAAATTATATCCTAATCAAAACCTATTGTTAACCACCCCTGCATGTAAAAGTCATCTGATGATGCAAAGTTTGCATTTGTAATAAATGCAGTACCACCAGACGTATACATGTAAATATTATTATCTGTAGAGGCTCCATAAGAAATAAGAGGTTTAAATGCATTTGAAGCACTTGCATCTACCCATATAATATTTACCAATAGACCACGAGAATTAACACGCTGTTCTAAAGGTATAGACATCGAAAGGGTTTGAGAACCCACACCAGCTACATTACAATTGTCATAAAGACAGTTTATCCATATGTAACCGGACTTTGTAATTTTATATGCATATTGTTCGGTTGCAAATTGTGGTTCAGTTCCAGCATTTGATATCCAGTGTGTTCCTACAGCTGCTGAATTTTGGTTTGTTGGATATGTGAAATAAACATCTTCTTGATATCTATTGAATCCATCACTATTTGACAAGGTCTGTACTGTCCAGTCGTCGCTTGCATCTTTTTGCATTACAAAAGACCCAAGACAAACACATGGATTTTCATCATATAGTGTTTCATCAATATTACTTAAAGACCAAAAGCTTCCTTGAGTATCTGCTACCGCATCATCTGGAGCACCTATATTTGCTGTTGACGGAGAACTTGTGGCATGCGGGATCCTAGAGATCATAAACTGTGCTGAGTCTTCGGCATTATTTGCTACCGCATAAATGAAAAACGGACAGTCTTGTGCCCAAGCAATTGATGTTGTTGTGCCAAATAGATTATTTGTAATATCGGACGTTCCAGCAGCATCTTCGAAAGACTGGTCTGCTGTAATCTGATACTCAACAAAAACTCCAGGTGTTGATTTACTTGGAATAACAACAACACCAGGGTTCGACGATGACAAGCTTCTTCCATCTGCACCAAGTATTGTAAATGTACCACCCGAATAGGACATTCCAAGATTGTCGTAATATATTCCTTGATAAAATCTAGTCATTTAAATCCTATATGTTGTTTGTAAAAACAAAGTATCACCAGAATCTAACTCGTCATATTGATATTTTGCTGTTGTTCCATCATTTTTAAGTAAATCAAAATAATATGCATTATTACCCTCACCTCTTTGTATTGTAACTGGTAACAACACGCCTGTTCCTGTTTTTTTTATGTATCCAAACCCTAGAAACGATAGTCCTGCAGATCTAGGAATCGGGCCAACCAATCTAGCATCAACCGCACCTGAAGGAGAACCTGTCAAAGTAATATCATAAACAATTTCAATTTGACTAGACAATGCCGATAAATTATATTTAGCTGTCGATAAGGCAGCATTAATAGTCGGCGCAGTCCCTCCGTTATCAATAAACAAACTTCCTGATGCTGCACTTGAACAACCAAATGGAATACCAAATCCTTCCATTGAAAATTGTCCAAATCCAAAAAAACTAGTTGGCGATACACTTGTTATTGTCCAATCATCAGACCCATTAATATTTGCCTGAAATGTTCCAACCAATGTTACATTTGAACTTTCATAGTTTGCTGTTGTCACCGATGTTAGAGTCATTGAATCATATGGATTGTCTGCACTTCCCGATGCCGCATTAGCCAATATAGCAGATCCATCTTTTGGAATCTTTATAGTTGGTACAGGCGAGATAGAAAAAACAGGGTTTGCATCATTTGAGTCAAGCATTGCGTATATAAAAAACGAAATACCGGTTAATACGGTAGTCTCTGTTGTGACTGTTGAAGAGTCGTCTCCAGTAAGAAATCCAAACAAAGAACCAGCAAACACTGATGCACCACCAGCATCCGCAAATGTTACATTTGAAGTAATTGCTGTCGTTATTAATTTACCTGGAGTTACATTGCTTTTCGTCGTTATATAAGCTGGATTTGTTGCTGACAAATTGTTATTATCAGCACCTTTAATTGTGGCTGTTGGTGATGAATAAAACAAACCAAGGTTGTGACACCCTATTCCATTTGTTAAATTTGTTTTTATATTTCCATTAACAGATATGTCAACTGAATTAGTTCCGGCCGTTATCGTTACCGACCCATCAGCACTCGCCAAAGATCCCGCTGCTGGAGCCCCGCCGGTTGCCCCTATAATCAATTGACCATCTGTTAGTGGGCCCAACTCTGTGACTGTTGATCCCGCACCGGCCCCAACCAAAAACGTATTCAATGTTGCATCTACTTCAACTGTTAAAGTAGATCCAGCTCCTGAAGTAAATGCTTGAGAACCTCCAAGAATATTGATGTTTCCTGCAGTTGGGCTTAATGCTCCTCCAGCGTCTCCTGTAATGGTCAAAATAGCATCATCAGCGGCGGCAACAGATAAATCAATGGTTCCGGCGCCAGTAGTTATTGTTATGGAACCATCAGCAGATGCCAGAGAACCAGCCACAGGAGCATTTCCAGTATCACCAATGATAAGTTGACCATCTGTTAGTGGGCCCAACTCTGTCATCGCTGTATTGTTTCCCTCTCCATATAAAAATGTATACTGTGTTGCCTCAACAGAAAGACCAACAGTGTTTGCAACACTTCCATCAGAAAACACCTGTCCACCAGTGAAATTTACATTTCCATTAACATCAGGTGAAACAGGCCCCGCAACATCAGTTGTAAACTCATCTACAGCTGTCCCTCCGCCGGAGAGTTGAACAAATCCATCTGAATCAACAGAAAAATGATCGCTATCAAATGAACAAATTCCGGCATCATTTTTGTTGCCAGGCGATGTCACAGTTGATTTCGCTACTTGAACCTCTACATTTAAGGTGTTTACCGCTCTTGAATGTGTTTCAATAGGAATTGAATGATTAGCAACAGCAGCCCCTAATATAGTCACTTGACCACTTATATCTGGACCAACCGGATTTGTGCCAGGAGCTGTATTATTATCAACGATAATTGAGTCTATAACAGTTCCGGGGCCACTTTTCAATGTGACATATCCATGTGCATCAACTGCAAATACTGTGTCATCAAATGAGACGATACCAGCATCATTCTTATCTGTTGGTGCACCAGTTCGTTCGGTTCCAACCTGGATATTAGCCGTTAATGTATTTCCTGAACCCGTTGTGTGAAGTGGTCCAGAATACGTTGCATTTGCTACAGTAACTCCTAATATTTCTAAAATATTTCCAACAGGGATTGCACTACCTGTGTCAGCGTCAAACTGCGTCGGTATTTGAGGATATGCAGATTCTATATCGATTATATGGGCGTTACTCACGGCTCCCTCCAGTGTTTCTCTTAATCAGAGTCTCTAGATATTCGAATTTTTTTTCCAATACAAAAAGCTGTTTTTGTTTTTTTTGGATGTCTTTTTTTGCCCAATCACTATTTATAACAGAATGCTCAACCATTTCACACAAAGCGTTTACTTGGAATGTCAGCTCATCACATCGTTTTAAACAACGCTCATCCATCTCACACAACTCACGAATTCTACGACATATCTCCTTACAGAAAATTTCATGATTTGAAGAAATTTCAGAAATTTTATCATTGCAAATAGATATAATTCCAGCCGTCTTCTTATTCTCATCTTCCAACAATTTAACAACATCTTCAAGTGTAATAAAATTCCTTGAAATCTCTTTGTATTGATCACAAGCTTTGACATCACTAGCATTTGATGCTTCCAGATTATTTATCCTTAACGATAAATCATCAATAAGATCTTTATTTTCTTTAATTCCTGATAAATGAGAATTAGTTTCTGAATTTTGAGACCGAGTTACATCTATTTTTTTAGAAAACTCTTTTTGTAAATCTGTTATATTAGAAGATATCTCATTTATCCGTGTATGAATATAGGAAATCTCATTATTATGTAAATCGATTTCCTGCTGAACAACCGTTTCGAAGCGCCTGATCATATCTCCGCGCTTCATGACAGGAATTTTCTTATTGCCCACTGATTGTTAGCACTCTAGTGATTATATGACCTATCAAATCACCGTCTGTTCCAGCACCAGAAACCTGTGTTACATAGAGCTGCGTTCCCTGTTCAAGGTAATATTCAGATCCTTTATTTGGTACAGGCGCCGTTGACTCGTCAAACGTAATCGATGCCCCTGCAGGTATTCTAAACTTATTTGTAGCCCCATCTATAGACACATAAATATCTACGTCAGACGTATTTAAAAACTGCACCTTTGTCGCCGGATTAGACAATACTGAACCAAATATTTTATATGTTCCGTCTAATGTTGTTGCGTCGAACTCTTTGAGCTCCGTATTTAACAGTCGTCCTGCCATCTATTCCTCCTGGATAGTTTTTTCTTTCTCAGGGATATTATCTCTATTTTGCTCTTCCTCTTCCGCCTCAGCTATCCTCTTCTCTATCAGCTTTTCTACAAAATTTAACATCGCATGAATTGCGTCACGAACTTCAGTAAGTGGAGTTTCACATGGACAATCATACCGATGGATCCTATCTTCTTTACCCTTCAATTCTAATATGGAACGATTTCTAAACATAGTCTCTCCTTATTTTTATGTGATTTTATAATGACAGCAGAAATTTTAATCGTCAAGCTTTACTTGGGACCAGGCTATCCCTTTTCTTTGCTTTATAGCAATCTTGCGAACAGAATGTGGGACACTTGTGATACATTCTCTTTGGCTTTTCGGGGGCTACCCTAGCTCTCTAAAGGATAGCTAAGAATAATTTACCACTGCATGTTAATTAATGCAGGGTTATATTCCTAGCTTATGACCTATATTGAGTACCTGGCAAGCCAGAGTGTTCCGTTGTAAACCATTGAGATTGACTCATATGCACCATTCATGACATAGGTTGCAGCGCTGGAGCCCTCGCAGACTATATTATTGCCATTGCCACTTATCGTGATCGCGCCTCCAATCGCAGCCTGACCAGCGCCATCATAGATGATATATTGCTGGCCTGTAGCTGGAGCAGCAGGCATGTTGATCTGGAAAGCACCGCCAGTTGAATCGGTTGTAACGAAATAATCGCCACCATCCAAAGTATATGGAGCGCCAGCAGTGTTTGTTGACAAGACTGGAACTATCATACCAGTACCGAATAAAACACTTCCTATACTGGGTTGGAGATCGATACCATTTTTCCATGTAGACATTTTAACCTCCGTAGTTAATCCGATGAAAAAGAGAGCAGGCCAGTCGGAATCTGGCTTTTCGGGGGCTACCCTAGCTCTCTAAAGGATAGCTAAGAATAATTTACCATTACATGTTAATTAATGCAAGGTTATATTCCTAGCTTACGGCTTATGTTGAGTACCTGGCAAGCCACAATGTTCCATTGTAAACCATTGAGACTGACTCATATGCACCATTCATGACATAGGTTGCAGCGCTGGCGCCATCGCACGCCACATTGTTGCCATTGCCACTTATCGTGATCGCGCCTCCAATCGCAGCCTGACCAGCGCCATCATAGATGATATATTGCTGGCCTGTAACTGGAGCAGCAGGCATATTGATCTGGAAAGCACCGCCAGTTGAATCGGTTGTAACGAAATAATCGCCACCATCCAAAGTATATGGAGCGCCAGCAGTGTTTGTTGACAAGACTGGAACTACCATACCAGTATTGAATGAAACACTTCCTGTACCGGCTTGGAGATCGATACCACCAGCTGCATTGCTTGCATTGATAACAATTGCATCACCTACAGCTTCTGTTGAAGTTAGATTTATTGAAGACCCTGTTGCAGTGATGTCGATGTCCTCTCCAGCTGCTGCGCCAGACGCTGAAATATCTATACCACCAGCAGTAGCGTTCATTACGATTGCGTCTGCTGCATTTTGGGTTGAAGACAAGAAAAGCTGAAGACCGCATTGCCCATATAATCCTCCTGCGGAAGAAACTAGTTGGATAGCATCAGCAGCAGCCTCTTCAGCATTTAATACAACTCTTCCAGCTGCACTTGTAATGCCAAGATCAATTCCAGCACCTGTTACAGAGAAGTTTGACTCTGCAGCAGCGTCTAACGAAATTGCTCCTGTTGAATCGATGGTAATTCCACCGGTCCCACTATCGATGTCGATTCCGCCGTCAGCTGCGCTGGCGACGATTCTGACCGCGTCGGCCACTGCGGCCTCAGACGAATCGATATTGATCTCAAGAGCAGCATTAACATCAATACCACCAGCTGCAGAAAGAAGTGTGATAGCATCCGTAGCAGCTTCTTCACCGTTAACAATCACACGACCAGCTGCAGAAGCTAGTGTGAGGTCAATACCAGCACCAGAAACGCTATAGTTTGAAGCAGCAGCTGCATCTAAGCTAAGAGCGCCAGTAGAATCAATTGTGATACCACCTGTGCCAGCATCAATATCAATACCACCGTCAGCAGCAGAAGCAACAATGCGTATAGCGTCGGCTACAGCAGCTTCCGAGGAATCGATGTTAATCTCAAGAGCAGCGTTAACGTCAATACCCCCAGCTGCAGTCTGAACCGTGATGGAGTCAACGATTGCCTCTCCAGCAGTTAAGTTCAATGAACCACTTGTACAGGTAATATCAACGTCTTCAGCTGCACCCCCAGCACCGGTAATATCAATACCTCCAGCACTAGCGTTTAGAACAATAGCATCTGCAGCATTTTCTGTTGCTGTGATATTCACAGATGATCCAGTCGCTGTAATATCAATATCCTCACCTGCAGCTGCTGCAGGAGCTAAAATATCTATACCACCGGCGCTAGATGTAATAACAATACTGTCTGCTGCATTCTGTGAAGATGCAATATTAATCTGTCCAGCAGCGTCAACATCAACGCCTCCTGTAGAATCAATATTAATAGCATCTGCTACACCTTCACCGGCATTGAGATGAATAGATCCAGCAGTATTCACGATATCAATATCTTCACCAGCAGCACCAGCACAAGTAATATCCACACCTCCAGCAGAAGCGTTGATTACGATTGCGTCTGCTGCATTCTCTCCGCCTGTAATGTTTACAGAACCACTTGTACAAGTAATATCGATATCCTCTCCAGCAGCCCCAGCTGCAGTCACATCAATACCTCCAGCACTTGATGTAATGGTGATTGAATCTGCTACGTTTTCAGTTGCTGTAATATTTACAGAAGATCCTGTTGCAGTAATATCAATATCCTCACCTGCGGCAGCGGCAGCAGCAGTAATATCAATACCTCCAGCGTCGGCGCTAATGACGATACTGTCAGCAGCACTTTCTCCAGAAGCAATATTCACAGATCCTGCAGTAGAATCAATTGTGAGATCCCCAACAGATGTTGTAAATTGAGATGCTGCACCAAAGTCGAGGGTACCCGTCCCAGTACCATCAGCTGTTAGATCGGTAAACGTACCAGCAGCAGGTGTTGTTCCACCAATAGCTGAAGGAGCAGCGAATACAGCCGCTAAGTTTGATGGAGTTACAAATAGTGCTAAAAGAGCTGTTGATGCAGTTCCGGCAACGGCCTCAGCATCTGTCGCGAGCTGTCCTATACCCGCTGTAGTTTCGGTGGAAACAGGTGAGCCTGCGATGGCAAGTGCGTCCACATAATCCTTAACCACCTTAACGTTAATACCTAACGTCTCTGATGTCCCGGTTGCAAATTCTCCTGCCGTGGCGAATTCAACAATACCCTTAACGGTATAGGATGCGTCTGCAACAAGCGCATCAATTGCGGCATCTAAGATAGCCGGGCTAACGATAAGATCTGTTGCTTCACCCAAATTCGCTTCTGTCTGCGAGGCGAATCTAGCCGATCCAACTCGTTCAGTAGTAGCATTTTGGCCTGTGTAGGCCGTTTTTGTTTTGTATTTTGGCATAATCTCACTCCCATGTTTGTGAGTTTTCCTTTAATATAGCAATAAATTTAGAAAAAAAAAGAAATTTCTACTAATTGACGTAAACAGTGATATAGTTATATCATTGTGGTATGAAAAGATTAATCATATCGTTAAGTAACTCAGAGCATAAGAACCTTAAAACATGTTCTACATTGCTGGAAAAATCGATGAATCATATCGTGACCACATTGGTACGAAAATACATCAAAGAACAAATGCTAAATATCATAAGAGGAAAAGATGACAGACTGGATGACAGACGAGGATAAGCCATATCTCTGGCTACATAAAGAGCAGCCGATAGAGGTCATCTGCTACACCAACGACCAAGACCCATCAATCAAATGCATTTGGGTGAGGATGCTTCATGATGGTGAGTATGTCAGCAACTACTTTAGCTATTCAAAAGAGGCGCTTGATGTTGAGCCGTTGGATTTTGCAATGAATATGGTTGAACAATTTAAGGATGATGGGGATGAATGAATATTGGATGATGATAAGTGTAATGATACAGCTTTTGGTTGTTGGCGCAAATCTTAGCGTAATCTTGTGGTTTCGCAAGGAATCTCGAGAGGATTGGGTGCGATGTCAAAATACGATTGATTCAATTCGCGACGAGATGAAAGACTTTCACGAGCGACTGCTTGATATTGAGTCAAGGAGAAGATAGATGTTAAAAAGAGATGAAAAAAATAGATTTCTCCCAATGGAAAAAGAAGAATATGTAGAGCACGTAAAGAAAAGATTAAGAGGTAGCGTTATAATGAATAAAAATGGTTGCTGGATCTGGCAAAAACAGCTCCATTATCACTATCCATATGGAATAACCACTTTTACTGAAAATGGAAGAAAATCAAAGCAACCCGCACATCGTGTTTCATATAAGGTTTTTGTTGGGAAAATACCAAAAGGACTTTACATTTTGCACCAATGTGACGAACCAAGATGCATAAATCCAGACCACTTACATGCTGGAACTCAAAAACAAAACATGAAAGAAATGAGGGAAAGAAATAGAGCTAATGATAAGTCTCGCGGAAAAAAGGGATCTAAACATGGAATGTCAAAGTTGACAGAAGAGGATATTCCAAAGATAAAAGAGTTATACAAATCCGGTATGAGCGGAACAAAAATTGCCAAAATTTATGGGGTAAATAATACCATGATTTATTTTATTTTAAACGGTAAAAATTGGACACATGTAAAGGAAGATGAGTTTGATAAAGATTAATAACTTAAGGAGAAGATAGATGTCATTTTTTATAAGTTTAATTTTTTTGATGATTATATCGAATTTTTATTACCAACTTTTTTTGTGGTTTGCTATCCCAATATTTTTTATTTGTCTATATATTGAGGCAAAGGAAGATGAAGATTGTGAAAAATGGGGATTTTAATCCTCATTCTCTTTTTTTTCTATTTTTTCAAATGCCTTTTTCAATTGATTAAAAGTTTTTATTGACGCGCTGACATTATCTGACATTGCTTGATTTATAAACTTTAAATATAACCTTTGCACTGCGGGAAATTTAGCTACACGATTTATACTGTTAGCAACAGCGTTTGCTCCATATAAAGATGCACCAATACCTAGCGCTTTTGGTTGTATTCCAAGTAAAAGAAGCATTGATTTTGGTGCTTCTTTTGCGGTTGATAATGGTATTTTTTTCTTTATGAATGCTGAAACCGCATTTTGCGAGTTTGCAGCCTGATAAAGCTGATTACCTTCATTCCACGAATTTATAAAACCAGGTTTGTTTACACCAATATTTTCAGCAATATTTTGCAAACCACCTCGAACTTTATTCAAAGCTATACCATCTGCAGATGCAAAACCAACTTTTTGACGTAATTTATTCAGATTACGAACGGCTTTGGTAACAAGATCTCCCTGGAATGTACCGCTATCCACATCTTTTATAATACCATCAAGAAATCCTATTGCCCTTGGATTTACTTCCGATCCACCAGCTCTTTTGAGATCTCTAGCTATTTCTTTTAACATTGGTGCTGCTTGATAATCAGTTATTATCGTATCCTTAACCAACTCTTCAGCATTATTCAATAATCCCTTGGCCGTTTTACTTATACTCAATGGTCTAACGAAATTGCTGAAAAATGTCAGACCAAATTTTGCCAGGTCTCGATTTCCCTCATCGATTACCTTGGCATCCACTAGCCCTTTTGATGCCATATTGCTAAATAATGATGTCCCAATAGATCTCATTAAAGACAACCCCTTTACTGGACCTAATGGTGAAAGAAGGATTGTTGCGTCTCTAGATATTTCTTCCACTTCTTTCTCATATCCTTTTCCACTAGGGGGCAATACTGTTTTAACAGCTTCATCAAAGGACATTTCTTCTCTTGGCTGAACCCCCTGCAGCTCCTCTAGTATTTTCAATTCTTCCGGTTTTTCTGGTAAACCACCAAAACCTCTAGCCAATTCATGAAATCCACCAGCAAACCCCCTACCAACCGCCTTCAATCCAGATAAAATTGATGGTCCAATCTCATCAATTGGTTCTTGTTTCTCCAAAACAGGCTGTTTTGATAATGAAGTTTCCAATTGATTCAATTGGGCATCCGAAAGAGATGAAACATCAAATTGTTGAGTTGATGTAGTTGGTGTCTCTGAAATTGTTGGTTGCTGAACAATCTCTGGTTGCATTTTAGAAAATCTAATCTCTAATGCATTCAATTGCTCGTCAGTCAAGGTAGAAAGATCAAATCCCATTTATAACCCTCGTCTTTCTTTTTCTGCTTGTATTTGCTCTAAAGTAATATTTTCAAGATCTGATGCTTTCAATGTGGGCGCCTTTTTAGGTTTAGAGCCAGGAATGAACTTTTCCATATTATCATAGATTATCGTTTCCATAGCATCTAACGCCCCTTCAAGAGCTGCTAATGGCTGTGTGGCATCAATAAGTTGTCCAGCTAATGTTTCAAATTCTAGTCTATTTCTAATTGGAATAGTAGTTGCAAGTGATATCAGCGATTTCCCCAATTGCTCGAATTCAGCTTTATCTCTAGCTGTTTCGCCACCAAATAAGCTAACCAAACCAGATCCGCGTCCGATGTTTCTATTTGCAGACAAATCCCTCATTCTTTGAACTCGATCGAGTGCAGTCACAAGAGGGGCCGTCTTTTCCTGAATAATCGCTTTATTTTTTTCGCTTTGTTCTGCGATTCTTCTTTCAATTTCAAGTTGTCTCAATTCATTCTGCTCTCTAGCTCTTGTGACTTGAGATATAGGGCCAGCAAGCTGTGATAACCGAGATTTTGTTTCTTGTGTTAGCTGTGGACTTAGCTGTGCCCCAAGAATCAAGTTTAACAACTCCTCTGGATTTTGTGTTGTTGCAATTTGTTCTTGTAGCGGTCCTAAAACTTGCTGTTCCTGAACTTGCTGAACGCCCTGACCTATCTGCTGGCCAAGAGACTGTATCAATTGCATGGTAAATTGGTTTGGGTCGAAGCTCATTGTGCAAACCCCTCTCTTCCTGTTAAATTAGACAATAAATTTGTTTGTGGAGGTTGTCCAGATCCGACCCCAAATGAACCCAATAATCCAGAAATAATATTTGGAACCTGTCCTGAAGAGGCAAGCCCAGATAATGCACCACCAAGGGCCGTTGGTGAACTTGTCACCTGTGGAGCCCCAATCCCAAGCAGTGATTGTATTCCAGAAAGAGATCTTTGTTGTTGACCCTGCAAAAACGGAAGGAATAGTTGATTTATTTGGCTTTGGACATCTGTTCCAGCCCTACTTAAAGCTGTCTCAATTGGAGTTCCAAGATGTTGTCCTGATGCAATAAATCTTTGTTGTATACCAGGTGCTGTTATATCAGAGAACTGCTGCATTAAAGGATCAGATACAGATGTTTTAAATGCTTGAGGGTCTGTTGAAAACAAATCGGCAAATGGACCACCACCCTGCAGTCCAGCCAAAAGCTGATCAATTATTTCTCTCTGAAATTTTTCTGGTTTTTGTTTTTTTGTTTTAGTGCCACTTCCAGACAAAACACTTCCTAAAATTGCAGATGTTGCGGCAGAGGCCACTGCTGGCAAAATAGCTGTCATAATATCACCGTCCATGTTACAGGGTTATTGCTACTCAATATCCATAGATTTGGTCCTGAGTATTTAAACCACATTGTTCCTATATCAAAACCACGATCTGCAACTTCTGGATTCCTGTCTGTTACAACTATATGTGGTTTTCTATTTACTGCTCTAGCAAGATCATCATAGTTTTTTGCTATTTGGTTTTGCAAATCACCAGCATCCCCATCAAACTTTTTGCCAAATCTAAAGCTTCTTGGTACCTTGCTCATTATACGTTAGACTCCCCACCTAATTTATAATGTATTCTAATACTTTTTATTGATACTTCTTCAAGTATTTTTTTCTGTGTGACTTTAAATCTATGAAAATCAGCCTCATGATCAACGTAAATGCTATACCATCTATCTCTTTTTGTATCATCATTTTCACTTTCGAAAGTATAAGTCCAAATGGGGGCTGTCCAATCATCATCTCTACGGTCGTCATAAAAATCGACAATATAAGATCCCGTTCCAGATTTAATCAAAAAATCCATTCGCCCAATATATGTTTTCTTTCCATCAGACCTACCCGGTGAAAACGGAACAAATTCAGCTTCAAATTCATACCTCTTTCTAAGCAAACCTCCGCTTGTATAAGCAGTATAATTGCTACTATCAACGTTTAGTGTAACACTCTTCCTGTCAGACGATATTGCCGTTATCGTTGGATATATACCAACCACATCATCATCTGTATTAATTTCGGTCATACCATCAACATTGAGCAACATTACACTATCACCAACCTGAAATGGACATGGTTCAGTTGTGATAACAGCAGGATTTGCCGCAGTTATTCCTCTAATTCTAACCTCTGAATCAACAAAAGCATCACCATAATAAAAAATAAATCCATGGTGATCGCCAAAAACTAATTTATATTTATTGTCAAGAATTCCCCACTTATCCCAAACAGGAACCGCATCATCCCAAAGTTCATTAAGATCATCCCAGGCAATAGCCTTCCCAACTACAGTTTTATTTGCTGAATGTAAATCAATTTCATAGATAGCCCAATTGTTTTCTTCTGAATTATTTATTAGAATTCTGTCATTTTCAGATGATGCTGTAAAAGCGTCTCCATAAGCAATCCAATATTGGCTATCTGTCTCATCAGCTATTCCATAAACCTGTTTAATAATATCTGGGTCAACATCATCTCTGGTAAAAAATGGAATTTTATTATCATAACGACCAACAGTCCTGCCGTCTGTACCAAGAATTCCCAGCTTTCCCAGCGCCCTTGCCGTTCCAAGGAATCCGACAGCTGAATATGGGGCCTCACAGCCTCTATCATGTTCAAGCCTTGTCCATCTAAATGGAGCAAAAGCGTCATCAGTTAATTCAAGGGCAAATACATCCGTTTCAAACCAAACAATAAGAGTATCGCCAAGAAACATAGCTGCACTCATTATGCTATTTGTGTTTGCAGAAAGAATACCGCTTTGATTCCCACTAAAGTCCAATCCACTTCCAGAAAGATCGTTAATTGGTGCCCATAAAACAGCTTGTGGATATGCTTTTGAGTCTATTGTTGGAGAAAGAAAAATCAACCTCTCTCCATATGGGAATACATGAAGCGCCTTATTCAATGTTCCTTGTGGTGGTGCGCTATATTCTGTTCGGTCACTCAGAAGCTGAATATCCGTTCCATCATAAACTGCTGGTTCATTGTTATTATCAACAAAAATCAATAAATCTGTGAAAACCTCATTGCCAACACCACCACTTGCATCTATTGCTCGCCAATTTGAATACCTAAATAGTTGATCTATTGTGTTAGAAAATGCAGAAGCCGTCCCAGCAAATTGAACCTGTTGAAAAAGGTTATTTCCAGATACATATTTGTAAAAATAATTCTGATCACAAGCAATAAGCTCAACCGTTCCGTCTGATTTTCTATATTCATGAATACCAAGCACAGCTGTATCTTCATAATCAGGGCTATAGGTGACAGTCATTGCATCACCACCAGTAAGCACAACATCAAAAACAGCGGATATAGCACCAGTTTCCCAATTTATTGTTCCACCAACACCAACATCTCCAATAAATGTTGATGTACCATCCGTGGAATTATAATATATGTTAATAGATTTTGCACCATGAACAGCATCTGTTAAACTAATAGTAATTGGATTCCTTGCTAATACTGAACCAATATTTATCGTTTGTGTAGCGCTGGCTATAGATGTCCATGTTGTAGTATCAATTATCTGTTGTGCTAACCTAGATGTCGTCAGTTTTGTATTACCAACACCACCATTTGCAAATTGTAAATAACCTTTTCTACAACGCAAAACACCACGATGAACATATCCATTAGTTAAGTTCAAAAATGCATCTATTGGAGACAGAAAAGGCTCCAATGAAACGTCTATACCTGATCTAAAATTGGTTATTTCTTGTACCTGCATTTAACCACCCACAAATGCAATCATTGCATTCACACAATCTTTTTCTGAACCACTATCACTAGACGTTGTAGTTATCTTTATCCATTTGCTATTTACAGAAGTTGAATAAGATGCAGCACTCTGAACACCTATTAACAAAGGACTTCCTGAACTTCTCATTGCTGAACCCATTGGTATATAAAATGACGTTGGCTGACCAACAGAAAAAGTAACTGTATATTTACCCTCAGCTGTACGAGAAACACTTGTCACATTGTGGCTATAGTTTATAGTACAGGCACCATTACTCGTCCTTCCTTTAAAATTAACCATAGCCCTTATCCCTAATTGCGAATAACGCATGGTAGAACCATCTTTTAAAGCATAGTATGATTCATTTGTTTGCTTTGACGGACATTCTGTAGCTGTTTTTTGTCTCATGTAAATCATTCCAACCATTCCAGAAGACAAACCAGAAGGATCCTTATTCGAATCTACAGCAATTCCACTATCTTCAACGACAGGCATCTCTGTTTTCTTGTGATGACCATCGTTTGTTGCGCTCTCGTCGAAATAATGGTCATCTTGTATCTCTGTCTCGATATAACTCCAGTTATTCCTAATTCCAGGCCCATTATCTTTGGCCGTTTTTGTACCATCTGGCACGCTTGCATCCCATGTCATATCTAAAACCTCTGAAGTGGTGTTTCTTGCATAAACTGATTAAATGTCCTTGATTGAATAAGACTCTTATAGTGCTTATATCTCAACTCAACAACCTGGATTCTTTGTGGATCATAACCAAAATCATACATGTAATCCAATGAAGCTCCATAAGCCACATACCGGCCCCAGTAGTTTTCTGGAATTCCTGCATTTGCTGTTTCAGCCTCTATAGTAGATGATGTCGACTCAGTAGTATAATCAGCATTTCTTGCATAACCAAATATTCTGATACGATAAGTATCATCTGGCCTATTTTTAAGAACAAATGCATCGTTATAGAACAAAACATCCTGCGGCTGTGAAGTTGTCACAGTAGTAACGTCTGTATTGAATCCCCATTTATCATAGAAAATTGATGGATCCTGATACCAATTCATCAACTGTTCATCGCAATAGGCTATAGGACCAATGTTTTCGAAAACTATCCCATTTATATCAGCTCCATCACCACTATTGAAATCATACTCCTCAGTATCGGCAATCGTATCAAACTCATAAGTTGCGAGGTTCTCAAAATTCTTCGTCTCCTGCGGCATTAGATCCCGCATAAACTCGCCTATGTAGTTCAGTAACTCGACATCGGTACTAAGAGTATCCGTTTGATTACGCCGAGCTATTACACGACGCATAATCTCTATAACTCTTGAAAATGTAAAATTCGCCATTAGTCATCCAAAACTATTTGGAATGCAAACCTAGGATCTTTATGAGAAAACACCGTCTCACTCTCCCCAGTTACAGCATTCTTATGTTGTCTATATTTAGGTATACCTAATTCTTGATATTGTTTCACTACAAGTTTTGGTAATTCATAAACTTTTCCATGATAGACTTTCTTTTCAAAGTCAATGAATTCATTTCTAAACTTCAAAGATACTGGATGGGTCATACCATCTCGCCTTAAGAATTTAACTTTTATATGCTCGTGCAAATCATCAGGAGCGGGTTTTACTGGCATACCCATTGACCTGGCTTTTTCGTTAAATGCTTTGTAGTCTTCCAATGTCTTCAGTGGAAGCTTTTTCATCTCTTGAGAAACCTTTTTTCTTCTTTTTTGTTCGGCTGTTAATGGCATGATGGCCTCCTTTTTCTATTAAATGTGATTTATAACTAATTCTATGTTATTTCAGTAATTTTTTTCCTTAACGATCTCCATAAGGAACACATCTGCTTACGCTTCATAAAAAACTCTGTCGGCATCATCGCGATTTGTGCGATTCCACCGGCCACCTGATGTATAGGTGGTAAAATCACTTGCATCTATATCTTCATGGTTATCTGGATCCTGAAGTTCAAATGTATCTGTAGTTGTGTTGTTGACCCGATATCTACCATTGTTTAACTCTACTGTTCCACCAAGCTGTGTTATCCGGACAATATTGCCATCTGATAGTCCATGTGCAGCTGATGTGACGACGGGAGGATTTGCTATCGTGACTCCCGTGATATCGCCTCTTATTTCTGTTACTCCAGACATGTTAACCTCATAATGGCGGGGACGAATCCCCGCCAATAGTTACCGTTTTATTACCAAGGCTTAATCATAAACCATTGATTATCAACATCAACCAATATCTCCCAGATCCTCGACTGAACCTGCCTTGAACATCTCAACCACATGTTCGATGTCATTTGTTAGAACTGCTGTTCCAAGTGTAACATCATATGTAACTGCGTCGTAAACGTCCCTATCGGCATCTTCTCTACTGAGTAAGTTCCATTGTCCACCAGATGTATAAGCGGTATAGTTAGTACCATCAATAGCTTCTCTTGTTTCAGGATCCTGAAGAGAGAATGTATTTGTAGCGCTATCTGCCACCCTAAATCTGCGATTATTTAATTCTACCATTCCGACCACGCCAGTAATGCGGATAATATCCCCATCACTAAGGCCATGAGCAGCATCAGTGATAACAACTGGATTTGCAGCTGTAGCGCCTGTAATGGCACCAACCGCAGATCGAGAAGTAGTTACACCAGCCGCATTAGTAGTGATAGTAATACCATTCGTTGTCTCAAAAACAAGTGAGGTATTCCCAGTTACACCATTATCTGCAACACTTCTGAATTGCAATGCATCAGCATTGGTCATGTCTCGATAGAATTCAGAACGAGAGATATTAGCCGCCGTTCCAAATGCGCTATCAATTCGTGTTACCACAATGTGATCTGGAAGAAATCCAACATCACTAATGGTATAAGCAGTAGCACCAGCAATAAGCCGGTACTTCTTTGTCATTGTTTGCCCTAGATATATATCAGACATTATTTACCTCCTTATGCCAATGTGCTTTGTAGGTTAACGCCGAAGTTGTCATCTAGGATAAGTGCTCCAAAGAAAGCTTTAAAACCCATAGTCTGGCGCTGGTTAAGATAGTCTTCTCCTTGACCAAGTTCCTTGATAATAATCTCAGCAGCCACTTCATCAATGCCTGAATGGGCATAGAAACCAGAACCGATAAATAGGTTATGGTAAGTAGCCGGAGATGTTGTAGTATCGACTCCACCTTGAGACGACAATACTATACGAGCCTCGTCTATAGCACCAAATTCAGCCTGAAGAACAGCTGTCTGTCCCGGATACTGGCTAGTTGGAATGAAAGACTCAAGAGCCTTCCAGTCAGACCTCATATCTGTGTCAGAAAGAACCCAGTAAGACTCGTCTATTGGAGCTGTTCCAAATCGATTAACACCTTCAATAACTGGAGCCATCTTCTCAGCATCATTCTGGTAAAGATAATCCAAAGCAAGCTCTGCATCATCTTGTGTTACCTCTGTTGGGGTGTTTCCGTTCACACCGTTAGAACACTGGATTATAGATGCTGTCGCCGTTAGGGTGTCTCGAGTAACTTTGTCGAGCATCCCCCACATAGCTTGATTCAGGTTGTCAGCTGTCTCAACAGCTGTATCATCCTCAACAGCAATGATTACTTTGTCACTTAATGCAACTACTTTCAGCTCTGTTACTTTTATGACCTAGTTTCCTAGGCGGGGGCGGTACTTCGACCTCCCCTCTTACGGTTTCCCGCAAGTTCAGACTATCGCTTCAGCCTCTCGGCTGCCCCAAAATTTAGTCGTTGCGGCTAGACAATTAACAACATCTTTGGTATACTTAGTCATATGACTAATACCACTCATGTCAAACATCAAACGAGCGACATTGCGTATCTTGCTGGCATAATTGACGGCGAAGGGACTTTCAATATCTATAAGTCTCGTTCCCGAAAATATGTTGCTAGAGTCTATGTCGTCAATACCCATTACCCTCTTATAGAGTGGATTTCCAAAACATTCGGCGGTCTTACTTATAGCAGAAAACACCAAAAATGGAAAACTCGTTATGAATGGGTTTATGAAAAAGCTGGAATTATTGACTTGTGTCAAATGTTGCTTCCTCACCTTAAAATCAAGAATGAACAAGCTGAAATCATGATAAAATTTAGACAGACCATCGACAAAAAGAGAAATCGTATTTCTCCCGAACTCCTCTCGCTTCGTGAATCCTTTTATCTTCAGCTCAAACATCTTAATTCTCGTTCTTGTTAATCCCTTGCCTCTGGTTACCATAGGTTTCCCATTAGGCTTCCCAAGTAATTATTCAGGGTTTTACTACGGCAAAGTTATGCTGCGATACCGTACTGCTGCAATTCAACTTCAACATCAAAGTTATATACTTGATCAAAAGCCGGTGATACCCCTTCAGTTAATACAACAGGATCAGAATCAAGGTTCTCTTGACGTCTAAACGCTAGTCGTGTTGTATTTTTTTGTGGCATCATACGAACTTGGCCAAAGTTATTAAAAATAAACCGAGGCTTCGCTCTTTTTAGGAGTCGTCGGTGAAAAAACTTGTCAACGACTGTCCCATAAGTGCTGGTTGTTGTTACGCCCATCAAAAAATCTCCTTATCTGATTTTTCGTTTTTGGCTAACCCTCCATTCATCAAGCTCCTGATCAGACATTGTCATAATCCTATCAGCTATTGATAGTTTATTAGTCTTTGCCATAGATTGTGGCGATTTAGGCGTATTAGTACGATCTATTGGCGGTGCTGCCACCGGCTTCTTTGGTTTAAACATCTCTAATACCTGCGCTGCTCGTTGCAATCTATTTGGGGCTTGGGCAATGGAATCGGCAAGCCACTTATTGCCTGGATTTTCTAAAACCTCAGGCAATTCTGTTTTTATTCTTTCAACGATATCAGGATTGTTCTCCATATATGACTCTTCTAGAATAGATCTTTTCCATTCGTTTAGAGCCTGAGCCTGTTGACCGACCGTTAGCAAATCATCGCTATTGTCTGGTTCTGGCTCTTTCTGCTGTTGCATCTGGGACATCTGCTGTTCAAGCCATCGTGCCCTTTCTTCAGCTTCTTGCCGTTTTCTTCTCTCGGCAATCTGTGCAGAAACTGGAACAAACTCCTCTTTCTTTTCTTCTTTTTCCTGCTGTGTTTCTTGTTCGAGGTTCTCTTCTGCATTAGCATGCTCAAGAACCTCATCAACAACTTCTTCAGCAGTTTCTTGTTCCTCGGCCACGGTATCCGTCATATTTATCCTTTCGCCCGTTATGCTCGGCGGCAGCTTTCCCGTGTCACGCCCGTAAGTCGGCGACACTATTTTACTTGGGTTAGAGCTCCTCGCTCTTTTGCCCTCTTAATACCTTCGACATTGAAGAATGTTTTCTTATTGTCGTCTACTGTCCAAATCCACTCTTTAAAGCCTTTTTTGTTATCTACAACAAAGACAATCTGTCTTGCCCATCGAACAGGAAGCTCATAAGAGGAATTCCATTTTCCACGAATGATTTTACTGTTAACCTTGTCGTCATTTTCATGATAAGACACAAAATAGGGCCTATCACGATACTGATTATCATTAACCACCTTTTCAAGTGATTTATTAAATTCATCAGCCATCGATTCCTTATGTTCCCGAACATAACGATCGGGTAAAATAAGATTAGAGTGTCCCTTTACCACGTCCAGACTCTCTTTTTGAATATTCCTGCTTTACCATAGATCGAGCTTTTGAAGCATCAGGTTGCACCATAATGCCACCATCAAATCCACCTCTTTCTGGCTTTGGAGCAGGATTTTTCAGCTTAACAGAGTTAACGCCGCGACCCATCCCTGGAGATTTCATGGGGCCATAGCCCTTTCCACCCATAGGATCTTTGTCGCTATAATTTCTGTTTCTGACCATTTCTAGTCTCCTATTTTTTCTTTTTCTTGATAAGAAGGCCATTTTTGCCCCCTTTCTGCTTTAAAACCCCTTTGGATTTTAAAATTGCTATCGCTCGGCTTTTTGCAACTTTTGCCGACTTCATAACCTTTTTGATTGTACTTTCTTCACGAGAATCATTATCACTATATTTCTTTTTGCTCGGCATTTGCTTCACCAGACTTCATATTTTGTTTTAGTTCCGTCATCTTCATGATTGAATCACTTTCTAAATTTACATCCGTTTCTTCCTTTTCCTGCTGAGCCTGTTCTTGCATCTGTAGCATATTAACAAATTCCATAACCTTCAGAATCTGATCTTGTTTGAGATTTTGTATCTCTGTCATAGCCTTTGCCCTATCCAAAGCAGCTGATGCCCTATTTTGTTCAGCCTCAGAGGCGCGTTCCTTAGCCAACCCAATATCTGCTACGACCCTAGCTCTTCTCTCTTGACTGAGCGCTATGTTCTGCTCTGTCTGAGAATTGATTAGCTCTTTTTGCATCTGTTCAAGTTCAGCCACCCTCTGAGCTTCTTGCTGTGCCTGCTCCTGCTGAGCCTCTATAGACTCTACAAGGTCTGACTTGCCAACTAAAGGAAGCGCTTTAAGTATCTCAGATTGAGGAACATCCACAATACCCTCGCGTTTAAGATTAACAAGCTCAAAGTAATATTGATCTTGTTGTGTTTCACTCTCAACACCTTGTTTTACAACAGCATCATATATTCCAAAGCTCTTATCATAAAACTCTTGTGACGGTTCTTCGTTGATCATTCTTTGAACTTTTTGAGGCGTATAATTCTTTTGAACAGATTCAATCAAAAGATGACCAAGCAACTTTTGACTAAAGTCGAGCTGATCGAATATCTTTCTATTAGCCCTAACACCATTTGCAGTTCTGACCTGTGCTAAACGTCCAGAAACTTGTGTATTTCCACCCTCGTCAGATCCTAAAAGTGTATCATTGACACCTGCCAGATCATTGAAAAGCTGATCAATCACCTGTGAATATTGTATTATCTCAGCAATACCAGAAGTATTAGCTTGCTGATCTTGCACATCATCCATCGAATAGCCCGGCTGAATACCAATGAGTCTACGGGTACCGGACTGTAACAATTGACGAGGGTCGTCAACAGACCCAAGCATATATTTTGTACTTCCATAGATTACCTTATCCATGATATCAAGCACTTTCATATTGCGCTTATTATATATACGCTGAGCGTCATATAAACTGCGGACAATACCCTGATATCTATAAACCATATTTTCTACAGATGGCTCGAAAAAGCAGTGAACAGGGACAAAAGGATAGCGATTCTCTAGTCCAATTGCGTCTTTTCCCGAAAACACAACCTCTCCTGACAAGAGTATGTTATACTCAACAATTTCCCTATCCTCGTCCCTTATTTCTAATGTAGCCTCTCCTGTCTGCTTTAATACATCAATGCCCATCTCTAGCTTTTGAAGTTCTTCCTTAGAAATATTGGAAATATCTCTAGCAGACCCAGACTGAATATCTACCAAAAGTTTTTTTCTTTCAGAAGATCTACGGTAATATTGATCAAATGTAATTATATTTGGATTGTTAAAATTTCTACTATAAGGTCTTAAATAAATGAACTTGTTATCGCGAACACTTGGTGCAACATTCTGTATAACTTCATCTTCAATGAATGGTAAAAGTTGACCAGCCTGGTCTCTTGTGACAAAGTCCCTAAGAATAACCCAGCTGCAATCACTAAGGTCTGGCTGCTCAGTATCTGGATCTATTACAAAACTGTTATATCCACGTCGATAGAATTTAATGTCCCCATTTATTGGGTCATTAGAAAAATCAAGATACATCCCAAAAAGACTTAGGCCAGTCTTAACAGAATCCTCAAAAGCCTGGTTCCAATGATATTGCCCCTGTCCACGATACCAAACCTGTTTTAAAACTTTACTTAGCTGATCTGCCGTCTCTTGATCGGAAGATTCTACAGGTTCAATCTCCATCGATCGGATATTGTCTCTTTGATATCCTGTAAACCAGTTGATTTTACTACGAATAAGGGGAAGTTCAATAGCCTCCCGCTTTTCTACAATAAGTTGATTAAGCTCTGCTCGCGTCCATGTATTTCCTGCATAAGCGCGTAAATCTCTGTCCATGAAGTTCCAAAGCTCGCCCCACTCCTCTTCACCACGTCTCCAGTTTTCTTCGTATTCATTCTTTATTTCAGCGAATTTGTCTTCATTCCCCATAGCAACCCCGGCATATTTATTTAATTTTATATTACCTAATTCATCTTTTATAGCAAAGACTCTTTAAATCATTCTTTGCACAGCGCTCAGCGCATCTTGATGTCTTGAATTAAAATTAGATCCTTTTGCTTTCACAAAATCTAGTGATATCGCAGCCATTCTGAAGCTGTCGGCTGCGTGAGAATGCTCGTTGTGAAGTGGTTCATGTATCCACCCAGCACCTTCCTTCCACTTCCTCTTGTATTTACTGAGATGGTCTATCCCTTGAGCGCATTTACTAGTATCCAAAAAACACCTATTGAGCAGAACCTTTGCTAGATTTATCCCAATGATGATGTCATCCCTTCTAAGCACATGAACATCTATATGCTTTTCTGTTAGCATATTTCTCACCTTATCGGCATAGCTGAGTAGTGTGACCTCGTCTCGTTTTGCTGCGTCATGTGGTAGATATATCGTCCCGTAATTGTATCGCTTCTCTTCTAGCATGAACTTAATGTAGAAGTCGTATGACTTGTTGTGATCTTCGTAGTAGTCGATGAAATAGACATTCTGGTCGTAATATTGGAAGAACCAGAGAACCGTGTAATCAAAAACACCTAGGTCAAACGCAACATATACAAAGCGTTCTGGGTCATATTTGAGAGGTATAATGCGCGAATCTTTACGGGCCCCTGCTATCTCAATGGCATAGAAGTAAGCGTCTGCGCTTGCCATGAAGGCTTCATTTTCCGTACTGGGATATTCTTGTTTGACCTTATCACCGAGGGTTCTCCATGTAGCATAATACCAGTTCTTTTGTCCTTGGGTGAGTTCTATACCTTCTTTATCGCGCAAATCAATGAAATACTGCTCAAGATGCTGTGGTATTTGTTCTCTTTTCATATGGATTCCATAGAATAGGTAGACTCGCTCCACCATGGATAAAAGTGTAGCTTGAATTCTAACGGGCTTAAATCCTCATTCCCACGAGCCATAGCCCTTTGACATAGCTCCCAAAAATACCCGTCTGACCCTTCCGCCGTTGACTCAAGAACAACTTCTGCCTTAGCCGAGAGAGTTTGAAGAGACCCGGTCATCACCTCGTTTGCCTTTTGTGGCCATCTAGCACAAATCTTACCAAATTCGCTTACAAGTAGTCCCGAGAGCGTTTCTCCACGCATCGTAGTGTCTACTCGTATGAGTGAGTTGTTGCCGAATACTAGCTGTCTAGCGCTGTCCTGCTTAACCTTTACCGCCGCCTTCAGCTCTGGATGCATGTTATCAACTGCATATCTAATGCGCCTGAATATCCCCTGCGCGCTCTCCATGCTATGGCTGATGATACCGATCGTTTGATTTGCGTTCCAGAGTGCCTTGTCAAGCATGTACAGGCACCAGAACGTTGTATTATGAGAAACGAATCCTTCAGCAATATATGTTCCAGTTGACGTCTGTAAGTCGACAATATCATTTTCCCCAATGTTTTCAATCTTTGTGATTGTGGCGCAAGCTTCCCCGCCAATTCTTGGAAGTTCTTTACCCTCCCACCAATCCCTACACAGAAACCGTGATGGCCTTGTTGTCCCAAGAAGACGAAATATTTCATCTATTCTACTTAAAACCACTTTCTTCACAGCAGTTTTGCCAAACTTTGATTTTCTTTCTGGTTTATTATCTACCTGAATTGTATAGTTATATCCTTTTGTTTTGAAATACCTCTTTAACCTATCAAACACAGGTCCTTCTACCTGGCTAATAGCCAAACATCCTCCCACCCTATTTTTTTTTGCAAGAAAGCCTTCACCATCTAACATCCCACCTATCCAACCATCTTCGTAATCGCCTGCTTCCCATGTTCCATCGCATATTCGGCGTATCTTTGTGCCGACCTTTAGCTTCTTATTACCGTTATTCCCAGTGTCTTCAACGCTTCTCCAATCATACCCAGTGTTTGTTTTTCGTGATAACCATGGATGTCTGGCGGTGCAAATTAATTGTTTTCCATTATCAAATGTGATTCTATAACATTCTTTTCTATCCCACTTGACACCCTGCACTACTCCACGCCGTAAACGTCGACCCTTTCCCCTGATACCGTGCGCATGTTCGTCTACGCTCACGATTTCATCACCTGGTTTCATGTTTCCGATTCTTTCCCAAGTCATATCTGCTTTTAAAACCAATGTGTTGGGATCTAGACAACTCCCTATCTGTCTAGCTTTAAGAACAAGGTTTCGATTGTGTTTATTGTCGAAGATATCACGCTGCTGAGCATTGAGCTTGAAAAGCTTTTTCTCACTCTCTTTCGTAATAATAAAATAGTTATTCTCTATACGATAAAGTGGATTCTCATGACAGAGAACAACATGCTCCGACAATGTTACTTTTTCGTGCTCTGTTCCAACCATGCTTTGTAATCCGATAGATCGGCAGATCCTTCTTCAAATGCTTTTCGTTTAACCTCTGCGTCAAACTCCTTTTCGCGCATTTTTTCTTCTTTTAAGAAGTAATCATATGTTGTTGCGTTTAGATCATAAGCTTTAACATGTAGTTCGTTTGCTGTAAGTTTTTTCTCTCTTCTATTTGCTAAAAACGACTTTGCTGTTTCATATGCTGAACGGAACTCCTCACTTTCTCTTGCCCATCTTGATACATAAGGGGGGGGAAATGGTGGCTCATGTTCGCAACAAAAAGCGTTTAAATTTACGCTATCTTTCTTTTTTGCCCATTCAAGTATTTTTCCTGCCATTTCTGAGTAATCCCAATCTCTAGGTCTTCCTCCAGCATTTACCATTATTTCACCACCATTAACGCCCTAACTCTTATATCGTCTGGCGTTATTTTTGCGTTTGCTAAAGTTTGTTCTATACAACCCTTAATGACTGGGTCTGTGTCCATCATCTCAAAGATATCATGAATGAGGAATTTTTGTTTATATGTGCAATCATCCCCTGTTTCTGTATCACCCTTAACTGTTACGCTAAGCTCAATCATAAAAACCTTTTTGTTATTAGATATGATCCTATGAATATAGCTATATATGTACATGTGACAGCTACTACAATGATCATATTATGAAATATAACTTTTGCATATTTTTACGACAAGAATTTCTTTTTTCTTTTTTTTCTTGCATACATGTCGCGTGTGTGATATATATATGCTATACAAACAAGGAGACAAACCATGATACTTGAGCTTTTGAGAAAAGTAGAATTTGGGCACCGAAGGTATTACCCAAGAAATAAGCTGGCAGCGGGTTTGCTTTCGATTCTTAGAAGAAAGAGTTTTACGGAAAATCAGATTGCACTATTTGCAGACATTGGTTTTTCAATTTCAATAACTGAGCCAGTAGATGATGTTTACAGCTCAAGCGAAAAAGGAGTTTAGCCATGTTAGAAGATTTATTTATAGATCACTACGAGTTAATGTGTCAAAAGATGCGTGATATTTTGAGTAAGCGCAAAGAGCTTGAGGCGGAATATAAGGAGCTTCGCGAAGATATTATTGCCAATGTTGGCGGTGACAGAATGGAGTATGGAATTAAGGTAACCAAACGAGAGCGTGCTGGTGCCATTGACTACAAACGAATGATTGAAGATGGGCTTATTGACGAGAGTTCACTTGAGTATTACAAGAAGCCAAATATTGAGGTTTGGGAAATCAGATCATATTAACAAATCAGGGGCTTATTGCCCCTTTAAAAAAGGGTATTACCATGAACAAAGACAGAATAATGCAAGAATTAGATGAAGAGAAGGTTCGAAGGGTTGTTAGGGATGAAATGGCTAGAAAGGATTTTGTTGAGAAGCATTTAGACCATGTTTGGACATTATTCCAGCATTTAGAAGATACAGACTCTGATTATTTATCAAATTCAGTTTTATTCTTTGTGGAAAATTATGATTTTGATATTAATGAATTGCCAGATAGATTGAGGGAAAAAATTGAATATGCGCTTGATAAAGAAGAGTTTGAGGCGCATGTTAATGCGGAGGATATTCTCCAAAAACATTTATTAAGTGCATTTGAACGTATAGGATTTTAAAATGTTGAACACAAAATATTATGATAAAAAAGGTAAAGAAATAACTCTGGATGAGTTTTCAGAACTTTTTACAGATCCACAATATCGAGTCCTCGGCAAAAACCAAGATGAGCATTTTTTGGTTAGCACGGTGTGGGTTGGCCATGACAGGAATCTACTTGATGATCGAATAAGAATTTATGAAACTGTTATTTTTGACACTACTGCCAATCCAAACGATTGTATATTTTCAAAAAGGTATGAGACGAAGGAAGAAGCTTTAATTTGGCATGATTTGTTGTGTGATAAGTTTCTTACCAGAGATCTACAATACGCCTGAGAATTTCCATTGTGATTTCAGCGACCAGATAAATAAAAAAGTCGCGCCGAGACAATTCACAGACTCTCTACTACTATTTGAAGGGCATACTCTTTTGGTCTGCCCTTTTTTTGTTCATATATCCATTCTAATCGCGTATCACCATCTGCGCGACCTGGGGCTAATCCTGGAATAAGAAGTCCAGCCAAAAGGTCTCTAATTGTCTTCATTGCTGATATTAGGTTATCATAATCAAATTCACGTGGAGCAATCCGGCAAAGAGTTATTTTTGCTGGTGGATTTGGCCTTGGTTCTGGTATTTCGGCCCAAAGACGATTAACCTCCTGAATATATTTTTTATGCCTTCTATGTTTTTTAGACCAGTGCTCACGGAGGTTAGCCTCACTTTCTATACGGATATTAGCAAATAGTTCATATCTCAATTTTTGAGTTTTCCTTAATTTTTTTAACATTTATTTGATAAGAACATGATTGTTCTTTTTTATCAAATGGAATACTCATAAACCATGATTGGAATGGACCATCTTTGCATGTAAACCGATAGCATTGATACTTCAACGGACAGTTTTTACCATCACATTTTGTTATGTCACTCATGATTGTACCGAATGTTCTTCGTTATATTTATCTATGGCACTGACAGCCTCTTTGCTGAAAATGTCCATAAGAGTTTTATCCTCGAACCTAATAAATGGATAATACCTTTTCTTACCATCGTCTGACTGATAAGCTTCTGAGGGAAAAGAAATCCAGCGATGACCGTTCTTTTCAAATAGCGCGCATCCACTGATGATTACACCCCATTTTTTTACCTTAATCTTTGCAACACCCCTAAATACACCATTGTCAACCGGCTTAAATTCTACGCATTCAATCATTTTTTTCTCTATAAACTAGTTTTTTTTCGAATATCTCTTGAATAGATGGATCGATAGGACGAACCGAATACATGTCAAATTTGCACTTTTGTATCAAAAAATTTCTAGCTCCCAATTGTTCATATTCAAGAATTGCTTCTTGGATTTGGTAAACATAAAATGGTGGCAATGAATAATTTATTGGCTGTATATGTGGCATTTTACCACAAAGTCTTTTGGGAAATTCTATCCTAGGAAGCCTTGGGCTTTGTATTGGGTCAACATTCATATTTTTCTCCTAAATGAGTTTTGGCTATTTCTTGAATTCCAGATATTTGAACCATTCCATTTATAAGTATCTTTTCATCAATTATTTTATACCGCTCGTTTTTAAGAGTTCGGACACATTTGCCATAGGAAAACGGAGAGCAAACAATGGTTTTTGTGCGACAAAGCGGATGCATCATTTAATGCCCTAACAATATTATTCGCCAAATCCAAAAAGTTAATGCTGCCGAGCTGAAAAACATCAGCCCAATTATGCCGGTCATAAAATAACGGCTTAGCGCTTCATCAAGTTCTTTTTGATTAGAATCTGACTGTTTTTCCATGTCCTTCCTCATATCTCACAACTTTGAGGATGTGGATATCATTGTTTTTTGACAAGTATCATTTTAATTTCGATGGATGTTTACCCACAACCTTCATCTCTGGAAATCCAGCCTGTTCAGGATACCAGGCCTGGAGATATTCATTTTGTCGAATAGCCAGCAACACATTTCTTAAATTATCATCAACCTCAACAACTGCTTTTTTAGTATTTTCATGTTCTACCTTTGTTTGTTTAATCATGTTATTTATTTTAGTAAGCGTTTTTGTAATATCTTCTAACACTTTCTCCAAACACAGATCAACCTTGTTTTCTATTCCTTCTAAGGTCTTATTTGTTTTTTTTTCTATTATATCCATGTAAGAATAAATATCTGCATCAACAGGAGGTTCTTTGGATTTTTTTTTTATATTTTTAACCTTTGGAGTCTCCAAAGGAGTCATATGACGAAGCTTTTTTTTAGGCATCCCCTTCTCCATTGTTTAATGACTCAGTTATTGATTTTTGACCCAAAACATGACTCAATGAATCACTTCTTAATTCTTGACTCAGAAGTAACGGATTTGCCACCTTGACAATTGGTCTAACTTTGTACATATCTTCAGATATACGTTTTATTTTAAACTGATTATACCCAATTCCTTCATAATATTTTATTACGAATTCTATATGATGAGATCTATACGTGTTTGCAACAGAATATGTCATATTTGCCTCCTATTGTTTTGTCATTTACGATTTTTGATGAAACTTCTCATGGCAATCACTGCAAAGCGCTATCAACTCCTTCACCATTTTGTGCTCATAACCATGACATGAGTAATCGCGATGGTGTGTCGCCAGGTTTGTTTTACTCCCACAAAGTTGACATTTATATCTAGCAACATGTTTTGCATGTTGTGAAACAGCTTTCCAATATGGAGTTTTCAGAAATTCGCAATATGACATTGATTTAATATGTTTTGCTATCTCTTCCCAATCAATCGGATACACACGAGAAATAATATTCCATCGTTCCCAACTTTTTATATTTTTTACCCCTGAAAATGAAAACAGGTTTGACTCTTTGTAATTTAATATATTCAATCATTGAATCAAAGTCTTCGACCCATTGTTCTTGTTCTTGTTCATCAAGATATGACATATTTTTTATCCTGCTTTATTATACAACAATAACATCAATCACTTAAGCTGTCAAAATGTTTATAATTAACTTACTATCAACAACATATAAACTTATTCTCATTTTTAATTTTCGGTAAAGATCCATTCCCTGCCATCTTCTATTGCTCTGCGGAGATAGCCGAATCGATTCCCAATGGCTTTTCTTTTGAGTTGTTCACAAGTATATATCCCTCCATTTAGGATGCGTTTTGGTGTGAAGCGTTTTAACATTTCTTTAATGAAATTATTATCGCATCCGAATTTCCTAAGTTGACTTTCCGTACGTTCTCTTTGTTTCCGGTATTCTTCCTGTACAGAATTTACAGAATCAGTACCGATAGGTAAACAGACATCGCCGGCATCGCCGGGTGGTTCTTCTGTTACAGAATGGTTCTTCTTCTGTATTCTGTTATTTGGTTCTATATCCGAACGCGAGCCTGGGGGCTCAGATTCTATATCCGAATCCGAGCTGTTCTCAGATTCTATATCCGAATCCGACCTGGAGTTATGAACATTCGGATTGGTCCAATGTTTTCGAGTAGCCATAAATGCATTGTTTTCCGGCCATATGAATTCTATTGTAATGACATGATACTTTGTGCCCCCAGTAGAATCCATTCTTCGCTTAGTTTTGTTTTCAATACTAATAAGCGGTTTATCGTTAAGCTGCTCCATTGGTTGTTGAAGCTCTTTTTTTGATTCACTTACGACACTCGGCGATCTCCCAAGTAATTCGGCTAGATGTTTTGTATTCATCCAACAGGCCCCCTTAGAGCCTGCAACACTTCTCAACAGTGTGTATAGAGCAATAGCATTGCTACTTAGCTTTTTCCTTATACGGTTACCTTCGTTATCGGTCTCTATATAAGTACAATAAAAAACGCTAGAGGGCACTTGAGCGTAATAAGCGGGTTCTTTTTGTGTTAAAAGGACTTCAGCGTAGATTTCTGCTGATGATTGGTTTTGTTTGATCATAATAATTTCCCCCTTGAGAAAGTTGTTGCTTTTTTCCCAGGAAGAAGATAACCTTATTGCACTTCTTCCACTTCTTCTTGGAAATAATCTTAAAAAAGATTGTTTTTATCCTTGAAAAGTGGAATAATGTAGTCAATGACTTTGATTCGGTCATTATAGACAAATCTCTTTCCTGAGTGTGGTGTTTTATAATGTTTCGAAAGTCGTAGGCTTCACCAGAAGCCGCCAGGGTAGTAACCTGGCTTCTAGTGACCATGCCCGTCTTTTTAGGACGGGCTTTTTTTGCTTTCAATTTTTCTAGACTATTCTTGATAGAATTTTAATTCTACAAAAATGTTGCTTATATGAAAAAATAACTTCGATAGAGCTTCAATCAGAACACTGTGAGCTTATCTCAGACTTCAGAGAATAAATCCCTTCAATGATTACAATAAGTTTTTCTGCTGTCACGGGATCTTCTTCAAAATCGTGGTTTAGTCTTTCTCTTAATGTTTTAAATGCCTCATCGTTGGCTATAGGGTCATCGGCAAACCTTGATTTAACCAGTTCTGCCAGGTGAGAATTAGCTCGCAGCCTCGATTGAAACATATTACCCTTGTCGCGGAACTTTTCAATTTGTCCATGCTTATTTACGTAGACCTCTTGTTTGGGCCGTACAGTCTTAGATTTAAAGCATCCGCAACATCCACAGGTATCAGTATTTTCTGCAAAAGCAAATTCTTGGTGTAGATCTATTGTTGGTGCTACACTCACCGTCGGAGAAATATTCATTTTAAACCTCCCGGTTAACCATATTTTATCAGCAATTTATTTTTTTGAAAGGAAAAACGGGAAGGGCTCTTCCAAATATACAGAGATCGATTAATATTTGACCCTTCCCTGTTGTGTGTTTGCTGGCCTTCTAGCAAAATATTATATTAAGCGGTGCCTATATATTGGTCAACGCATAAAGTGCTCTGTGCGACCCTGTATTTGGCTGTAATGGCATGGTGTGTTTTTTGGTCAATTTGCATTAAATCTAGAAAAAGAAGATCATGTTAGATAGATTAACCAACCACGTGGATAATGATGTTCTATATCAACAAAAGAAATAGGAAACATGTCCCATTCATGTTTCATGATTTAAGCACAAAAACACAACGGAGGATAATCTCTGTTATGATCGTATCAAATTTAGTAATATGGACTTATATTTTATGTTGCAGATAATTTGTCTTTCTGATAACATTCTGTTAAAGCGAAAAAGGAGATCTAATGAGACGCTCTAATCCCTATGTCGACACAAAAATTATCAAAAACGATCAAGATCGCCCATCATATGATAGGGTAACCTCAATTATCGGAGCATTTACCGATTGGTCTAAAATCCCCGAAGATGTTCTCGAAAGAAAAAAAGACATTGGCACATGTACCCATAGGATCATTGAGCTAATGCTTCAAGGAAAAGAGCTTGGGGTAATACCAGAAGACATTGAGGGTTATATTGAATCTTTCGACCGGTTTTGGACAGACTATTCACACAACTTTGATGAAAGCACTATGAGACTTGAAGAAAGGTTATGGTGTGATAATCACAAGATCACAGGGAAGCCTGACATGATCATCAAAAAGAATGATAAAACATTCATCTTGGATTGGAAAACGAGCGCTGGCATGTACTCATCATATGACCTGCAGGCGGCAGCCTATTGTTATCTTGCAATAGAGTCCGGATATTCAAATGTTGATCAACCAATGTTTATTCGTCTTAGAATAGATGGGAAAAAACCCGCCTTGACAAAATTTTCCAATTTCGAATCATCGTTAGAAATGTTTTTCAAATGTCTAGATGTGTATCGATATTTTAAAATGAATAAATAGCAAATAAAACGTCTTTATAGTACAATAAACCTTTAACAAAACTAAGCGAAAAAGGAGTTTAACATGCAAAATAGATCGAATAATATAGAACAGCTTGCTAAAGCATTAGCCTTGGCACAGAAGGCCATGAGCAATCCCAAAAAGGGGTCGAAGAATCCTTTTTTTAAATCAAACTACTTAAACCTCCCAACTGTTTTAGAGCTCGCCAGGGATATTTTACCGGAATATGGGTTATCATTCAGCCAGCTGATAGAAGTCATTGGAGAGAAGCCCTATTTAACCACAGTTCTAATGCACCAATCAGGACAATGGATCAAATCGATTGCACCAATTATATGCAAAGACCCAAATGACCCGCAAAAGTTTGGAAGCTCACTCACTTATATGCGAAGGTACTCCCTTCAATCTATGATTGGAATTGTTGGTAATGATGAAGATGACGACGGAAATCGTGGTTCCAACAAAAACACAAATGACAATGAATTGATTAAGGGCTTTTTAGATCAATGGTCTAAAGAGTTTGGAAAAAATTCTCTCATAGAATTTATCAAAGAAAGGGCTGAATTTCTCAATACAAAAGAGAGACCAATTGTGAAGATGTATATTTCAAACGAAGCTGGTTTTAAAAAAGATTTCGAATCTTGGCTTGCAAAAAAAAATGAGGACATCCAAGATGAAAACGATTAGCTATTCATTTATCTTTCTCCGTACCCCCGAAATTATCGGGGGTCTTTTTTCTGGAGGAGCCAATGAGTGAATATTATCAAACAAATTTACTGCAATCTGACGATGTCTCTATTGTTGAGGCTAAAGTTGATAGAAACTTTGCCAGGATGGAAAGAATGCGAAAAGGACTTTTTGCCAGGATAAACGAACTTGAGAAAAAAAATGCAGAGCTTGAGAGGCGCCTTTCATTGCTTGAGCGTAATATTTGCCAAGGAAACATTATTTTTAACACAAAGGAAAAACATTTAGAAAATGGACGAGAGAGTGTCGAGATTGATTGTAAACTTAGCGTTGTTGGAGAATGAAGTTGCTAAACTTCCAGACATAGAACAACATTCAGAGCTTTTTAAGATTCATGATGAAATCCAAAATGAAATGGTTTTTCTGTTTGGAGATTTTATAAACTTTCTTAAAATTGAAATTGAATCGATGAAAAAACATCTAGAAGAGGAATACATTTAGCTATGCGTGTTATGTTCGACCCCTCTCATATATCATACACGCATAGCACCTTATAAAAAAGAAGAGGTTATAATGAGAACGATTATTTTGGCAGCACTGCTTTTGTCTGGGCTTTCATCATGTCAAGTGATTATCAGACGATCTCCACCAGAATATATTTTTATAGCAGAATGTGATCAATAGATAAAATTTGAGGCCCCCGAATAAACTCCTTTTTCGCTAGAATGTTTTTTTGGGGGCCCATTTTTAGGAGGAGATAATGGGAAAAGTAATTTTTGAATATAACAACAATGAAGACAGATTCGATATAGAATTGGCACACAATGCCTTCAAAATGTATTCAGCTTTAGACGAAATCTATAACATAGTCAGATT